>Ga0187783_10002659_pt1 | contig 13243 bp, 10 predicted proteins | sample 1015_SJ02_MP02_2_FD_132471 | JGI IMG/M metagenome (GOLD analysis project Ga0187783, IMG submission 132471) | Tropical peat soil microbial communities from peatlands in Department of Meta, Colombia - 1015_SJ02_MP02_20_MG | ecosystem: Environmental > Terrestrial > Soil > Wetlands > Peat | place...
AGGATGTCGTGGTGGGCGGCCTGGCGATTGTGCATGATACCGGCTACATCGCGGCGCAGGGCCGGCGGGTTTGGCGCGAAACTTTCTTTCGCGTGCTGGCCGAAATGCTCATCATTGTGCTGATCACGCTGTTGATCGTCCGCTGGAGCCTGAGTGGGCCCATTGCGCGCGCCGCGCAGTGGATGCGCGCCCTCCGCACCGGAAGAGCTTCGCTACGTCCGGCAACTCCTGACTGGGACGTCTTCCAGCCCCTGGCGCACGAGGTGGCCACTTTCGCGGAAAGCCTGAAGCATGCCCGCTCGGCGGCCGAAACCGAGGCCCAGTTGCGGGAGGCGGCCGAATCCATTTGGACGGCGGAGCGGCTGGCCGTGCACGTGCGCAGCAAATTGGGAGACAGCCGCCTGGTGGCTGTTTCCAACCGGGAGCCGTACGTTCACAATCGCCGGGGCAAGAACCTGGAGGTCACTGTCCCCCCGAGCGGTCTGGTCACGGCCTTGGAACCGGTATTGCGGGCTTGCGATGGTACCTGGATCGCCGAAGGCAGCGGCGACGCCGATCGTGAAACCGTGGATCAGCATGACCGGCTGCGTGTGCCGCCCGACGATCCGCATTACACGCTGCGCCGGATTTGGCTTACCCAGGAAGAAGAGGAAGGTTATTACTACGGCTTTGCCAATGAGGGGCTGTGGCCGCTTTGCCACATCGCACACACCCGCCCCCTGTTTCGGGCCTCCGATTGGAACTACTACCAGCAGGTCAATCGCAGATTCGCGGATGCGGTGCTGGAAGAAACCCACAACGTCGAGCAGCCGGTGATTTTGGTGCAGGACTATCATTTTGCGCTGGTGCCGCGCCTGGTTAAGCAACAACGCCCCGAGGCGCGCGTGGCCATTTTCTGGCACATCCCATGGCCTAACCCCGAGGCGTTCAACATTTGTCCGTGGCAGGAAGAACTGCTGGACGGGTTGCTCGGCGCCGACCTGATAGGGTTCCACGTGCAGGCGCATTGCAACAACTTCCTACAGACAGTGGATCGCGTCCTAGAGGCGCAGATCGACTGGGAGCACTTCCGAGTGAAACGGCGCGAGCACCGCACGCTGGTACGGCCCTTTCCCATCAGCGTGGCCTTCACCGGGCTGGAAAGCGCGGACGCGGCCGCGCCCAGCGCTGAGGCGGAGCGTGCGGCGGTGCTGCGCGAGCATGGCGTGGAAGCCATCTTCCTGGGAGTGGGAGTGGACCGCGTGGACTACACCAAGGGCATTCCCGAGCGCTTTCTGGCTATTGAACGGCTGCTGGAACAGTATCCCACCTTTCAGCAGCAGTTCACTTTCGTGCAAATTGGCGCTCCCAGCCGCACCCACATTCCACGTTACCACGACCTGCTGGGGGAGGTGGAAGCGGAAGCCAACCGCATCAACCGCCGTTTTCAAACGGCCAATTGGAAGCCCATCATCTTTCTCAAGCGGCAATACAGCCACCAGGAGCTGCAGCGCTATTACCGGGCCGCCGATGTCTGCATGGTTACCTCGCTGCACGATGGGATGAATCTGGTGGCCAAGGAATTCCTGGCGGCGCGCCACGACGAGGACGGAGTGCTGATTCTCAGCCGCTTTACCGGCGCCGCACGCGAGTTGCGCGATGCTCTGCTGGTGAATCCTTACGACATTGACGGAACGGCCGACGCTGTTCGCCACGCACTGACGATGGAGCTCGACGAGCGCAAACAGCGAATGCAGCGCATGCGCAAGATTGTAAGTGAACACAATATCTATCGTTGGGCGGCCAACCTAATCGGCGAGCTCTGTGAAGTACGAACCGACGTCAGCGGAAAGCGAGCCGAGGAGGTTGGGACCAGCCTTCCGTCAGTGGCTTGAAGCATGACTCCGGTCTCGAAGGAGGCGCACTTGCTCGATAGCGATGTCAAACTCGAGCTGCAACACTTCTTCACTGAACTCAGCCGGGCGCGCGAGTCGGCGCTGATGCTGGACTATGACGGCACCCTGTCCCCGTTTCAGTTGGAACGTGACAAGGCTTACCCCTATCCCGGCGTGCCCCTGCTGCTATCCGAGATCATCAATACCGGCCATACGCGGGTGGTTGTGATCAGCGGGCGGCCCGCCCACCAGGTGGTTTCGCTACTCGGCATTGAGCCGCATCCTGAGATTTGGGGCGCGCACGGTTTACAGCGGCTGAGGAACAATGGCCACGAGTTGTGTGAGCTGCCGAATCTGGATGAAACCACCACCCAGGCGCTGGCCGAGGCCGACAAGTGGGTGGAGCGCATGGGGCTTCATCATCTGGCAGAGCACAAACCCGGCAGCCTGGCGGTGCATTGGCGCGGACTGCCGGCGAAGCAACAGTCCGACATACGCAAGGTCGTATTAAGGGGATGGCGGCCCGTGGCCGATCGCGGCGGCATGCTGGTACAGGAATTTGATGGCGGTCTCGAGATGCGGCTGCCTCATCGCAACAAGGGCGACGCTGTGCTCAGCATTCTGAGCGAGATGCCGGCGGACACTACCGCGGCCTATCTGGGCGATGACGAGACCGATGAAGACGCCTTCCGGGCCCTGGACGATCGCGGCTTGCGGGTCTTGGTCCGCCCCCAGTGGCGGGAAACCTCCGCTACCGTATGGCTGCAGCCTCCGTCTGAGTTGCAGGAGTTTCTGGGCGACTGGCTGCAAGCCTGCCGCAGCGCGCAATGGCCGGAGCTGCGCCGGACATGGTGACGAGGCACAGGTGGGGAGGAAAGTTAGTGAGCACTACGGTGAGCGACGTAACGGCGGAAGTTGCCACGCCGGCCGAGCCTGGGCCGGCCCAGCCCCAGCCGTTCTATTTCAATACCTCGGCCCACCTGCTGCACATTGGCCGCGAGCGGGCCAACACGCTGGCCGAGTTGCTGCAGGCGCTGCGCACCTGTTCGGAGGGCTCCATCTTTCAGCATACCTTCCGCACCTTGCAGGAGCACCACTTTATCCGTGAAGGGTTTTCCAACGACTTTGTCCACTGGGCGTTTTCGGCGTGCAACGAGCGGGGGCTGGCAGAACGGCTGGCCGGCATTGATGTGCGCGAGTTCACCTCGGTGCAGGCGCTACGCGAGCAGATTGTGCGGGTGGTCGAGGAGTACATCCAGAGCAATCCAGCCAGCGGAAACCGGCCGGCCCGCGAGCCCTTCTATTTCTGCTCGGCGGACATGGTGGTGCTGCCCACCCCTTTCGTGGCCCATAATCTGGCTGAGTTTGGTGATGGCCTGGCGCACGTCACTGTACATTCCATTCATCACCACTTCATCGAAGCTCGGTTGCGGCTGCAGCTCAAATCGAACGACTTCTCGCGGTGGCTGGCAAACGAAGCCGGGCTGGAAGAGGCAGCGCGGCGGCTGGAGCGCATTGACATCTATACCTCCACGCTGGAAGGGGTGCGGCGCCAGATTATCCATATTGTGCGGCACGCCAGGAACTGAGGAAGGATAGATGGACGGTGAAGCGCAGAACGTTATCGAAAGGCCGGCGGCGCCCGCAGTTGGAGGTGATGGCGCCACATCGCAGACGCGCAGCCCGACGGTGGCGCCGCCACGCCGGCAGCCACGCATCCCGGAAACTCCTCCGGCGCCCAGCCCGCCGGCGCTGCTGGCTGACTACGAACCGCTCATCGGCAAAGGCGAACTCGACGAACTGCGATTCCTGGGCGCTGAGCTGAAAGGCAAGACGGTAAAGATGGTCAACTCCACCGCCGTGGGAGGCGGGGTGGCCGAGATGCTGGACCGGCTGGTGCCCCTGCTGAACGAAATGCAGGTTGCCACGCGCTGGGAGGTCATCACTGGCGGCAATGACTTCTTTGAGATTACCAAGGCCTTTCACAACGCGCTGCACGGCGGCCGGTACCTGCTCACTCCGGAAGTGAAGGAGATCTTTCTCAGGTACAACGAACAGAACCGGCAGCGCATCAAGTTCGATGAAGACGTGGTGGTCATCCACGATCCGCAGCCGGCGGGGCTGATCCGCGCCCGCCAGGGCAACCACAGCAAATGGGTGTGGCGCTGCCACATTGATCTGTCCAATCCCAACCCTGAGGTTTGGGGTTTTTTGCGGCCCATGGTGGAGCAGTTCGACGCCGCCATTTTTTCCTCGCCCTCCTTTGCCCAGCAGCTTGACATCACGCAGTACCTGTTTTATCCGTGCATTGATCCGCTTTCCGACAAGAACAAGTCCCTGGACGACAGCTACGTGCAACGCGTCTGTGATGACTTCGGCATTGACCGCTCGCGTCCCATCGTGACCCAAGTCTCGCGCTTTGACCGCCTCAAGGACCCGGTTGGTGTGGTGCAGGCCTACAAAATGGCGAAGCGCTACGTAGACTGCCAACTGGTACTGGCCGGCGGTGGGGCCAGCGACGACCCCGAAGGCAGCGCGGTTTTGCAGGAGGTGATGGCGGCGGCCGACGGCGACCCGGACATCATCATCCTCAATCTTCCGCCGTGGTGCGCGCTGGAGATCAATGCGCTGCAGCGCGCTTCCACCTTGATTGTGCAGAAGTCGCTGCGCGAAGGCTTCGGCCTGACGGTCACCGAATCCTTGTGGAAGGGCAGACCCACCATCGCCGGCGCCGTCGGCGGAATTCCAACCCAGATCATTCACAAGTTGACGGGAGTGCTGGTCTATTCCGTCGAGGGCTGCGCCTATCAGATTCGCTATCTGTTGACTCATCCTGATTTTGCCCGGCAGTTGGGCAAGAACGGGCAGGAACATGTGAAGGAAAACTTCCTGATGACTGCCAACCTGAAGCGCTGGCTGCTCCTGCTCAAGCTCCTGTTGGCGGCGGGGTAGAGCAATTGGGCCCGCTCGGCCGCACTACTTCTGTTGTGCCGGTTGCGGCCGCTCCAGCGCGCCGGAGTCCACCACCTGTCCGGTGCGCGATATGGTCTGGAAAATGAACTTGTCGCCCGTCACTTCGGCCAGCATAAAGCCGCGGTCGGTATCGAATCCTACCGCCATCTGCGCCGAGGGCTTCAGGTTGTGGGGCCGGAGCTGGCCGGAATTGCCCAGCACAAAATAGTAGATGTCATCCTGCGGCTTGATTCTCTCATAGACGTGTTCGTGGCCGGACAAGACCAGGTTCACTCCGTACTTCTCGAACAGGGGTTTGAGAACGGCGCGGAGGTGGGTGTCCGGCCCGTGGAACCTTCCGTCGGAGTACAAGGGGTGATGGAAGAAGCAAATCTTCCACGGCGTGGTGGCGGTTTGCAGTTGGGTTTCCAGCCAGCTCAACTGCGCCAAATCCATGTAGTTGCTGTCGAGCGCGAAGAAGGTGACATTTCCCTTCTTGAAGCTATAGAAGCGGTCCCCGCCCATGTTGAACGGTTGGTAAAGACGCTCGTTGGTGTTGTCGTGATTGCCGATGGAGGCGTAGAACTTTACTCCCGCATCGAGCAACGACTTGTAAGGAAGTTCAAACTTGCGTTGGAAGTCCTGTGGGCTTTTGCCGCCGTAAATGTTGTCGCCGAGCATGAGCACGAAGTCGAAGCCGGTCTTCTCGCGGCATTTCTTCATTTGCCCGGCAACTTGATATTGCGGCGGTTTGCCGGTGCCGCTGTCGCCGATGACGGCAAAACGGATCGCCTCGGGCTCCTGCGGCAGGTCACATTCCGCAGGAGGCGGAAGCACTGGCGGGGTGGGGCTGACGTCGGCAGGCAGCGCCGCCGCGCGGGTGACAATTGGTCTCCAGCCGGCGGCCGGCCAGGAGATTGTGGTTAGCCACGCGCCCGCGCCCAAGAAGGCCACGGCGGCGAGATGGAACGTCCGTCTCATGCGATTACTGTCCTTTGGCTGTCGGGATCGCTTTGGCTGCCGGAATCGCTCCGGGTATGTAGTCAACGACGAGATTGGCGCCCACGTCAAGAGAATCCCAGGATTGCGATTTTGCGACGGCCTGTCCATTAACGACCTTGCTTCAACCTAAGAATCGAAACCTGAAAACTGGAAACTTGAAACTGCTTTGTGCAACTCTTGCCAGCGCGATTACATCCAGTTTTCCAAAGCTCTTACAGGAGGGAGCTACTATGCCCGAAAAGGAAGATGTGGACGACCAGCAAGCCCTGGAACACGCCAGGGAGGACGAGCGGGAAGGAAAAGCGCCCAGTACGCAGGCGGGGGAATTCGTTCGCGAAGAGATGGAGCATATCCGGGAAGGCAAACACGGGGCGCGCTCGCCGCAGCAGGCCATCGCCATTGGGCTCTCGAAGGCGCGGCGCGCGGGGGTGAAACTACCCCCTCCGAAGAAAGGGAGCGCCGCCGTACGGCAAAAGGCGCAGCGTGACCTCCGCAAGGGACGAAGCGGACGCCGGCGGAAGCCCTCGGCGACGCGCTCGCGCGCCATCTCACGCGCGCTGAAACGCGAAGGGCGCTCGGCCGCGTCCTCCAAGAGTCTGGCGCGGCAAGCCCATAGGGCGGCGCGGGCACGCGGGCCCGGTGCTCGCCATCGGGCTGCGCTCAAAGCGGTGCGGACGAAGGGCAAGGCCGGCATGAAACGGGCGGCGCAGAAAGCGGCCCGTACCCGCGCCGCACACCGACGCGCAGCGTGATAAAGCAGTGGCTAGTGGTTAGTGGCCGGTGGCTAGATTGCGCACTATCCACTAACCACTAGCCACTATCCTCTTTGGCCATCCGCGCGCTCGAAGGCCGCGAGGGCATCGTGCAGCCGGTCGAACAGGTATTTGTGGCCGATGACCTGTGTCAGGCGGTGCCGTTCCAGGTCCGCCTTAAGGGTCAACGAGACGCGCGCCAAAGCCAATACCACATGACGGCGGGCCAGCCTGTGATGCAGTTCGCGCACCATGCGGGCGGCGGTGAAATCAATGTTGGTAATGGCTTCGGTGTCCACGATCACCCAGCGCACCGGCGACGGGGCCGACCCGACCAGGCGGTTAATCTCGTCGGTAAAGCGTCCGGCATTGGCGTAGAACAACGCCGCCCCGAAGCGATACATGACCAATCCCGGCTCGGTGACCGTGCCGGCAGCGGGCGGGACCGATTGCCAGGGCTCGCCTCCCCGTACGATCAGCACCCCGGTGTGCGGGCGATAGCTGTGCCCCACCACTCGCAGCAGCGATAGCAGCATGGCCAGCAGGATTCCTTCCCTGACGCCGACTAAGACAACAACGGCCGCGGTAATCACGGCCAGACCGTATTCTCCGGGACTCTCGCGCCGAATCTCGCGCAGGCCGCGAAAGTCTATAAGCCGGACCGCAATGACGAACACAATGGCGCCCAGCACGCAGCGCGGCAGGTACTGCAACGGCCGGGTGAGAAACAGCAGGACGAGCGCGACCACGGTTGCGGTAGCGAGCTGAGCCAACTGGCTCTGCCCGCCGGAGCTTTCCACCATCGCGCTCTGGGTGGGACTGCCATCCACCACAAAGGTCCCGCTTAGCGCCGCCGTGGCGTTGGCCGCGGACAGGCCGACGAGGTCGGTGTCTTCGTCCAGGCGCTGATGGTGGCGCATGGCGTAGAAGCGCGCCGTGGCCGCGCTTTGGGTGATAATCACCACAAAGCACGAGCCGGCCACCCCAAGCAACGATATCGCGTCTTTCCATGGAACATGGGGCCACGCGAGATGGGGCAGACCTCCGGGCACGGGGCCGACCACGGCAATGCCGTGGCCGGCGAAGTCCCAGGCCACGCTGGCAGCTTCGGTGCCCACCACCGCGAGCAGCGGGCCGGGTATCTTGGGAGAAACCTGTTGGAGGCCAAAGATCAGGGCCACCACCAAAGCCGTAATAAGTACAGTCGGCGGGTGGACGTGCGGCAGCCCGCGCAGCAGCTCCCACAGTTGCAGGACAGTCCTGTGGGCATAAACTTCGATGCCCAGCATCTCCCCCAGCACGGCAATGCCCACCTGAAATCCGACGCCGGTGAGAAAACCCACCAGCACCGTCTGCGAGAGGAAGTCGGCGACGAAGCCGAGCTTGAGCAGCCGGGCCAGCAGCAGAAGTCCGGCCGTTAACACGGCGACCATACTGGCCAGCGCCACGTATTGCGCGCTGGCCAGCGGCGCCATGTGGGCCAGGCCGCCGGCAAGAATGGCAGCGGTCGCAGAGTCGGCAGCGACCACCAGGTATCGCGATGAGCCGAATACGGCGAAGGCCGCCAGCGGCAGCAACAGGGTGTAGAAGCCGGTCACCACCGGCATGCCGGCGATTTTGGTATAGCCCAGGGCCTGCGGGATGTTCATGGCCGCTAGTTGCAGCCCGGCCAGCGCGTCGCGCAGCGCTCCCCTGCGAGTAACTGGCTTTATACCCTGAAACACTGAGAATTTAGGCATCGGGTTGGATTGCTTGTCCGAAGGTGGAATTTCGCTACATCTCTTTTCCCGCTAAACCTTTTTTTTGCGCGCGGAACCGCCTTGCTTTTCTACGGCCTGGTGATATTCTTCGCGGATCGCCTGCAAGTCAACCTGCGGCTTGGGCAACTGCATCCCCATGTCTTCCATGGTGGCAGCTACGATCTGCGAGACAGCCAAGTTGCGAAACCACTTGTGATTGGAAGGAATGATGTACCAGGGCGCATCCTTCTTGCTGGTTTCGGCAAACACGTCCTCGAAGGCCCGGGTGTAGTCATCCCACAACTCACGCTCATGGTAATCGGATTGGCTGATCTTCCAGTTGCGGGCCGGATCGTCAAGCCGCTGCTTGAAGCGCGCCAGTTGTTCTTCCTTGCTGATATGAAGAAAGAACTTGACGATGTGAGTATGGTTTTGCCGCCGCAGCAGTTTCTCGAACTCATTGATCTGCCCGTACCGTTCTGACCAGACGTCTTTGGGGACCAGCTTGTGGACTCGCGCTACCAGCACGTCTTCGTAATGCGAGCGGTTAAAGATGGCAACCTCGCCTTTGGCCGGCGCGTGCGGGTGGACGCGCCAGAGAAAGTCGTGCTCGAGTTCGAGCGCCGTCGGGACTTTGAAGGACGAGACAATCGTGCCTTCCGGATTCATGGCGTTCATGACGTGGCTGACCGTGCCGTCTTTGCCTGAGGCATCCAGCCCTTGCAGCACGATCAGCAGTGAGCGTTTTTTCTCGGCGTACAGGAGATATTGCAACTCGGCCAGCCGGGCGCGGAACTTTTCCGTTTCAGTCTTAGCGTGACTCTCGGAGAGATGCTTACCTTTATAGCCGGGATCCAGCTTGCTCAGCTTGATCTTCGAGCTCGGTTTCACGCGGAAGCGCTTGCGGTAATCCACTTTCTCCTCGGCTTTTTTTGTGGCGGCCGTGCTGGCAGTCGTCTCCTGCAAATCCGGTCGAGGCGGATTTTACAGCGGGAACGCGGCCATGAACAGCCGTTTTCCGCTCGATTTGGCCGGCGCAGGATGAGCGCAAAATGGATGCCCGGGATTAGGCCTGCTCGTCCAGTTCTTGGCGGATGAGCTTACAATGGGCTGCAAGTTTTCTGCAGGGCAACCATGTTCTAATTCTCGCGGAGCCATACTGCCGATGAGTGAGACACCTGTTTCAGCGCGTTCCTGGCGACAAAGCAGGCTGCTGGCAGGGTGCGAATTTGCCATCCTGGCTGCGCTCTTCGTAGCCGACATCCGCCACCATATCTTCTTCAGCAAGATACCTTACTTATTTGTGCTGGCATGGGTTTCTTTGCGCCTGCGGGGTCTGCGCTGGAGAGACGTTGGGCTGACACGCTTGCGGCGTTGGGGCCGCATGCTGGCTTTCGGTGTATTGGCCGGCATCGGCATGGAGCTGCTGGAACTGTTCGTCACGCAGCCGCTGCTGGTGCGGATGACCGGGAAGATGCCCGACCTCTCGGACCTACAGGTGCTGCGGGGGAACGCAAAAGTGTTCTTGCTCTTTCTGCTCCTCACCTGGACGCTGGCCGCGTTTGGTGAGGAGATGGTCTATCGCGGGTACCTGATGAACCGGGTTGCAGGATTGGCCAACAATTCGCGGACCGCCTGGATCGTAAGCCTTGTCCTGGTGAGTGTGCTATTCGGATATTCTCACTTCGACCAAGGCATTACGGGACAAATGGAGAACGCGATGGACGGCCTGCTGCTGGGGCTTTTGTACCTCGGCTGCGGCCGCAACCTGTGGCTGCCAATCATCGCCCATGGCATCACCGATACGGTGGACATCACTCTGCTGTTCGTGGGCAAGTATCCGGGCCTGTAATTCCTTCTCATCTACTTCTTCCGGATGTGCAGCACCTTCCGCACCTCGGCAACGACCTCGCCGGTCTCGTCTTTCACCTCAACCAGAAATGTTGGCTCATATTTTTCCTGCGTCGTGAGTCTCTTGCGAATCTCCTCAAGTTGTGCATCGCTCAGCCGGAATTCGGCCTTGACCTTGCCCTTTCCCGGCTTGCGAAAGCGGATGCTGGCCGCCTTGTCCCAGACGATGTAATCGCGGCCGAGGTTCTCCATCAGCATCAGCATGTAGAACGGATCGGTCATGGAATAGAGCGAGCCGCCGTAGTGCGTGCCGACATAATTGCGGTTCCATGGGCGCAACTTCATTTCGACATCAACCATCCTGTTGGAGCGCCAGCGCACGCGGATGCCGGCGCCCAGCAGCGGCGGCCAGAGGTTGATCCAGCGCAGCATCAGCTTTTGGGCCTTTCGGTTCATTGGAGCGAAATGTCCATCAAAGGAATCATGTCACCAGGAACCGCACGTCGGCAAAACGCCGAGGCCGCCCTTGCGGGCGGCCTCGGTCTGGCTGGGCGTGGGAGGGATGGTTTGGGAGACAGGGAGGTTCCACTACGGAGCTTGCACCGAGGCCGACTCTGCCAGGCTGTTGGTCATCAGCCGGACATCCACGCGGCGGTTTTGCGCGCGTCCCGCGGCGCTGGTGTTCTGGGCAACCGGATTGTCCTTGCCGAGGCCGAGCAGGTAAATCCTGAACGGGGGAACGTCGTATTTCGTGGCTAGGTACCGAATAACCGCGTCGGCACGTTTACGGCTGAGCTGATAGTTGTACTCTGCTGAGCCGATCGAATCCGTATAGCCTTCCACCTCGACAATGTAGTGCTTCTCGCCCTGGAGTTGCTTCCCGAAGTCATCGAGGGTCTGCTTATCCTTGGGCGTGAGCTCCGTTTTGTTGAAGCCGAACTGCACGGTGGTCTCATTGACTGCCTTGTAGTTGTCGAGGTTCTCCACCGTGCCCGCCAGGTTAGTCACACGCTTTCCCGCCAGGGTGGCATTCTGATTAGCCTGGTCAGCAGTCTGCCCGGCGGCGACCGCTTTCTGGTCAGCCTGCTGAGCGTGCGTCTCCGTATCCTGGATGTCGCGAGTATTCTTCGCCGTCACGTCATCTAGTTCGTCCACCCGGTTATTCAGAGGGGTTACCTGGTTGCGCACGTAGCTCTTGGTTGCGCAACCCATCGTAAACAGCAGAATGCCGGCTACCAACACCGCGAGCAGAGAGAATCGGTTTATGGACATGGGAAATCCCTCGTCAAGATGATGACGACGTGGCGATGAGACAATCCAGAGGTCTGTTATGCAGCAGCCAGGCTGCCATTTGTTGTCGGGCAGTCGGGCAAAAACGCCGCCTTGTTTTCAGTAACTTGCAAGAACATCCGCGGCAGCCCGATGCAGCCGTGCCGGAATTGCTGGATAAACCTGACGCAAAGAGTAGAATTTTTACCGAGTAGTAAAGCTCGCCTGTGCGGTTGATTAACTACCTACATCCCAAGGGTAACCGGGGCATCGCTGGCTGGCTGCGCCGGTTTCGAAACTGAATGGACCTGCACCAGAAAATCCGGACGCTTCCGACCTCGCCCGGCGTGTATCTGTACAAGAACGCTGACGGCGACGTCATCTACGTGGGCAAGGCGAACAGCCTGCGCGCTCGGGTACGTTCGTATTTCCTGGAGGCCGCGGCCGAAAATGCCAAGACCGGGACCCTTCTGCGCGAGGCCGCTGACCTCGACTACATTGTGGTGGACAACGAGAAGGAAGCGCTCGCGCTGGAGAACAACCTCATCAAGCAGAAGAAGCCACGCTACAACATTCTTCTGCGCGACGACAAAACTTACCCTTACATCAAGCTCACTATTGGCGAGCGCTATCCGCGCGTCTATCCCACGCGCCGGCTGCGCAAGGACGGGTCACTGTATTACGGCCCGTTCTTTCCTACCAGCCTGGCGTACCGGCTGGTGGACCTCATCCATCGCAACTTTTTGATTCCCTCCTGCAAGCTCGACCTTACCCGCTACTATCCGCGGCCGTGTTTGCAGTATTACATTGGCCGTTGCCTCGGCCCATGCGTGGAAGGGCTAACCACGCCGGAGCGCTACGCGGAAGCGGTGCGCGACGTGAAGATGTTCCTGGAAGGCCGCGGCGCCGATCTGTCGTGTTCGCTCCAGCAGCGCATGATAGTCGCCGCCGAGCGCGAGCAGTTTGAGCTGGCGGCCAAGTATCGCGACCTGATCTCCACCCTCGAGCTGCTGGAGCAGAAGCAGCGCATCGCTGCGGTCGAAGGCGATGACGCCGACGTCTTCGGCTATCACTACGAGAACGGGATGCTGGCGGTAAACGTGTTCCACATGCGCGGCGGCAAGATCGTGGACAAGCGCGAGTTCTTCTGGGAAGACCTCGGCGAGACCACGGCCGGAGCGGTATTCGAGCCGGGCGGGTTCTTTTCAGCGCTGCTCAAGCAGGTCTATCTCGATCAGCAATATGTGCCGCACACCGTTTATGTTCCGGTGGATTTCGAGGACCGCGCCACGCTGGAAGAAATGCTCTCTGAAGGCCAGAAGCGGCGCGTGCAAATCCACGTGCCGCAGCGCGGCGAGAAGCGGTCGCTGGTTGACCTGGTGGGCCAGAACGCCAAGCAGGCGTACGACCAACGCTTCCGCGTGATGAAACCGGCGGCCAAAGCGATCCAGCAGGCCTTGCAGGACACGCTCATGCTTCCGGAGTTGCCCAGGCGCGTCGAGTGCTTCGACATCTCGCACATCCAGGGCGCGGAAACTGTGGCCTCGATGGTGGTCTGGGAGGACGGCAAAATGAAAAAGTCCGACTACCGTAAGTTCATCATCAAGGGCATCACCGGTGTGGACGACTTCGCTTCCATGCGCGAAGTGGTCACCCGCCGCTACAAGCGCGTGCAGGAAGAAAAACAGGACATGCCGAGCCTGGTGCTGATTGACGGCGGCATCGGGCAACTGCACTCTGCCGCCGAAGCGCTGGAGTCGCTGGGCATCACCAACCAGCCGCTGGCTGCCATCGCCAAGCGCGA
>Ga0187783_10002660_pt1 | contig 13240 bp, 13 predicted proteins | sample 1015_SJ02_MP02_2_FD_132471 | JGI IMG/M metagenome (GOLD analysis project Ga0187783, IMG submission 132471) | Tropical peat soil microbial communities from peatlands in Department of Meta, Colombia - 1015_SJ02_MP02_20_MG | ecosystem: Environmental > Terrestrial > Soil > Wetlands > Peat | place...
CCCGTCGTTTCTTCACCTCCTTTCAGCAGATGTCGACCACAGCTTCTGGGTACCCCGACTGGCAGGAAAAACGGACTTGATTCCTAACCATCCGAACAATATGTGGATCGACCCGCATGAGACCGGGCTGTTTCTGGGCCAATGCGCACAATATTGCGGCACCCAGCACGCGAAAATGCTCCTTCGCGTGTACGTTGACACTCGCGAGGATTTCGATCGCTGGGTACACCAGCAACAGCAGCAGGCCAGTTCGAATCCCGCTGCTGCTGCGGGCAGCGCGTTGTTTGTATCGAAGGCCTGTTTCGCGTGTCACACGATTCGCGGAACGATGGCGGCAGGACAGGCCGGACCGGATCTCACGCACTTGATGAGCCGCGACACGCTCGGTTCCGGCGCGGTGCCGAATACGCCGGAGAATTTGCGCGAGTGGGTCCACAGTCCAGACACGTTTAAGCCGGGGACGCTCATGCCGGCACCAGACCTTACCGCTGAGGAGCTAAAGCAGATCGTCGATTACTTGATTACGCTCAACTGAGAGAGAAAGCATGGTCTCCGAAGCCTTACCCCTGAGTATTCACAGAAACCCGTTGGCCGTCGTGTACGAATGGCTGGGCACGGGCGATCACAAAAAGATTGGTCTGATGTACATCGTCTACGCGCTGCTTTTCCTTGTCGTGATGGGCATCGAGGCCGGGCTGATGCGTATTCAGTTAGCGCACGCCAATTCCACTTTCCTTTCGCCTCAACTGTTCAATCGCCTGTTTACCTTGCACGGCACGACGGGCGTCTTCTTCGTAGCCATGCCGATGTTGTTCGGCTTCGGCAATTACCTTGTGCCGCTGATGATCGGCGCGCGGGATATGGCCTATCCGCGCTTAAACGCATTCGCCTTCTGGATGACGGCCTTCGGCGGTTTGCTACTGTACGCCAGTTTTTTTGCCGGAAATTCAGTGGCGCAGGCCGGCATCGCCCCGGACGTGGGTTGGTTCGCCTACGCGCCGCTCACGGCGCCAGCGTTTTCGCCCGGGCACAGCACCGACTACTGGAATTTGTCACTGCTGCTCGCGGGCGTCGGCAGCATCTCGGGAGGCGCTAATTTCGTGGCAACGATTCTGAGCATGCGCTGCCCAGGCATGACGCTTGGCAAGATGCCTCTGCTCGCCTGGATGAACCTGGTGATGGGCGGTCTGGTGTTGGTGACGATCAGCCCGCTGACCGCGGCACAGCTGATGCTCATGGCCGACCGCTACCTCGGCGCTCACTTCTTTGACACCCAAGCAGGCGGCTCCGTGGTGATATGGATGCATTTTTTCTGGATCTTCGGCCACCCCGAGGTGTACGTCTTGATCATTCCCTGCTTCGCTTTCATTTCGGAAATCATCCCGGTCTTTTCGCGAAAAGCGATCTTCGGCTACCCGGCGATGGTAGCGGCGACGACGAGCATAGGATTCGTGAGTCTGGGCGTCTGGGCCCACCACATGTTTACGGTGGGAATGCCCTCGTACGGAAATGCTTTCTTCGTTCTGACCACGATGGTGGTAGCGGTACCGACCGGCATCAAGATTTTCAACTGGCTGGCCACCCTGTGGGGCGGGAAAATTCGCTTTGCCACGCCCATGCTGTTCGCACTGGGCTTTCTGTTTCAATTTTTGATTGGTGGGCTGACGGGTATTATGCTGGCAACGGCACCCCTCGATTGGCAGCTCGCCAATTCCTATTTCGTTGTGGCGCATTTTCATTACGTAATCGTTGGTGCCATTCTCTTCAGTATTTTTGCCGCCTTCTACTATTGGTTTCCGAAAATGACCGGCCGGATGCTCGACGAAACGCTGGGGAAATGGCACTTTTGGATGTTGCTGATTGGATTTCATCTAACGTTCGATTTCCTCCACATCCCCGGTCTGCTCGGCATGCCGCGGCGCGTGTATACCTACGAAGCGGGCCGCGGATGGGAATCGTGGAATATGATTGCGTCCATCGGGGTGATCTTTCAAGGCGTGGCTGTCCTGATTTTCGTCTACAACCTGATTCGCTCCTATCTGAAAGGCGCGCCGGCAGGAAACGATCCGTGGGATGCCTGGACACTGGAATGGGCGACCACGTCGCCACCGCCCGAATACAACTTCAGGGTGGTGCCGGCCGTCGCCAGCCGCCGACCGTTATGGGACATCAAGCACCCGGACGATCCGGATTCGAAGTACGAATGACGAGGGACATCGGACGAACGCTATGAGCGCAACCGGGATGAACATCACTGCAAGCGAAAGCGGGTGGCAACTTCCTTCGCGCGGCCGAGTCGGGATGATCTGCCTCATCATCGCCGAGTCGGCCATCTTTACAATTTTCATCGCCGCCTATGTTTTTTATATCGGCAAGAGTTTGAGCGGACCAACCCCCCGGGAGGTACTGAGAGTACCCATCGTCGGGACGATCTGCCTGCTATCGAGCAGCTTGACGATGCATTGGGCCATCGCTGCTCTGCGCAGGAGCCAGATGGGCGCCTTTCGCCTCTTCTGGTTTTTGACGCTCGCGCTGGGGGCGATTTTTATCGCCGGGACCGCCGTGGAGTGGCGCCATTTGATCTACCAGGATGGCTTCACGATCCAAACGAACCTCTTCGGATCCACCTACTATTCGCTGGTGGGCCTGCATGCTTCGCACGTAGTCGTCGGTTTGATCGGATTGACCATCGTTATGGTTTTGACCCTGATGGGCAAGGTGAGGCGCGAACATGTCGAACGCTGCGAGGTGTTCTCGCTGTACTGGCACTTTGTCGATGCGGTTTGGGTGGTCGTCTTTACAACCGTCTATATTGTGGGCCGGTGAATCGATGACAAAGAGGGCGATATGGCGTTGACATCTAAGCCGACCTCCGAAACGCGGCAACCCGAGCACGTGAATCTGCCGAGGCCAACCGTCTGGCCGATCACGTTGGCGCTGGGACTCACGCTCCTGGCAGCCGGGTTGATGACCAACCACAAGGTGAGTTGGGTGGGAGCGGTTTTGGCGGTGGTGGGTTCGGTCGGCTGGTTTTTGCAAGTGTTGCCGCGCGACCGTCACGTGGAGGTCCCGATCGCCCCAACGCCGGTGCCCATCGCCACATCCCGACGCAGAGTAGCGCGCCTGGCCGCGGCAGAGGTTCCCCACCGCGCGCGTCTGCCCCTCGAGATTTATCCGATCTCGGCGGGCCTGAAAGGCGGGCTTGCCGGCGGTGTGGCAATGGCGGCGCTGGCAGTGCTCTACGGTTTGCTGAGTCACGGAAGCATCTGGTATCCGATCAACCTGTTGGGTGCGGTGGTGTATGAACGCATCCAGGTGAGCACGGCTCAGATCGAGGCATTTCACATTGAGCTGCTTCTCGTTGCCACAGCTCTGCACCTGACGACCTCGATATTGGTGGGGCTCCTCTACGGTGCCCTCCTGCCCATGCTTCCCCGACATCCGATCCTGCTCGGCGGAATTCTTGCGCCCTTGGTTTGGACCGGACTGCTGTACAACGTGCTCGACATCATCGATCCGATCCTGAATCAACGCATTCAATGGGGCTGGTTTCTGGCCTCGCAGGTCGCCTTCGGAGTCGTGGCAGGATTTGTTGTTTTGCGGCAGGTGCGTATCCCAACCTGGCAATATCCCTTGGCAGCGCGAGCGGGCGTGGAAGCCCCCGGAATGATGGACGAAGAGGGTGGGGAGAAGCGGTCGTGACACCTGAGGCCTCCCGCTGGCCGCGATGGACCGTGCGGCGAATCGAACCACCCTTCTCGCCCGTCTGAGCCTGCGGCGATGGCGGTGATTCGGCCCGCTCGATCCCTCCAAACAGGAAAAAAAGGTTGAAGATCGGGAAAACCTGTAACAGACTGCGCACCGATTTGAGCGAGCTCCGCCCGGTTCTTCCGGGCGGGCGGGAATGAAGATGCCTTCCACTTACGACATCGTGGCAATCGGCTCCGGACACAACGGACTGGTCGCAGCAGCCTACATGGCCGCCGCAGGGAAGAGCGTACTCATCCTTGAGAGGAACGCGTGGTTCGGCGGCGGGGTTGTGACGGCAAAGCTCACCGGGCCGGACTTCCTACACGACCGGTTCAGCACGGGCCACATCTTCATTCAAGGGAATCCGCTCATCAAGAACGATGAGCTCAAGCTGCTCACTCGTTATGGGCTGCAATACGTTTATCCAGAAATTCCGTTCCTCTGCGTATTCGAAGACAAATCGACGATCGCGCTCTACCGTGACCGGAGCAAAACCTACCGGGAGATCGCGAAATTCTCCAAGAAAGACGCAGAGTCCTTTCTGAAATTTGCCGACACGGCGATGCGCTACCTGCCGATGATCTCGGCGTCGTTCTACACTCCGCCGCTGCCGCTCGGCAGGAGCCTGGCGTTGCTCGACCAGAGTGCGGAAGGCCGCGAGATGTTTGCGCTGATGCAGAAGAGCCCCTACGACATCATCGTAGAAAATTTCGAAAACGAAAAAGTGCAAATGTTTTTCACCCGCATGGTGTCGGAGAACCTAACCGGACCGGAGGAGAAGGGCACGGGCATTGGCATTTTCGTTTTTCTAGGCTTCATGGAGCAGTACGGAATCGGCTGTGCCGTTGGCGGCAGCGGCTCGCTGACCGCTTCGCTCATCCGCTCGATCGAGGATCATGGCGGAAAGATTATGAACAACACGGCGGTCGAAAGCGTGCTGATGAAGAGTGGCCGCGCCGTAGGCGTGCGAACCGCCGATGGCGCCGAATACAGCGCAAAAGATGCCGTCATCGGAGCGATCCACCCGCACCTGCTCGGTCGGCTGGTTCCTGAAGTCAGTCGGCCGGTGCAGCGCGCGGCGGAGCGCGTGGAACTTTCGGCCAATTCCTGTTTTACGGTCCACGCGGCGCTCAACCAGCCGCTGCGGTTCAAGGCCGGGCCGACTGTCAATCAGGCGTATTTCACCGAGCTGATGCCAGCGCGAATGGACATTTTGCGCGAGTATTTCGACGCACTGCGGTACGGCCGGATGCCCAGCACATCGCTTTTAGGACTGGTATCGCCTTCGGCCTTTGATCCGACCCGCTGCCCGCCGGGCAAGGCAACCTTGCACGTATGGGATTACGTCCCCTATGCCCATCCCAACGGCGGTCCGACGCATTGGGACCGTGCCAAAGACGAGTTCGCAAAAACGATGCTCTCCCGCATGGCGCCCTACGTCGATAACATCACGCCGGAGAATATCATCGAGTATGTGGCGGATAGCCCGGTTGACATCGAACGCGCCTCGGCGAGCTTCCAGAAGGGCGACGTGCACGGCGTTGCGCCGTATCTCTATCAATCTGGCTCGCACCGTCCGACCCCCGATCTGGGGCACAACACCGTGCCTGGCGTTGAGCGCCTTTATCTGGTGGGACCTTTCCAGCATCCCGGCGGCGGAGTATTCGGGGCCGGACGCGCCACCGCAATGAAAATGTGCGAGGATCTGAAAATCAACTTCGACAAAATTGGCCAGCGGCGATGATGAAAATCTTTGGGCAGGACGACAACGAGTTGATGGAAATCCAATCGCTCGAGCGTGAAGGGGGAACCTTGCTCATCAAGGGAAAAGTCTTCGGCTCGATGCCGATGACGGCCAAGCTCACGCCCGACGAGGCGCGAAAGGCGCTAAAGCTTCTGAATTTCAAATTGGCGGCATTTCTTCTGACGTTCTTGTTCCGCAAGTCGTAGCGGAGCGCGCCTCTAGACAATCGTGCTCACGTAATAGCTGTCCATGTACTCGCGCAGAGAGAAGACCTTGTCATCCTTGATTTCCAGCACGAAGGCGTAGCGGTTTGAGTATTCCTTCCCATTCTTGAAGCGTCCGAGGCCCCGGGCTTCCGCCGCTACGAAGGGTCCCTGGGCGATGATGCGGTCGACGTGGATCTTGGGATCGCCGGGCACAAACATTCCGCGAATCGGCCCGAGAAATTCGTCGATGATCCCCTTGCGGCCTTTTTTTTCGCCGGCACCCGGAATTCCCGTAGCCATTACGGTCCAGGTTGCATCCTCATGCAGGAGCAGCCGCAACCTTTCCAGATCTCCACTGCTTTGGGTGTCAAAGAAGCGTCGTACGATTTGCTCGTTGCGTTTTTCCACGTCTGACATGACGTCCTCCGGAATGCCCAGACCGCCGGGCATTATACGCCGATTGCGCTTGGCCACCAGATCGGTTTGGCACCAGAAGCCAGTCCAGCATACTTGAGGAGATTCAAAAGCACTGGACCTGGCACAGATTCTGAGTATGATGAGGCCCCCGCAACGCCGAGGAGCGTGCCATGACAGATCGCATGCAAGCAAGGAGAGCAAGTCCGGCCCTGATCATGGGTTTGATCGCAATTGCCGTAGTGGGATCCGCACTGGCACAACACCACCTGGCGCAGCGGCCCAAAACCTTGCGGCTATATGTGTTTGATTGCGGCGTTATCAAGGGTCTGGATCCGGGACTGTTCAACTTCAAGAAAGAGGAGCTCGCCGAAACCGAACTCGCGGTTCCCTGCTATCTAGTGGTCGATCCGAAGGGCACGCTCGTGTGGGATGTGGGCGCCATACCCGACACGGCATTCAAGGACGACCACACACCTGTTACCCAGAGCTATTTCACCGCAACACGCACCCTGAAATCTCAGCTCGCGGAAATCGGCTACGCTCCCGCCGACATCACCTATCTCGGTCTTTCGCACTATCACGGCGATCACGTCGCGAATTCGAACGAATTTGCCAGTTCCACGTGGCTTGTGCGGCAGGTGGAGCGGGACGCCATGTTTGCCGACAAACCTCCGGCGCTATCCGATCCCCATAACTACAACCTGCTGAAAGATAGCAAGACCGTGATTCTCACCACCGACGAATACGATGTCTTCGGCGATGGCAAAGTGATCATCAAATTCGCACCCGGCCATACACCCGGTCACCAAGTGCTTATCTTAAAGCTGGCAAAAACCGGCAACGTAATGCTGGCGGGCGATCTCTACCACTATCCCGAAGAGCGCAAACTCAACCGGATTCCGACTTTCGAGTTCAACAAGGATGAATCGCTCGCAAGCCGCGCGATGATCGAAGAATACGTCCAGCGGACCAACACGCAGCTATGGATCGAACACGATTTCGTGGGTAACTCGAAGCTCAAGAAATCGCCCCAGTATTACGAATAGCCTGGTTCGACTGTGGCGGTCGCACTCGTTGCCAGGCCGCCAGACGCGTCTCTTGCCCAAAGCGAAATCGTCTTCGCGTCACTTTCGGGCTTCCCGCAAACCCAGAAGGGCCCTGTGTCGAACAGCGCGCTGACGGCGCGAAATCTGAATTGTGCCACCCGTGCCTGAGGCACTTCGCGCCGGATTAGATCGAGGAGGAGCGTTGCGACGAGCGGCCCGTGCACGACTAGCCCGGGATAGCCTTCGACCTCCGTGGCGTAGCGATAGTCGTAATGAATTCGGTGCGCGTTGAACGTCAGCGCGGAATAGCGAAACAGGAGCATGTTGTCGGGCCGAACGGTGTGTTCCCACTTCGCGTCTTGGGGCGCAGGCTGCGCCGCCGGGACCCAATCGCCCCTCTTGGGATGATCACGATAGACAATGTCCTGCTCCTCGATCAGCGCAAGCCCTTCGTCGTTGCCGATCTCATGACGCACCACGACAAAAACGAGCGTACCGGTGCGGCCGTCCTTCTGCTCGACATCGACAATGCGAGATGTGCGTGTGTAACGCGCGCCGACAATGAGCGAGCGGTGAAACAGAAAACGTCCGCCCGCCCACATCCGGCGCGGCAGCGGCACGGGTGGCAAAAAACCGCCCCGGATGGCGTGACCCTCGGGGCCCAGCTCGGATTGGCGATGGGTGGAGAGAAAATACAGCCAGTGCCAAAGAGGGGGTAATCGATCGCCAGTTTTCGGAATGGGAGCGTCGAAATCGAGCGTCGCCGAAAGCTCGGCCGCTGGCACCGGCGTAATCTGATCCGAAATTGTCTCGGTCTTTCCCACCCATTTCAAAAGTTCCGCGATATTCATTTTCGTAGGTTTGGCACGCGACGGCAGCCGGCTCGACATCGTCACCGCAACCGCACCTTATCATGCCTCGGCCCCGCTCCTGGCATCAGTGGTAGACTCCGCTGGCTTGAGGCCCACCGGAGAGGACCATGCCGAATGACTCGTAGCGCGCCGGCCACGACCGCTTCTGCGATCGATGGTAGCGAAAATTTCACCTCGGGCTGGCGCATGTGGGTGCCCGTATTCACGATCATGACCTGCTCGTGTCTTTCCTATATCGACCGCCAGGCGATCGCCGTCATTTCGCCGATGATTCTCAAAGACACAGGTCTTAGTGCCGCGTCGTATTCTGACGCGATCTCGATCTTTTCAATCGTGTATATGCTGGCGAATCCGCTTTGGGGATCGCTGCTCGACTATGTGGGGCTTCGTCTGGGGATGCTCGCGGCCGTGGGAATTTGGAGTTTGGCGAGCGCTTCCCATGCCTGGGTCTCGGGATTTTGGGGATTTGCCGCGGCTCGCGCGCTGCTTGGATTCGGGGAAGGGGCCACATTCCCCAGCGGCATGCGCACGGCTGCCGAGTCACTGCCAGTTGACCGACGGGCGCGCGGCATGGGCATTTCATACAGCGGGGCATCGCTGGGATCTGTTTTTGCACCGCTCGTAATCACACCGGTTGCCCTGCGGTGGGGATGGCGCGCGGCGTTTTTACTTACCGGCGCGCTCGGCGTTCTGTGGCTCGCCATCTGGTGGATCATCGCGCGCCCGCCTCTGTTGCAGGCCGTCGAACGCAAGCGGCAGAGCCTTCGATGGCCCAACCTCCTGGAGCGGAGATTCTGGTTGCTGGTAGCGGGCATGGGGCTGGGAGGGGCGGCGCTGGGCCCCACGCTCTATCTATGCCCGATTTACTTGAACCGCGTTCTGGGCCTGACGCAGGCGCAGCTCGGAAAAGTTCTCTGGATCCCTGCCATCTGCTGGGAGTTTGGATATTACTTCTGGGGTTGGGTCGCAGATCGCTACGTGCGCGAAAACCCGCGTCCGGTAAGCCTGTATGTTCTATTTGCAGTTCTCGCTCTGCCTCTGTCGCTCGTAACGAAAACCACTTCCTGGATCCTGGCGCTGGCGTTTTTTTCCTGGGCCATGTTCATCGCGGTTGCTTTTATCGTGACCTCGTTGCATGTGAGCGCGCGGGCCTATCCGCGTGAGCAGACAGGCATGGTGGCCGGAATCGGCTCGGGTGCGTGGTCGGCGGTGGTAGCGATCCTGCTGCCGATCTACGGCCGCTGGTTTGATCACCAGTGGTATGCGCTCGCCTTCATTGGGCTGAGTTTAATTCCGCTCCTGGGTACAACGCTGTGGTGGTGGATTGGACGCCCGGGCCACACCGTGGACACTGCGCCTGTCTAAGTCTCCCCCTTACCTGAGCACGAAAGGGTTGGGAGCGTTCCCGATGGTATCGATCCAGACGCTCTTCGTCTGTAGATACTCGCGGATGGCCTCGATACCGCTTTCGCGGCCGAACCCGGAGCGTTTGTATCCGCCGAAGGGAGACATATAGCTGACCGCCCGATAGGTGTTGACCCAAATGGTCCCGGCTTCGAGCTGTTCTGACATCGCGAGCGCACGGCGAATGCTTTGGGTCCAAACGCCCGCGGCGAGACCATACACGGTGCCGTTGGCAATCTGAATGGCCTCTTCTTCTGTGTCGAATGGAAGGATGGAGAGGATGGGGCCAAACACCTCTTCCTGTGCGATGCGCATAGAGGGCTTGACGTGCGTAAAAATGGTCGGCTCAACGAACCAGCCAGAGCCGCACTCCGGCCGCTCGGCGGGCGCACCTCCCAGTTGGCAAATGGCTCCTTCTTGCTTCGCGATCCGAATGTAGTCGAGGACCTTTTGGTACTGCGGTTGGGTCGTGATCGGACCCACCTGCGTCGCCGAATCCAGCGGATTGCCCATGCGCGCGGTTTTCGCCAGCGCGAGCAAACGCTCAACAAATACGTCATGAATCGGACGATGGATGAGCGCGCGTGATCCAGCGATGCAGGTCTGACCCGTGGCTGCAAAGATCCCGGAAACGACTCCTTTGACGGCTTCTTCGAGATTGGCATCGTCAAAAACGATGTTCGCGGACTTGCCCCCCAGCTCCAGAGTAATCGGCTTGATTCCGTGAGCCGCCAGCCCATAGACGTGCTCGCCGGTACGGTCGCCTCCGGTAAACGCGATCTTGGCCACGGCCGGATGCGTAATGAGCGACTCGCCAACTTCGTTGCCGTACCCGGTGACGATATTCACGACGCCGGGAGGAAAGCCCGCGCGTTCGAACAGCTCGCCAAATGCGAGCGCTGAAACGGAGGAAAACTCCGAAGGCTTCCAAACGACGGTGTTCCCAGCCGCGAGTGCCGGAGCAAGCTTCCAAGAGGCCAGCAGCAGGGGCGAGTTCCACGGCGTGATCGCCGCGACGACTCCCAGTGGCTCTTCTCGGGTGAAATTAAAGACTCCCGGCTTGTCGATTGGGATGACGCGACCTTCGATCTTGTCAGCCAGCCCGCCGAAATAGCGGAACCACTGCGGGATATAGCTCAGCTGGCTGCGCATTTCAGCGATCAACTTGCCGTTATCAGTGGTCTCAATTTCGGCGAGCTTCATCGCGTCCGCTGCGATCAGATCGGCAAGACGGTGCAGCAGATTCCCTCGTGCCGTAGCAGTGAGCTTGCGCCAGTCGCTTGCATAAAAAGCTGACTTGGCGGCCGCGACGGCGCGGTCGACATCCTCCCTACCTCCCCGGGGAACGAGCGCCCACGCGGCAGCCGTGAATGGATTCACTGATTCGAACCAGGTCCCGGAGGCGGGCTCAACCCACTCTCCGCCGATGAGCATGCGATGCTTTTTCATGCCTCTTTCCTTCGCCTCGAGACGGATGCGACGTCCGACGCTACGCCCTGGTTTTGCTAGCTTCCTGCTCTGCGAACACCTCGCGTGCAACTCGGAACGAATCCACGGCGGCGGGCACACCGCAGTAAATGGCCACCTGCAGCAAGACTTCGCGGATTTCCACCGGCGTGACCCCGTTCACGAGCGCCCCTTTGATATGTGCCTTGAGCTCGTGGGGGCGGTTGAGCGCACTGATCATGGCGAGATTCAGCATGCTCCTGGTTTTGCGGGGAAGCTCTTCGCGGCCCCAGATCGCTCCCCAGCAATACTCGGTGACAAGTTCCTGCAACGGGCGATTGAAATCGTCGGCGGTCTTGAAGGCATTATCCACGAAATCCTTTCCCAGCACGGCGCTGCGAATTTCGCGGCCTCGTTCAAACGTTTTGCGGTCCATTGTTGATCCTTTCTTGGTGTCGAAAATCGCAAATCTCCGCCAGAAAATCTGAGCCTTCTTCAGGCGCCCGGTGCTCGGCCGATTTGGACTCCTGCCCATGCTTCGACGGTTCGGGCCATGGCCGTCATATCGGCATCAGGCCCTTCGGTGGCGGTTGCAATCGATAGGAGTTGTCGAACCGCGCTCCCCACCACCATGGGCACCCCCAGAGCGTCCGCTTCGGCCAGGCACAAACGAATATCCTTGTTGAGCAGCGCAAGGCCGAAACCGTAACTGAAGGAACGCGAGATGACGTGTTGCTTCATCTTGTTCTCGGTGGCACTGTTTCGCGCTGTGCCCGCGTTGAAGACATCGACGATCAGCGAGGGATCGAGACCCGCCTTGACTCCCATCGCCACCGCCTCGGACGTGACAGCCATGGCGGAGGCCGATAGAAGGTTATTCAGCAGCTTCATGGTCTGACCCTGGCCTGGCTCAGTGCCCACAACGAAAACCTTTCCCAGCACTTCCAAGATTGGCTTCACGATGGGAAGGATTTTCTCCGGGCTCGACACCATCACCGCGAGGGTGCCCTTTTCGGCTCCGCTGATGCCGCCACTGACCGGTGCATCGACCGCTGTAATCCCCTTCGCCGCAAGGCCCTCGGCGACGACCTTTGCAACACTTGCTCCGGTTGTCGAAACGTCGATGAAAATCTTGATGGTTCTCCCTTGAATCACGCCACCCGGACCCAGGGTCACAGCCTGTACGATGGGCGGCGTCGGCACACTGGCCAAGACGATCTCAGCGGTCGAGGCAACCTCCGCGGGTGAGTTGGCCGGTTTCGCGCCCCGTTCTAGCAGAGGGGTCATCGCGGCGTGGTTCGTGTCATAGATGCGGAGCCCGTAACCCGCCTGGATCAGGCGGGTCCCCATGCGGGCGCCCATCCTACCCACTCCGATAAAACCGATGATCTGCTCCGGCATTCGCCTTTCCTCCTCGCTCGACACGCGCGAAACGGCGTTTTCCGCCGCCAGATTATGCCCTATGATAGCGCGCGTAACAAACGCGGTGCGGCGCCAGGTACAGAGATGCCGATCGAGCCCTTTGAAATTTTCGCCATCCGCTACGCTCATCTGGGAAACCGGCATCCAGGTGAAAACTTTATCTTGGCAGACCCTCATGAGTTTGCATCCGACCTCGACTATTTCGTCTGGGTTCTGCGCAGAAAGGATTGCAGTTTTGTCGTAGACACGGGATTCGGCCGAGAGGCAGCGGTTCGGCGGCGGCGCGAGTGGCTGCGCTGCCCGGCGGAATCTCTTCGGCTGCTTGCGATGGATGCCTCTGAGGTGAGCAACGTGATCCTAACGCATCTACACTACGATCACGCCGGCAATCTTGATCGCTTCCCACGAGCGCGTTTCCACTTGCAGGATGACGAGATGGCCTTTGCGACGGGGCGTTCGATGTGCCATCCCACGCTGCGCGCGCCCTTCGATCTCGACAACGCTCTGGACATGGTGCGCTTGGTGTATTCGGACAGAGCGGTGTTTCACGACGGTGACGAGGAGCTTGTCCCGGGACTCAGCCTCCATCGGGTTGGAGGACATTCGGCGGGACTGCAAGTCTTGCGAGTCTCAACGCGTCGCGGCTGGGTGGTGCTGGCGTCCGATGCATCACACTTGTATGCAAACTTCGAGCAGCGGCGTCCGTTTCCGATCGTTTACAACGTCGCTGAAATGCTGGAAGGCTTCCAGCTGCTGGAACGGCTGGCTGATTCGCCCGAACACATCGTGCCGGGACACGACCCGCTGGTCATGAAGTACTACCCTGCCGCGACCGACCCGTCAGAAGGAATTGCGGTCCGTCTGGATGTAGCTCCCGCGCGCCGGTAGCAGGCGCAGACTCGGTGAGAACTCGGTTAACTATTTATAAAGATC
>Ga0187783_10002661_pt1 | contig 13239 bp, 18 predicted proteins | sample 1015_SJ02_MP02_2_FD_132471 | JGI IMG/M metagenome (GOLD analysis project Ga0187783, IMG submission 132471) | Tropical peat soil microbial communities from peatlands in Department of Meta, Colombia - 1015_SJ02_MP02_20_MG | ecosystem: Environmental > Terrestrial > Soil > Wetlands > Peat | place...
GCGTGGGCGGAACAGGGAAATTTTCGTTTCGTCCGGCTAGACGGAGGCCAAATCGAGAGTTGGAAGGCCGAGCGGACCTGGTGGGGCAGAAAGTTTAGCGCCCAAGAGAAGGACGTCCTGACCCACATCTATGATCGGGATTTCGATCAGATGTTTGGTTTGCTCAAGCAGGCAGATTTCAACTGGATCTGGGTCACGTGGAGCAACGGCTGGTCGGTCAAAGACGAGGACCAGAACCGGGAAAACCTGAAAAACGTGATCGCACGCTGCCATGAAAATGGCATCCACGTTTCGGCTTACCTGTCAGCTTCGAACATGTTCCGCAACAGCGCCTATCGCGACGACCCCGAAACGAAGAATTACAGCCTGTGGATGCACGGCGTCCCCATGTTCTACGCCGGCCCGACCGTGACTGAGTTGCATATCTCCTGGGATCGCCGCTTGGCCGACGCGCGGAAGCCTGGCTGGCGTGCCTATCTATTGAAGAAAGCGGCGATGGCGGTAGACGCGGGCGTGGACGCGATCATCTGGGACAACATGATCGGTTACGACGACGGTCTGGCGCAGTTGCTCGATGACACGCAGCGGATGGCGGAGCGGAAGGCACGCGAAACCGGCCGTCCCAAGGTCATGGTTGAAGCGAATATCCATATTGCGCCGGACCGCTTTGCGATGAATGACATCAACGAGGTGATCTGGGAGGAGGACGGCAAGGATACTCCGGGGGTCTGGAACGGGCATTGGCAGGTGGGCAACGCGCGCAAGATCAAATTCTTGAGCGGTGAGAAGCAGCTTTGGCAGCCCCTGAAGTATGAGAACGATCTCTATCACTGCGGTCCGCGAGAGCGCTGTATCCCCAGCCCAGCCGAGCAAAAGCTTTCCATCGCCGAGGCCTACACCTTCGGTGCGGCCACCTCGCGTAACATCGAGGGCCGATTTCTCGCAGGGCTGATTCAAGGCGAGCCAGAAGCCCAGGAGGCCTGGACCGCCATCGCTCAATACAACCATTTCCTAGTCGAGCATCGGGAACTGTATCACCAGGTGGAACCCGCTGCGCGGATCGGCCTGATCTCCGCCGAGCCGCAGAATGCGCTGGCCGATGAATTCCTCAAGCAGAGCGTCTTTTTCGAGACCAAAGTGCTCGCGCACCTGGACAAGGGAATCCCCTTGGACCGGTTCAAGGTTCTGGTGTTGCCGGCTGACCTGCCCAACCTGAGCGCTCAGCAGAGGGCTCGGTTGAATACGTTCACCGCCGGCGGTGGCGTCATTATCAGGGCCGGAGAGGCGAAGTTGGAAATCGCGGCGCGCGCCGAAGCCGCGGCCGGAGAGCCTCGCCTCAGCCTGGAGCCCCGCGGTTACATCCTCGGCCAGTTGACTCGGAAACCTGACGGTCGGACTTTGATCCTCCACTTGCTCAACTACGATCACCAGGCCCCGGCAGAGAACGTCAAAGTCCGGCTGGAGTTGAGCGGGCTGGTCCCGGATCCGAGCCGCTTGGAGTTGAAAGTTCTTTCGCCAGACGCAACCCAGCCTCCACTCGCAGGCTTCTCTCTGCATGGGAGCGTCGCCGAGTTTACCCTGCGCGAGATCGATCACTATACTGTGGTGACTTTCTCGGATCGGAAGGGACAGTAGTTTATCGAACAGCACGGTCTCCATCACCACTGCCTGTTTCCATACACGGTCTTCGTGAATTACCCTTTGCCTTCGATCGCTCCGCTATACCTGGCGTGAGCGAGCATTCGGATGTTCCAAAACTAAGGCAGACGAGGCAAGCACAAGCGATATCCATATCATGTCGGCCACAAGTAAATGCAGAATCTGGAGCCAAACGGGGGCGAGTGTCAGTACATTCAGCATCCCAATCCCGATTTGGGCGAACAAAAGGATGGTAAGAGCCATCGAGGCGCGCGACTGGCCAATTCGCAGTGACGCGTTCTTGAGCACGATCCAGATAACATAGATTCCGGCAATTACTGCTAGGAGGGGATGAAGTAGTCGAAAGTGCAAGAGAGCAGGGCTGTCGGAAGTAAAGTCCTGTAATACCGACGAACGGAACGATGTTGCGGGGAAAAGTGTATCGCCGAGGGCGGCCACAGTACCGGTCATACCAATGGTCAGTACTGCGAGCAAGCCAACGACCACAGCGCTCACCTCTGCGCGTGTTTGGATCAATGTGAAATTTCCGGTGCCACTCTGTAGCCACGAAGCTGTCAATGCAAGCATCGCAAGCAGCAGAAGAGTGTTGCCAAAATGCAAATAAAGAAAGAGGACTCGCCCGGCAGATTGGTCCTAGGCCACGTGACCTAACAATACCAGAGCAGCTCCCAATAGAACTTCGTTTGCAAGAAAGGCACTAGCCAATATCGTCGAGTAGCGCGCCCAGTTGCCTTTTGACGTTGCGCGCCAGCACCAGACCACGAGAATTGCAACCATGAGCAGCGCAACGCCGCTTGTCATCCGGTGCGTGAATTCGACAATTGTTTGCGCCTTGGCACTCGTCCCCAGAACACTGCCGCCGCAGGCAGGCCACTTATTGCCACAGCCCGCCCCCGATCCCGTGGCCCGCACAAAGGCGCCCCAAAGCACTACGGCCACGTTGAAACACAGTGTTGCCCAAGCGAAACGAGCCACACTAGACACCTTTTCACCTCTTTATTGCTGACGCAGCAGGTGGTGGCGTCAGCAATTTGTCGATCGCCCGCTCCATGGTCCGGTTCATCTCAGAGACGACGGCGGTTACGTCGCGCCGGCCGACTGTTCCTACCTCGTCGACAGTGTTCGTCCACACTGCCGCGCTAGTGGTGAGATTCGTCATTTGAGCCATGATCGCGACCTCGACTTTGACCCCGCCCTCATAGTCAACTTCCTCAAGTTTCTCAATGCGTCCACTGAGGACGTAATCCACGTCAGATCTTCCGTCGTACAATTTTACTTGCGTGAAGTTTCCGCTCGCGCGCAAGCGGTCGGCCACCGCGTTGGACACTACCTCTCGCGGATCAACCGCCCATCGATGGTAGCTATAGAAACCAATTTCCTCCGGAGACGTTTTGTAGACAATGGCGCCTTGATGCAGGTAAGTGGGCGATCGGAATTCGCGTACAGCCAAGGATGCACGGACACCCTCCTGTACCGGCGGATCCGGTGGCGGCGGTACGTGGAGAGTGTAGTAGTTCGGATACTTCGCCGCGCCCCCGCAGCCAGCCAGAGTTGTCAGGCCGGCCAGCACAAAAGAAATTGCGGTCAGTTTCATCTTCATATATGCCTCAGTTCTGTGGAACTGCGCGCTCTTTAGGCTGCTTGATGCGAATCAAGCTCCACGGACGCTGCTTCAGCGAGTCGGTCAGCTGTTCCAGGTTGTCGGTTGCAACGCGGAGATTTTCGACCGTATCGTCGATCTTGTAGTCATTGGCTCGCACCACCACCTGCGTGTCGGCCAGTAATTGCTTGGCTTGCTGCAAGGTATTCTGCAAGTCCACCAAGTCTGTGCGGATTGGCTCGCGCACATCGCTGACTGTGCCATTCACATTCTGAACAGTCTGATCGGCGTGCTGGCTCAGCGCGATCAGTTGATCGGATAGTCGATCGATCTTCGGGCCTTCAGTCGCCAGCAATGTGTTGACCTGGTCCAGGGCAGTTTGAACCCTCCGTTGAGTGGGCGGGCCCGTCATGGTATTTAGATTGGCCAGCAGACTTCGGGCATCGCCGCTGATTCCTTCCAGTTCTCCTCGCACCTGTACGAGCAGGTCGTTGGCATTATCCGCGGCTGTGGCCATTTTGCCAGCGAGTTCATCCAAGCTAGCGGCTTCTTGCGATGGGATCGACGATCCTGGAGGAAGGCGCTTTGCATCGTTGCTGCCCGTAGTGATGGATAGCGAAGCAGCGCTCATGACGCTGGTCATGCCCAGTTTGGCCACTGAGGCCTGATTCAACGGCGTACCTTGTTTGACATTTAGCAAAAGCTCGATCTTCGTCGGGTCCGACGTCCATGGCCGAACGGATGTTACTTTGCCCACGTTGATTCCGCCGAAAAGCACCTCTGCGCCGGGCTCAAGTCCGCCGGCATAGCGTAGATAGGTTCGATAGGGAACGGTATCGCCGCTGAACTGGGCGTTCACAAGATAGGCAACTGTGAATGCCAAAATCGCGAAACATCCTACGACGAACGCTCCGACTTTTGCTTCCGTTGTCACTGATGTGTCTCCTGACTGTGCAAGTATTTTTCGAAGTGAGCGGCGACTGCAGTCGCATTCGCCAGTTCCTCGGGAATACGATCGATGAAGTGTCGGACACGTGGATCCTGACTCGCCTTAATCTCGTTCTTAGTTCCAACCGAGATGAAGATTCCCTTGTGCAGCATCGCAATCCGGTCTGCGATCCGGAAAGCGCTCGGCATTTCATGAGTGACGACGATCACCGTCATATGAAATGCCTCCTTTAAGAGCAGTATGAGTTCGTCCAGTTCCGCAGCAACAATGGGATCGAGCCCAGCAGAAGGCTCATCGAGCACCAGAATCTCAGGATCAAGGGCGAGAGCACGAGCCACAGCGCCGCGTTTTTTCATGCCCCCGGACAGTTCCTGTGGGAGTAACGTTCCGAAATCGCCCAGACCGACCACCGCTAACTTCATCCAAACCATCAGATCGATGATGGAAGGCGCAAGCCTGGTGTGTTCGCGTAGGGGTAGCGCGACATTGTCCTTGACCGAGAGCGAGTTGAACAAAGCTGCGCTTTGAAACGCCACGCCAATGGAATGGCGAACCTTTGTCAGCTCCCCAGGCGAGCAACGGGTAATATCAACCCCCTTCACGACTACACTGCCGGATTTTGGCCGCTCGAGCCCGATAATCTGGCGCAAAAGCGTGCTCTTTCCGGAGCCGCTGCCACCCAGCAGCACCATCGTCTCGCCCGGTTCGATGTCGAGATTCAGCCCGTCCAATACTAGACGTCCGTCGTATTCCACCACCAAGTCGCGAATGGAAATAATCGACATTAGGAGCTCACTGTGAAGTAGAAGATGGCGGTGAAGATCGCGTCGGCCACGATGACAAGGAAGGTTGACTTCACCACCGCGCTGGTGGTCGAGCGGCCAACTGCATCCGGTCCTCCACGCACGCGGAACCCTTCTAGGCAGCCGACATGAGCGATGATCGTGGCAAAAGCCAGGCTCTTGATCAGACCGGTGATCACGTCGCGCAGAGCAATGGATTCCATCGCATACCGCAAGTACAACAATGGTGCGAGCCGTGTGCTGAAGAACATGAACAATCCGCCCGCAATGATGCCGAAGGAATTGGAAATGATAGTCAGACAAGGAATGCTTATCAGCGCGGCCAAATACTTTGGCGCAAGCAGGAACTCGATCGGTTCCAGTGCCATGACTCGCAGAGAATCAAGTTCCTCTGTCACCTTCATGGTTCCGATCTCGGCTGCGAATGCCGAACCCGACCGCCCACTGACTGCAATCGCTGTCAGCAGAGGGCCAAGTTCGCGTGTGAAGCCGACAGCAACCAGATCGATGACATAGTGCAGGGCCCCAAAGCGCCGTAACTCGGAGGCTCCTTGCATAGCAAGAATGAAGCCGGTGCAAACGGCTATTATGGATACCATCGGCAGCGCGTCATACCCAATCTGAAGCATCTGCCGCACAGTTGACTGCCAGCGGTAGCGGTTCCCGACCAGTGGCAACGCACTCTTCATGGCGCGTAGCGTCAACCACAACTGAATGTTCAGGCTCCCGACATAATCGAGTTCGTTGAGAGTTCGTCTTCCAGCGTCTTCGAAAACATTCGCCATTAGGACACCTTCGCCTCTGAGGAAGCACGTCCACAGCTCTTTTCGAACAGAGCGAACATGCCGGTAACCTCAAATAAATGAAGAAGACGACCTTGCAGCCCATGTAAGCACAATGTTGTCTGCCTCTGGCGCGCGATTTTGAGTGCCTCGATCAGGGTCGCAATGCCGGAGCCGTCTACGTAAGAAACATCACTGAAATCAACGATGACACCCTGTGGCGATTGCGCTTGCAACATGGCGAGAAGCCGATCGCGAAGCGCGGGTGAGGAATCGATGTTGAGGCGACCATGCAAACTCACAGTGCTGCCTTCTGCCCCATGGTTTATAGTCATCTCGAGACCGTCGGTAGCAGAAACCATGCTGTCCATCATCGTTAGTTGCTCCTCTCCGCATTGTTCATTTCGAGTAGTTCGATTTCGTGGGTCGTTAAGTTGCCCGCACCGCTCCGGGCTTCGATGGCTTTGACGGACTTTTCAAAAGCCTTTTCCAAAACGCGCCTGCCGATGGTTCTCAGCAGGAAGCCGAGTACCCATTCCTTTAAATTCTTGCCTTCGCGTGCGACGCCGACGTCAATGTCGGTTGTGCCATTTGGCTGATGCGTGAAGGTGTAGGTATAGAAGGACCTGCTTTCCCACACGTTGGAGTCAGTCGTCGTAATGACGACGCGGCTGGGATCGGACCAGTCGTAGTGCAGGCGTTCCCAGATGCCCAGCGAGCCTTTGGTGACGTCGGCCTGCAACCGGCCAAGGTGATGCACCTTGAGGTACGCATCGGTGCTACCGCCAAAAAGCTTTGATCGACGTGATCCGAAGTCGGTAAGCACGGCGACGAACTGCTCGGGCGTCAATGTCGTCGTTAGGTGGAAGTGGATTTCTGGGATCTCGTTGATGATGCACACTGTCGTTCTCCTTCCCGTCGACGACCGACGCACAGGAGAATGCAACTGGCGCGCCATCCGGAAGCCACTGAAAAGAAAGGAAGTGAGCACAGAATCGCGGCGCCGCGCTCAGCAAAAAATGACGAACCATTAGCAAGAGGCAGAGTGGGTGTGAAGCTATTTGTTGCCTTACAAAGTGCACGTCAAGATTCCCGCCAAATGCACCTGCACTTCCTTCCGTTCCGGCCCGGGCCCAAAAGGCCCGGACTCCAGCCTTTTGGGAGCGGAGCTTAGGGCCCCAAACGGAAGGTCACACGCGGGCTCGAGTCGAGATCAGGAAGTTCGGTTAGTTGAAATTATTGCAGCACTTCGAGCCGGCGTTTTGCGTCCAGTTCTGGCCTTCTGTGAGTGCCAGTACGCGCTCCAAGAACAGTTCGACAGGCCGCCTTCCAAGCGTTCGCGCCGCTAATGCGTCGGCATCGGCCTCCATCTGTGGATCGCGAACAATGTAATCGGCGCATCCCTACGCCGCGCTGTCGCTTACCAGGTGCGCCATCTCGTGTCCGAGAAAGTCTTCGAGCACGACGGTATCGAACAGCTCTATCGCTTGCTGCCCGACGGTGATCTTGCCTCGTCCGTCTACGGCAGTGCTGGCGGCGATATAGGCCATGTTCCAACTTCTGGGAAAGATATAGATGTGCGGAATCGGGCGACCATATGCCCGCGCGACCTCGGTCAGCACGTCGTAGGCGCTGCCCGAGAAGCTTCGCGCGCGTCCATTTCAGCGAGCATCTCAGCTTCGCAAGCGGTTTGCGTTTGGATGAATTTCGAACTAAAGCTACTTGTGTTCGCTTTTTCTTGCGAGGCGAAAATAGTTCCCAACAACATGATCCCCGCAAGTATTCTCCTAGCCACTACCCGCTCCGCCGGCGCATCTGAAGATGCTCTCCGCGGACTCCTTCGTGTTTGTCGAACGATCTGCATGTATTCGAGGGAATACGCCATCTCTCTGCCGCAATCGAGGCAGCACACATATGCAAGGCCGAACTGGTTCTGGTGTGGCCAAGTCGTGTGGGAATGCACACAGTCGAACAAGTACGCCCAAATCCATCTCAGCCAACTCATATTTCCTCTATGCCAGCGCGACCTGCCCGAGCATATAGCCGGCGGTCGCAGACGCTCCCAGTTGGAGCGAAGCTAGCTGCAGGTAAGCTTTTCGCAGCTGTGTGAGGTACTCCTTCTCGCTAATCTGCGCCATTGCTGCGCCTCGGTTAATGCTGTAGCCGAGCACGTGATGTAAAACGAAGGCAATACGCGCGCCCGAATCGAGAAGCAGGATCGGATTACTATTCGTTTGTTCTTTCAAAAAGAGAGCCAGCTTTGACGTCGCAGGGTTGGAGTCGCTATACAGCAAAGCCTCAACGGCCGAGGATTCCCGGTCCGACGCCGCGGAGGCATCGAGCCGCAACTGCGCTAACGATATTTCGATCGTGCGTCGGAGCAGTCCGTCGCGCGAAGCAAAATCCTCTATTGGTGTGTCGACCGCTTCCATCACGACCGAAAGGGCCACACCCGGATCAAGCGTCAGCAAGTACGCGGAATAAGTAAGTTGATCGAGTTCGACATCGACGCTGTTATGTTCGGGCTGAATAAATTGTGGAGTCATGGTGCTTACCTCCTGCGATCCATACAAAATCAACTGAAAGGCGCATTGTCGTTCTCCTTTCGGTTGAACACCGACGTAAGAGAACAGTGCAACTGGCTCGCCATTCCGGAAACCGCTGAAAGGAAGGAAAGCGAGCCCCGGAATCGCGACGCAGCGTTCAGCAAGAATGACGAACGGTGAGCAAGAGCCAGAGGTGACGGATAGAGGTGGGTCGATTCTGGCAGCATTTGTTGATGCCGCTCATTTCTCACTCCCACAAATGGAACCCGTGAGAAGACTGGAGCCCGGGCCTTGCGACCCGGGCTGGAATGGTAGGGTTAATGGCGGGCAATTGAGGTGGGATTGGGGCAGAATCATTAGATACGTTCGCCTCGCGTTGGTTTAAGAGCGTCACTCCATGTGACCACGCCTCTTGGTAAACTTGCCGATGATGAACTCTTGAGCAAGGCTGGCGCCGATCCGTTCTGCGGTACCGATTGCGAAATTCCCGAAGACAAGGCCGACGCCACGATTCGCTTGGGGAAAATAAAGATTCGAGAGGGCGGACGACGCGAGATCTCCCCCGATGCTCGAGTAGTTCGGTTGCCAGCTTCCGTTATCGCCTCTCGCAACGAAGGGGCTGAATATCGCATGCCGGATTCGAGAGCCGGTTGTACCGGTCCCTTGGTAAAAGTAACGAGGATCTTGATGGAGCAAGGAGGGCAGTATGGCGCCGCCGATCATAATGTCGGAGAAAGCATCAGCCGCAGTGGCGCCGAAGCGCTCACCGAAGGCGCCCCACCCTTGACCGAACTTTGGACTATTTGCCGCCTGTCGGATACCAGCGTAGCCAAGAACTCCAGCAGCAGTAATCGGATCTGTAGACGTTTTCAGCGCAAGCTGAAATTTCATCCTCGTAGTAAGAGGTGCAGGATCCTTTTCATACGTGACGTAGAAATTCGGGACGAAGCCCAAGACCCGTTGATGCTCCTCAGCCTTCAATTGCTCCCTCGCCACCTCCAGCGGGTCCCGGACTTGGACCTCAGTGACCTCGGGTCGAATCTGCAGTTGAACTCCAGTCACGATCTTGAACTGCCCTGGTTCGAGCGTGATGCTCGACGATTTCCAATCGCCGAAATCCTGGGCAGTAATCGTGATCTCGTACGAAATTCCTGAAGGTACCTTGTCAAACTCGAAGGCTCCGCGTTCCGATGTAGTCACGATGCGAGGATCACTGCCGCCCACGCTTTTCAGTTCAACCTTGGCATTGGGTACGGGATCACCATTGACGTCTATTACCGTGCCGATGATGGTTGCGGACTGAGAATCTGGCTTTGTACTCTGTCCGAACAAGCAAGTGGGAACGATCAATGTCATTGCGAGCGCAATTGCTAAATGAATTCGGGTTAAGCTCAACATGCGTCTTGATCCTTGTCGTCTGTGAGTACATGGGAGCAGGTTCGCTCCCACGTACTCTGCGTTTTGTCCTGCCGGCAACTAGCTGTCGTTCTCCTTTTCTTGATCACCGACGCAAGAGAACAATGCAACCAGTTCTCCATTCGGAAACTGCTGAAAGGAAATAAAGTGCTTATCTGGAAACAGGGCGCGGCTCAGCAAAAAATGACGAACCGTGAGCAAGAGGCAAGCAGACGCTTTTCTGCACGCGTAGCAGCGCATTCAGCGCAAAGCTAATTACGCAACGACGATGGGTCCCGAACAATTAGCCTATGGGATTGGTAATACCTTCTTATAACTGTGGGTGAGCACTCAACCGTGAAGAATGGTCGCGCAAGGGGCTGTTGAAGGGTGGCGGCTGGCTTTTGTTTAGGGAAAACGTCAAGTATTTATTGTGCCCCGCGGGAAACCGGTTCAGCCCCGCTGGGATTTGCGGCAGGTCTTTGGCTTTCTATAGGCACCTCATGCGATTGTCCTAATATATCGTTGTATCGAATTGTGCTTTTGCCCACGAGCACCAGCAGGTCGCGGCCAGCAACGTATTTCACAGTTTCCTCGCGTAGTGGAGGGGTATAGAGCACCACATAAACCGTGTTGCCCACTTTGACGGATACGTCATAGCTGGCGGCGTCTGAAGCCCCAACTTTCTCGGCACTCCGATGAATCTTAACCTCAGTGATCGTGCCCACTTGATACTTCGATGTGGACTGGGAAAAAGCTTGAAAGGCTGTCAGGCAAATACACAAAATACCCACTAACTTCAGCATAGTGGTTCCTCCCGTTTGTTCTTGCCGAGCTCTAGTTCTTCTCATCGATCTACATCATTTGCTGGCGTATGCTATCCGGGCTAATTCCTGCCGTGGCGAAGGCGTAATCAGATTCAGAAGAAAGCAGCCATGCGCGGGCTTCGTCCTGGTGTTGTTTCTGCGCCAAGTCCTGCACAGCACGGAGAATCACGGCTTGGTACAGATTGGCATACGAACGGTTGTGTGCAAACAGCGATGCGGCATCACGTTTATTTGAAGGTGTCTTCATTGCATTCTCTCCGGGGCAATCTCTGCCGGTGCCTGACAGTCAGGACAAAACTGTGCCTTCGACCCCCGCAAGCGAACAAGCAATACTCCACAGCCTTCGCAGAATTTGAGTTCGCGGGCGTTAACCACTTCCGAAGAGTGCAGGGATTCTCCGTAACCGTCTAGCGGATTCCAGCTTGATCCTTGGCTCATTGGCCCACCATCATTTCTTGGCGTACTAAGTTCATCGTGGTCCTTAGTTTCTTGATCACCGACGCAAGAGAACAATGCAACCGGCTTGCCATCCAAAAACCATTGAAAGTAAAGACGGTGAGCACCGAAATCACGCCACATGCTCAGCAGGAAATGACGAACCCTCAGCAAGAGTCCACTCTCCAACACTTGCAAATGCGAATGACTCGTGCCAAAGGCACCAATGGCGACCGGCTTGCGCGTCGAACGGGTTCAATGAAATAGTTCGGGAAGCCGCGGCAGGGATTGTCGTTCCGCTGCCTGTTCCTGTGCGCCGGCTATTACCGATTGCACCGAGGATCAATAACATATTCAAAGACGGGCAAGCTATCAATGTGAAAAACATCAGATTGTGTCCAGGTGAGCTCGCTCTTTTGCGCTGCCACCAGCGAAGCACTATGCAGCTCGGCCACCGTGGACTATTTCCAGGCTAGATGTAGTGGCCCAGAATGATCCCGCGGCTGTGGAAACCAATTCCTGGACCATATAATGAGCCGCTCCTGAATCGTGCTTGATATGCTCCCAGCGTTGCCGACGTTGAGGTGGTCTCGGATTCCGCCAGACAATCTCTAATGCTACCGTTTGTGCCATTGTCGTTCTCCTTTGTCGAACACCGACGCAAGAGAAGAGTGCAACCAAATCGCCAACCGGAAGCCGATGAAGGGAAAGGATAGTGATCAGCAGAATGGCGGCGTATGCTCAGCAAAAAATGACGAACGGTGAGCGGGATCACTGGGATGAGATTAATTAGAGGTAGATCGCTTTTGGGCGGACTTGTCGATGCCCAACCGACGGAGCCTCGATTCCAACGTCTGGCGTGGCATCCCGAGTTTCGCGGCTGCGCCGAAAGGTCCGGATATTCTTCCGTGGGTCTCAGCGAGAATAGCTTTGATTATTTCCGCTTCACGATCCTCCGACGCCGAAAGCCCCTCGTGCGCAGACGAGTCTTCCGATTCGCTGCTTAGCCAACTGTCATCAACAACAAAGGTGTCGGATTCACTGAGGATTACTGCACGTTCCAGAACGTTCTGCAACTCGCGAATATTTCCCGGCCAATGGTAGGCTTGTAACTGCGCCAGCGTTTCCTTGGCGATATGGCGGATACTCTTGCTGGACTCTTTGGCAAAACGCCCGACGAAGTACTCTACCAGCAACGGAATGTCAGCCACTCGCTCGCGTAGTGAAGGAACTCGGATCGGAAAGACGTTCAATCTGAAAAATAGATCCTGGCGGAAGGTTCCCGCCGCCACGGTAGCCTGCAGATCGCGATTCGTTGCCGCTATCACCCGGACATCGACTGAGATCGGGTGATTACTTCCGACTCTCTCAAATTCCTTCTCCTGCAATACCCGCAATAGCGCAATCTGTGTCTCCATCGGGAGTTCGCCGATTTCGTCGAGAAACAGTGTGCCGCCATTAGCAGCTTCAAACCTCCCCACCCGCCGTTGCAGTGCGCCGGTGAAGGCTCCCTTTTCGTGCCCGAAAAGCTCGGAAGCAATCAGCGATTGCGGAATCGCAGCACAATTAACCTTTACGAAGGCTCGGCTTGCGCGTTTGGATCTCCGATGCAATGCACGCGCTATCAGTTCTTTTCCGGTTCCAGTTTCGCCCAGAATGAGAACTGTCGAGTCAGAAGGTGCGACCTTCTCCACCTTTTTAAGCAGCTGGCTCATGGGTTTCGAGGAACCGACAATTTCCTCAAACATCGAAGAGCGATCGATTTCCTCCCGTAGTACGAGGTTTTCATTGTGAAGTCGCTCTTCCGTCCTCTTGCGGTCATCGATGTCGGTTGCGGTAACGTACCAGCGGATAACCGTGCCGGACCGGTCTTTCAAAGGGTCATATTGAACCAGTTGCCAGCGATACTGCCCGCTCTTGAACAACGTGCGCATTTCAGAATCGAACGCAATTCCCTTCGATAATCCCGCCTTACGCTCGTCGACCGCGCGATCCACATCATCGGGATGGCAAACGTGCGCTATGAATCCCTTACTTTTCACCTCCTCCATTGTGAGTCCGCAATTGTCCAGCGCAACTCGATTTGCGTACTGCAGCGTGCCATCCGGCGCCAGGACTACAATGGGTTGGCGAATCGTATCGGTGATCGTGCGAAGTTCTTCCTCACTTTGTTTTAGCTTCTGCTCTGCGCGCTTGCGGTCGTCGATGTCGGTAGCCGTACAGTACCAGCGGATGATCTGACC
>Ga0187783_10002662_pt1 | contig 13239 bp, 14 predicted proteins | sample 1015_SJ02_MP02_2_FD_132471 | JGI IMG/M metagenome (GOLD analysis project Ga0187783, IMG submission 132471) | Tropical peat soil microbial communities from peatlands in Department of Meta, Colombia - 1015_SJ02_MP02_20_MG | ecosystem: Environmental > Terrestrial > Soil > Wetlands > Peat | place...
AATCATCTTCACCGGGAGTGAGCTGAACGAAGGTGGAGTGAACGACTGCAGGTCCGCATAAACCAAGCCTGCAAGAAGCAAGCCCGCATAAAGACGTGTAGGGACAGAACTCGTGCCGACCGAACCGACGAGCCAGGCGGCAGGAAAGTGGGGAATCGATGCCCGGTATCCGGGTTGTGACCGATAGCGCATGCGACCTGACCCCGGAAATGGCGGAGGAGCGCGGCGTCTGTGTGGTTCCGTTGCGAATTCGCTTCGGCGATGAAGAGTTCATCGATCGAACAGAGCTGTCGGGAAAGGAGTTTTGGGACCGAGTTGTCACCGGTCCCCATGTGCCTGAAACGGCGGCTCCGTCGCCAGGATCGTTTCAGCAGGTCTTCGAGGAAGCGGCTGACCAGGGAGCTGAGGGCGTCGTTTGCATCTGCATCTCCTCCAGGCTGTCCGCCACGTATCAGGCAGCCTGCACAGCGACGGAGGGTCTCGAGAAACGCGTTCCGGTCCAAGTCTTCGACACGCTCTCTGTGACAATGGGAGAGGGCCTCATGGTTCTCGCCGCGACCGACATGGCAGAAGCCGGTACCGGCTTGGACGACATCGTGACCTCGCTCGAGTCTCTGCGTGCCCGGACATCCGTTTACGGAGTCCTCGGTGCGTTGGACCATTTGAAGCGCGGCGGACGGATCGGAGGCGCTGCGCATCTCGTCGGGTCCCTGTTGTCGATCAAGCCCGTCATCGAGGTACGCGACGGTCTCGTGGAGGTCGAGTCCAAACAACGAACAAGAGCTCGTTCGCTCAATTACCTGGCTGAGAAAGCCCTTCGAGCAGGGCATCTCGAGCGCCTAGCCGTGGTGGGAGGCGCCGCGGACGACTTGGGCGATCTGCTCGATCAGGTGAGCGAGGTGAGTCCGGACCACCCCATGGTGGTGAGCGAGCTCGGCCCCGTCGTGGGAAGTCACGCTGGCCCCGGGACAGTGGGGCTGGCCTTCGAAGTCGCGACCTGAACGGGACCAACCCCACCCTTCAGCTCTTCGGGGCGTTCAACCCGGCTCCTATTCGTGCCGGTTCCTCTTTGGACCAGTGCTCCTCTTTGTGCGGGCGCGTCTTCGAACCGGGCTCCTCTGTGTGCCGGCGCGTCTGGCCCCGGTTGTAGGTCGATTTAGTCGCGAGGACGAAGCCTGAATGACTCGTTAGCAGCCGCCTCAGTCGGTGAGAGCCACCCACCCGACTAGCCTCCAACTCGTGGACGAGCGGGACGGAGAGCCAACAGAGCGGTCCTCGGTCGAGGGTTCGACCGACCGGCAAGCTTCGTCGGGCGAACCCACGGGTTCGGGCGACCGGTCTTTGACAGGCGCTGAACGGGCGGCTGGAGGACCCACCGGCGAAAGCGCCGTTCAACGTCGCACAGCAAGAGAACCTGCCGTTGCGACGGCCGAATCTCCGAGAACCAAGGGACTAACCGAGTCGTTGGCCGGGGAGAATTGGCCCGCCGCCGTTGCAGACACGATCGAAGACGCGGTGGCGACGGTACACGATCGAGTCATCCGCCCGCTCCTGATCGTCGGGCGCGCAGCAGTCTTTGGAATCATCGTTTCGACGATGCTGCTAGTGATAGGCGTCGTCCTCTCAGTAGCGCTGATCCGGTTGCTCACCGTCTATGTGTTCGATGGGCGCGTATGGGCGTCCGACATGTTGGTCGGTGCACTGTTCTGCGCGGTCGGCTTCTTTGCATGGTCGCGCCGAAGCTCCGAAGACACCGAAAGCGCGTGACATGGGGCAGCCCCGCGACGTCGTGATCCTCGGATCTGGGCCCGCCGGGCTGACGGCCGCCGTCTACACCGCACGCGCCAATCTCAGACCGTTCGTCGTGGAAGGCGAGCCCTCATCGACTAGCGACCAGCCGGGGGGGCAGCTGATGCTCACCACGGAAGTCGAGAATTACCCCGGTTTCGTAGACGGCATCCTCGGGCCCGAGCTAATGCAACGCTTCCGCGATCAGGCGGCGCGCTTCGGCGCTGAGTTCGTCACGCGAAAGGCCAGACGGGTTGATCTCTCGAAACGACCTTTCAAGGTCTGGTGGGACGAGTCGCATGCCGAGCCCGACGTGGAGGCACGTGCCTTGATCGTGGCGACGGGCGCACGGTCGTTGATGCTCGGCGTACCCGGTGAGGACCGACTCCTCGGGCACGGAGTATCCACTTGCGCGACTTGCGACGGCTTCTTCTTCCGCGACCGCACTATCGCGGTTGTGGGTGGGGGTGACTCGGCTCTCGAAGAAGCGATCTTCTTGACGAGGTTCGCTACCAACGTGACATTGATACACCGACGCAAAGAACTGCGTGCGTCGAAGATCATGCAGGACAGGGCGTTCGCGAACGAGAAGATCGGCTTTCGTTGGGACTCGACTGTAACCGCCGTCAACGGAGAGGGTTCCGTCACGTCTTTGCACTTGAAGGACGTGAACACAGGGGAGCAAGAGACGATCCCCATCGACGGACTCTTCGTCGCGATCGGGCACGCGCCGAACACCGACGTGTTCGCCGGACAACTCGACATGGACGAGAACGGATACATACGAACGATGGACGGGACCAGATCCAACGTCGAAGGGGTCTTCGTCAGCGGCGACGTGCAGGACCATGTCTACCGGCAAGCTGTCACAGCGGCCGGTTCGGGCTGCATGGCGGCGATAGACGCCGAACGGTGGCTCGAATCTCAAGGCCGTTGACGAAGAATCCTGGACTTCATTGCTGATCAGTTACAGATGGGCCGCAGATGTAGCAGGAATCTGAGGCGCCTTCGAGGTGTTGCATGGCCTGTCCGGATGAACGGAGCCGGAATAAGGTTCCACGGGAGGATCGATGAGCGAGCGGATTACAACGCTGAGCGACAATACGTTTGACGAGCATGTCAAGGCATCTGAAACGCCGGTGCTGGTCGACTTCTGGGCCGAGTGGTGCGGGCCGTGCAAGAACATCGCGCCGATCCTCGAGGAGATTGCGGACGAACAGGCAGGGAAGCTCCAAGTCGCGAAAGTGAATGTCGACGAGAATTTGGACCTCGCTCGGCGCTACGACGTGTTGAGCATCCCTACCCTCCTTCTATTCAAGGACGGGGAGTTGCAGCAGCGGCTCGTTGGGGCCAAGGGCAAAGCGCAGCTCCTCCAGGAGCTCCAGGGGCACCTGTAGAAGCCGCCCCGTATCCCGAACTGGCTCTGGAGTTACGCGAGGGCGAGAAGGGTGAGCCGGTAGCGGACCTCCAGAGGAGGCTGGCCGATTGCGGGTTGACGGTCGCGCCTGATCGCACCGGAGAGTTCGGACCGGGTACTTGTGCTGCGGTTCAAAGGTTTCAGCATCGGCGGGGACTCCGCGTCGATGGGCTGTGCGGGCCCCAGACGTGGGGAGCGCTCGTCGAAGCCGGTTTCCGGGTGGGCGACCGATTCCTGTATCTCCGCAAACCAATGCTTCGAGGAGACGATGTCGCCGAGCTTCAACACCACCTGTCCGCTCTGGGCTTCGACACGGGACGCGTCGACGGAATCCTGGGAGAGCAAACAGCAGCCGCGGTCAGGGAATTCCAGCGAAACGCCGGTCTTCCGGTAGACGGAATCCTCGGAGGGACCACACTTCGCGAGCTCAAGAGGGTGATGCCCAGGGAGGCAGGCGGTGAGCTCGTGAGCGCCGTCAGGGACCGGGAGCGGCTACGCCACGGTCCGCCCACGTTGCTAGGCCGGAAAATCGCTATCGGGGAGGAAGGCGGCCTCGACGTCGTCGCGACCGCGATCAGGAGGCGATTGGCATTCTGCGGGGCTGTCGTTGTGCCTTTGTCCCACCCTTCCGGCTCCGTCCAAGCGTCCGCAGCAAATGCAGCTCGCGCCGAGGCGTATGTCGGCGTGAGGCTCGACCCGTTCACCTCGATCTCGCGCGCCGCCTATTACGCCGGCTACAACTACGAGTCGCCCGGAGGACGCCGGCTGGCCGAGCTCATTCAGCACCTCGTGGCTAGGGCTCTGGACGTCCCACCCACCGGAGTCGAGGGAATGTCCATCCCAATCCTTAGAGAAACTCGAATGCCTGCCGTGCTGTGCGAATTCGGCCCTGCCGTAACCGTCGTCCAGAGGGCGAGCTCTCTCGCGGAGGCGGTCGTCTCCGCTTTGACGACGTGGGTCGCCACCCCGATCGACTGAGCCGCCGGACTCACGAAGCAGGCTGTCGCTGCGCAGCCCAAACTCATCCCAAGTCGTAACGGAATTTTCAACGAGGTAAACGTGGAGTTATCGGACCTTGACAATCCACAAGCTCATGCACAGGTTGTGGATTGGTCTTCAGGTGATCTGTCACATCAAGGTTTTGCCGGACCACCCTAAGTGAGGATTCCCTGCTCAACCCTTGATCATCCCCCATTTTGACCACGATGCGTGGAATCCCACCTTCGTAAGTTCACCTGAGGGTTGTGACGGTCCCTACCATGAGCTTGTAGATCCGCTCGAGGTCCTCGAGGGTGGCGAACTCCACGACCACTCGCCCACGCTTCGACCCCATATCCACTTTCACCCTCGTGTTCAGGTGCGTGGATAGAAGCTCTTCCAGCTCGAGTACTCCTGGGGCCGCCAGCCGGCGCCTCGGGGGATCGGGCGCGACGATGCCACTTTCTCGGCTATTTCCTCGTGACTCTTGTTGGAGTTCAGCAGGCTCGCTACGACCCTGATTTGCGATTTCAGGCTCCTCCCGAACATGACGCCGGACGGTTTCCTCCAGAGCCCTGACCGTGAGACCCTCGGCTACCGCCCGCTTCGCCATCTCCTCTTGGAAATTGCGATCGGGCGTCCCCAGCAGAGCTCTCGCGTGACCGGCACTGAGAAGTCCGTCCGCGAGCGCCCTTTGAACGCCCGCCGGTAGCTGGAGCAGGCGAAGGGTGTTCGTCACCGACGTACGGCTTTTGCCAACGCGGGCGGCGACCTGCTCGTGCGTGTATCCAAACTCGTCCACCAGCTGCTGATACGCCGCCGCTTCTTCCAACGCATTGAGATCTTCGCGATGAAGATTCTCTACGAGGGCCTGCTCGAGACTCCCGACATCCGACGCCGGCTGAAGCAATACCGGCATCGTCTGGAACCCTGCGCGTCTGGCCGCCCGCCATCGCCGCTCACCGGCGATCAGCTCGTACTCGCCTTCTCCGGCCTCGCGCACCAAGACAGGCTGTAAAACGCCGAGTTCCCTGATCGACGAAGCAAGGGAGGCCATCGATTCCTCTTCGAAATGAGTTCGTGGCTGGAGAGGATTCGGGCGGATGCTCGTGATCGGCACCTCACGCAAGGTTGAAGCCCGCGAGCTCACCACTTCGGTCGGGATCAACGCTCCCAATCCCTTTCCGAGACCGCTACGGCGCGCCACCGCTCACCTCCATGGCTAGCTCCCGGTATGCGATCGATCCCCTCGAGGTCGGGTCGAAAACTGTGATGGGCTGACCGAACGAAGGCGCCTCCGAAATTCGTACCGTTCTCGGGATCACGATCCGGCAAACCTTTGGCCCGAAATGAGATCGCACTTCCTCGGCGACCTGCTCTGCGAGCTTCGTACGGCCGTCGTACATGGTGAGCACGATCGTGCTCACCTCCAGTCTGTCGTTCAGATTCGACTGGACGAGGTGGACGTTGCGAAGTAGTTGGCCCAGGCCCTCGAGGGCGTAGTACTCGCATTGGATGGGCACTAGGACCTCACCAGCCGCCGCCAGTCCGTTAACCGTTATGAGACCGAGCGAGGGCGGACAGTCGATCAGGACGAAATCGAAGTCGTCGACCACGGGTTCGAGTGCCTTCTTCAGCTTGAGCTCTCGACTGAAAGACGGAACGAGCTCGATCTCAGCACCTGCGAGGTCGATCGTGGCGGGTGCTAGGAACAGGTTCTTGAGGCTCGTCGGTTCGATGCAATCCTCGAGGGGCGTGTCCCGCATTATCACGTCGTACATCGACAGCTCGAATGTTCGAGCGTCGATCCCTAAGCCTGTAGTGGCGTTTCCTTGAGGGTCGAGATCAATGACGAGAACCCTGTAGCCGACTTCGGCCAAGCCCGCACCAAGATTGACGGCCGTAGTCGTCTTGCCCACGCCACCCTTCTGATTTGCGACCGCAATGATGCGTGGCAGGGGACGTGGCTCTTTCACCTCATCCAACGAATCGTCCGGATCGGGGAGCTTCAAGATCTGCTTCTTTCGCACTCCGCCCGATTCGACGTCCAGGTCGAGCTCGTCTTCTGGGACCGGGTCTGCGCTTTTAGGTGCCTCGTCGGCGATCCTGGTCACACCCTCGTCCGATTCGGACAACTGGTCCTCCGGCTGTTCGGGGCTTGAATCGAGGGTCTCGAACGGCACGCCCACTTCACCGTCACTCGGGGCAACACGCTGATCGTCGGGAGGAACGAGAGAAACTGGTTCTTGTCGTGCTTGACGACCCCTGAGACGGACCCGCATCCTCAGACCGCTGCCACGCCTCGTCGCACCGCACCCATCCTTCCCATTCGCGCCTGTTCAGGTCAAGCCTTTTGCCAGAGTTAAACGAGGTCTCTGGCCAGATATCGACGACAGGACAGTTCACGCTCTTTAGCAATGCCGTCGTTTCATACCTGTCTTGCCTGGCCGATCACTCGTTGTGACATGTTGCTTCCTGGCTCCCACCTCGCTTGGCCGTCTGGCCCCTTGCTTCTTGGCACCTTGCCTGGCGACAGAGGTCCTAGCGGCGTTTCACGTGAAACATCAGGCCCGAGGGCTTGCCGCACGAAGAATCTCATCAGAACAGTTCAGCGGACCGGATCGGGGCCGTCGGGCGTTTCACGTGAAACGTAAGCGGGCTGTTGGTTCAGGGGACTACTTCGAACCGAAGAGCGGGCGTTTGGAAGGGACCCCGGTTCGCCGTGGGTACTTCTCGGGACAAATAATCTCCTGACGCAGCTCCTGATATGCGTACGGCGTCCGCCAACACCTTCTCGGAACGAGACCCAGTTCAGCGAGCGGTTTCGATGGCCACCGGTCCGAAGACTTTCCAGGTACAGGAACGCCGGTCAGCCCATCGGGTGGGTGATCGTCATCGCTTGAAAGAGCATCAACGTCGCCGTCTCCGCGCCCTGGAGGTTCGGACACCAGAAGAGTCCCTCCAACTCCCAGAAAAGGGGCGGCGCATTCGGCGGTGACTGCCGGCGGTCCGAATCCGCGGGAAACGACGAGCCCGGAACTTCCTCGAAGATCGCCTACCCGGCCTGCGTCTTCGGCTCGAGCGCCGACGACCGTCACCCGGCGCGACCACTCCAGGTCGTCGACCAGGTCCCGGACGAAGCGTGCCCGCTTTCCATTGGAATCGACAAGGACGAACGCAGCCTCGTCGAACCACGCTGCAAGCACGAGTCCGGGGATCCCTCCCCCTGAACCCAGGTCGAGTGCTCGGATTCCGTCCCAGCCGGCGAGCTCGGACACCGAAGCAAAGCCGACCGAGTGCTCGATAAGGAAAGTCGTGGAAGTGCTTCCCACGAAGCCCAGTTCACGAGCCCTGTCGAAGGCACTCGACAGGCGCCGAAGGTCAGCCTCCTTGATCAGCTGCGTCCCGGCTCAGGTCGCCCGTCGGGGATATGACGATGAATCTCCGCGGCTCTTCGCCTTCGGACCTGGTCGCGACACCCTCGATCGCGTTGACGGTGTCGTGGACCACCTTCCGGTCGGACGGATTCATGGGTTCGAGTTGGCGTTCGGTGCCTGCCTCGAGCACCTCCTCGGCAATCTGCCGAGTGAACCGCTGTAACGCCTCGGCCCGTCTGGCTCGGTATCCAGCCACGTCGACCATGATCCGTTCGCTTTTACCAGCGGTCCGGTGCTGAACGTACGTCCTGGTCAACTCCTGCAAGGCACTGAGGGTCGCACCTCCAGGTCCGATAAGGATCCCCAGTTCGTCCCCCGTAACTTCGACCGTGGCCGTATCCGTATCGACAACCCGGCTCGTAACGGACGCGTCCAGTCCAATCTCCTTCACAAGCCCTTCCACGAAGGCACGGGCTGAATCTCCCTGCTCGGCGAGAGATAGCTCTTCAACCACTGTCTCCTCCTTGGCGTCGCCCGCCCGCGCGGGCCTCTGGTCACCCCTGTCGGCCCGTCTCCCCGAGCCCGAATTTGCAGATGTTGCGCCCGTGGATCCGCTCTCTGAGCTAGGCCCGGATCTTTTGGCTTCACCAGCCGTTCCACCTCTACCACCTCGAGACCTTCGGCGCCGTCGACGAGCACCTCCCCCGCCGGGTTGCCCTGTCGGGGCGGATTCTCCGGCCCCCTCGGGACCATCGACGACAGCGACCGACGTTCCACTTCCATCGGTCCCGTTCGAGGTCTGGCTCTGTGTCCGTTGGCCTTGTGTCCTACGCTGTCCGTGCCGTCCGGATCGCGTTCTCTTCGGTCGTGGCTGCGTCGGCATCACCCTGGCGCGAACTCGAGCCTCTCCACGAACTCTCCCGAACAGACCAGCCTTCGGCTCGCTCAGAACGACAAATTCGGCGTCTGATTCGTGCACTCCGAGTTGGTCGAGAGCCGCTTCCTTTGCCTCCTCGAGACTGCGGCCTGTCGTCTCAACCCATTCCATTAACGAGCCTTTCTCGTCCTTTTCGACTTCGAGCGTGGATGCGCGTTCTTCGGCGCTTGACCGTTGGTGGCCTCTGAAGCCTTTCCGCCGTTCGAAGAGGCCGAGGGTCTCCGCGGTCCACTGGATCCCGGGGCGCGCGAAGTGCCGCTACTCGCTGGGGTCCCACCCTTCGCGCCATCCGTGCCTCTGTCGACCTTGTCGGCTTTCGTGGACCCCTTCGGACCCTGCCCGTTCGTTGCCGAAGTCTCCTCCCCCTGGGCCTCTTCGGCCGGCTTGTCATCCGCTACTGATTCGAGACTTTCGTTCGGTGGTTGAAGCGCCGCTTGGCGAGCCTTCTGAGCTTCCACGGCCTGTTGTTGGAGGTCAGCCAACTTGTCGAAGAAGCTCCGCTTACGTGCAGGTGCAGGACTCCCAGATTTCCCCGGGACGCTCACTTCCCCCGGTTTTCCGACTGCAACGGTGTCCTGCGTGCGGAACGTCCAGGTTTGCAAACCGATTCTGCACAATGTGGAGACGATGAAATATATGTTAATAGCGGCAGCGATTCTGATGTATATGACCGCAAAAATTAGTGGCATGTATTTCTGCATTGCCTGCATCTGCGGATTGGCTTGTGCGGCAGCGGGGTTTCGCTTGTTCATCTGGTACATCTGCAAGTACTGCAGGCCAATGGCGATCAGAATGAGGACGGCGAATGGGATGTACAAATACCAGTGGGCCTGATGACTGAAGAGCGTGTCCGCGAGATTGATGCCGAACGCTTTCATCTCCCCCGGATGCGCAGTGAGAGATGCATAAAGCTTGGTGCTCTTCCCTATATATCGAGGCTCGGCAACCACGTGGCCGTGGACGGTCACGGTATTTGTAAGACCGCGGATGACACCATAAAGGATGAAGAAAACCGGAAATTGGATAAGGAGTGGGAGGCACCCGCCTAAGGGATTGACGCCATGCTCGCGATAGAGCTTGGTCATCTCCTCGTTTAAAGCGACCTTGTCCCCTTTGTATTTTGCCTGCAGCTTCTTCATCTCCGGTGCAAGACGCTGCATGGCCAACATCGACCGCGTGCTTTTTATTGTTAGAGGTGCGGTAACGGCCATCACCGTTATCGTCAAAAGCGCAATCGCAATTGCGTAATTCGGGATCAGCGCATAGAAGATCGCGATAAGCCATGCAAGAGCTGAATACAGGGGCTCGAAGATCTGGCCGAGAGTGCTGGCCAGGACTGGGGTCACGCTCATCGGCTGTCCCTTCTCACTGCTGCACCGGATCGAACCCGTGGCCGCCCCATGGGTGGCAACGAGCGAGACGCCGTGCCGCCATCCACCCACCCTTTACGAGCCCATGCCTCTCAACGGCCTCGGCCGCATAGGCAGAACAGGTGGGCAGGTACCTGCAAGGAGTCGGTCTGCCCAGCCGTGCGGCTTGATAAAAGCGTACGAAGGCGATCGCCGCCCTACTGGGAAGGCGCGTCCTCACCCTGGTAGATCCCACTGCCGACGCTGTGCTCGTCATTCTCGAGCCTTTCTCGCTGCAGAGGTCATCGCACTGGCCACGGTCATCCTCAACTCCTCGAACCCGAGCTCACCAGCTTGGCGACCTGCCGCAACGAGGTACGAACCGGGCTTCAGTTCGAGACCCTCCACAGCGGCCTTCAGCCGGCGCCGCAAGCGGTTTCGAACTACCGCACTGCCGACGCGTCGACCAACCGCGTAAGCCACTCTCGGTGACGGGTCCGCACCCTCACGTACGTACACCGCCGTCACAGAGCCTACGCGGCAACGACGCCCATGCAGACGCAGCTGCTCGAACGTCGCTCGGTCGCGGATACGTCCGGCCACCGACGCCGCTGCGTCAGGCGGACAGCCGCGCCCGACCTCTGGAACGGCGAGCTCGTATGATCGCTCGGCCTGCGCGGGTGGACATCCGGTGCCGGAAGCCATGGTTTTTCGCGCGCTTTCGATTGTTCGGCTGGAAAGTTCGCTTCACTTTCACTCGTTCCTGTCGAGGGTCGATCGCTTCGTCGAAAGCGACATCTGCCGGCCGAGTCCCTTGGAGGGGTACGGCGGTCGCTCGGCGCAGCCGACCCGCACGTCCCAACCATGCTAGGCGCGCGATCCCCGCTCCCACCAGGCAGGGTAAGTGGAGTCACCAGGCACTAGCAGCGTCCGGCGAGGGGGTGTACTTTTCGATCACCGGGTGACCTGCTCCCTCGGTGGTGTCACTCCGGTGGGCTCTCCTTCCCCGGGGCCACCAGACGGTGCTGTCACAACCGTGACAGCACGTGTTCGGGCAATCCACATCTGTGGATCTAGTTGTGGATAGATCTGGCAACCGGAGGGCGGAGATCCAGGTGAACGACACGAACGACCTGTGGAAGCGGTGTGGGGACGCGCTGCGTGAACAGGTCACGGAAGCGACGTGGCGTACCTGGTTGGCCGGCTTGAAACCCCTTTCCTTCGATAAAGGAACGCTTGTCCTCGGCGTTCCGAGCTCGTTGGCGCGCGATCGGATCGAAACCCGCTTTCTCGGTCTGGTCGAAGCCGTTGCGACAGAAGCCGCGGGCCGGTCCGTCACGGTTCGACTGGAGGTCGTGACAGCCACAGAACCCGAGGATCTCTTCCACAGCAGCGCGCTGCAGATCGACGACGAGCCCATTTCTCCGGTTCCTTCTCCGGACGCATCTCCAACCGGTCGCGTCCCCCACTTGGGTCGTCAAGGGACCGACCAACCCGATGGCGAAGGCGCCGGTCTCGATCCCCGCTACACCTTTGACGCATTTGTCATCGGCTCGTCGAACCGTTTTGCACATGCCGCCGCCCTGTCCGTGGCCGAAATGCCTGCCAGGTCTTACAACCCCCTCTTCATTCACGGAGGGGCGGGACTGGGAAAAACCCACCTCTTGCACGCCATCGGGAATTACGTTCGCGAGAATTTCCCGGGACGTCACCTTCGTTATGTCTCCACCGAGACGTTCATGAACGATTTTGTCGACGCCATCCGGAACAACACCACCGCGGCATTCAAGAGGCGATTCAGGGAATGCGACGTCCTCTTGATCGACGACGTTCAATTCATGGAGGGAAAGGAATCACTACAAGAAGAGTTCTTCCACACGTTCAACCATCTCTATGGGGCCTCGAAGCAGATCGTCCTTACTTCCGACAGACCGCCTAAGTCGATAGCAACATTGGAAGACAGGTTACGCAGCCGTTTTCTCTCGGGATTGATCACCGACGTCCAACCCCCCGAACTCGAAACACGTCTAGCAATTCTCCGAAAGAAAGCTGAGAGGGAGCTCGTCCCCGTCCCTGACGACGTCCTGGAGTTCATCGCCAGCCACGTGAAGGACAACATTCGCGAACTAGAAGGAGCCCTCATCAGGGTGAGTGCTTACGCGAGTCTGAATCGCCAACCGCTCGATCGACATCTCGCCGAACATGTCCTCTCCGACATCGTGTCCGCGGGCCTGCCTCGGCGCATCACGCCGAAGATGATCCTCGAAGCGACGGCTTCCACTTTCGGTTTCACAGTCGAGGACCTCTGTGGCGCGAGCCGCCGGCGCCCGCTCGTCAACGCCAGGCAGATAGGCATGTACGTCTTCCGCGAGCTCACAGACTTCTCTTACCCCGCCATAGCCCGGGAGTTCGGTGGACGTGATCACACCACAGTTATGCACGCAGTCGACAAGATCGCAGCCTTGATGAAGGAGCGCCGTCAGATCTACGACCAGGTGACGGAGTTGATACTTCTCATCAAAAGCGGTGCATGAACCTGTGGACCAGCGTCCGTGGGAATGTGGAGTTTCGGCCCTTCGATGTGGATGAAGTTCAGGAATGGTGGGACTCTTGAAGCTCGCAGTGGAAACCAGCCACTCGCCAGTGGATCACGAAATCCCCCCTAAGCTGGAGGGATCACGCGTTCTCCACAATCCACAACCCTTATTACTGTCACTAAAAGAATTGAATTGAATCTAGGAAAGGAACCTGTGTGAAGTTCCGGTGTGAGCGCGACACTCTCGTAGAAGCCCTCACCACCGCAGGACGGGCTGTGAGCAACCGAAGTACCGGAACGACTGCATCGAGCGGCATCCGGGTCGGAATCGAGGGGAACCGTCTTTCTGTGGTGGGGACGGACCTTGATCTCACTGTAAGGGTCTCCGTCGAAGCGATAGGGCTCGACAATGGTTCGTGTGTGGCCCCGGCCCGCTTGACTGCCGATATCGTCAGAGCTCTCGAGCCCGGCGCGGTTACTTTCGAAGCTTCTGAAGACGAAGTGGAGATGTCAGCTGCTCGTTCTCGTTTTGTGGTGAAGAGCTATCCGGTGGATGACTTCCCGGTTCTCCCAGAACCTCGGGAGGACCAAGTGTCGTTTCCAGCAGTGGTGGTGGCCGAGGCGATGCGCCAAGTCGTGAGAGCTGCGTCGAACGACGATGCCCGACCACTTCTAACAGGAGTTCTTGTGGCGAAAAGGCCCGAAGGAATCCGTCTTGTTGCGACTGATTCGTACCGTCTGGCCCTGAGGGATATCACGGGCGCGGCATCGCTTCCCGGAGGTACTGAGCAACTCCTCGTACCCGCTCGAGCCCTCGCAGAACTTCAACGTCGGCTACCGGGGCAAAGCTCCAAAGA
>Ga0187783_10002663_pt1 | contig 13238 bp, 14 predicted proteins | sample 1015_SJ02_MP02_2_FD_132471 | JGI IMG/M metagenome (GOLD analysis project Ga0187783, IMG submission 132471) | Tropical peat soil microbial communities from peatlands in Department of Meta, Colombia - 1015_SJ02_MP02_20_MG | ecosystem: Environmental > Terrestrial > Soil > Wetlands > Peat | place...
CGGAGGCCGTGATCTCGGGGTTGAACGCCAGCCCGTGGCGCTGCAGCACCGAGCGGCGGACCAGGGGAGACACCATGTTGATGTCGTACTGCATCAGCTGCTGCTCGAGCATTTCACCCGAAGGGTACCGCGGACGGACGAGCCGGAGCACCGAGCCGTCGGGGTTGAGCTCGTGGATGCCCGTGTAGCAGAGCACGTGCTCGGTGCCCCGCAGTGCCTGCAATTGCCGCGCGAGCTTGATCGGATACCACAGATCGTCGCTGTCGAGAAAGCCGATCCAGCGCCCCTGCGCGGCCTCGACCGCGAGCTTACGTGCGGCACCGAGTGGCACCGTTCGCTCGCAGCGATAGTAGCGCAGCCGTGGGTCCTCGTAAGCGCGGACGATGCTCGCGCTGGCATCCGTCGAGGCGTTGTCCCAGAAGATCAGCTCGAAGTCGGCAAACGTCTGCGCGAAAACCGAGTCGAGTGCCTCCTTGAGATAGCGCTCGCCGTTGAAGCAGTTCATGATCACCGACACTTCAGGCACGGCCCGCGCTCTCCAGGAAAGCGCACACGGCGCCTATCACGGTGTTCTGCTCCTCGTCGCTGAGTGCTGCGTGCAGCGGCAGGGTGAGCAGCTCGCGCCCAAGCAATTCGGCGCCCGGCAGCGCATACTCACTGCGGAAGCGGGCAAGCAGGTGATTGGGCTTGTAGTGCACGCCGCACTCGATGCCGCACGCTCGCAGGTGCGCCATGAGCGCATCTCGGCGCCCGTGCAGCACGCGCAGCGGGAAGATGTGCGGCACGACACCCTCGCGCGGCAAGCTCAGCAGACGCAGCCCCGCGACCTCCGCGAGCGCGGTGCAGTAGTGGTTCCGCAGCTCGCTGCGTCGGGCCGCGAAAGCGGGCAAGCGTGTCAGCTGCACACTGCCGATCGCCGCCATAAGATTGCTCATGTGGTAGCGCCAGCCCTGCTCGCGAACCTCGAAGTCCCAGCTGCGGTCGCCGGCGTAGCGTTTTTCGGTATCGTTCTCCACCCCGAGCAGCCGCGCATCGCGCGCACGCTCGGCAACGCGCGCGTCCGCGGTGACGATCGCCCCACCCTCCCCGGCGGTGATGTTCTTGATGCCGTCGAAACTGAAGCACACCACATCGCCGACGCTGCCGACCCGCACACCCGCGCGGTAGCAGGCGAAGGCATGCGCCGCATCCTCCAGCACGCGCAGCCCGTGAGCAGCCGCGCAGCGGTAGACCTCCTCGAGCCGCGGCGCAGCGCTCGCGTAGTACACCGGCATGAGCACGCGGGTGCGCGCCGTGAGGCGCCGTTCGACATCCGCGACGTCCATGAAGGCGGTCTCCGGGTCCACATCGCACGCGACCGGGCGTGCGCCGCACGCCGAGACCGCTTGAAAGCTCGCGACGAAGGTGAGCGAGGGCACGATCACCTCGTCGCCGCGGCCGACGCCGAGCGCCTGCAGTGCGAGCTGCAGGGCCGCCGTGCCGGTGCTCACGCACACGACCTGACGCGTGCCCCCGAGGTAGGCTGCGAGCTGCGCCTCGAACTCGCGCGTGAAGTGGCCCATGCCGAGATAGCCCTCTTCGATCACGCGCGCCAGCGCGAGCTGCTCCTCTTGCCCGACCACCGATCGTGACAGCCTGATCACCGCGAGCGCTCCCTGATCACCAGCGAAACTCGAACGCGGCGAGCGCGGCGTTGTCGGCTTCCTGCGGGTCGTGTTCCTCGTCGGCGACGTTGAGCAGCAGGTTCGGCCCGGGAGACACGCCCGCGAAAGCCACCCAGATCCCCGGCGGTACCGTCAGCCGTGCATAGTGCTCGGACCCGAGGGTGAGCGCATCGCAGCCGCCTTCGGTGGCGCTGCCAGCGCGACGGTCGTGCAGGGTGAAGCGGATCTTCCCGACGGGCACAACGAGGTTCAACGTGACACGCCGATGGCGCTTCCACCCCTTAACCTCGTTGGCAAGCACGCTCGAGAAATAGGCCTCGCCGAACCCGGCGTATCCAGGAGCAGAGCGCTTGAGCGCATGCAGGAGGTCGCCCTTGGGATGCTCGATCCGTCGCAGCGCCGTCACGAGCACACCCTCGATCATGGCAACGCCCACGGGAGGCCCTTGGCACACGCCTGGCGGCGGTAATCATCGATCTGGCGCGCAGTGAGCTGCGCCATTCGACCGCGCTCGCCGCGATAGAATTCGCGGTACCAGTCGCCGACGTAGCGTACGCCGTCGGCGTAGGCGAGGGTCGGGCGCCAGGCGAGCTGCTGCAGCGCCTTATCGCAGTTGAGCTTCAGGAGCGCCGCTTCGCGAAAGCTCGCATCGCTGCTCACTCGAAACGCGGCTGCGGCCTCGAGACCCCAATCGCGCGCGAGCTCGCTCAGCAGTTCGAGCACGGTGTGACTCTGGTCGGCCGGCGGGCCGAAGTTGAAGGCCTCACCGTGCACCGCCTCGCCGCGCGCCAGTGTCTGCGCGAGCGTCAGATAGCCGCTCAGGGGCTCGAGCACGTGCTGCCAGGGGCGCGTCGCCGCCGGACTGCGAATCTCGACCACCCGCCCGGCGCTCCAGGCGCGCACGCAGTCGGCGACCACCCGGTCCTGGGCCCAGTCGCCACCGCCGATCACGTTGCCCGCGCGGCCGATCGCGATCCGCACGGGGCAGGCGGGAGCCATGAAGAAAGAGTGCAGGTAGCAGTGGATGATGAGCTCAGCAGCCGCCTTTGAGCCGCTGTAGACGTCCTTGCCGCCGAGGCGGTCGGTCTCGCGATAACCCCAGACCCATTCGACGTTGTCATAGCACTTGTCGCTCGTGACCAGCACCGCGTAGCAGTGCTGTCGCAGGCTGCGCAGGCACTCGAGCACGTTCATCGTGCCGATGGCGTTGGTCGAGATGGTCTCCACGGGATCGCGATAGGACCGCGAGACGAGCGGCTGCGCGGCGAGATGAAACACGAACTCCGGCTGCTCGGCGCGGAACAGCTCCGCGAGCGCGGACAGGTCACGGATATCGAGAACGTGGTGAGTGATGCGCCGCTCGAGAGCCAGCTCGACGAACATCGAAGGCTCGGTGGGAATATCACGCGACACCCCGCTCACGCGCGCGCCGAGTTCGAGCAGCCAGCTCGTCAGCCAGCTGCCCTTGAAGCCCGTGTGCCCTGTGACGAGCACACGGCGGTTGCGGAACACGTCGCCGAAAGGCCCCCGGGAAACTGCGCTCACCAGGTTCTCCACGGCGCACGCCCGCTGTGCCACATCTGATTGAGTTCCATCTTGTCACGCGGCGTATCCATGCACTTCCAGAAGCCTGCGTGGTGATAGGCGTACAGCTCGCTCTCACGCGCGAGCCGCTCGAGCGGCTCGCGCTCGAATACCGTCTGATCACCGCCTTCGATGTAATCGAAGAGGCGCGGCTCGCACACGAAGAAGCCACCGTTGATCCACGAGCCCTCCCCTTTGGGCTTCTCCGTGAAGCTCACCACCCGCTCGTCCGGACCCGCGGTGAAGGTGCCGAACCGCCCGTCGGGCTGGACCGCGGTCATGGTGAGCGTGCGACCGTGACGACGGTGAAAGCGCAGCAGCGCACCGAGGTCGATATCGGACACGCCGTCCCCGTAGGTGAGCATGAACGTCTCCCCCCCGACCATCGGCGACGCTCGCTTGATGCGCCCTCCGGTCATGGTGTCGACGCCCGTATCGAGCAGGGTGATGCGCCAGGGCTCGCTCGCGTTGTTGAGGATGGTCGACTGGTTAGTCGCCAGATCGATGGTCACGTCATTCTGGTGCAGGAAGTAGTTGGCAAAGTACTCCTTGATGAAGTAGCCCTTGTAACCGAGCAGCACAACGAAATCGTTGTGTCCGTGGCGCGAGTAGAGCTTCATGATGTGCCACAGAATGGGTCGTCCGCCGATTTCGACCATCGGCTTGGGGCGGACCTCGGTCTCCTCGCTGAGCCGCGTGCCGAACCCGCCGGCGAGTATTACCACCTTCACGGGATCACCTCGCCATGCTTCTGTGTGCCCGGTACAACCAGCCGCGCTCGAGAACGCCCGCGCTCTGCAGATGCCGCCAGGTACAGGAGGAGCGCGCCGCAAGCTCGAGCAACCGATCGGACACCGTCGCCACCGCATGATTGCACACCGCGTAGGCGCGCGCGGCCGCCGAGAGGCTCCCGTAGCGGGACAGCGCATCGGTGATCAGCCGGCGCATCGAGCCCGAGCCGCCGCGATGCTCGGTGCCGATCAGCATGCCGAGTGAGTAGCCGGCGGTCTCGTGCAGCCAGCTGAACCGATAGTCAGCCGGCACCGGCCGGTAGGAGAAATCGAGGAGCACAGTCGGCACGGAGAGCGATGCACCCTCGAGCGCCGCCGTACCCATGGCAAGCAGAATGTCCGTTTGCGTGCGCAGGAACTCATCCACCGCCGCAGGGGCGAGCCTGCCGCGAAACTCCACCGCAAGGTGCTCGAGCCGGGCCGCCTGGCGCTGCAGGCGGCGCAGATACTCGCCGTCGCCGACGATCGCGACGTTGATCGCGCAGCCGGTCTCACGCGCCACCGCGTCCAACTGATATAGCGCGCGCCGCAGCACATGGTATTTGAAGTCGACCACCCGGCCAACCCATCCCACACGCAGCGCCGTGCCCGAGGCGAGGATGCGGGCATCTGCCTCGGGTGGAATGGCTATCGGGATAGGGAGCAGCTCGCTGTCGGACAGGTCGACCCCGAGATACCGCTCGGTGACCGCAATGTTGCCCCGGTCCATGAAGGCGATCGCGCGGTGCGTGCGCAGGATCTCGAGGAAGTGCCGCGCCTGGCGAAAGTAGCGCGGCAACGCGAGCCGCAGAGCCGGGCGACCAAGCCGCGGTCCGGCGTGCACGATGTGCCTGAGTCCGGGTATCGTCGGCACGAGGTTGAACGGGTGGCAGTTCCAGAATAGTACCCGGGTGTCCGGATCGAGCCTGAGCGCGGGAAAGATTGACCACGGCGTCATGGTCTGAAACACCGCGATCGTGTCACGCGGCAACCGCACGGTGCGCTGATCCTCGTAGGCGATGAGTGTGACGCGCGGATCGGCGACATTGCGCGCCAGGCATCCGTCGGGATAGTCGACCACGGACACCTCGTGCCCGCGCGCAACCAGCTCGCGCGACAGCCGCGCAAACTGCATGGGCACGCCTCCGACGCCGCGATACGGGAAGCAGAATGTCAGCGAGCTCACACGTACAGCCTGCTGCCGGCGCTTGCCGGGCGGAGCCTCACCGCGGTCCGCCCTGCGGGCTCGCCAACGGCTCGTTGCAACGCACGATGGTGACGCCGCGGTCCACATCGCGGGTCACGATCGCTCCGGCCCCGACGACCGCGTCGTCGCCGATGTGCACCCCGGGCAGGATCGTAGCATTCGAGCCGATGACGACGCGGTTGCCGATGACCGGCGCCTCGCACAGCCACTCGCGGGCACCGCTGCGCGGATGACGTGAGTTGGCGGTCATGACGCCGTGGCCGATGAACACGTCGTCGCCGATACGCATCTGCTCGCAGATGAGGGTGTGTGACTGGATACGCACGTTGTTGCCGATCAGCGCACCGCGCTGAATCTCCACCCACGGTCCGACGAAGCAGCGGTCGCCGAGCCGCGCCTCGTAGATGTTCACACAGTCGGCGACGACACAGTCGACACCGAACAGCGAGTCGCGGATCCCGGTCGCAAGCACTTTCGGCGCGCTCATGTGATCTCCAGCATGATCTGATCCGAGGTCGAGAATACTGCATCGAGCTTGCCGCAGAGCACCGAGAACAGCCGCCCGACGCGTTTGACCTCCGTAACGCGTGAGTCGCCCTTCTCGGTTGCGAGCTTGGTTTTCGCCGACACCCACAGATCGAACGGTTCGGCCGCGACGTCCATCAGTGACTGCACGTGCGCGACGATGCGCTCCCGGACCTGATCTGCTTCGGCGAGCGCCCGGCGTCGCGGGTAGTCGGCATACAGCGCCTGCGCGTCGGTGTAGGTGCGAAACGGAGTGTGCACTACGGACGAAAGGGTGTGCAGCCCACCATAGGCGGGATAGACCGAGGCGAACGGTCCATCCATGACCGTGAGAGCGCTGTGGGCCGGCAGCGAGGTGCGGCACAGCACCAGTGCCGTGAGCTCGTGTTTCAGTGGAAAACCGCTGCCGGGTGGCAGACCGAGGTTGGGATCGAGATAGGTGGCGTTAACCACGATATCGTAGCGGCCGAGCTCCACCCCGCGCGAGAATATGCGGCCGCTGTCGGCGTCGATTGCATCGATCTGCACCCCGCAGCGCAGCCGCACGTCCGGCAGAGCGCCGATCCGGCGCTGCAGCTTCTGGGGATCGATGCACTTCTCACCTACCCGCAGCACCAGGTCGATCTTCTCGGGAGTGCGCAGCCAGCTCTTGTCGGCGACGATCTCGTACGGCAGCGAGAAGGCGTCCATCACCGCGAGATACTGCTCAGCGCTTACCAGTCCGTCGCAGCGCACCGCGTACAGGTTCTCGCGGATATCCGTCACACATTCGCCATAGGCGGCGACGTAGCGATCGAACCCCATCACCGACTGGTAGATGGTGTAGCCCGAGCGCGGATAGTGGAAGCCGAGATGCAGCCGACACTGATTGTTGGTCGCAGCGCCACCCAACGCACCTGATTCCATCTCGAAGATCTCGACCTGCGCGCGTGCAAAGCGGCGGCGTATCTGCGCCGCAATGTGCAGCCCGAAGAATCCCGCGCCGATGATTGCGAAGCTTCGCATCATGACTCCACGAGATGGGGCCGCAGCTCGCGCTCGATATAGTCGATCTCCGCCGCCCGCCCGTAGCGGCGCCAGAGACCGACGTTCGCGCGGCTGCGCACCGGTGAGAAGCACTGCTGCCGGCGCAGGTGCCGCTCGGGTGGGACGCCGACGAACTGCATGATGCGCGCGAGGGTCGTCTCGTACTGACACACCAGGTCCTCGAACCGCAGGTGTAGTACACGGGAATCGCTGCCGCGATAGAGCTTCTGGTGGTACAGCCGGTAGCGCCGCACGAACAGCTCGAGGTCGTCGGTGGCGAGGAAGGATTTGTTGAGCCCGTCGTTATCGCTTGCGAGCAGCGCGCGATCCTGCGGCGCGGCGCTGTGGAGGTTCTGTCCCGAAACGTACACATCGCGCGGATCACGCGTCACGACCAACTGGCGCGCGCCGCGGATCATGTCGAGTGCTGGGACGGGATTGAAGGGCTCCAAGCCGTTGTTGAGCACGATGAACGCGACATCGCGCGGTACCGCGTGCGCGAACAGCTCGCGTAGATAGCGCGTGGTGCGCTCGGCAAAGTCTGCACCGTCAACCAGCAGGACCTCGCGTAGAATGGCGCGGCGCAGCCCGAGGCGGCGCAGAACCTTGCGGACGAAGCGCACCACATCGCTCTCGCGCAGCGTGTCGTACGACCACTCCGCGCAATAGCGGCCGACGATGAACGAGGTGGCGAAGCGGCGCGACAACGGCAGGAAGTGCCCCTGGAAGCGCCGGTCGTAACGGTGACTGCTCGAGCGCAGCAGTGCCGGCAGGTTCCACCACGCCGGGTCTACCCCCATACGCTCGATCACCTCCTCGAACGCACGCATGGCGGCGTGCGAGCGCACCGGTGACCAGTCGTCACACAGCCAGGTCTTGAGCTCGATGAGCCCGCCGGGCGCACGCAGCAAGTCGAACTCGAAGGAGAACTCCGGCGCCCAGATCGCCTCGAACTCCCGCAGCACATCGACCACGGCACTCTTGCCGGAGTTGCCGACCCCTGAGACGTCGAGGAAGGTATAGGCCGGTACCGCGGTCTCGGAGCACATCAGCACGCAGCCAGCGTTCTCACGACGCATCGAGACGCGCGACGAGACGGGCGGGAACTCCGGCGACGAACGTTGCCGGCTCGACGTCGTGCGTAACCACGGCGCCGGCACCGATCACCGCGTGGTCTCCGATCGTGACCGGACCGATGATGATGGCGGCCGTGCCGATGTAGCAGTTGCGGCCGATCACGATGTCCCGTCCGGATTCCGGCACGTGATGCAGCGGTACGCCCAGTGCGCGCGCCTCGCGCAGGTTCACGTGCTTGCCGGTCAGCACCCGCACGTCCTCGCCGAATACGGTGTTGGCTCCCACCACGATCCTGCCGCTGCGGGTGTTGAAGTAAACCGACCGCGGCACGGTTTTCAGGGTCACCTCCGGAGGATCCTCCAGCGCGAGCTCGTGCTCGCCGTAGGCGTGACAGTGCCGCTCGACGCGCAGTCCGTAGGCAGTCGCGATGCGCCACACGAGCGGTTGCGTCAGGCGCACCAGCAGGCGCAGCGGACCCGACCTGCGCCTGCGGCGCGCGCCCGAGTGCTGCGGCGGCGCACTCACGGTAGTTGATTTTCATCCAGGCCATCGATCGCAGCGCGCCCCATGAGCAGGATCGCTTCGTGCGCGCTGCCGCCGATGTGGGGGGTGGCGATGAAGTTGCCCAGCTCGAGGAGTGCGGGGTCCGCCGGCGGCTCCTCGAGAAACACATCGCACGCGGCCGCCGCGATGCGCTTGCTGCCAAGCGCATCTTTGAGGGCCGCCTCATCGACGATGCCGCCGCGTGCGGTGTTGATGAGCACCGCAGAGGGTTTCATTAGGTCGAGCTCCGCGGCCGAGATGAGGCCGCACGTCGACTCATCGAGCGGCACGTGCAGACTCACCACGTCGGCGCGGCGCAGCAGCTCTGCGAGGCTCACCGCCGCGATGCGGTGTCGCGCGTAGAACTCCGGATAATCGACGATGTCGCACGCGAGGATCGTGCAGCCGAAGGGTGCGAGCAGCTCCACCAGATCCTTGCCCACGCAGCCGCAGCCCACGATGCCGACAATGCGGCCGGACAGCAGTCCACCCACATGCTGACGCCAGGTGCCGCTCAGTACCTCGCGCTGCGCCTCCGGGACGTGACGCAGCAGCATGATGGCGAAGGCGAGCGCAAGCTCCGCCACTGAGCGCCGGTTGACGCCCGGGCGCCAGCCGAGCCGCCTGCCGAAGCGGCGCATCGCCGCGAGATCGATCATGTCGAGGCCGACGCCGTACTTGGCGATCACTACCAGCTCCGGCAGCTGGGCGAGCAGCTGCTCGTCGATGCGCTCGAGCGCGGTGATCGCCTTGTGGTGGCCGCGCAGGAAAGCGACCAGGGCCTCCTTCTCGAGCTGCACGCCCTGCTCGTTGAAGGTGACGTGCTGGTATTTGGCCAGCAGCTCGCCGCGCAGCTGTTGATTGCGGGAGAACGAGCGCGAGGTGACGGCGACGCGATCCGTGCGGTTCATGAATACAGCTGCCCGAGGGCCATGGCGAGCTGGCCCCGGAACGTCGCATCGTTGTCCACGGGTGTGCGCCGCACTACTGCGTCGGCTCCGCCGGGCAGAATGAGCACCAGCTGCGCCGAGGTGTTCTTCTTGTCCTTGAGCAGCGCCGCGCTCACCCTCTCGAGGGGGATCGGTCTGCGCTCGAATCCGCGGTAGTTGCGCTTGAGCAGGGCGCGCATGCGGGCGTGCTGCGCCCAGGGCAGCAGACCGCGTTGCGCGGCGACGTGATTGGCGATCTCCATCCCCATGGTCACGGCGATACCGTGCGGCACGGCAAACTCGGTGGCCGACTCGATCGCATGACCGAAGCTGTGGCCATAGTTGAATACGTTGCGGATCCCAGTATCGAACTCGTCTGCCTCGATGAAGCGCTGCTTGATGGTAAGCGCCGCCTCGATGTAGCTTCGCAGCAGTGCCGGCTCGGCCGTTAGCCGCTCGTAATCCTGCGCGAGACGGTCGAATGCCGCCGCGGACTCGATCGCGTGTACCTTAATGATCTCGCCGATCCCGGAACGCATGTCCCGCTCCTCGAGGGTCGCGAGGAAGCGGCCGTCGATCGCCACCTCGCGTGGCGGGTAGAAGGTGCCGAGCATGTTCTTGGCGGTGCCAAGATTGACCGAACTCTTCGAGCCGATGCACGAGTCCGCCTGTGCCAGGAGCGTAGTGGGCACGAATTTCCACGGCACGCCGCGAAGCAACGTGCTCGCGGCAAAACAGGTGATGTCCTGAATGATGCCGCCGCCGATCGCGATCAGCACATGATCGCGCCGCAGCTTCTGCTCGATCAGCTGCCGCATCACTTCTACGATCCGCTCGATCGACTTGTTGGATTCGGTTGCCTCGATGAGTATGGTGCGCGGATGCGCCAGGATCGGACGCAATGCCTCGGCATGCAGCCGGGCGACGAGCGTGTCGACCAGGCAATGCGGCTCGGCGTCGAGCCAGGCGCGCATCCACGCGAGCTGCGCCTCGAAGCGCACCAGGTACTGGCCCTTGTGGGATGCGATCGTGAGCTGCTCAGGCACGTGTGAAGCCACCGTCGATGGCGATGTTCTGGCCGGTCAGGTAGGTATTCTCCGGACCCGCAAGCCACGCGATGAAGGCCGCGATCTCCTCGACATCCGCCATGCGCCGCAGCGGCACCGCTTGCGTCAGGGTGCGCATCTGCCCGGCATCGAGGATCTTGCGCGTCAGCTCGGTGTCGGTGAATCCGGGCGCCACGCAGTTGGCGAGCACGCCGTGCGGTGCGTACTCGAGGGCGAGCGCTAGCGTGAGACCGTCGAGCGCGAATTTCGACGCGGAATACGAGGCCCGTTGCTCGCGGCTGACCTTGCCGAAGATTGAACTCAGATTGACGATGCGCCCCCAGCCGCGCGAGCGCATCCCGCTCACGGCCGCCTGGCACAGCGCGAAGGGTGCGCATACGTTCACCATCTGGATGTGCGTGAAGTCCTCGAAGGAGATCTGCGCAAAGGGCGCGATCTTATTTGTACCGGCATTGTTGATGAGGATGTCCGGGCTGAGCTGCGCGACGGCGGCCGCGCACTGCTCGATGCCACGACGGTCGGAGAAGTCGGCAGCCACGTAGCCATCGAGGCCCTCGGCGCCGGCAGCTTCCGCGCGACCGGTGCCGATCACCCGCGCACCCTGACGGCGCAGGTGAGTCGCCACCGCGCGGCCGATGCCGCGTGTCGCGCCGGTCACGAACGCCGTCCTGCCAGTGAGTGCCGCGGCTGTCAAGGGTCCTCGCCGCGAGTGAGGCGGATGAGATAGGCGCCGAGCAGATGATCGAGGACCATGTGCGCATCCTCCGCCGGCCCATACTCCTTGGGGCCCGTCGGCACGTGGACGCTCTGCTCGGCCAGCTTACGCAGCTGGCCGCCGTCGAAGGCAGTGATGCCCACCGTGTGGATACCGCTGCGCTGCGCGTACTCCACCGCGCGCAGGAGATTCGGCGAGTTGCCGGAGGCGGATATTGCGATTACGACGTCGCCGGGCCGGGCCAGCGCCCGCAGCTGACGGGAAAAGACCTGCTCGTAGCCGTGGTCGTTGGCGATCGCGGTGATCACCGCCTGGTTGTCGCACAGGCTGAAGGCGCGAAATGGTCGCGCGCTGCAGTTGGTGCCTACTGCCAGGTCGTTGGCGAAGTGAGCCGCGGTTGCCGCGCTCCCGCCGTTACCGATGAAGTAGATGGCGGCGCCGCGGGCGCGGGCCTCGAGCAGGGTGCGGACCAAGGCGGCGATCTCCTCCACCTCGATGGTCCGCAGGACCTCACAGACGTACTGCAGATAGTTCCTGGAGAACTGTGCCGCGTCTCTGGAAAAAATTTCGTCTAGCCTGTTCATGTCCTTTCCGTCAGTGTCCGTCCGGATTGCTGATGCCGTAGGCGGCACGCCAGGCCGGATCCGCGTGGTAGATCCGGTAGACGAGCTTCATGGTTGCGAGCGCATCGCTGGCGGTGCCGCTGACGATCGGCAGATCCTCGGTGATCGCGGAGGCGAACTGCCGGATCTCCTCGTCCCAGGACGGATCGCGGTTGTAGCGCGTGAGCACCTCACGTGGATCGCCGCAGTCGGTCGCCGGATCCGCGCGTACCACCGTGAGGGTCTCCGCTCCATAACTCTTGCTGCCCGAGAGGATGCCGCCGAGGATCACGCTGCCGCCGCTCAGGTTGATGTCAAGATGAAAGCGGTGCCGCCACTGCGTCGCCGAGGAGTTGATCATGCCGACGATGCCGTCAGCGGTACGCATGAGCGCATAGGCGTTGTCCTCGACGTCGAAGTGCCAGTGGCCGTTGGAGACGAAGCTGTGGACCTCGGTGAACTCGCCGGCGAACAGCCGCATCAGGTCCACCATGTGGATGCCCTGATCGAGCAGCACGCCGCCGCCGGCGATCGCGCGACGCGTGCGCCAGTCCGACTGATTGAAGGTCACCAGGCGCGACTTGCCATACACGCCGCGCATGTTGATGATGCGGCCGAATTCGCCCGAGCGTACGAGTGCGAGCGCGTCCTTGACGGACTCGTGGTAGCGGTGATTGAACCCGTACATGAGCTTGAGCCGCGGACGGCGGGTGTGTTCGCTGAGCACACGCTCCACCTCGGCGACGGTGCGGCCCGGCGGCTTCTCGCAGAATACGTGCAGGCCGCGGGCCAGTCCGGCGATCGTCGCCTCGGCGGCGAGATCGTTGGTGAGGCACACCAGGAGAATATCGAGGGGTTCGTCGAGCAGCTGCCGGAAGGTCTGCAGGCATCGCAGGCCCGGCGGCGGCGCCTGTTCCTTCCCGAAGGTTCGGTCGCACGCCGCCGTCACGCGCATGCGCCCGTCGCGCTCGATACACTCGTGCCGGCGCTTGCCGACCACGCCGTAGCCGGCGATTCCGACACGCAGCGCCGGTCGAGCGCTCATACCGCCACGCCTGCGGCGGCCGGTCGCCGCGCCAGCACCCACACGTGGGAGCTGAGGCGATTGCGCGCCAGGAACTGCTGGAAGGCCGTGGCGAGCGGCTCTTCGCGGATCAGCCGCTCGAGGAAACGATTGCCCGCGAGGAGCTGCGGCTGCTCGCGCAGCGCGTTACGCACGATGTCGACATCGAGCACCCCGGGGGTGAGCACCTCGATGCCCTCGAGTCCAGCGCGCGCGAACAGGCGCTCGAACCCGGCGACCGAGAGGAAGTTGATATGATGCGGGGGAAAGATGCTGTTCGAGCGCTCCCACAGCATCTGGATGTCGAACCCGTCGACGCCGAGCGTGCTCACCAGCAGACAGCCCCCCGGACGCACGAATTGTGCGAGCACCTGTACGAATCGCAGCGGGTCGTGGGCGTGCTCGAGCACCTCGAAGCAGGCGACCGCATCGCCAACTGCCGCGCAGCCAGCTGCACTCTCGGCGA
>Ga0187783_10002664_pt1 | contig 13237 bp, 8 predicted proteins | sample 1015_SJ02_MP02_2_FD_132471 | JGI IMG/M metagenome (GOLD analysis project Ga0187783, IMG submission 132471) | Tropical peat soil microbial communities from peatlands in Department of Meta, Colombia - 1015_SJ02_MP02_20_MG | ecosystem: Environmental > Terrestrial > Soil > Wetlands > Peat | place...
GCCTTTTTCAGCATGTTCTCGGATCGCATCGAGCAGGCTCGGGCCGAGCCATGGTTCAGGCGTGCGCCCGGCGCTCTGCCATGCAACGTCGAATGTCTCGAGCCCGAGGTTTGCCGCTACCGAATCAGCACTTTCTTGGACTTGTTCGGCGTAAGAGTCGCCGTCCTTCACCACCCGAAGAGGCACGCTGTGGGCGCTGAACACCACGCACACGTCACGCGCCGCCGGCTCTGGGAGTTCTGCGATCGCGCGCTCGACGCGGTGCGACCACAACTCGACCAGTCCCGCGGCCCGGTACCAGTTCTCGATGACGTGTACCACGCCTGCTTTTCCGAACTTCGAGGCCGGCGAAGTCGTGGAGAACGCTTTTTCCGCACGGCGCGCGTATTCTCCGACGCTCACCACCGACGAATGTGGCGCGAGCACAATGCCGACCGACTGCTCAGCTCCGGCCCTCTGCAAAGTGTCTACAGCGTCCTCGATCCTCGGGTTTGCGAATTTATAACCCAGCTCGACGACGAAAGCCCCGCCGGAACTGTTGGAACGACGAACACGGCCGGCACTACCGGCACTACCAACACGGCCGGCAGTTGGCGAGAGCGATAGTTTCAAACCTTCGACTTGTGCGGCGGTGATCTCTGCAAGTGGCGAGCGCCCGCCGATGGCGACATAGCGCCGTCTGAGCTCCCCGAGAAGGTCGTTACCCGGGGCCCGGCCCCCTCGAATCTCGGTGTAGAAGTTCTCGAGATCGTCCAACGTCTGTGGTGTTCCGTGCGCCATGACGAGCACGCCGACAGGACGAGAGGTGGTCACTTCCGATCGCCCGAATGGATCATCATTTTCCCTGCGAAGTCGACAGCTCGGCCGGGGAAACGGAGTGGACGAGCTCTACGAGCCGACAGAGGTTGGAGGGATCGGTTTCCGGAAGGACACCGTGACCGAGGTTGAAGACGTGCGCTTCTCCGCCTCCTCGCCGGAGCACGTCCAACGCTTCGGTACGCAGAACATCGAATTCCGCGAGGCATATGGCGGGATCCAGATTTCCCTGAAGGGCGTAACCGGGGCCGATGCGCCTGCGTGCTTCGTCGAGCGGCACTCGCCAATCAACCCCTACGACATCGGCCCCCGCACGCGCCATCAGCACGAGGAGTTCGCCGGTCCCGACGCCGAAGTGGATTCGCGGTACGTCGAGATCTGCGATTCCGTCCAGCACCTTTTCCGTCGCGGGCATGATCGAGCGCTCATAGTCCTGGGGGGAAAGAGCGCCCGCCCAGCTGTCGAACAGTTGGACGGCCGAGGCTCCGGCCATTACCTGCGATCTGAGAAACGAGATCGCAAGGTCCGCCAGACGGTCCAGCAATCTCGCCCAGAGAGCGGGATCTTCCTTCATGAGCGCCTTTGTGCGCGCATACGTGCGCGACGGACCGCCTTCGATGAGGTAACTCGCCACAGTGAACGGAGCACCTGCGAACCCGATGAGCGGAATGCCGCGAGGCGCCAGTTCTCCGACGGCGATCCGGACCGCTTCGGAGACAAACGGTATGTCCGTCTCGGGTTCGAGGCTACGCAGCCGCGCGAGATCAGCTTGGTTCCGAAACGGTTGCTGTACAACCGGACCGGTCCCGGGCTCAACGTCCACGCCGAATCCCACCGCGGCTACGGGGACCGTGATGTCAGAAAAAAGAATTGCGGCATCGACCCCGTAACGCGTCACAGGTTGGAGTGTCAGCTCGGCCGCGAGCTCCGGATGTCGTATCGCTTCGAGAATGCTCCCGTCGCCCCGTGCCGCTCTGTACTCCGGCAACGAGCGGCCGGCTTGACGCATGAACCACACGGGGACCCGAGCCGGCCGCCCACCTCGACAGGCTTGAAGGAAATGGGGTTCCACAAGGGATTCTTTGACTCCGGCGGACCCGATGGTCACGGACCGACGCTACCCGAACACGCTCGCGATGCCCGATCGACACGAAGGCAGACACACTGCACGAGACACCTCGACCGGCACCTATCATTGATGGTTCACCGCTCTCGGGCGGTGCGCAAAGGGGCGGCCGTGGCAAGACATCCCGAGCTCGAGCTGGAACAGGCACACGTCGACCGCGCGTACCTCCGCCTTGACCAGCTCCGGTCGGACGCCGAGGAGCTCCTGCGTTCTGTTCTCGATCAGGGTCGGGGGGGGACTCACCAGTTCCGCGAAGAGCGGGATGTCATCGTTCGCACCAGCCTCGCCCGGATCGACCAGCTCGACATTGGGGAGCAGGCACTGTGTTTCGGGCGTATCGATCAGCGCGCGTCCGACCCTGAGCTCAACGGCAATGCGCGCGGACCCGTCGAGAGCTTTCACATCGGGCGATTGGGCATCTCGGGCGAGGACCTCGAACCACTCGTGGTCGACTGGCGGGCGCCTGTCGCCGAGCCTTTCTACAGGGCCACGGGACGCGATCCGATGGGATTGGTCCTGCGGCGCCATCTGGCCGCTCAGGGTCGAGAGATCATCGGAATAGAGGACGAGAGATTCGGCGCCGACGACGGGACGGTCTCGGACGAAGTCCGCAGCGGAGACAGCGCGACGGTCTTGGACGAAGTCCGGAGTGCCGATGGCAACAGCGCCGGTCTCGTCGATGTCCGCGGTGCAACTGCCGACGGACCTTCGATGAACGGTGAGGCGGTGCTCGAGCCCCACCTCGATCTCGGCGGTCCCGGGGCCCTGTTGGCGGCCCTGCAGGGAACCAGGACAGGGTTCATGCGGGACATCGTCTCGACCATCCAACGGGAACAGGACGAGATAATCCGTGCTCCCCTGCCTGGCGTGATGGTCGTCCAAGGAGGTCCCGGCACCGGCAAGACGGCTGTCGCTCTGCACCGCGCCGCATACCTGCTCTACACGCATCGCTTTCCTCTCGAGCGACAAGGCGTGCTGGTTATCGGCCCGAACCCGCTCTTCCTCAGGTACATCGAACAAGTGCTGCCCTCGCTCGGGGAAAGCGGTGTGACGTTGTCGACGGTCTCCGGGCTCGTACACGGCTTCGAGGTTCGGTCCTCCGAACCCTCTGAGGTGGCGAAGCTCAAAGGTGACGCTCGAATGGCCGACGTCATCGCGAGAGCGGTGCGGACTCGACAGCGCGCATTGCGACAAGACGTCGAGATCCCCTTCGGCTCGGCCATACTGCGACTTCGAGCTGAAGACACTGCCGCTGTGGTTGCCGCAGCCAGGCGCAGGCCCGGGTCGCACAACAGAAGACGGCGTTTTGTCGAGCAGCTCGTCGTGCGCCGCCTCGCCGACGATTACACGCGCCTGCTTTCGATCCGTACAGGAAGGCCGGTATCCGACGGTGGCGAAGACGTCGAGGACCACCCTGCCAGCAATATCGCCAGCAATACCGCCAGCAATGCCGCAAGCAATGCCGACGCCAATGGTCACTCTCCGGACTCCTCTTCCAACGGTCGACCTTCCGAGTTCGAGCTCGAGGATTCAGATGTCCTCGACATCGCCGAGTTCAGCCGGGAAGTGCGCCGCACTCCGGAGCTCGCGGAAGCGCTCGATCGCATGTGGCCGCGGCTCAGCGCCGAGGAGCTCCTTCACGATCTTCTCGGAGCACGGCCTCTGCTTCAACTGGCGTCGAAAGGCATTTTGACGCACTCCGAACAGAACGCTCTCTACCGACCCAGAAGCACGACGATGGAGCAGATCCCGTGGACCGCGGCGGACGCAGCCTTGATCGATGAAGCTCGGATGCTGCTCGGGAGCAGACGTGGGCGAACGGGCAGCGTGACGACTGACAGTGAGGATTCACCCCGTACCTACGGGCACATCGTGGTGGACGAAGCCCAGGATCTCTCGCCAATGCAGGTCCGCATGGTCGCTCGGCGTTCGCTCTCGGGCTCGGTTACGGTCGTTGGCGACGTCGCGCAGGCCACTGGTCCGTGGGCGCCCGCCGCCTGGTCCGATCTAACTGTTCACCTGCCGTCACAGCGCCCCGCGTCGATGGTCGAGTTGACCGTGAGCTACCGGACTCCTGCCGAAGTCGTGGACGTCGCCGAGCGGGTTCTGGCCGAGGCCGCCCCTGGTGTGAGAGCTCCTCGACCGGTCCGCCGGACTGGCCAACCCCCACGGTTCGAGCACGTGACCTCCGAGCAGTCACTTGCTGACCGCGTGGCCTATGTGGCTGGCCGGCTGGTCGACGAAGTGTCCCCCGGAACAGCTGCGGTCCTCGCTCCGGCGTCTCTCATTGGTGAGCTTGCGCTCGCTCTCGACTCAGCGGGAGTCGCGGCCACCGACCCCCGACGCGACGGGCTTGGAGCACCCCTGAGCCTTCTACCGGCGGATCTGGCCAACGGACTCGAGTTCGACGCGGTCGTGGTGGTGGAGCCGACATTGATCGCGGCAGAGTCGCCACAGGGTCTTCGAGCGCTCTACGTGGCCCTGACCCGGCCGACTCAGAGACTCGCAGTGGTCAACCAACTGGCCCTGCCGTCGTCGCTTCATCCGTAACGTCTCGAGGTTCGAGTCGGTATTGAATTTTGGGCCGCTCTCGGCCCGGCGAAGGCCGACATTCTCGGCCCGGCGAAACCCGACATTCTCGGCCCGGCGAAGGCCGAGCATTCGGGGCCGGCGAAACCCGACATTCTCGGCCCGGCGAAGGCCGGACATTCGGGGCCGGCGACGCCTGACATTCGAGGCCGGCAAAGCCTCACATTGCGGCCGCGCACAGCGTGTTTCCGGCCTTGTCGGTGTTGGCGCGAAGGTGGCGCCGTCAGCTAGGAAGGACCCCGTGACTCAGGCGCTTTCGGTCGAGCGAGCTACGCCCGCGCGACACATCCCTGAGCGACCCCCACTGCTGGCCGTCGGAGTCGTGATCTGGCTCGGCTCCGAGCTCATGTTCTTCAGTGGTCTCTTTGCCGCCTATTTCACCATCAGAGCGGGCGCGAAGGTCTGGCCCCCACCGGGAACAAAGCTCGACCTCGTCCAGGCCGGAATTTTCAGCGTCATCCTCATCGCATCCAGCCCCACGTTCCAGATCGGTGTTTGGGATGTCGAAAAGGGCAACCGGCGAAACGCCAAGATCTGGATAGTTATCAGCTTCTTGATGGGCGCTGCATTCGTGGCAAACACGCTTTATGAATGGCACGACTTTCTGAGCAAGGGATTCGCACCACACACGAACGCGTATTGGTCTCTTTTCTTCATAATGACGGGGATTCACGGTCTGCACGTCGCGTTGGGCCTTGTGGCGATGATCTTCCTTCTCGGACGGATGAAGGGAATGGCGGGTGACCCTGGCGAAACGAACGTTTTCCAGGCCGTCGGTTATTACTGGCACTTCGTCGATTTCATGTGGATCGCAATTTTCAGCTGCCTCTTCTTGTTGAAGACCGGCTGAAAACACGGGATCAGGAACAGGAACCAGGACCGCTAGGAGATGCAGAAGAAGATTCGCGTCCGGCATCTACTGCCGTTGCTCGTATTGGGCGGAGTCACAGCCGTCGGTCTCATCACAACGGCCGCCTCCGGCTCAACTGTTCCCTCCTCTCCCTCCTCGAACTCCACCACGCGATCGCCCTCTCAGTCGCTGCCAACTTCCGGGAGGAGGTCTAAGGCGCCACCGATCGTGTACGTGGTTCCAAACTCGAAATCGGACATAAAGGCCGGCGAAGTGCTTTTCGAGGCGAACTGCTCGAGCTGTCACGGGCCTGCGGCCGCGGGGACAGGTGTCGCGCCCCCGCTCCTTGGTCTCGGCCCGGCGACGGTCAGCTTCTGGGTTTCCACGGGCCGCATGCCTCTAGCCACGGCGAACGCAGAAGCCATCCGAAAGCCTCCGAGGTTCCCGCCCTATCAACAAAAGCAGATCGTCGCCTTTGTGAGCAGCCTGGCTCCCACGTCTCCGGCGTATCCGCCCGGAATTCCCCTGGTGAACACCAAGTCGGCGAGTCTGCCGACAGGCAACTCGCTCTTCGTCCTCAACTGCGCGGGGTGTCATACGATCACAGGGTCCGGCGACGCTCTGGCCAACGGCGCATTCGCGCCGTCGCTGCACAAAGCGACCGCGACCCAGGTCGCCGAAGCAATCCGCACCGGGCCGGGGAACATGCCGTTCTTCGGGCCCGGAAACTTGAGCAACCAGCAGGTTGCTGACATCGTGGCCTACGTCAAAGGACCCATCCAGCATCCCAACAATCGCGGCGGCCTTGCGCTCGGCGGGATCGGTCCTGTCGCAGAAGGTTTCATCGCTCTGCTCATAGGCGTCGGCGCATGCATGCTGATCGCGTTTTGGATAGGAGATCGCGCGTGACAGACGTCACACACGAGACACCGGGCTCGGCTCCGGGCGGCGGAGGCGCTGCCGGCGGCGTCGGCGACACCGGGGGTTCGGGCGACGGGAGCGACGCGAGCGACGGAGCAGACAAATCGTCGCCGGTGTTCCCGGTCGCGTCCTTCGAGGACCCGCACTTGGAGCCCTATGCGCGCAACCCCCGGCGCGCCGAGACCGTGATCGGGATCTTTCTCATCCTCGGTGTGATCGGCTTCGCCGGGTATGGAGCTGTCTACTACGTCGGCGGCCAGACCCAGGTCGAGGGAATCTTTCTCGGGGCGGGACTCTTCTGCTTCGGGTTCGGGCTCTCTGCTTGGGGTAAGTACCTCCTTCCACGAGGGCCATTCGTAGAGGAGCGGCACTCGCACGTCTCCACTGCGGCCGAGGTCGACGCGATGACCGCCGCCATCTCGGGTCGGGGGAAGATGATGTTCCGCCGACGGGGGTTCCTCGGCGGGATCCTCGGCGCAGGTGCGACGATCATGGGCGTCGTCCTCGCGTTCCCGCTTCTGCGATCGCTCGGTCCCGTTCCCAAGGACACTTTCGACCACACGAACTGGCGGACGGGAAGCCTCCTTGTCGATTTCAACGGGCGACCGATCAGGTCCGACGACCTCGAGGTGGGTGGAGCTCTCACGGTCTTCCCACATGGCTTTGTGGGCAACGCGATGGACCAGACGTTTCTCATTCGCCCGGAGAACATCGACATCGTCACGGCTCCGGGTCGCGAGACATGGGCGCCGCTCGGCAACCTTGCCTTTTCGAAGGTCTGTACCCACGCAGGGTGCCCCGTCGGGTTGTACGAGGAGCAGACCCAGCAGCTTCTGTGCCCGTGCCACCAGTCGCTCTTCGACGTCGGTCAAGGCCGGCCGGCTACTCCGGTCTTCGGCCCGGCACCTCGACCGCTTCCGCAGCTCCCGCTTATGATCGACACGGACGGTTACCTGCGGGCCCAGAGCGACTATGACCAGCCGGTGGGGCCCGGATTCTGGGAGCGGTCATGAGCAGCACGAATGGTCCCGTCCAGGCCGAAGCTGCGCCGAGGCTGGACACCGATCCGGGCACCAAGGCGGTTAGGGCCGGCGTCAAGTGGATCGATGACCGCTTGGGTGTCGCGAAGGACGGGGGCAGGAGCCTTCTCGACAAGATATTCCCGGATCACTGGTCGTTCCTCTTGGGGGAGATCGCCCTCTACTCGTTCGTGGTACTCGTCCTCACCGGCATCTTCCTGTCGCTCTACTTCAACCCCTCTTCGGCCGAAGTCGTCTACCACGGCGCTTACGCGCCCCTTCGCGGGACGAAGATGTCGATCGCGTACGCATCGACGCTCGACTTGTCCTTCGCGATCCGAAGCGGCCTCGTCATAAGGCAGATGCACCACTGGGCCGCTGACGTCTTCGTTGGGTCCATCGCGGTGCACATGATCCGGATCTTCTTCACTGGCGCGTTCCGCAAGCCGCGGGAGTTGAACTGGATCGTCGGCGTCACGCTCCTAACGCTTGCGATCGTCAACGGCTTCCTGGGCTACTCGCTGCCCGACGACCTGATCTCCGGTACCGGCATACGCATCGCGTACTCGATCATTCTCTCGATACCGCTCGTGGGTTCGTATCTGGCGACGCTTTCGTTCGGCGGCCAGTTCCCGGGCGACGGCTCGATCATCCCGAGAATGTTCATCCTCCACGTGCTCGTAATCCCGCTCATCATCCTCGGCCTCATAGCGGCGCACCTGGGACTGCTCGTCCGCCAGAAGCACACCCAATTCCCCGGTGAGGGCCGCACCGAGGAGAACGTCGTGGGCTCGCCGATGTACCCGACGTTCATCGCGAAGACGACCGGGTTCCTCTTCATGATCACCGGCGTCCTGTGGGCGCTCGGCGGTCTCGTACAGATCAACCCGATCTGGCAATTCGGGCCTTACGAGCCCACGAAGATCAGCTACGCGGTCCAGCCCGACTGGTATATGGGTTGGCTCGACGGCGCATTGCGGATCATGCCGAGCTGGGAGTTCTCGGGATTCGGCCACACGATCCCGTTCGAGATCTTCCTGCCTGCCGTGCTCTTCCCTGGCCTCACGTTCACCCTCTTCTACGCATGGCCGTTCATAGAAGCGAAGCTGACTGGGGATCACGCCGAACATCACCTTCTTGATCGGCCGCGTGACAGACCGCGCCGCACCGCGGTCGGGGCAGGCTTCCTAGCTTTTTACGCCATGCTCTTCGCCGCGAGCTCGACCGACGTTCTGGCGAACTTCTTCAACATCTCTCTCAACATCGTGCTCTGGTCCTTCCGGGTGATCGTCTTCGTCGTCCCGGTAATCGTGGGCCTTCTCACGTACCGCATATGCCTCGACATGACGGGAGTCAAGGGAGTCGGAAAGCGGAAGAGGGCGATGATCGTTACCCGCTCTGCAGAGGGCGAGTACTCCACCGTCCCGTCCGCGCCTCGTCCAGGGGACGAACACGAAGAGCTTCCGCCGATCCCCGTCCCGACCTATGTCGAGTCCGACGAAGAGCAAACGCAGGAAGAAGAGGGAGTCCGGGTCGTCCCTCGCTAGGGGCCGGACTTGCTAAAGGGCTAAAGGGCTAAAGGGCTAAAGGGCGGGACCGGTCGCGCTAGGAGCCGGGACACCCGCTAAAGGGCTATTAGACGCTTCCGCCCCGTCTGCTTTCGACGGTGACGCCTATCCCGGCCGAGATCACGAGCGCCAGGCCGGGGGCCAGCAGCCAGAAGCCGAAAACGGCGGAAAGCGCAACGAGGAACAGGCCCATGCCGAGCACGAACGGCCAGATGCTCGAGTTGGGGAACGAACCGATGACTCCGGCGCCGTCGGCAAGCGTTGCGTCTTTGCGGTCTTCCGGCCGAGGTTTCATGCGCGTGGACCACCACAGGTAATAGCTACCTGGAAGGAACCCGAGCAGAACCGTACCGATCAGCATCAAAAAGCCCGCTTCCTCGTACGCGGTGAACCAGTAGATCAGCCCGACGACGGCGAAGAAGACGGCGACACCCAACAGCAATAGTGCCTCTATTCGCACTTACCCGTTCTCCCTTCAGTCCGCGGCTGTCTCACTGGTCAGTCCCCAGCTGTCTCATTAGCCGCTCCACCGACAGCCAACGGCACCTTCTCGTGTCCGTTTCTCTGTCCGTGTGCGATCGTCTTCGCGTCGGGGTGGTGGAAGTCCCACGTCGGACGCTCCGAGCGGATCGGCGGCAGCCGCTCGAAGTTGTGGTGCGCCGGGGGCGACGTCGCGAACCATTCGAGTGTGTGGGCGTCCCAAGGGTTGTCTCCTGCGGGCACGGGGTGCAACCACGAGACGAGCAGGTTCACCAACAGGATCACAAAGGACACGCCGATCATGAACGCGCCGACAGTTGAGACGACGTTCAGCGTCTGCCATCCGAGGTCGGCGGGGTAGTTGGCCACTCTTCGGGGCATTCCCCAGAGTCCGAGGACGTACTGCGGTAGGAAAGTCACCCAGAAGCCGATGAACATCAGCCAGAAGTGGGCCTTTCCGAGCCTGTCGTCGAGCATCCGGCCGAACATCTTCGGGTACCAGTAGTAGAACCCGGCGAACCCGGCGAACACGGCCGTGCCGAAGAGCACCTGGTGGAAGTGGGCGACGACGAAATACGTGTCGTGCGTGGCGAAATCTATCGGGGGGGACGCGAGCATGACGCCGGTCAGCCCACCCATCAAGAACGCGAACAGAAATCCGATGCAGAACAACATCGGAGTCTTGAAGCTGAGCTGTCCACGCCACATCGTCCCGATCCAGTTGAAGAACTTGATCCCCGTCGGAACTGCGATGAGAAGAGAGAGCAGCGAGAAGAAGGGCAGCAACACCGCTCCTGTCGTGAACATGTGGTGCGCCCACACGCCGGTAGACAATGCCGCGATGGCCATCGTCGCGAAGACCATCCCCTTGTACCCGAAGAGGGGCTTTCTGGAGAAGACAGGGATTACGTCCGTGGCGATGCCGAAGTAGGGCAAGGCGAGGATGTAGACCTCCGGATGTCCGAAGAACCAGAAGAGGTGCTGGTAGAGGATCGGCGATCCTCCGCCTTGGACCGAATAGATGTGCGACCCGAAGTGGCGGTCCGCGAAGAGCATCACCATTGCCGAGGTGAGAACAGGAAACGCGATCAGGATGAGAAGCGCCGTCACGAGCATGTTCCACGTGAAGATCGGGAGCCGGAACATCGTCATCCCGGGCGCGCGCAAGTAGAAGATCGTGGTTACGAGGTTCACTCCCGTGAAGATCGCGGAGAATCCCGTCAGCGCGATCCCGAGGATCCAAAGGTCCGCCCCCGCTCCAGGAGAGAACTGGGAAGTGGAAAGAGGTGCGTAGGCGACCCAGCCGAAAGAAGCGGCTCCTCCCGCTGTCACGAAACCGAGGGTCATCGTGATCGCGCCGCTCAGATACAGCCAGTAGGAGAGCGCGTTGAGCCTCGGAAAGGCCATGTCCGGCGCGCCCACCTGCATGGGGACGATGTAGTTGGCGAGCCCGCCGAACGCGAACGGTCCTGCGAACAGGTACAGCATCAGGCTGCCGTGCATGGTGAACAACTCGTTGTACGTCTGGAGGCTCAGAAACGAGCTGTTCGGGACCGTGAGTTGTGCACGGATGAACAGCGCCATCAAACCGGCGATGTAGAAGATGATGACCGAGGTGATCATGTAGCTGAGCCCGATCACTTTGTGATCGGTGCTCGTCAGCCATTTGAGGACGAAACGCGGTTGCGCCTCGTGCGCCTCGTGCTCTTCGCTCGGCGCAGGTTGGCGTTGTTGGAGAAGCGTCATGCGTTCACCTCAGGATGTTCCGGTCTGGGGGAGATTTCCTGCATGTGAGCTGGGCGGGTAGGCGGGCGGGAGCTGGCTGTTGGCGCCGGATCCCTGGCTCTGGGGTGCGGGCTGCGAGTCGGGCGTCAGCTGGTCGCTTCTGAGCCAGGCTTGGAACTGCGGCACGGGAAGGGCGACGACGTGGAAGAACATCTTCGAGTGGTAGAGACCACAAAGCTGTGTGCATTGTGCGCGGTATATACCGGCCCTTAGGACGTTGAAGTCGAAGACGTTCCTTATACCGGGTTGGGCGTAACGGCTGAAGTTGAAGGCGTTCACGTAAAAGCCATGGACTACGTCGTTGGAGGTCAACGTGATCTCCATGGTCTTGCCCACCGGCATCACAAGACCCGGGCCATTGCAGTAGGAGGGTTCAGGGGCTGATTCGAGACAGGTGCGACCGTCGAGCCCCACGTTGTCGGGATTCTGGAGCTGCGCACCTTCGACGTATTTCTTCTGGTACGTGTAGTCGAACTTCCATCCCCACTGGAATGCGGTTACGTGCACCTTGCTGTAGGGCTGGTGGACGATGGCATCGACACTGTTCTCCGTTACGAAGGTGAATCCGAAGATGATCAAGACGATGACGATCGGGATGATCGTGTAAGTGATCTCCAGGGGCACGTGGTATTGGAACTGCCGGGGGATCTCGTCTGACCGACGTCTGTAGCGTATGACGGCCCAGAGGATCAAACCTCCGACGAGTACTCCGATTATCACCGCGGCGAGCGTGGTTCCCACATAGAGGCTGAATTCGTCTTGAGCGGTTTTCGTGGCGCCGTGGTTCTGCCAGAAGCTCGGAACGTCGCAGCCACCGAGCACGACGGGAATGACGAGAAGCCACAGGGCCAGCCGCCACTTAGGGAGACACTTACGGAGAGAGGTACTGACTGCCTCCGGTGACCCGCGACCGGCCGTCGCGGGCGCGCCTACACCGCGCGTACCGGGGGGCTGGGGCGTCACGCGGTCGAGACTAGCCAACCGTGCTTGCTGAGTAGAAGTTCGGAAAGACCCACGCCGAAAGCGTGAGTTGCGGGCATTTGAGCGAGATTGGGGGCCCGTCAGCGAGATTGAGGACCCGCACCCCCCACACGGCCCTCCGATTCACGCGCCGCCCACGCGAACACTCCCTTTGCCATCGTCGAGGTGGCGGCCTCGGCCCGGACCGAGAACACCCGGGCTCGGGCCTTGTGGATAGCGGAGTCCTCGGGAGCTGCCTGGGAAGCCATTTCGATGAGATGCCCGGCCAACCGGAGCTTCTCCTCGTCGCCGGTTTCCGCGAGAGCCAGAGCACGATCGGCGAGTTGGCCTGCCCCGCCTGCCAGGTCCGCGAGCTCGCGTGCGAGGGACGAGTCGGGGGCTGGTTTCAACGATGCGGGGTTGCCGTCGTACCAGCCGCCGTACTGACGCCAGATGTTGCGCACGACGAACTCAGGCTCGTCGTAGATCGGTCGCAGATACGGCCGATCGACAAGGCGCTGCGGCGCCTTCACGCTGTGAAGCACGTCGTCGAGTCGGGCTCCATCGTTCATGAGCGCGAGAGTCTGGTCGACGAGTGACTCCAGTAACTCTGCGGTGTCGGCGAGAGCTGACTGAACGCGAGAGGCGCCCAAAACAGGGAAACCGTGTCCGGGCAGGAGAGCTTCGGGCTCGAGCTCCGCCATCTCCCGGAGCGCGGCCGCCCATTCGCGCGGATAGCGCTGGACCTTCTGCGGGTTCCCGGCGTTCGGAGAAGCCCATATGAAGAGGTCACCACAGCAGAGAACCTTCTCGGAGGGGAACCAGGTCCAGGTGTGGTCGTCCGTTTCGCCTCTGGCGTGATGCAGCTCGAACCGGCGCCCACCGACTTCGATGTCGAGTCGTCGAGCGTAGGTCCGGTCCGGATAGCGGTACTCAGTGGGCCAACGCAGACCCGGCACCTGGAACTGGCGTTGATTTATGACTTCGTTGTAGCCCGCCGTCAGCACGTAACGGTCGAAGCGCGCCGGCAGAGCTTCGTGAGCGATGACGGTCGGCGCGGCCCATCCCTTCGACGTTGCTTCTTCCTCGAACACCGGCACTCCGAAAACGTGATCGATGTGCC
>Ga0187783_10002665_pt1 | contig 13237 bp, 12 predicted proteins | sample 1015_SJ02_MP02_2_FD_132471 | JGI IMG/M metagenome (GOLD analysis project Ga0187783, IMG submission 132471) | Tropical peat soil microbial communities from peatlands in Department of Meta, Colombia - 1015_SJ02_MP02_20_MG | ecosystem: Environmental > Terrestrial > Soil > Wetlands > Peat | place...
AGCATCCCTTCCCGGCCGCGCTCGACGACTGCGAGGCAGCGGCGCTGTGGCTGCTCGGCGAGGAGGGGCGGGCGGAGGTCGGCGCTGCCGGGGTGTTCGCGATCGGCGGGGAGTCGGCGGGCGCGTACCTGTCGGTGATGACCCTGCTACGGCTGCGCGATCGCCATGCGGTCACGGGCGCGTTCGGCGCCGCCGTGCTCGAGTACGGCGGCTTCGACCTCTCGATGACCCCGAGCCAGCGGCTGTGGGGCGAGTGCAACCTCGTGCTCTCGGGGGCAATCCTCAACTGGTTCGCCGATCAGTTCGTGCCGATGTACGACCGCGAGCAGCGGCGCGATCCTGAGATCTCCCCGCTCTTCGCCGACCTCTCGGCGATGCCTCCGGCCGTGTTCACGGTCGGGACCGAGGACGCGCTGCTGGACGACACGCTGTTCATGGAGGCGCGCTGGCGCGCCGCCGGCAACGCGACCGAGCTGCACATCTGGCCCGAGGCGCCGCACGGGTTCATCTCGCTGCCGATGACCGTCGCCAAGGTGGCGCTCGCGCGCGAGTACGACTTCCTGCGACGCACGCTGCAGCTGCAGCCCGCCTAGCCCCCCGGCCGGAGTTCGCGGGCAGAGCGGCGCGCCTCGGTTAGACGGCGAGCGCGTGCACGTCCACGCTGTCCTGCACGGCGCGCTGACGTCCGGAGAACCTGAGCGCGGGATCGGTCAGAGCGCGCTTGCGCAGGTTCTCGACGTCCTGGGCATAGCTCATCGCCGTCGCCCACGGAAAACGCGAGCCCTGGCGAGGGAATTGGTGGATCGAGCGTTGCACATAGCCCGATCCGAGCCCCAGCAGCGGAAGCGTGGTGATGGTGGGATCGTCGTTGTGCGCCACGCACGTGTCATAGCCGCGCTCGTCCATGTAGGCGAGCAGGCGCACGAGGTGCTCGCACACGAGGTCGACCTTCAACGTCCACGACGAGTTGACGTAGCCGACGGCGAAGGCGAAGTTCGGCACGTCGGTGAGCATCATCCCCTTGTAGGCCATCGTCTGCGACAGCTCGACGACCGTGCCGTCGACGACGAGCTCCATCCCCCCGAAGGCCTGCAGGTTCAGGCCGGTAGCGGTGACGATCACGTCGGCCGGCAGCTCGCGCCCGGACTCGAGCTCGATCCCGTGCTCGGTGAACGTCCTGATCCGGTCTGTTATGACCGAGACGCGGCCCGCGCTGATCGCGTCGAAGAGGTCGCCGTCGGGGACGACGCACATGCGCTGGTCCCAGGGGTTGTAGCGCGGCTTGAAGTGGGTGTCGACCGGATAGCCCTCGGGCAGCCGGCGCTTGACGAGCGCGCGCAGCAACCGGCGCATCAAGCGAGGGCGTGTCCGGCTGAGCCGGTAGATCGTCTTCTGCAGCCAGATGTTCTTGCGGCGGGTGAGTGCGTAGGCGGTGTGGGCGGGGAGCACCCGCTTGAGCGCGTTGGCAATCGGATCGCGCTCGGGCACGGCTAGGACATAGGAGGGCGAGCGCTGCAGCATCGTGACGTGCGCGGCCGTCTCGGCCATCGCCGGGACGACGGTCACGGCGGTGGCGCCGCTGCCGATCACGATCACACGCTTGCCGGCGTGGTCGAGGTCCTCGGGCCAGTGCTGGGGGTGGGCGATCTGGCCCCGGAAGCGCTCTCGCCCCTCGAACTGCGGCGTGTAGCCTTCGTCGTAGCTGAAGTAGCCGCTGGCGGCAAACAGCCACCTGCAGCTGAAGCTGACGACCTCGCCAGTGTCGGTGCGCCGCGCCTGCACGCTCCAGCGCGCCCGCTCACTGGACCACTGCGCACGCAGGGCCTTGTGATTGAGCCGGACGTGGTCCGCGATCCCGTTCTCGCGCGCGGTCTCACGGATGTAGCGCAGGATCGAGGGGCCGTCGGCGATCGCCTTGTCGTCGCGCCAGGGCTTGAACTCGTATCCGAACGTGTGCAGATCGGAGTCGGAGCGGATCCCGGGGAAGCGAAAGATGTCCCACGTCCCGCCGGTGCCGTCGCGCGCCTCGAGGATCAGATAGCTGCTGCCCGGCTGTTCCGTCTGCAGGTGATAGGCGCACCCGATGCCCGACACCCCGGCGCCGACGATGAGCACGTCGACGTGCTCTGGTTGTGTATCGGCTCGTGCCGGTTGCTCTGCGACTGACAGCGTCATCGTCGGGCTCGCTTGAACTGAGCTTACAGCCAATGCCCGCGGCGATGGTCGATCGCTCGCCGCGCGCCGGCGACCGGGTGGCTAGCCGAGCCGCTTGACCTCGAACGTCTGGCCGGCGCGCCGCAGGCGCTCAACGAGCACGTCTCCCATCGCCGTCGCAGGCGTGAGCACGCCGACGCGCGCGAGCCGGTCGCCGTCGAGCGCGAGGCACAGCGCGCTCTCCCCGAGCATCACGGCCGTCGCCTTGTAGCCCGGGTCGCCCCGCGCCGCCACGCGGCAGACGTAGCGGGCGCCGCTCGAGGTATGGGTGTGTATCTCGATGCGAAAGAAACCGCGCTCGCGCTGGCGCTCGCCGGGCCCCTCCCCGGGCGCCGGCAGGACGCGGTCGAGCACCGCGCGCACGGGACCGATCGCCAGGCCGCCGGTCAGCGCGCCCACGCCCGCCGCGAGCGCGCCCGCCTGCAGCGCGGCGAGCGGGCCCGAGCCTACGCCGGTGACCTCGCGGTAGCGAAACCGCGTCCCGTAGGCGTAGCCCTGCAGCGCGTTGCTACGCCGCACCACGCGCGTGTTGATCGATCCCATGATGAAGGGGGCCTGCCACTGGCCCAGCTCGCTGTCGCGACGCACGCCGCGCAGGTCGGACTCGTCGCCCATTCGCGGCTCTGCGGCGCGGTCGGGGCTGAGCGCGTAGGGATCAGCGAGCACCCGCGCGAGCGCGCTGTCCCGGCGAGCGTCGTCGATGGTGCCCTTCAGCGAGGCGACCGTGCCGCCGCTGGGACCGCCCTTCAGCGCGCGCACCACGAGCGTCGTGTCCTCGAGCTCCCCGGCGCCGTCCACACGCGCGGCCTCGTGCAGCAGGAGCACGCCCAGATCAGAGGGGATCGAATCGAAGCCGCAGCCGTGCACGATGCGCGCACCGCTGGACGCGGCTACACCGTCGAAGCGGTCTATCGCCTCGCGCATAAAGAGCACCTCACCGGTGAGGTCGGCATAGTGGGTGCCGGCCGTGGCGCACGCCTCGAGCACGGGCATCCCGTAGCGCCGGTACGGTCCGACCGTCGTGGTGAGCACGCTCGCGGCGGCTGCGAGCTGCTGCAGCGAAGCCCGGTCGTCGGAGTCGGCCACGAGCAGCGGCCACTCCGCCGCGGGTGCACCCAGCGAGGCCTGCACGTCGCGCAGCCGCTCGATCGAGCGGCCGGAAAGTCCGACTCGGGCCTGCGGCGGTGCCGCGCGTGCGAGGTATTGCGCCGTCAGTCGACCGACGAAGCTCGTCGCGCCGAACAGGACGACGTCGAGGTCGCGCCCAGCGCTCACAGGCTGCTCTGCCGAAACTCGTGAACGCAGTACTTTCGAGCTGCATGGGCGGGCATCGAGCGAGACACACTATGGGATCGGCCGCGATACACGGCCGCTGCTGGGGGCGCGGATATGCTTTGCCCGGCGATGAACGCGGGCGGTCGCGAGGGAGAGGTGCCTGATCGCAGGCCGTGGGAGCGAGCGCGCGGCGGAGCGCCCGCAGAAGCCTCGGCGTCGCCCACCGCCCCGCCGGCGTCCAGCGGCGAGACGCCGCGGCACGCCTTGCGCTGGAGACCATTGCCGGTCGCGGTCGTCGCGCTCGTCCTCGGGCTCCTCGTCACGGCGACCTTCGCGCTGATCTCGCTGGCGCTCTACAACCAGAACGAGGACCGGCTGCTGCGCCTGCGCGCGCGCGAGGTCGGCTCGGTCCTGACCGCCGTCGTTCCCTCGCTTCAGACGCCGCTGGCGTCGGCCGCCGAGCTGGCGGACGCGACCGGAGGCAACGCGCAGAAGTTCCGCGCGTTCATGGCCCCGTACGTCGGTCAGGGGCGTCAGTTCGTGTCGGCGTCGCTGTGGCGTCTGGGCACCTCCCACCCGACGCCGAGCGTGGTCCTGGGGCCGACGCCGGTGCTCGCCCGTCGCCCGTCGCAAGCGGATGTCTTCTTTGCCCACGCCGAACATTCACCGCAGCTGAACGTCACGGGAATCCTCGAAATCAGCCGGCCGAGCCTCGGCTTCGAGTTCGGCACCCCCGGGGTCGTCCACGGGTTCGCCGTGTACACGGAAAACCCGCTGCCAAAGAACCGACGCTCGCAACTCGCGAGCAACTCCGCGTTCTCTGACCTCAACTACACGCTCTTTTTGGGGCGAACGAGAAGTCCGCGCGCGCTGCTGCTGACGAGCCAATACCCGATCGCCGGACGACAGGCCTCCGTCGTCGTGCCGTTCGGCGACAGCGCTTTCACGCTCGTCGTGACCCCGCGCGGACCGCTCGGCGGCAGCTTCTTCGCGAGCCTGCCGTGGATCATCGTGATCGTCGGCGTCGTGCTCTCGCTCGCCGCGGCGCTGATGACCGATCGGCTGGCTCGCCGGCGCAGGCAGGCCGAGGAGCTCACCGAGGTCCTCAACCGCGTGGCGGCCGAAAACCACGAGCTGTTCACCGAGCAGCGCAGCATCGCCCAGACGCTGCAGCACGCGCTCCTGCCCGACATGCTCCCCCAGCCACCCGGATTGCAGGTGAGCGCACGCTACGTGCCGGCGGCGAGCGGCCTCGATGTGGGGGGCGACTGGTATGACGTCGTCGTCAGCGAGGACGGCCGGCGCGTGCTGCTCGTGATCGGCGACATCTCCGGGCACGGCCTGCCCGCGGCCACGAACATGGCTCTGCTGCGGCATGCGGCGCTCGCATACGCCGCCCAGGAGAGCCGGCCGGGGTCGGTGCTCGACAAGCTGTCGGGCTTCGCCGACGGCCGCGCGAGCGACTACTTCGCCACCGTCCTGTGCGCGCTGATCGACGTCGATGCTCATAGCCTCACGGTCGCGAGCGCCGGGCACCTCGCACCGCTGCTGATCGATGGCGACCAGGCACGCTTCGTCCAGCTGGAGGGAAATCCGCCGATCGGGGTCCGCCACGACTCGAGCTACCGTGAGCAAACGGTGTCTGTTGAGCCGCGTGCGACGCTGGTAGCCTTCACCGATGGTTTGGTGGAGCGTCGCGGAGAGGTACTGGACGCCGGTCTCGCGCGCCTACGAGACGCCGCCACCGCGCAGTCGCTGGCGCTCGGTGACCTGCTGGCGAAGCTGATACGCGACCTCGCCTCTGACGATCACCACGATGACACGGCGATAGTGGGGATCCGGTGGCTGGAGTAGAGAGAGGCGGCGGCGCCGAGGTCACGATCCAGACGACAGCCGATCCCGCGGGCGTGCCTGTCGTTGTCCTCTCGGGCGAGCTCGACAGCTCAAATGTCGACGCGCTCAGCGCCAGGCTCACTTCGATCACCGCCGAGCAGCCCGAGCGGGTGATATTCGATCTCAGCGGTCTGCGCTTCATGGACAGCGCGGGCATCGCCGTGCTCGTCGGCACGGCCCGGAGCGTGAAGAACGTGTGCCTGCGCAACCCCTCGGACGTCGTGCGACGAGTGATCGAGGTCACCGGGCTCACCGAGCTTCTGCCGATCGAGTCATGACGAGCGCACGCAGATTCGACGGCCTGCCCGAATCGGTGCCCGCCGCGCGGCGCTTCACACGCGATGCATTGCGCGATCAGGCGAGCGAGGTCGTCGACGCCGCCGAGCTGATGGTGTCCGAGCTGGCCACTAACTGCGTGCAGCATGCGCACACAGACTTCGAGGTAACGATTCACACGCGCGACCGTGTTCGCGTGGAGGTTCGCGACACCGACCAGCACGGCAGGCCGGAGGTCCAGTCACCCCCACCCGAAGCCCCGTCGGGACGCGGGCTGCGAATCGTGCAGGAGATCTCTGACGAGTGGGGCATCGTCAAGTCCTCCGATGGAAAGACCGTGTGGTTCGTGCTCAACCCGCAGTCCGCCGGGTCACACCTTCACTCTCAAGCGCAAGCCTCCGGCGGCGGCGACGTCCACGAACCGGGACAGGGAGTCCGAACGGACCCCCACCGCGAGGGCCGCTGGCTGCGTCGCCTGCGCCGGGGACCGAAGGCCGAAGGTCGATATCGACCCACCGCGTCGAGCACGGACCCTAACCCTCGCGGAGGCCGCGAGCGGGCCTCCACGGGAGTCGGGCGCTGCGCTCGCTCGCGGTCAGGGTGCGGCGACCGTGGTGCCGGTTGCGACCCCGCCGTCCTCGATGTCCTGCCCCGCATGAGCACCGTCCTCATACACAGCCACGGAGCGAATGTCGAAGTCGCGAGTTCCCGACGTGAAGCCGCCGGTGTATTCGCGTAGGGCGTAGCTGATCTTCAGGTTGTCGAGCGCCTGCTTGCTGCTCGTATACCCGAGGTCCCACCGATAGACGCCGTCCACGTACTCCGAGGCGGTATAGGCGTCGCCACCGTCCGGTGTGAGGACGGTCGTATAGCGGTGAAAGCCCGCCGACGGGTTGAAGCCCAGGCCCTTCGTGACACCGTAGACGGTATGTCCGGCACTCGAGGGGACGACGGCCGGGAAAACCCCGTCGTATTCACCCTCGGCGCGAGCGGGTTCGCCCCACCCGAAGCCCTCGAAGAAGTCATACTCGTTGTTACCTTCGTCGTCATCGGTCCACCAGCCAGGGTCGGCCTCGCCCGTGTTCAGCGGCCACTGGCAATAGCATTCGAAGGCCATCGTCTCGCCCTCGTCCGTCTTCCAGTGAAAGCCTTCGCCGGTGTCGACCGCTCCGCATTCATATTTCCTGTCGGAGCCGCCGCGGTAGGTGCACGCGAGTTCGAGTCCATCCGGTCCGGCCGTAGCCTGCTTGGCTCTGAGCACCTCGATTTCGTTGGAGTTGGTGAAACCATCTTCGTTTTCTTCCCTGGTCCAGTCGTGGTCCTGTCCCGCGGCTGTGCCCAGAGGAGCGCAGAACGCGTCCGCAAATGCAACGCTCCAGCCGCCGGCTGGTGCCGGCGGTCCCGCCGGCGCCGGACCGACCGCGCACCCGGACGGACTGGTCGAGCCACCTTCGGGCGTGGTGCCCGTCGCCCCGGTGCCTCCGCTGCCACCGGTGGGGCCTGCCGGCGCCGGCGGGCTCGTGGGGCCAATCGGGTCGGTGGGTCCCGTGGGGCCTGTTGGACCTGTGGGACCACTCGAGCGACCAGACCCGCCGGTCGCGCCGCCGCGACCGCCTGAGTCACCGCCACGATCACTTTTCTTGCGGCTCGCGTCGTGTGCCGCAGCTTTGAGGCTTGCCGTCGGAGCGGTCTTGCCGTGTTTGTGACTCCGTGCAGAGAGGCGTTTCTTTAGGCGATCCGCTCGGCGTGCTCTTGAGCGCTTGGAGTGCGAGCGTGACGAGACGGCCACTCGCTGATGAGACGGTCGTGCAGCGGCGACAGCCGCAAACCATGCGAACCCGATGATTGCCGCCACGACAGCGACAGAGCAGGTAGGCGTTCGACGAGAACGAGACAGCATGAGTCACCTCCGTGTCACGCGCAACGGCAGGCGTGCCTGCGCTGCGCCTCGTTGAAGACATCCCTGTAAACGAGAAAGCCTGCGATCCGCAGGCCTTACGAACTGAGCACTGTGTCACGGATCCGGCGAGGTGCCCGCGCCCTTGGACAGATGGACGAGGCCTCGCTATGGGCGCGTTGCACCGGAGACCACGGTCTCGAGGGCCACCGCATACCGTATCTCCGTGCAGCCTTCACGAGCTTGTGAATGCAAGCGGTCTTGCCGACGCTCTAATCGGAGGTGACCCGGAGCTGCATCACTACGGTCGCCGGCGCGACGACCGCATCAAGTTCACTACGAGGGCCAGGAGGATCGAGTCAAGCCAACGGCGGGACTCGAACGTCAGGCACGCTGGTCAGTTCGAGCCATGCCACGACGCCCGATCAAGTGGAATCCCGATGAGCCCTGCAACGCGATCGAGGTCAGCGTCTTGTGCGAGAAGCGTGGCCTTGGCGCGCCAGGCAACCGTGGCAATCATGCAGTCGAGCATCCCGCGGGGAGTAATGCCGGCGGCGCGACAGCGACGGTAGATGAGCGCCGCGCCGTCGAAGTCCGTGACCGGGTCGAACGGCACCAGATGAAAACCGAGCAGCAGACGGCGCAAGAGCTCGTGGCGTTGATCGTCTCGTGCGCCCGCCTGCATCTCCATGATGATCGGCTCGGTCACAGCGACCGGCGCGCGTCCTTCGATGAGAGCCGAAAGGCGTCTGTCCACTGGGCTGCCGGTCGAGCGGTCGTACTCGACCCACGCCGAGGTGTCGACGAGGATCACGCCGCCCGACGGGGCGGTTGGTCGGCGGGGACGTCCGCGATCGCACCTGCTCCATGCATGGCGAGCGCCTGCTCTTGCGTGAGCGGCTGACCGGCCAGATGCCTGAGCGCGAGATCCACAGCCGCCGTCTTCGTGGGGACGCCATAGCGGTCCATGATCGCCCGGACGTAGTCGTCCTCCATCTCGATGTTGGTTCTAACCATACCCATACACTCATTATACACGGTTCGTGTATAGGACGTGTACGATAGCCTCTCGACCAAGCGACGGCGGGACCACATCCAGGCCCTCGGCAAGGCAGCTGCGTGCGGGCATCGATCCCGGCTTGCGAGCAGCCGCCTGCTATGACCGAACGGTCTCGCGGGGGCCGCGGATTCGAGAGCTTCGCGTGAGGTACCCGTCGAGCTCTGCGATCACCTCGCGAGCGTCGTCCTCGATGCCGTGCAGGAACGTGGACTTGCGCCGCCGCAACACGGGTAGGCCCAGGGCGTAGAGGCCCGGGCTGTCGACTACACCGCCGTCGTGGCGCAGCTGGCCCTTGCGGTCGAGCACCGGCACGTCCAGCCACCGGTAGTCGGGCCGGAACCCGGTGGCCCAGAGGATCGTGCGGATCTCGCCGGACCGCAGGTTCAGCTGCCAGCGCGGCGAGCTCGGCGCTTCGGTCGGGGCGAAGCGCTCGGGACCGTCGGCTTCGGCGGATGACCCGGACGTCTGGGCCCACTCGTCGAACCCGTCGAGCAGCCGGTTCATCTTCAGGTCGGCGAGCGAGCATACGTTGCGCAGCCCGCCGGAGAACAACGCGACGCCGTCGCGGACGGCGGCCCAGCGACCGACCAGCTCGACGCCAGCCGCCATCAGCGCATTGAGATCGAGCGTCGCGCGCTCGGGCGTCCCGACGAGCTGCGGCGAGGGCAGACGCCGTGCTCGCGTGAGGTCCTCGACCTCGTCGTGGCGTTGGTCCCATACGCCCGATGCATGCATCCACCACAGGATGTCGCGGCCACGGTAGGTGCGTGGCAGCCGGACGTGCTCTCCGACCGACACGACGACCGGCCGTCCCGAGGACCTGATCTCGGCCGCGAGCTGGATGCCTGTCGCCGACGTCCCGACGACGAGCACACCGCCGTCGGGGAGCCCGTCGGGGTTGCGATAGTCAAACGGCGTGATCTGCTCGACGTCGGAGGGCACGGCGTCGGCGAAGGCCGGTACCGCAGGCAGATTGCAGGCGCCGCTGGCGACCACCACCGTGCGGGCCTGGATCTCGCCATCGTCGGTCGACAGCCGGTAGCCGTCGTCGCCCACGCGCACCGACGTCACCTCCGTCTGCGTGCGAACCGGAGCCCTGGCGCGCTCGGCAAATCGCTCGATGAGCTCGACGACCTCGCTCGCGGTCATGTAGCCGTCGGGATCACCGCCCTCGTAGGCGACCCCCGGCAACCGGCTCTGCCAGTTGGGCGTCAGCAGCCGCAGCGAGTCCCAGCGCTCGTGTCGCCACGAGCGCGCCAGCTCGCCGCGCTCGAGCACGACGTGGTCGAGCGACCGCTCGCTGAGGAAGTGGCTCGCCGCGAGGCCTGCGTGCCCCCCGCCTATGACGACCGTGGTAAAGCGCTCGATTGTGCTGCTCTCAGGCGACTGCGACCGTGACCTCGGTAGGGTTCGTGAGGGCGTCGAACACCGCCGAGCGCTTCTGGGATTGAGCGACCAGCGCCTCGATCTCCTCTGCGGAGGCGTCGGCGTCGATGTCGAAGGTCACCTTGATGTCGTTGTATCCGTTGCGAACGTCAGCGTCTCCGAGGATGCCGCGGACGTCGTGGTTGCCCTCGACCGTCGCCTCGACCGAGCGCAGCTGGATGCCGCGGTTCTGCGCGACCGACGCCACGCCCGCGGTCAGGCAGCTCGCCAGCCCCACGAGGAGGTACTCGATCGGCGTGATCCCGTTGTCCTCGGCGGCGAAGACCTCCGGGTGATCGGCGTCGAGGGTGGTCTCGGTCTTGTGGCTCTGCTCCTCGCCGAGGCCGAAGTAGTTCTGGATCGTGGTCGTGCTGTGCACGCCGTTCTGCCACTTCGACGAGGCCCGCCACGTGAAATTGGCGGCCTCGGGCGCGCTCGCGAGGGCCTCTCGCGCCTCAAGCAGCGCCTGGACGTTGACTCCGTTGTCGATGGCCGTGGGCATCGCTGCTCACACTCCTCTCTGATCCTAAGCCGGTTTCTCGATCGGAAATCAAGAGAATATACGCTCATGGCTTCTGAGACGGAGAGATGGCGGTGACCACGGCGCAAGCCGCCGGCTCGGTCGGAACCGTCGAGACGCGCCATCTCGACCTCGCGGATCCGGTGACACTCGACTGTGGGCGGACGCTGCATCCGGTCCGCGTCGCCTACGAGACCTACGGCGCGCTGTCCCGGAGGCGTGACAACGCGATCCTCGTCTGCCACGCGCTGAGCGGCGACGCCCACGCCGCCGGCTTCTCGAAGCAGGAGGCGCTCCTGAGCACCCGCGACGGATTCGGCGCCGAGGATCGCGACGGCCCCAGCGGCAAGGGGCTCGGCTGGTGGGACGGGATGATCGGACCCGGCAAGGCCTTCGACACGGACCGGTACTTCGTCATCTCCACGAACCTGCTCGGTGGCTGCCGCGGGACGACCGGACCCGCGTCGCCCGACCCCGCGACCGGACGCCCGTACGGCCCGGACTTCCCGGTGATCACGGTCGCGGACATGGTGAGGACCGAGCGCGCGCTCCTGGATGCGCTCGGGATCGAGCGGCTCATCGCGGTGGCGGGTGGCTCACTCGGCGGGATGCAGGCCTTCGAGTGGGCGATCCGGTTTCCCGACCAGGTCGATGCCGTGGTGGCGATCGCCAGCACGCACGCGCTCCAACCGCAGGGGGTGGCGTGGAACGCGATCGCTCGGGAGGCGATAATGCGCGACCCTGCTTGGCGGGAAGGACGCTATTACGAAACGGCGAAGGCGCCGGACGCGGGGATGAGCGTGGCGCGTATGATCGGCCACATCACCTACCTCTCGGCCGCGGGGCTGAGCAACAAGTTCGGCCGGCGACTGCAGTTCGCTGACGACATCCGCTACACGATCACCGAGCCCGAGTTCGAGGTCGAGAGCTATCTCCGCCACCAGGCGGACTCGTTCGTCAAGCGGTTCGACGCCAACACCTACCTCTACACGTCGCGGGCGCTGAGCTACTTCGACCTCGCGCGAGAGCATGGCCGCGGCTCGCTCGCACGAGCACTCGAAGTCGTCAAGGCACGCACCCTGCTGATCGCGTTCAGCTCCGACTGGCTGTATCCGCCGTCGGGGTCGCGCGAAATCGAGGAGGCGCTTCGCGGGCTTGGCAAGCCGGTCGAGCTCGACGTGATCGACGCGCCGTACGGCCACGACTGCTTCCTGCTCGAGGAGGCGCGGCAGACGCCGATCATCCGGCGCTTCCTCGGGGAGCTTCCATGACCGACCGGCGAAACCCAGCACAGGAGGAGACGCGCGAGTTCGGGTTCGAGACGCGCCAGCTGCACGCCGGCCAGAGGCCCGATCCCAACACCGGCGCGCGTGCGGTGCCGATCTTCCAGACGACCAGCTACGTCTTCGAGGACCCCGAGTCGGCCGCGGCCTACTTCAACCTGCAGGAGTACGGCAACACGTACTCGCGGATCATGAACCCGACGGTCGCCGTCTTCGAGGAGCGGGTGGCCAACCTCGAGGGCGGAGCCGGGGCGGTGGCGTTCGCCAGCGGGATCGCCGCGCAGGCGGCGGCGCTTTTCACGCTGCTGGAGCCTGGCGATCACGTCGTCTCCTCTTCGGCGCTGTATGGCGGGACGGTCAACCAGCTAAAGCACGTGCTGCGCAAGATGAGCGTCGAGCTGACGTTGGTCGATCCAGACGATCTGTCCGCTTGGGGTGGCGCTGTGCGGGCGAACACCAAGGCGTTCTTCGGCGAGACGATCGGCAACCCGGCCGGCAACGTCCTGGACATCGAGGCCGTGGCGGCCGTCGCCCACGACCACGGGCTGCCGTTGATCGTCGACAACACGTTTGCGACGCCTTATCTGTGTCGTCCGATCCAGTGGGGCGCGGACATCGTCATCCACTCGGCGACGAAGTTCATCGGCGGCCACGGGACGAGCATCGGCGGCGTCGTCGTCGAGTCCGGTGAGTTCGACTGGTCCAATGGTCGGTTCCCGGTGGTCGCGGACCCGTCGCTCGCCTATCACGGGTTGCAGTTCCACGAGACGTTCGGGACCTACGGCTACCTGATGAAGCTGCGGGCGGAGACGCTGCGCGACCTTGGGGGGGCGCTTTCGCCCTTCAACGCTTTCCTGTTCCTGCAGGGCCTCGAGACGCTGTCGCTGCGCATGGAGCGCCACGTCGAGAACGCCAGCGCGGTCGCGACCTTCCTCGAGTCCCACGAGCTGGCCTCAAACGTCACGTACCCGGGCCTGCCCGGCAGCGCATACGAGCCGCTCGTGGCGAAGTACCTGCCGCGCGGCGCGGGCGCGGTGTTCTCGTTCGACTGCGCAGGCGGCCGGAACGGCGGGCAAGACCTCATCCGGGGCGTAACGCTGTGGTCCCACCTGGCGAACGTGGGCGACGCCAAGAGCCTGATCATCCACCCGGCCAGCACGACGCACCGCCAGCTCAGCGACGACGAGCTGCGGGCGGCCGGCGTCGGCCCGGGCACGGTGCGCCTGTCGGTCGGCACCGAATCGGTCGCGGACCTGATCTGGGACCTGGAGCAGGGCTTCGCGCTCGTCGCCGCGACCGCGGGCCAGCAAGGAGTAGGGGCATCGTGAGCGACTTCGATCTCGCGCGGTACCAGGACCCGCTGACGATCCAGCGCGTGCTGCACGGCGCCCGCA
>Ga0187783_10002666_pt1 | contig 13232 bp, 9 predicted proteins | sample 1015_SJ02_MP02_2_FD_132471 | JGI IMG/M metagenome (GOLD analysis project Ga0187783, IMG submission 132471) | Tropical peat soil microbial communities from peatlands in Department of Meta, Colombia - 1015_SJ02_MP02_20_MG | ecosystem: Environmental > Terrestrial > Soil > Wetlands > Peat | place...
GCTGGGCGAGCACCATCCCGACACCCTCGCCTCGCGGAACAACCTCGCCAGCGCCTACGAATCTGCCCGGGACCTTGGTCGCGCTATCCCTCTGTATGAGGCCACCGTCGCTGACAGCATCCGGGTGCTGGGTGAGGACCACCCCGACACTTTGCGGTACCGCAACAACCTCGCCTATTCCTACGTAAAGGCTGGGGATCTCGGCCGCGCTATTCCGCTGTACGAGGCCACCCTCGCCGGTTGCATCCGGGTGCACGGTGAAAATCACCCAGTTACCAGGACCGTTCGCAAGAGCCTTCGAGCTGCACACCTAACAAAGGGGATTAGCGCTCCGGGGGCCTGGATCATAAGAGGGCTGAGTCGCAGGCATGGCTAAAGGTTGGTAAACGTGATCTGTGGGGACGCGCTGAAAACTTGAATAATTTTGAGGGCCCGGGCAGCTTAGCTCATAGACTTACTCGAAAATTCAGGGATCTGACCCGCCTTTAGCGCGACAGCCGACCCTTTGATCTGTAGCTTAATTAGTGGCATGACGGTCGACGAAGGTCGCTGGCAGGTCAGAAGATCATCTCCAGAAAATGAGGTTCAGACGTAAGTCGGTGTGGTTACTGCACTTTGCTGCTGCACTGCCAGTTCGCCTGTTCTGGTAACTTCAGTCTGGTAACTTGATAATTCAATAGCGTTAACTGGGCATGAAGGCCAGTCTGTCGACCGCGAGCGAGCGGGAGACGCATGGATCGAGACCGGGCTGGTCTTTCACCACCCGCCGCGGCACGCCAGTCGAGCCCCGTAACTTCGATTGCAGCTTTGATCGCCGACTCGTGATTGCTGACGTGCCTAGGATCACCAGGCACAGCTCTCGCAAGACCTGCGGCTCTCTGCTAGTCGCCCTCGACGTGCATCCGCGCGTTGCGATGCAGATCCTCCGGCACAGCCGGATCGCGATCACCATAGAGATCTACACCGAGGTTCCCTCGGCGGCTACCCGTGAGGCGCTCAGGAGGCTGGGACAGTGGCTAGAGGACACACCGGCATGAGCGGCGCTGCTGCACTGACGGCCATAGGAGACCGATCACAAGATCGGAACCGGCCGCTGACCTGCGCGCTCGGAGGGACTCGAACCCCCAACCTTCTGATCCGTAGTCAGATGCTCTATCCGTTGAGCTACGAGCGCACAAACCAGCAGTATACGGCAGTCAGGGCGCTTGCGGCGCTTCAGGTCATCCCGGCGCCCGTCCTCGCGAAGATCCTCGAACCTGATCCTGCGGTCAGTACCGACCCCGCGGTAGGGAATCTCATCCGCCTCCAGCAGTCCGATCAGGTACGGCCGGGATGCGTTCAGGAAATCGGCTGCTGCGTGGTCGATTCGGCGGAGTCCCCGGCACGACAAGGCCCTCATCGCCCGCCAGCTCGTCCCTGATCCCGACCGTGCGGCCTTCGCCGCGTGGATCGCCGCTGCCGGTGACGAACGCGGCGTGGTCGTGCGCATTGAGGCACGGGGGGCGGATCGTTGTGCTATGTATTCATTACCAATACGTGATTTAGGTGGGTGTCGGCGGATCGCGTGCTGTGCTATGGCGGGCGAGACGCACGGGCGCGGGCGGAGGGTGGCGGGTGTGGGTGAGGACAGCCGACTGGCATCGTCCGGGAGCGTGCTCCTAAACCACCGCACGCCGGCCGCGCCGCCCGAACTGCCGTCTTGGGGCCGGGTCCTGGCCACCACGATCAAGCTGTGGGTGCTGCGGCGCTGGCGCATCATGGTCGGGGTCGTTGCCGCCGCGGCACTCGTGGTGGCGGCACTCGGATTCGGCGGCGTCTTCTTCGGGTCCGCGGCGCCCGCCGCGCGGGCGAGCTCCGCAGGCGAGCCGTCGAAGGCCAGGACCGCACCGCACCTGTCGGCGGCGGGACCGGCCGAGGCCGCGGCTGCGGCACAGGCCCAGGCACAGGCCCAGGCGGCGACGTGGATCGCCGGGCAAGTCAGCGGCAACGCGACCATAGCGTGTGATCAGGCCATGTGCGCTGCGCTGCAGGCGCGGGGGGTTACCGCGGGCCGCCTGGTGCCGTTGAGCCCCGGATCCGCCGACCCGGGCAGCGCCACCCTGATGGTGACCGCCAGCGCGAGCGACAGCCAGTACGCGCCCGCGGTGATCGCCACCTTCGGCTCGGGGCCCGAACGGGTCGAGGTCCGCGCCACCGAGCCGGGCGGGGCGGGCGCGTACGAATCCGCGCTGCGGGCCGACCTGCAGGCCCGGATGAGCGCGGGCGCCCAACTGCTCCGCAACGACCGGATCAGGTTCACCACGCAGGACGCCGCGCAGCTGCGGGCGGGTGAGGTGGACACCCGGGTGCTGGCGACGCTCGCGGCGCTGTCGTCGCAGTACCCGTTCACCGTGACCGCGTTCCTCGATGCCGCTCCCGGCGCCGCCTTGCTGTACCGGGGGGTGATCATCACCGGTGCCGGCCGCACCGAACTCAACTCGGCTCTCGCCCTGGTACAGGCGCAGCAGCAGCCCTACCTGCCCGTGTACGCGGCAATTGTGCACCCGGACGCGGGACAGGCCGCGCTGATCATCGAGTTCGCGGCGCCGAGCCCGCTGGGGCTGCTGTCGGCGGTCCTCACCGCCGACCCGAGCAGCCCGCCACGCTGACGCGCCGCCGAGTCGTTCCAACCCCGCTTGATACCGAATAACCTTTCGCGGCGTTTCTCCTGGCTAGAGCGGTCTCCCGATCGTTAGCATGACAGCCGGTAGATGCCCGATCGACAACTATCCGGCGGGACGGGACACGACCACGAATTCGCCCAGACGCGCGCCCGGCCTGGATGGGGTCAGGGCGCTGGCCGTGCTGGCCGTCGTGGGCTTCCACGAGGGCGCGTCGGAACTGACCGGCGGTTTCCTCGGCGTCGACGTCTTCTTCGTGCTCAGCGGGTTCCTGATCACCGACCTGCTGGTCACCCAGTATGACCGCCTCGGCCGGCTTGACCTGCGGGGCTTCTGGACCCGGCGGGCCCGGCGCCTGCTGCCGGCGCAGGCCGTGATGCTGGCCGTCGTCACCGCGGCGGCCACCGTGATCGAGCCGGACCAGGGCGCCTCGCTGCGGCTCGCGCTGCTGGCCGCGGTCACCTACACCAGCAACTGGTACCAGATCCTGCACCACGTGTCGTATTTCGCCTCGCTGGGCCTGTTCAAGGCACCGCCGCCGCTGGACCATCTGTGGTCGCTGGCTATCGAGGAACAGTTCTACCTGATCTGGCCCCTGCTCCTGTGGCTGCTGCTTTTTCTATTGAACGGACGGCGTGCGCGCATCACGGCCACGCTCATCCTCGCCGCGGCCTCGGCGCTGGCCATGGCACTCGAGTACTCGCCGGGCGACCCGTCGCTGGTCTACTACGGAACGGACACGCACGCCTCCGCGCTGCTGATCGGGGCCGCGCTGGCCCTGGCCTTGCCGCTGGCTACCCTCGCCTCGCCGCCGACCGCGCAGGTCAGGCGGCTGGACACGGCCGGGGTGGTGGGGCTGGTCGTCCTGGCCTGGGCCGCCGGGCACTTCACCGGCGACGACCGGGCGGTTTATCCGGGCGGCCTGCTCCTGGCCGCGCTGGGTGCCGCGGGCCTGGTCGCGGCCGCCGCGAGTTCCGGCGTCATCGCCGCGATAACCAGCCTCCCGCCGCTGCGCTGGGTGGGGATCCGCTCCTATGGGATCTACCTGTGGCACTGGCCGGTGATCGCGCTGGCCGGGGCGCTGACCGGGCCCGGGCCCACGTCGCCGTGGCTGTGGGCCATCGAGGACGCCGTGACCGTCGGGCTGGCCTGGGTGTCCTGGCGGTTCGTCGAGACGCCCATCCTGCGGGACGGGTTCTGGGCCACGTGTAAACGGTGGCGGGCGCTGCTCGGCGAGGGCCTGCGACCGTCCGCCCCGCGGACGTTCCCCGGCGCGCGGGTGCTTCCCCGCGACCGTGTTGCGCCGCACGGCGGGCGGGCGGCCTCCGGCGGAGCCGCCCGGCCGCCCGACACGCGGCGGCGGCGCCTGCCGGTGGTGGTGGCCGCCGGGGCACTGGCCGCCGTCGCCGTGGCCGGGTACGGCCTCGCCTGGCCCGCATCGGCGGCTCCAGCCGGGCTGCTGCGGCAGGTGGCCCAGGGTCAGCAGGTCAGCGCCGCGTCACAGACGAGCCCCGGGTCACGGACTATCCCCGCGTCACAGACGAGCCCCCGGTCACGGACTATCCCCGCGTCACAGACGAGCCCGGCGTCCCGGGTCAGCGCCGGGCCGACCGTCCCGCGGGCCCACACGTCGCCGACGCGGGCGGCCGGCCTCGGGCCCTCGACGACGCCCGCGCCGGTACTGGCGTGCCGGGCCGGCGAGCGGGCGCCGAAGGTCTCCGGCCGACAGGTCACGGCCGTAGGCGACTCGGTCATGGTCGCCTCGGCGGCGGCACTGCAGGCGGCCCTGCCGGGCATCTACATCAACGCGCAGGTGGGCAGGTCGATGGTGGCCGGGATGGCGGTGATCCAGAGCCTGGCCGAAAGCGGCGAGCTCCGCCACTACGTCGTGGTCGGCCTGGGCACCAACGGCCCCGTCAGCGCGGCCCAGATCCAGCAGCTGCGCGGGCTGATCGGGCCGCGCCGGGACCTCATCCTGGTCAACACCTTCGGGCCGATGCCATGGGAGTCCGAGGTCAACTCGGTGCTGGCCGCCGCCGCCCGGGACAGCGCCCAGGTGAGCGTGGCCGACTGGCACCGGGCGATCGCCGCTAATACCGGGCTGCTCTGGCCGGACGGCATCCACCCGCAGCCGTCAGGAGCCGTGCTCTACGCGCGGGTCGTGCTCGCCGCCCTGCAGGCCGACCTGCCGCGGGGCCCGGCTCGGGCGTGCGACCAGCCGGTCAGCGGAGCCCGGTAATCGCGTTCCGCGCCTGACCCTCGGCTAGGCGGACTGGCCTGTACCACGGGGGCCGACTGCGGTTATGGTGACCGCTGTGAGGCGGTCTGCTCTGGCTGACGCGGCGGGAAGCGTTCACGGCTTCCCGGCTGCGCTGACCAGTTTCGTGGGCCGGGCCGGGGTGGTGGCCGAGGTGGCCGACCGGCTGGGTCAGCACCGGCTGGTGACGGTGACCGGGCCGGGCGGGGCCGGCAAGACGCGGCTGGCCGGCGAGGTGGCCAGGCAGGTGGCGGGACGGTTCGCGGACGGGGCGTGGCTGGCGGAGCTGGCCGCGGTGCGCGATCCGGCGCAGGTGGCGGCCGCGGTGGGGGCCGCGCTGGGGATCCGTGACCTACCCCCGGTGGCGGCGGCCGACGCGCTGGCCCAGGTGCTGGCCCGGCGGCAGCTGCTGCTTGTGCTTGACAACTGCGAGCATGTGATCGGCGCGGCGGCCGAGCTGTGCGGCAGGCTGCTGCTTGGCGCCGATGATGTGCGGGTGCTGGCTACCAGCCGGGAGCCGCTGCGGATCGCCGGGGAGGCACGGTACCGGCTTGGCCCGCTGACCCTGCCCGATCCCGGTGACCCGGTGCCCGCCGGGGAATGCGAGGCGGTGACGCTGTTCGCGGACCGCGCCCGCCGGGCTGACGCGAGTTTCGCGCTCGACGAGAAGACGGCGGCCGCGGCGGCGCGGCTGGTGGCGCGGCTGGACGGGCTGCCGCTGGCGATCGAGCTGGCTGCGGCGCGGGTAGACGCGCTGGGCGTGGCGCAGCTGCTTGACCGGATCGATGACCGGTTCGCGCTGCTGGCCGACGGTGACCGGCTGGCCGGGGAGCACCAGCGGTCGCTGGCCGACGCGGTGCGGTGGAGCTACCAGCTGCTTGATGACCGTGAGCGCCGCGTGTTCCGCGCCGTGTCGGTGTTCCCTGGGCCGTTCACCCTGGAAGGCGCCGAGGCGGTCGCCGGGCCCGGATCCGGGCTGGCCGTGCTGCACCTAGTGGACTGCTCGCTGCTGCTGCCACCGCAGGCCGGGCCGGACGGCCGGTCCCGGTACGGGATGCTGGAGACGCTGCGGGCGTTCGGCGCCGGGCTCCTGGCCGAGGCCGGCGAGGAGCACGAGGTCGCTGCCGCGGTCGCCGCATACGCGGCCGAACTGGCGGCCGAGGGCGCGCTCGAGCTGCTAACGCGCAGCCGGGAGGCGGACGGCCTGCGGCTCCTTGACGCCGAGAATGCCACCCTGCGCCACGCGCTGGCCTGGGCATCCGACCACGATGCCGACGTGGCTATGCGGCTTACGCTGGCCCTGGCACCCTGGTGGCGGCTCCGGGGGCGGATCTCCAGTCAGGCACAACTGCTGGTCGCGGCCGCCGAGCATGCCGACCCCAGCAGCGACGAGTGGTGCATCGCGCGCCTGCTCCTGGGCGAGGTGGCCAGCCTGACCGAGGATTCGCCTGCGATGCTCGAGCATATTACGGCGGCCCGGGACGCGCTGGAGGACCCGCACCGTCCCGCCACACCGGGCGGGCCGGTGTTGCTGTCGCTGTGCCTCAGCGCCCGGTCGTCGGCTCTGCTGCGGGTGGGCCGGGTCACCGAGGCCATCGGGGATGCCCGACGCGCGCTGGACCTGGCCCGCGAGGTGAGTTCGGGGAGCCTGGAGGCGATGGCCCTGGCCAGCCTTAGCGTGGCGATCTGGGGCGACGGCGACCGGGGCGGTGCGCTGCGGCTCGCACGCCAAGCACAGCAGATCGCGGACGAGTATGCCGGCTCGCTGCAGCGCGGCCTCGGCCAGATCGTGGCGACGGTGCTGATCGAGGCGGACGACCTGGCCGCGGCCGAACAGGTCTGCCAGGCCACGCTGGACTCGTGTCGGGAGGTGGGCGACCAGACGAACCTCTGCGGTGCGCTGTGGGACCGGACGATCCTTGACCTGCGGACCGGCCGCACCGGCGACGCGGCAGCCCATCTGCGCGAATTGCTCCACACCGCCACCCAGACCGGGCTGCGGCGGGTACTACATGGCAGCCTGGAATGCTGTGGTCACCTGTGCGCGGCCACCGGCCGCCCGGCCGAGGCGGTTACGGCGTGGGCGGCGATGTCCGCGCTGGCCGGCCCCTGGCCGCAGATGCGCGTGGGCCTCGATGCGGTGCGGCAGGACAAACTGCGGCAGGAGGCCAGGGAGCTGCTCGGCCCGGCCCGGGCCCGGGCGGCGGAGGAGCGCGGCGCGGCGATGAGCCTGGCCACGGCCACCGAGTATGCCCTGCTGCTCGCATCGGAACCGCAGCCGGAGCCAGAGCCGCTCGCCGCAAACGGAGCAGAGACGGCAGGACTTCTGCCGACGGCCGACGGAGCGGGGGGACCCGGCGCGGCGCCGGACGGAGCGCTGAGTCTGGCCAGGCTCAGCCCGCGGGAGCGTGAGCTGGTCACGCTGGTCGCGCAGGGCCGGACCGACGCGCAGATCGCCGCGCAGCTGTACATCACCGTGCGCACGGTCAGCTCGCACCTGGACCGGGTCCGGGACAAGACCGGCTGCCGGCGCCGTGCCGACCTCACCCGGCTCGCCCTCAGCGCCGGCCTGGTCTGACCGGCTATCCGGGCGTGTGGGTGGTTCCACCCCTGCCGCAAACCGGGCCGAGCGGCAAACCTTGTGTCCGAGGGCCGAAAACCCCGGCCCGTTCCGAGTAGATAGGACACCGAGATGACCGCGACAACTCACAACACCGCTCCCGCACAGTCCGGCATGCGACGCACGGGCTCGTTCACCGGATGGGGATCCCGCCACCTCCGGATCGTCGGCTGCGTGCGCTTCGCCGCTGGAATCGTCCTGACCGTCCTTGGCGCCCTGGCGGTCCGCCGCGGCGCCTCAGGGGTGGCAGCGTTCCTGCTGACCGTAGCGGCCGTGCACTTCGTGTGGGGCTCCTGGCAGCTGGTTCTGGCCCACTCCGCACCTCGCCGGACCGGATCCTGAGGTCGGTAAGCGATGGAAACTCGCCGCACGTTTCGGGCCAGGCCTCCGGCCTGGCCCGCTGACCGTTGACCCGCGATGGGACAGGCGATAAGGATCATGGTCATGGATTCGTTTACAGGGAAGCTCGCGGTAGTGACCGGCGGCGGCTCTGGCATGGGGCGCGAGCTTACCCGCCAGCTGGCGGCTGCGGGCTGCTCGGTCGCGGCCTGCGACCTGAACCCCGACACGATGGCCGAGACCGTGGCCCTGGCGCGGGCGGAGGCCCCGGCCGGCGTCCTGGTCAGCGGCCATACCTGCGACGTCGCGTACGAGGACCAGGTGCTGCGGTTCCGCGACGACCTGCTCGCCGAGCACGCCACCGACCACGTCGACCTGGTCTTCAGCAACGCCGGGGCCGGCGGCGGGGAAAGCTTCGTGAACAGCGAGCGCTGGGTGTGGGAGCGCATCTTCGCGATCGACTTCTGGGGTGTCTATTATTGCGCCCGCGCGTTCCTGCCGCTGCTGATCGCAAGCGGCGACGGGGTGCTGGTCAATACCAGCAGCGTGAACGGGTTCTGGGCGGCGTTGGGCCCGGGCATGCCGAACAACGCCTACGCCGCGGCCAAGTTCGCCGTGCGGGGTTTCACCGAGGCACTGATCGAGGATCTGCGGTCGAATGCGCCGCAGGTCCGGGTGGCGCTGGTGCTGCCGGGGCACGTCGGCACCAACATCATAAGGAACAGCATCATCGTCAGGGGCCTGCCGGCACCTGAGCACATGAGCGACGCCCAGGTGGAGGAGCTGATCCCGCCGGACGCGAGGGACAAGCTGGCCCAGGCCGGCCTGCTGTCCGGGGAGACGACCGCGGAGGACCTGCGCCGGTTCCTGGTCCGGATCAACGACGACTTCAGGGACAAGGCCCCGGTCAGCGCGGCCCAGGCGGCCACCATCATCCTGGACGGGGTTCGCGCGGGTAACTGGCGGATCTTGATCGGCCAAGACGCCAAGATGATCGACGAGCGGGTGCGGGCCAAGCCCGAGGCCGCCTACGACTACGCCGACCTGTTCGCCGGCCTGACCGGAACCGGCGGCGACCAGGCCAGCTGAGCGGCCCGGCGGGCGGGCCTCCGGCAACCCTTCGTGCGTGCACCACGATCCGTTCGGCCTGGGATTCAAAGTCCTCTGCCTTGCCCCTGCCCGTTGTCCGCCAGCCTTGATCCTGCTCACCCAGCTGTGTGGGTGATTCGACCCCTGCCGGGAGCGGGCCGGACGGCCGAACCTGGAGCTGACGGACTAAGCGGCTACGGAGGCCGAGATGAGGACGCAGATGATGACACGGACCCGTGAGCCGGGGCAGGCCGCGGGCGGGACGGCCATTGAGATCGGGCATCTCCGCAAGGCCTACGGTGCGCTGGTCGCCGTGGACGACGTTTCGTTCTCGGTGGCCGAGGGTGAGATCTTCGGCATCCTCGGCCCGAACGGAGCGGGGAAGACTACTACCGTCGAGTGCGCCGTCGGCCTCCGGTCGCCGGACGCGGGGACCATCAGGCTGATGGGCCTCGACCCGCGGACCGACCGGGATAGGATCCGGGAGATCGTCGGGGTGCAACTCCAGCAGAGCGCGTTTCCGGCCAAGCTGCGGGTCGGCGAGATCCTCCGGGAGTTCCGGTCGTTCTACCGCGATCCCTCCGACGTCACCGACCTGGTCGAGGCGCTTGGGCTCGCCGGGAAGCTCCCGGCGTACTACCGGTCCCTGTCCGGCGGGCAACGGCAGCGGCTGTCGGTCGCGCTCGCGCTCATCGGCAGGCCGAAGATTGCGGTGCTCGACGAGATGACCACAGGCCTGGACCCGCAGGCCCGCCGCGACGCGTGGCAGCTCATCGAGGGCATCCGCGCGGGTGGCGTGACGATCGTGCTGGTCACGCACTTCATGGAGGAAGCCGAGCGGCTGTGCGACCGGGTGGCGCTGTTCGACAGCGGGCGCATCGTCGCGCTGGACACCCCGGCCGGCCTGGCCGCGCGGGCCCGGGGCGGGAAGACCGTGCGGTTCCTGCCCTCGGCGCCCTTCGACGACCGGCTGCTGACGGAGATCCCCGGGGTTACCCGGGTCGAGCACGAGGGCCAGCACGTCATCGTGACCGGGACGGGCGAGCTCGTCAACGCGGTGATCCTCGCGCTGCACGCGGCCGGCCTGGCGGCGCTTGACGTGCAGCTCGACACATCGTCGCTGGAAGACGCGTTTGTCCGGCTCACAGGAACGCACCTGCACCAGGAGGGAGAGCAGTCATGACTGCGTTCGTGATCGCGCGGCCGAGGGCGCCGCGCGCCGCGTTCGGCCAGATAGTCCTCAACGAGGCGCGGCTGGCCTGGCGTCAGCCGGCCGGGCTGATCGTCGGCATCGGGATTTCCGTGGGCCTGCTTGTCATCTTCGGCGAGGTGCCCGTGTTCCGGCAGTCCTCCGGGGGCCTCGGAGGCCTGTCCCCGTTCGATGTCTACATCCCGATCCTCATCACGTTCGCGATCGGCGTCATCGCGTTGATGTACCTCCCCGGGCCGCTTGTCTCGTACCGGGAGCAGGGCATCCTCCGGCGTTTGTCGACCACGCCCGTGCCGGCCTCCTGGGTGCTGGCCGGCCAGCTCGTCGTCCAGGCCTGCCTGATGCTGGTCGCGGTGTTCGTCCTGCTGCTCGTCAGCATCGTGTTCTTCGGGGCGGGCGCTCCGAAGAACCCAGGCGGGCTGATCCTGGCGCTTGTCCTGTCCATCGCCGCGCTGTTCACGATCGGCCTGGCCATCGCGGCGGTGGCCTGGACCACATCCGCCGCGCGCGGCATCATGGCCGGGACGTTCTACCCGCTCATGTTCTTCGCCGGGTTGTGGTATCCGGTACAGCTCCTTCCGGGCGCCCTGCAAGCAATCAGCCACTTCTCCCCGCTCGGCGCGGCCGTGCAGGCAATGCAGGACTCGATGGACACGGGTTTCCCCCCGGCCACACCGCTCCTGGTTCTCGCGGGCTATGCGCTGGTCTTCGGCTTCCTGGCCAAGCGCTTCTTCAGGTGGGAGTAACGCCTGGCCGTGAACCGCTGCCTCCCTCCCCTATCATCTGAGGTGCCTTCCAGCCCGCGAGAAAGGTGCCCGATGGCCGCCCAACCGCCGACGCCCTCAGAAACGGACCCCGATGACCCCATTGGCGTCCGTTTTCCCAACACGGCCCGCATCTGGAATTACCAGCTCGGCGGCAAGGACAACTTTCCCGTCGACCGGGCGGCGTCCGACGCGGCCAACGCCATGGTGCGGGGAATGGGGGTACCGGCCGGCGCTGACACGGCGGTGGAAGGCCGCCACCTGCTGCAGCGGATGGTCGACTACATGCTCGGACAGGGGATCCGGCAGTTCCTCGACCTCGGCTCGAGCCTGCCGAACATGGCCAACACCCACCAGATCGCCCACCGGACCGCACCCGAGGCCCGCATCGTCTATGTGGACATCGACCCGCTGGTGTCAACCCATTCCGCCGCGCTGATGGCCGGACCCGGCGTGGTCACGCTCAGAGCGGACCTGCGCGAACCGCAGCAGGTGCTCGGCGACCCGGAGGTACGCGGCCTGATCGACTTCGACCAGCCGGTCGGCATCATCTTCATGTGCGTGCTGCACTGCCTATGGGATCGGGAGGACCCGTGGGGGGTCGTCCGGCAGTTCGGTGACGCGCTGGCGCCGGGCAGCTACCTGGCCCTCAGCCACATGACCGACGAGGCCCACCCGGAGGCGGCCGAGGGCCTGTTCCGGATGACCCAGGATCTGCACTGGAACACGCCGCTCATCTCTCGCAGCCGCGCAGACATCGCCCGGTTTTTCGACGGGTTCACGCTGGTCGAGCCCGGCCTGGTGCGCCCCGCGCAGTGGCGACCCGACCTGGACGATCCGCTCCGCCAGCCACGTGACGACGGCGGCGACGAGGAGCCCGTGCTCAGGCTGGTCGTCTCCGGGCCGCCCGAAGGCGATCCCGGGGCCGCGTGGCACCTGTGCGGAATCGGAATCAAGAACGAGCCCTGACCGCCCCGCTCGAGTTCAGGCCACCCGACCCGGCGCAGCACTTCCTCAGGGACCCCGGCCGCGGGGCGGCTCTCGTTGTCCACCAGGTGATCTTCGACCTTTGCCTAGTGTCGTTCGAGCCCTGGGTTGACAGGGTTACCCGTCCGTGGGCGGCGGCCCGCAGGCTGCTACGCGTATCCATGTAGTATGACATCACCACTACCTTGACAGACATAGTACTAGGACATACACTGTCGGTCGGGAGGTGATGAGATGAGCGCAAGCAAGATCACATCCGATTTGCTGCGTGGGAACACCGACACGATGATCTTGCGGCTGCTGGCGGAATCCGACTGCTACGGCTACGAGATCGTCAAGCTGATCGTCGAGCGCTCGAACGGCGAGTACGAGCTCAAGGAAGCCACGATGTACTCCAGCGTCCGGCGCTTGGAAGCCGACGGCGACATCACGTGGTACTGGGGCGATGAATCGCAGGGCGGCCGGCGCAAATACTTCCGGATCACGGACAAGGGCAGGGCGACCTACGCCCGCAACAAGAGCAACTGGGAGTACGCGAAGCGCGTGCTCGACACATTGCTGTGAGGAGACGAATCGATGAACGACAAACTGGACGAGTACGTGGACGCCGTCTTCGCGCCCTACGAGGGCGCGAAGAGCATCAGCGAGCTGAAGGCGGACCTGCTTGCGGACCTGCATGAACGGTTCCGCGAGCTCAAGGCCGAGGGCAAGGATGACGCGACAGCCTTCGAGCTGACCATCGACAGCATCGGCGATATCGAGCAGACGGTGCAGGAGGTCTCCAACCTCTCCCGGTCGCTCGAGCGGCAACTGGTGACGAGATTCGATGCGAGCGAACTCGGGGATAGCGACTTCGCGGGCGTCGAGATGCGGGGCGGGAAGTTCGAGGCGAGCGTGCTGCGCGGCTCCGACTTCTCGCACGCCGATCTCACCGGCAGCTCATTCAAGACCAGCGATGTGGCGGACGCCAACTTCGATGGCGCCAATCTGACCGATGCGAACATGTCGGTGACCGAGCTGGCACGGGCCAGCTTCCGCGGCTCCGTCCTGGTGCGCACCGACTTCAGCAAGTCGGGACTGGCCGAGACCCGGTTCGCCGAGGACACGCTCACGGACGTCACGTTCCGCATGACCGACCTGCGGCGCACGGTCTTCGAGAACTGCGCCTTCACCGGGGTGGACTTCACCTACTCCGACCTGCGCGGCCTGCACCTGGACGGGGCGGCCTTCACCAGCGTGAGGTTCGACCGGGCGGCGGTCGAAGGCGTCACGTTCCGGGACGCGACGCTGCGGGATGTGTCCTTCC
>Ga0187783_10002667_pt1 | contig 13232 bp, 14 predicted proteins | sample 1015_SJ02_MP02_2_FD_132471 | JGI IMG/M metagenome (GOLD analysis project Ga0187783, IMG submission 132471) | Tropical peat soil microbial communities from peatlands in Department of Meta, Colombia - 1015_SJ02_MP02_20_MG | ecosystem: Environmental > Terrestrial > Soil > Wetlands > Peat | place...
CGGCAGGCGAGCCTTTCAGCGCCCGACATTGCCTTGCTCGAGTTCTGTCGTCGGGTGGGCCGAAACCCTTCCTCGGTACGTTATCAGGATATTGAAGCACTGCGAGCGCAGGGTTTCAGCGACCATGCAATCTTGGAAGCCGTCGTCGTCACAGCGCTGGCGCTTTATCGCGGCACGCTCTCCGTAGCCTTGAGACCCGAGCTGGATTTCACACCACCAAATCTTCCACCGAACAAGGACGAGATAGCATCTGAGGGTCAGCTCGGTGCTGCGTCGCGCGGTACTCCGCCGAGGGCCGAAAAAAAGCGCCCCTATTTGCCCGCTCCGTACTTAAGTCCACATACATTTGCACCGTTCGCGGTGGTGCAGAAAAGTCACGGATTTATACCCAACTTCTTCCGGGCCCAGACATTGCGCCCCGATTTACTACAAGCGGAGCTCGAGGCCATCGGTCACGTCTTGCTGCCGGAAGACTTTCTTACCCGCGTTCAGAAGGAATCGATTCTATTAACAGTGTCCGCCGCGAACCTGAATTCTTACTGTGTTGCCGTGCACAGCAATTTGCTCCGCGGGCTGGGCCTCCCGGCCGAGGAAGCCGATCAGATTGCCGTCGACCACCATCTTTCCAATCTCTCGAAAGCCGACATCGCTCTCTTGGACTTCGCTGTCAAACTGGGGACGCGCTTTTCGGAGTTTTCACCCGACGATGCTGCGAAGCTGCGGACCTTGGGCTTTGGAGAGGAACAGATTCTGGAAAGCATCGTGGTGACTGCTCTGAACAATTTCTCGAACACCCTTCAAATGGGCCTCGGAATCGAACCGGATTTTGCGCCCCCATTGGTCTTTGAGAAAAATATAGTGAATCCTTCCGGCGCGCAGCCTACTCCTATGGCGCGAGAGGGCGCAGTGCATCTCGTAGATATATCCCGAGACGCAGACGCGGAGTTGGTTGCGCACGCGCAGACCGGGAATCTGGAGGCTTTCGAAGAACTGGTTCGACTCCACACTCGGCTGATTTATCGGACTTTGATCGCCATCCTGGGTAACCCCGCCGATGCCCAGGATGCTATGCAGGACACGCTGCTGAGCGCCTACAAGCACATTGGAGGATTCCAGGGTCGCTCAAAATTCTCCACTTGGCTAGTCAGCATCGCCAGGAATGCAGCACTTCAGCGCTTGCGCAACCGGAAAAAAATCGAAGGCCTGGACCAAAATTGCACTGAGGATGACGGAGATTTTCGTCCCCGCCAGGTACGGGCATGGCAGGACGACCCCGAGCAGTGGCATTCAAAAGAGGAAATCCGGCAACTCGTCGAAAAAGGCCTCCTGCAGATTCCCGCCAAATACCGCGTGGTTGTCGTGCTCCGCGATATCGAACAGCTTTCAGCGGAAGAAGTTGCCCGTCAGTTGGGGTTGAGCGTTCCGGCGGTGAAGACGCGCCTGCTGAGGGGCAGGCTCATGCTACGAGAATGGCTTTCGCCCCACCTCGCGGAAAGCAGCAAGGGAGTGGCACGATGATCACTTGCGAGGAATTCTTCGCCGAGTTCGCGGATTACCTGGAGGGACAAGTCTCGATGGAAGTGCGCCGGGAACTGGATTTGCATCTGTCGCAGTGCCGCGCCTGCCATGTGCTCTATGATTCCACCCGAAAGACGATAAAGATCGTGTCGGAAAGCGATTCCTTCGAGTTGCCGGAGAAGGTCTTCGATCCCATCATCGATCGTGTGATGTCGAAACTGCGCACCGCTCGCAGCTAGCTCCGCCTAAGCTAAAAAAATTCTCAATCCGTCATGAAACTTTTGGCCTGGAATTTTCTCCTATGACCCGTGAAGGCCGAGCGCCTGTAGGCGCTCACACAACGGCCTAACGTAAAAGGAGAAACCTGATGGTTCGCGAAATCAAGCTAGCGCTGGCACTCGTTGCGATCGTCGCTGCATTTGGTCTGCAATCCTCTACCTACGCACAGGGCAGCGGAAAACAGCAAGCCAAGACCCTTGAAACTGGCACCTTCCACGGCAAAGTCCACCAGACTTCGGGCCGCGCCACGATCTACCAAGAGAAGAACGGTAAGCTCGTTCTTCGCCTGACCAACTTCAAGACCTCCAACGGACCCGACGTTCACGTGATTCTGGTTGCGGCAAAGGACGCGGATGACGACGCCAATTTCCTGAAGAGCGATACCGAGCGAGTCGAGCTGGGTGTGCTCAAGGGGAATGAGGGCGACCAGAACTACGAAATTCCCACCGGCACGGACCTCGCCAAATTCCAAACGGTCTCGATCTACTGCGAACGATTCAACGCAAATTTTGGCGCCGCGCCTCTACAGAAGTTCTAACCCAAAATCTCGCTTACACGCGAATCGGGCAGCCTGAAACTGCCCGATTCTAACTTCGGAAAGGAGCAAATCATGATTGCCGGTGCAAGTTCATGGCTCTCGAGAAAAAAGTGGATCTTGGCAGGCGTCGGTGTGCCGGTCCTCGTAGCGGCTTGGTGGGCGTTCCGCCCTGAGAAGCTGTGGATTAATAAGCAGGTCAATGAGCCGGCGCCGTTTGCCTCAAGCAGCGATTCTCAACCTCTCTACACGGGGCTGCTGACGGGCGTAGTGCACCCGACCAGCGGACGCGCCTCAATCTACCAAATCGACGACGGCAAACAATATCTCCGATTGACGGATTTCACCACTTCAAATGGTCCGGACGTTCACGTCGTGCTTGCGCAGAGCACTGACCAGAACCTATCGAAGGATATTGTGAAAGGTGACCTGGACAGCATCGAGCTGGGCCTTCTGAAGGCGAATCAAGGCGATCAAAACTACGATCTCCCCAATTCGGTCGATCTCGGGAAATACGATGCCGTCGTTATTTATTGTGTGCGATTTCACGCCGTATTTGGCGTGGCCAAGCTGGAACGATTTTGAGCCGTTTACCGAGGGTTAGCGCATTTCTTGGAAGGAGACCCGTATGACCAGATATCAGCACGCTTCTGTGGACGGCATCAAAGTATTTTACCGCGAGGCCGGTCCGGCCAATTCTCCGGCCATTCTTTTGCTGCACGGTTTTCCCACATCGTCACACATGTTTCGCAACTTGATTCCCGCGCTTGCGGATAACTATCACGTGGTGGCACCGGACTTTCCTGGTTTTGGCTTCTCAGACGCTCCTGACCGCAGCAACTACCGCTATACCTTCGAACAGCTTGCAATGACCATCTCGGCTTTCACTCAAACCATCGGCCTGCACCGGTTTGCCATCTACGTTTTCGATTATGGCGCTCCCATCGGCTTTCGTCTGGCTATTGCGCACCCCGAGCGAATCACCGCGATCGTCTCCCAAAACGGCAACGCATATGAGGAAGGTCTCAGCGAGGGTTGGAATCCGATCCAGAAATACTGGAAGGAGCCGACCGAACAGAATCGCCTGGCGCTGCGTGCATTTCTCACACCCGTGGCTACGAAGTCTCAATACACTCACGGCGTCCAGGATGAATCGCTGATTGCGCCCGAAGCATACGAGCTGGATTCTGCGCTCTTGGCGCGTCCCGGCAACGAAGAGATTCAACTCGATCTGTTCCTGGACTATGCCAGCAACGTCGCTCTTTATCCGAAATTCCAGGAATATTTCCGCACCAGCCGGCCGCCGCTACTCGCAGTTTGGGGGAAAAACGATCCATTCTTTGTTCCTGCGGGTGCGCAAGCTTACCGACGCGACATCCCGAATGCCGAGGTTCAATTCTTGGACACTGGGCATTTTGCGATAGAGACGCACGTTGCCGAGATTGCTTCCGCGATGAAAAACTTCCTCAACGCGCGCGGCTTTAAACCCACGAGGGGAGAAAGCGCGGCAGCCAGATGAAGGCCTCTCTTCACAACTCGACCGTTGTTCTCGTACACGGGGCGTGGGCAGACGGCTCTTGTTGGAGCAGTGTCATTCTGCCTCTCAAACGTCACAGCCTTAAGGTCATTTGCGCTCCAATTCCGCTCACATCACTGACTGATGATGTTGGAGCCATGAATCGTGTCCTCGAACGAACCAGTGGTCCGGTGGTCTTGGCCGGCCACGCTTACGGCGGCGCCGTCATCGGAGCGGCGACCGGAGACCGAGTCAAGTCGCTCGTCTTCATCGCCGCGCTCGCGCCCGACGAGGGCGAGACGGTTGCTGCGGTGTTTTATCGCGATGAGCCTCATCCCGATGCTCCGAACTTGGCTCCCGACAATCATGGATTTCTGTGGATGCCGGAAGAAGGATTCTCTCGCGCAGTTGCCCACCGAGCGTCGGCCGACCAAAAAAGCATCTTGGCCGCAGTGCAACGACCAATTTCTATTCGGTGTATTCAAGAGCCCGCTCCGGCGCCAGCTTGGAAAGCGAAACCATCGTGGTTTCTGCTGGCGGAAGAGGACCGCATGATTAACCCCAAGACGCAGCGGTTCATGGCCGATCGCATGGGAGCGCCAGTCCGAACCGAGCGCGTGGATCATTCTCCGATGGTCACGGCGCCGGATCTCGTGATCAACCTGATCTTGGAAGCTGCAGGCGCAACCTCTCGTGGTAGGAACGCTGCCACGGCGAATTAGAAACCCTTGGAAAGGGCAATGCGATGACGGCCAAATCTGTTGCCATTGTCACTGGTGCGAGCCAGGGCATAGGACGAGCTACGGCTCTTCGGCTGGCGCGCGATTTTTCAGCGATTGTGCTTGTAGCGAGAGATAGAGACAACCTGGAAAGAACCGCGGCCGACGTCCAAAGAGTCGGCGCAGCTTCGATGGTCTACGCCCTCGATTTACGCCAACCACAGGCGGCAGAGACTGTCGTCAAGGGAACCCTCGACGGGTTTGGCGGGATCGACGCGCTACTCAACATTGCAGGCGCGGTGCCGCAGATTGATTTGTTCGAGATGACGGACGAGCAGTGGGACGATGGCATGGCGCTCAAGCTGCACGGCGCTCGCCGTCTGACGATACGTGCGTGGGAAGCTCTGAAAGCCTCGAATGGGTCAGTCGTGTTGCTTTCTGGAGGCGCGGCTCTCGATCCGAAGCCTGCATTTGCAGCCGTCGCGGCGACAAACGCAGCCATAATCGCACTCGCAAAGGCCTTCGCAGAACAAGGAATCAAAGACGGTGTGCAGGTCAATAGTGTGGTCCCCGGGGCTGTGATGACTGCGCGCCGGAGGTCCTTTTTTGAAAAGTGGGCCCCCGCTCACAATCTTACGGTAGAGGAAGCCATCAAGAAGTTCCCGGAGGAAGCCGGCATCAGCCGTTTTGGAAAGCCGGAGGAGGTAGCCGATCTGCTGAGTTATCTGGTATCGCCGGCAGCGAAGTGGCTGACGGGTGCCTCGGTTCGTATCGACGGCGGAGAAACTAAAGGAATCTAGAGCACAATCACGTAATTGTCGCTCGACGGAGCGTTGAGCCCGGAGATACCCGGTTACGGGCTAACCGCGAAGCCCAACTCGCGGCGCGCAACGGATCTGCTGCTGCGACCGGGTTCCAGAAGTCTCTCGACCATCGTGGCATCACGTTGAACTCCCCGCTTGGTGCACTCGCCCACTCTACAGGCTATCCCCGTACTTCCTCTTGTCTCGGAGCCTGAAAAGCATCAGTCTATGTGAGTAAATCGCCGCGCATCGCCGAAGAGCATTTTTCCGACATGGAAATGCACCCTGAGGGGAGGCGACGGAAGGGGGACGATATGACGGCCCTAATATTGCTACACACCAATCCCGGTTCTCAGGAAAAGGGCCGAACGCTGCTGAAAGGCATAAATGTAAAGGATGTGAAAGTAACTAGGATAATGCACGTATTCGGCAGATTCGACGGGGTCGTTTTCTGTGAGTTCGCAAACCTGAGCGCCTTGAACGCATTTGGCGAAGCACTCCGAAAGGATGGCGTTTTCGATACCGAGACCTTAATCGGCATCGAATGAATCCACTCCCATCCCTGACGCAGGATCAAGAGCAACGAGGCCAATGACGCGGGAGTGCGACCGCGCCACCCACATCACGGACTTCGAACCTGCGATTCTCATTGGCCGCAAACGGCCCCCTTTTTTGTTTCCCCCTGAGAGCCGCGCATCGCAGTAACGAATTGCAGTCCCGGCCATCACGACTTGCGCGGAGTTATTCGAGCCGTTTAGAAAGCCACAGCCATCGGTTGTTTCCGCAAAAGCGCGGAAGACGGCTGTAAGGTGGCAGAAGTTCAGAAAGCGGAGAACAAAACGACGAACAATTAGGGAACAAACTACCGGGGAACACGGTCGAATACCGTAGACCAACATGCATGTAAGGTGTTGAGAGGTAAAGACGAGCTAAATCATTTTCCGGTTGTCCCATCCACGCATGCGAGGCCACCAGCGGCTTACATTCCGGCAGTATTCCTCGTAGTCCGTGCCGAACTTGCGACGCAGCGTCGGTTCCTCATAGAAGACCACGAAGAGATGCACGCCGAGGGCAACGGCTGCAACGACAAGAATGGCTACCCAGTTGGCGTACCCGAACAATATCCATAGCCCAATCCAGCCCACCGCGAAGCCCAAGTACATGGGATTCCGCGTGTAGCGGTAGAAGCCCACGACTACCAACCGCTGCGGCGGCACGACGGGGGCAGGCGTGCCTCGCCCAGTCCAGCCGAAGTCCCAGACGCAGCGCAGGGCCACCGCGAAACCCAGCACGGAAAGAACCGCTGCCACCCATCGCCACCGCGCTGCGTCAGCGCTCTCCACGCTGAACCCGAGCCATCGGGGCAGCAGCCAAAACCACAGGGCGAAGAACGCGCCGCCGACTGCGAGCGAGATGACTGCCGCCACCCAGCGATTGCCGGTCGCTGGAGTTTCCTGAGGCTCTCCGCTTCTCGTAGGCAAGACAACTCCGGCGCGTAAGTCTATTTCAGCTCCGGGCGGGGATTTACGCGTTCGTCCAATTTGCTTCGACGAAAGCCTACTGTAGCGATCTCAGCGCGAGGCCCCCAGGACTGGAAGAAATCGTTCTTTGATCTCATCGGAAGGGATCACTCAACTATTTTGTTTTTGTAAGCATAGTGCACTAGCTCGGTCGCAGTGTGGATGTCGAGTTTTCGCATAATATTGGCACGATGTGTTTCAGCAGTTTTAAAGCTAATTCCCAATGCTTTCGCGACTTCTTTGGTGCTCTTGCCCTCAGCGATCAGCCTGATGATTTCGCGCTGTCTGGGAGTGATGCGGTTTTTGATCGGTTTCGTTCGAAGGTCACGCGTATCGCGAGCATCGCGCACGACCTGCGAAGCCTGATCCGTAAGATATGTCCGATGGTGTGTTACCGCTTCGACCGCACGCACTAACTCGTGGCCAGCATCAGACTTCAAAACATAGCCTTTGATTCCTGCTTCCGTGATCTTGCGAACCAACTCGTCTGAGAAATGGACCGAGAGCACAATGATTTCTGCATTTGGGCAGACTTCTTTGATTTTCGTCGCTGTCTGAAGACCGTCCATGTCCGGCATACTCAAATCAATTATCACCACGTCCGGTTGAAGCTTCTCCGCCTCTGCCAAACCGCTTTGACCCGTTGAGGCCTCTGCGCACAAGTTCCAACCGGACTGGGAGGCCAAAACTCTTTTTACCCCTTCACGTACCAAGTCGTGATCATCAACGATGAGAATTTGCATCGGTCTCAGCACCCTCTAGTATTCGATGAAGGTACGAAGCTGGCCGGACCGCGTCCGGTTGCGCAGCTTGCGCAGGGCCTTCGCTTCGATTTGGCGAATGCGCTCACGCGTCAACGTAAAAATGCGGCCAACTTCTTCAAGTGTGCGCTCGCAATCGTCCTCGAAACCGAATCGCATCCTGATGATTTTCTCTTCGCGCGGAGTGAGTGTTTTCAGAACCGACGCGGTCTGTTCTTTCAGGCTGCGATCGATGGCGGCGTCCGAGGGCGAAACTGCATTTTTGTCTTCGATCAAGTCGCCCAAGTGGGAATCGCTTTCCTCGCCGATGGGCGCTTCGAGCGAGATCGGCTGCGCTGCGATCCTCTGCGTCTGTCGGATTGTTGCAACCGGAACTTCCATGCGTTTAGCGACTTCTTCCTCGGTCGGTTCGCGACCCAACTGGAGGGCAAGCTCGCGTTGCGCCCGCAGGAGCTTGTTGATCCTTTCGATCATGTGCACGGGCACGCGGATCGTGCGCGCCTTGTCTGCAATTGCGCGCGTCATCGCTTGGCGAATCCACCACGTCGCGTAGGTGGAGAATTTGTAGCCGCGACGCCAGTCGAACTTTTCAACGCCACGCATTAGGCCGAGGTTGCCCTCTTGAATCAAATCGAGGAAGTGCATCCCGCGGTAGGTATATTTTTTCGCAATCGAGACCACCAACCGAAGGTTTGCCTGTGTCAGTTCTTTCGTGGCCTGCTGAGCTTCCGCCTCACTGCGGGCGATCAGAGTGACAGTGCGCTTGAGACTGGCAGAATTCAGCTCAGTGGACTCGTACAGTTGATTCATCTCAACGCGGCGCAAGTGCAGCTCGCTGCGTGCTTCGCGGGCGTTTCTCTTGAGGGAAGCTCCAACGCGGCGTTTTATCCGTCCACACCCACTCTCGAGAGTGATTAGACGCTCCGCCGTCTGGCGCACGATTCTCGCGAGGCGCGTAATTTCTCGCGGATTGAATTCAATCGAGCGGACCAGACGCGAGATCTCGACGCGCGAGCGAGCGAATTGGTAGCGGGCGCGCAAGTAGGCGCTCTTATTGGATTTCGGCGTGCGAGCGAAACGCCCGGCCAGTTGGAGAGACTTTTCGTGGAGCCTTTCGAGCCTGCCGATTATGCACAGCACCTCGCGTGTTTTCTTTTTGTAATCCTCGTCGGTCAGCTCTTCTCGTTCGAACTGAACCATTCTACGGATCGAGTGGGCGTCATTTCGAAGACGATTGGCACAGGCCAGCAATTCCTTGATAACAATCGGCGAACGGGAGATCGTCTTGAGAAGCCGAATCTTTGCGCGCTCGATACGCTTGGCGATCAGCACTTCGCCCTCACGGTTTAGGAGAGGAACTGCTCCCATCTCACGAAGGTAGACGCGGACCGGATCTTCGGATGGATCTGCAAGGCCTGGAGCGCGGGCGATATCATCATCACCGCTTACAGCGTTCTCTTTGGCCGGATCCAACACCTCGACATCGTCGGGGAAAGCAAGGGCGGCGTTAGCAGCAGTGGCAGCGTCCTCAAAAACGTCGATTCCGTTGCGCTCGAAGGTCGCGAGCACACTGTCGATTTCCGCTGAGGAGTGCATATCTGGTGGCAGCAGGTCGTTTACTTCATCATAGAGGAGGTAACCGCGCTCCTTGCCGAGTACAATGAGGCTGCGAATCTGCTCATATTTTTCTTCGATCGGCTGGGGCAAGTGTTTCTCCGCTCTTTTCGAAGATGAAGACTGCTGAAACTGTCCGCAATGCTAGTCGTCCCGAGGTAGTTTAAGGATGAAAGGAGATTTCGGCTTGCGAGGATTGCGGTACTCGGCCAACTCCACATCGGTAATCGAAAATTGAGTCATGCGGGGATGATTCCCATTTGCGGCCAGCTCGCGACGAAGCCTGAGCGAGCAGATCTCCGGAGCATCCTGATAGCGGACGCGATGGGATGCGAAGGCCTCGTTGACAATCGTCAATGTGTATTCCAGCGGCTCGCCGGAGGGCTCGCGAACGGAGAATGCATATTCGCGGCAACTTTCTTTCGATTTAAAGCCGAGGTACTGCACGATGACCTGAACGCTCAAATGGCACCTGCTTACTGAACTGGGCTTTGCCACTTTGGCATGGAACACGATGCGTTCGGCTGCACAAGGTCAAATATAGACGAAAAAAAGGCGGACCGAAGGTTCCGGCCCGCCCTTGAACGACTACAGGCTCGTTACGTTCGATGCCTGTAGGCCTTTGGGACCCTTGCTGACTTCAAACTCGACGGCCTGGCCTTCATTCAGCGATTTGTAGCCTTCCGACTGGATAGCCGAGAAATGCACGAAGACATCTTCGCCACTCTGACGCTGAATGAATCCGAATCCCTTACTTGCGTTGAACCACTTAACTGTTCCTTGTTCCTTCACTTAAGTCCTCTTCTTTTTTTGAGCTATTTGGTGACTCTGCGCCTTCAGCCGTCAAATAAAAATGGGCCGCAAGTTTGGACTTGCAGCCCCTTCAACGAATTCAAAGGTTTTACAAGAGCAACAAACGCATCGGTATGGTAGCACAGACCCAACAAATGTGTATCGTGGCCGTACCGCTTGACAAACTGTGGGGTCCGCGCAAACCTGCAACATTGCCCGAGGGCGTCCTCATGCCGAGGTCTAACGTCGTGCGGACAAGGCCGGGCATCAGCGATCCCCGGCTGCATTCTCCACTGTAGGCGTCGCCTTTCTTGTGCGCTCCGATAGAAGTGACAATGCGCAAAATCTCGCAGTTGGGGTTAACGATATGAAGGAACTAAGAGACCTGACGGTAAGAAATGAAACCGTCGTCCTCGATGAGACGGAGTTCCACAACTGTACGTTCATCGGTTGCCAACTGAAATACAGCGGCGGGACCGTTACCTTCGATAACGTTCACTGGTCGGGCTGCAGCTTCCTATTTTTGGAAGCCGCTGAGAGAACGATTCAGTTCCTGCGACACGCTAAAATTTTGCCTGCTGATCCCGCGCAATGGCGATTTCTTAGGCGTCATTTTTCAAACTGATCTGTCGCGAGTAAGCGACTCGCTCGGCCATGTGCCGACACGTTAGGCGGAGGCTCCATTCAGAGTTGCCCAATTCGATGAAAACGTCCGAACTGTGCTCGACCCCCGCAATCTACAGGAATCACTGTATTCGTGTTTCCGCCACAAGGCAGCATATTCGACAATATGAATTACTGGTGGCAGGCCAAGTGTCCTCGCTGCGGAAGTACTGTGTCTCTGCGTTATTCGGAAAAGGCTCCTCAGAAAACAGTCATCGCCATTCCTACCTCTTGTTCATCGTGCGGCTTGAAAACGGAATTCAAATACGAAGAACTTCGAGCGCCGCAAAATCAATCTCGTAAATAAATTCAACATCTGCGACGCAAGACTATGACCCTTTGTTTCACCAGCCATCTTCTGAGTCTGCTTTCGGAAGTGTCCCTTCGTTTAATCCGCGATGTCTTGGACTATGGGGTTGCTGAGATAGCGCGCGAAGCGAGTTTTCAGCGATCTTCGCGCTAACTCGAGCGTGGCTTGCCGCCACGCTGATTGGACCGGCCAGACTCGTTGTAGCGCCAACGAGTCGGCGGTCCCAACCTCCGGGTTGCCCGTTACTCGGGGCGGTCAGTTTTCCTTGGCTGCAGTGACGAATTAGGGCCGAGCGGTTGCATTAGCTTGCGGAGTTCACCAGGGTCGTAAAAGAACGGGTTGGAATCACGATCGGAAATGTTCTTTGGATTGGTCTGGTCGGCGATCGGCCCCTCTCCCAGGATTGCTGCTCTGCGTTGGAGCTCTGCCATATAATCCTTGTCCAGGACAATCTCCGATGGCGTTGGTTCGTTCAGCAACAAATCCCTGGGACCAAAATAGAGATATGCATCCACCATTTTCGAGAATTTAAAGCTCGCTTCGGGCGGCAGTTCTGAGAATGTACCTTTCACTTTCGTTGGGCCTGCCGGGAGCTTGCCGCCATCGGCCACCCCGAAGGTGACGTTCCCAGTAGAGAAAGTCATGTCCAATAAATCTGCTAGCCAAGTGCCTTTCACCTCTCGTACCAGGGACGGAACCGGCCAGGACGCCATTCGCGCTTCAAATTGGTCATTGTATTTCTCCAGAGGCGTCCAATTACCGAATCCCGTGTGATCAGCAATCACCAGGGTCACGCCCGGATAGTCTTTCTCGTAGAGTCCGACTGCCGTGTTTTCCTCGTGAAAAAGATGGGCTGTGCCAAACAGCATGAGCGCCTTGCGGTGTTTCGAGAGCACCTCCTTTTCCATCCCAGCGGCAATGCCAATGTCCCTCCCTGCCAGGAATTGCCCGCTTCCGAAGTCCTGAGCCGTCTTCACCCTGCTCCAATCAATCGGAGGGTCGCCCGCGAGCACGCGGAGTTTCTTTTCCGGTGGAAGCGTTTGGTTAATTCGGCGAACCAACGGAAAAAGTTCCTCGTAAAAGCCGGACACGCCGCACATGGGCTGGGTGGTGTTGCGCCAGACTTGCCGCACTTCAGACAATGCTAGATCGGCACCCGCAATATATCGATCAAGGGTGGGCTGGTATAGCGAATTGCCGCACTCCACGGCGATCACGTTTACTTTGCTTGGAAAGGCAGGATTACGGATGAGGTGGAGAATAAAATCGTCGAGATCCTTGTTACCGTGCGCTGCGCCCATTCCAACTACTTCATATTTGTCGAACGCAGCCAGGAGAGCTCTTTCAGCATCCGCGGGTTTCGGATTGGCTCCTTTGGGATTCGGAGCCTGCATTTCGATTGTGCCCTCAAAGGGCAGGCGGTTTTTACCAGGTTCTTGCGCCGAGCCTCCCGCGCTGAAAAGCATCGCCACGGACAGAAGCACAAGAAAAGGAGCTCTATTCACCAACCTTTTCATCAGGTATCTCCTTCTTCGGGCAGGATCCACTCGAGTTGTACCGCCGACGTTTCGCGCCATATGATACGCGCTGACCAGTCGAATCGCGTGCTCCAATGCGTGCGTTGCACTTTCCACCCGGGGAACCCCAAATCTGTGCATGTCACAACGAGCAACTCGCGGCCAATTCGTGGTACAGTACGCGCAATCGTTCGCGGACCGCGCACATTGGCAAGAAAATTACACTCCGAACGCGTGCGGTCCTTTGTTCCGCATCGGGGGTTGGTGTAAACGCCGCCAACCCCTTCTTGTACCCATACATTGCCGTGCTCGCGACTTGAATTCGGTCCCTCCCGTTGACTTCCTTCTCGGTAACGCCCTAATATTCAGCTCCAAACGCGGTTCCCTCAGCATGATTGGCCAGACCATCTCACACTATCGCATCATCGAGAAACTGGGCGGTGGTGGCATGGGCGTTGTTTATAAAGCCGAAGACGCCAAGCTCCATCGCTTAGTGGCATTGAAGTTCCTTCCTGAAACGGTGGCAAGAGATGCGCAGGCGCTGGCGCGATTCCAGCGCGAAGCCGAAGCAGCATCGGCGCTCAATCACCCTAATATCTGCACCATCTACGAAATCGACGAACGTGACGCGCAATGGTTCATCGCCATGGAATTCCTCGAAGGCCAAACGCTCAAGCACTGCATC
>Ga0187783_10002668_pt1 | contig 13226 bp, 9 predicted proteins | sample 1015_SJ02_MP02_2_FD_132471 | JGI IMG/M metagenome (GOLD analysis project Ga0187783, IMG submission 132471) | Tropical peat soil microbial communities from peatlands in Department of Meta, Colombia - 1015_SJ02_MP02_20_MG | ecosystem: Environmental > Terrestrial > Soil > Wetlands > Peat | place...
AGACGTACATTCCCATTTATCCTGCGGTGAGCAGCCCGAAGATCCACCGGCCCGCTGGAAAGATCGGCGACGGCGCAATCATATTGGTGGGTGTCGAGCAGCAATTCCTTGAGGCATCGCGCAAAGAACTTGAGGCGGGTGCCGCTCAAACGGGCAAGACCCTCAAGGAACGAAACTTCCGCGTCGTTTGCTGGGTTCCGTGTTCAATTCTGGACAACGGACGCGCTGCGCGCAACGCCGTTAAGGCACATGTCGCGAGAATCCTCAAGCGCAAGCTGCCCTTCGAACTCGATGGGCCGACGATGGAGGTCGTAACCAAGATCCGCCAGCACTACGAGTACTACGAGCACATGGTGGTCGGCACGGCCCACGGCGAACTCGTTTCCGACGAGTTGGTCGAACGCTTCGCCATCGCGGGCACGCCTGCGGAGGCGCATGATCAACTTCGGCGACTTGCAGCTACGGGTTTAGTAGACGAGATCGCCATCGTTCCCCACACCGAAAATCCCGAGGACCGCGACCGCATTATCCACCTAGTAGGCGAAATGATTCCTGCTTCGAAAGGTGGTACATTATAATCAACAAAGATCGAGTCCTCACTAGACCGAAGTTGGGTAACTTCCGACTAGACTTACACAGCCGAACACAGGCAAAGCAAAGCTTGTATTGTTTCTGCTGACGCGAAGCGCCGCAGTAGCTTGCGTACGACACGTTTCAGCCTCTTCCGTCGGAGAACACTTTCAAAAATGGTGTTCGCGAAAGCCGCGGACGCGCGGTCGAGACGGCCGGGCTGCGCTGGCAGCGGAGGTCATCTGGGTGTGCCGCGAAGCTCAGCGTTCGCTGCCCGCATGCCGCCTCATCGCCAGGCCCAAGCTTCGGACTAGGCAGTCATATCGAACTCTGCCGAAGTCGGATCAGACGACTCGAGCCTCAAATCCTCCAGTGTTGCAACAGCAGAAAAACGCCCGCTTTGCTGGCGGCGGCGTTTGTCGGCTGCGCTCGGTGACCACAAACTCCCCGTCAATAAGGACATGCGTGATACCGGGCAGATCACCGTGCGCGACGGCGTCGCTCAATGTCGTGCCCGCCGATCCCGTTACGGATCCACACACGACTAGATCGGCAGAACGTCCTTCAGCCAATATGCCGATATCAAGGCCGTGAGCCCGTGCAGTATTGCCGGTTGCAACTGCCACGGCTTGTCCGGGCGTAAGATTACACATCGAGGCGAGATACAGGACGTTGCGCAGCATCCCTCGCGGAATGACTCCAGTTCCGCCGGGCGTGTCGGTGCCCAACGTCAGGCGTGCAAGCTCTCCACGCGACGCTAAACGCTTAACCAACCTGTGCGTGGAACGGTAATTGCCTGAAGAGCACACCTCGAGTGCGAACGATGTGCGATCCACTACGGCATCAATATCTTCGTCGCTCATCGGAATTGGCCCGCCGCTAACGTGAGCCGCTACGTCAGGCTGCAGCCATGCCAGCACGTTGTATCCGCATACGACGCTCGAGCCCGAACGCGACACACCACCAGTATGCACCTTCACGCGCATATTGCGTGCGTGACTCCACGCCACGTAGTTGCGCGCTTCGGTCGTATCCTGGCTAAAAGGATAGAACAAAAACTTTACCCATTTCACGCCGGCCTCGGCAAGCCGATCAAAATGCGTCTCGGTCATGCGCGGCACTACGAGCGCTGTTCCTGCTTGAACCTTGACCCCGCTCCAGCGAACGCGACCCGTGGTTGCGGCCGTAACGACCGCGAGCGATGTCACCAATTCGGGCGATAGATTGTCATAATCGATGCCCGGGACGTGCAGTTCGCCCGCCGAGATCATGGTGGTTGTGCCGCCATGCAGATAGTTTCCAATCCAGCCGATAGCATCTTGCGCGGGGGTCCACTCGCCGAACATGGGATGCACGTGGCCGTCGACAAGGCCGGGCATCACTGCACAACCTGCAACGTCAAGCACGACGTCAGCTTTGGAGTTCTCAGCCTCCGGATTGAGGGCGGCTATCTGACCTTCCGCGATTAGGATGCTAGTCACTGGCGCGGTTGGTTGCATGAGATCCCCGGTAAAAAACTCACCGATGTTTTTGATCAAGATCGACAACGTCTCACTCCTCCCCATTTTGAAATGCTGTAGAACCATCGGCGATCTAAATTTTCGAGCATCTTCTCGGACAATGTCAATCGGCTCAACTGGTCAGCTCAAGCTTTGCAGATGTGCTGATCCGTGCGACGGACACCGTCCCCGAACTCGAACGTGCTCATTGCAGCCGTGGACAGCGCGCTCACGTCTTACGCCGCGACGTCTCCAGCTGAGCCTTGCGTTTTGGCATTGTGATCGGAGACCGGTTTACAAAAGGAGGGACGTCACGCCCTCAATCGCCCTCGCCAAAACGGCCTTGCGGAAAAGATCACCGGTCAGATTGAATTGCCGCACATCAAGTCCGCCGCTGATGGGGTCCGATTACGCCGTTTGCGATGCCTGTCTTGGTTGTTGATCCAGCGAAAGTGTGTCTGCCTCGGGTAGTGGTTTGCCCTTCGTCTCGGACAGCAATGGCACGGCGAGCAGTCCAAGACTATAGAACAAGCCGATAATAGTGGCTGCCTTGCCATAGCCGCCCAGACCGACAATCAAAGTACCGGTGAACAATGGCGCGATCGCAGAGATCAAACGCGGCGCATTGAAGATAAAGCCAGAGGCTGTCGCACGCATTCGCGTTGGAAACAGTTCAGGAAGCCACACTGCGGTCCACGAAAAGACGCCTTGCACGAAAAATCCATAGATTGCGAATACGAGCAACAACAGGTGAACCTCCTGCACCCACAGATAGACAATTGGGGTGAGAACCAAACTCATCAGATAGTAGAGAAACGTCGTCGGCTTGCGGCCAAACGCATCGGCCAGAAAGCCGAAGCTGATGAAGCCGACAAGGGCACCGATATTTTGGATGAGACCGGCTAACCCCACCCAACGTTGCGCCGCGAGTCCCGCGGCGGTAGCGACTGTTCCGACGTAGCTCGGGACAAAGCTGGAAACGCCCCAATACCCGATTGTCATCGAGAGTGACATTACGAAGGTCAACCACAGGCGCGAGCGGACGGCGGGGTCAGCAAACATATCGACCAGAGTAAAGCGGACGATCGCTGCGTCTTCCCCCTGCAGCACTGCACCTTGCCGCTTGAGATGGTGTGCGGCGCGACGTTGCTGGTTCGATCGCTCCCACCGCGGCGACTCTGGGATGTTGCGACGGATCCAAAAAGCTACCAGCGCGGGCAGAACGCCGATGAGATACATATAGCGCCAGGCGCTGGGACCGAGAGTGCCGATAGCCACCCAGGCGCCTGAGGCGAGAATACTTCCGATCGGGTAGCCGGATTGCAAAAAGGCGCCGCCTTTGCCGCGCGCGTGGTCCGGCCATAGTTCTGCGGTGATCGATGCGCCCGTGGCCCATTCCGAGCCGATCGCGAGCCCGACGAGAAAACGAAACAAGGCAAAGGACAACCAACTCCAGGAGAGCGCGCTTAGGCCTGTGAGCGCGGAATAGGCGAGGATTGTAAGAGTCATCGATCGTTTGCGGCCAATATAGTCGGCAAGAATGCCGCCCAGCAGGCCGCCGATTCCCCATCCGAATATCGTTATTGCAATGACTGCCCCGGTATAGACGGGAATGAGACCGTACTCGGAGGCGTCCAAGAGTTGATGCAGTGCCGCGCCGACGGTCAGAATGAGCGCAAATACCTCGAAACCATCGAACGTCCACCCAAGGTTCGAGGCAATCAATGCCTTCCATTGCATCCAATTGAGCGACCGGTACCACCGAGTAGGACCGCCCGCACTGAATTCAGCCATGCTCTGCTTCTTGACCTCTCTGGTCGACGCACATCGATTGCGCTTTGAGAGAGATCGTAGCGGAAACGGCAAAACCGATCAAACAAGGTTTGAATTGATGCGATTTACCGAAGCCAAAGGCTTCCCGAGCACGGTGCCGCGCTCTCGCGGGTTGGAACGAAAGCACAGTTGTCCTCGTGACCACGACAGTCGAGGCCCGGCAGTTCAAATCCTCGGTCTAATTGTGCGCGCCGCTGGGTTGGTTACAGTCGTGGTGACTTAAACTTCTTCGGAGCGTCCGTTAATGACCCTGCATCGACCCATTCATGCCGACGCAAAAATCACCATGGAAACCGAAGTCCTGAACTTGCGCCAGCGGCTCGCCAAGGCACACCGCATCCTCACCGCAGGCGGTATCTGGCCCTTGACCAAAGGTCATGTGAGCGCACGCATTCCGGGGACCGACAAAGTGCTCATCCTCGGACATATCCATTCTGAGGGCCGCTCACTTATCGATACTGATGTCGACGACATCGTGACAGTCGACATTGAAGGAAACTGGCTAGAAGGGCGCATCGAGCCCGTGGATGAGCGCTTCCTGCACCTTGAGATCATGAAGGCACGACCCGACGTTACATCAGTGGTGCACGCGCATCCGACCTACGCGACCGCGTTCGGCATCGCGGGTGTCAACATTCTTCCAGTTGGAAACCGTGGCGCTATCTTCGCACCGGAAGTCCCGATTCTCGATTTCGACCGGCAGATCGACACCCCGGAGCGGGGTCGCATGGTGCGTGACGCCATCGGCGACGGTATGGCGGTCGTGCTCAAGAACCACGGTGTAGCTGTGGCCGGAGATTCGATCGAAAATGCCGTGATAGCGACTTTCTCTCTGGAAGAGACGGCGCAACTGCACTGGATTGCGGCGCAGCTCGGAACTGTACGGAAAATCTCGACCGGCGAGGTGCGCAGCGTCCTCACCGGCTCACGCAAGGAGGAATTCTATAGTCACGTTTGGGGGCACTATGCGCGCCTTGATCCCTGGGAAAGTGCCGTTCCGTTGGGCAGCCGCGGCTCGCAATCTTAGATCATCCCGTCGCTAGACAGGAGGAGACTTGGTGCGCACGGCCTCCTAGAAAACCTAGTTGCGGAGCTAGGGCGGCGAATGGATCATGACTTGATGGGTTGCTGCTGTTCAATGTGCCAAGGTAGTGCATTTGTGCCGACCTAATGGCGCGCAAAGACGATTTCCTCATTGGACTGGGACAACCACTGAAAACACGAGCCTGCTGACGTTCAGCAGCGCGATGAGCCCAGCAACCACGATGTACTGCGGCGCCCCTGATGATCCGGCATCGCGGGGAAGGCGCTGCGCCGCTACCGTCTATTCTGCCGGCATCTCCGGGTCATCCCACTTTGGTACCGGGTCGTGTTGCTTCAGCAACTCAATGAATTCACCACCGCTGTGCTTGCCGAATAGAAAGGAGAGGAACGCATAAGAGCGATTGACAACATCGATCATGAGCGCCTTCATCTCTTCATCGTTCAATCGCGATACCTTTGCCCAAGGGATCTCACCGTTCGGTGACACCACCTTCACGTCGGAATAATCCCCCATCTCAGAGGACGGAGTCGTGCCGGCGTGGAAGTCTTCCAGCTTCGTGTTCCGGAAGCACTCCAGCGCCATTGCTTTCGCCAGCCGCTTCCGCAGGATTTCGTCGTTCCTTAGCAGTGTTAATTGCTCGCCGCGCATAACGACCTACCATTGTATTGGCATCGACGCATCGAATCGAGGCGATTGCCGAGCGGGTTTGGATTACTGAATCACCAAGAAGATACCATGCAGTTCGGGCCGTTGACACTCCACCGTCTGCGCCGACTTGCATGAGCGTGCTTCGGTCCTCGGCAAGCGCCGAGAATGCAAATTGAAATCGCTGGCTTTGGCGCAAAATCAGATTGACGGTGACAGCCGTGGACCTTGACCTCGAGGAACCGCTCATGAAGCTCGATGCTGCGCGCGCCCAGGCACCGGCGGAATGGCGATTGAGCAGTGCGTGACCGTAGGTCAGAGCGCTTTTCACTCAAGGCCCTGCTGATCGAGCTCGGCGCCGACGTGCATCCCCGTCGCTATCGTCACGCTAAAGAATAGGACACTCAGTCCGCCCGGGCAGCTTTTCCTGGAGGAAGCAAGAAGCGTTGCGAGATTGTTGACAGCCTGTGTCACGAGCAACGCCGGTCCACACAGCGAGGCCCAACTGTACAGAGCTAAAGGTAGGCCCTTCGGGTTCGGATCCGGTGCTGAACCCAACCCGCCGCAAGCGGCTGCGGTTAAGGCCGTGGTGATGAATGACCATTGTCCTACAATTCGCGAGATTGAGCTGTTAACTTCTCATGCGTCATTCACGGCGGCTGATCTTCCGGCTCGCAAGCATCGGACCCTACAGACATTGGACAAAGAGTTCGAAGTGGTTATCGCAGGAGGCGGCATTGCCGGTCTGACGGCCGCTCTCGTCTCGGCACGTCTCGGCCGCAAGACCCTCGTCCTGGCCGGGAAGGCTCTCGGCGGTCTTCTCTTGAGCATCGAGAAGATCGAGGGATTTCCAGGGTACGCCGATGGCATTCCGGGTTACGAGCTGTGCCCGATCATCCAGGAGCAGGCCGTTGCCGCCGGGGTCGAATTCGCGATGACCGATCTGCGGCGCGTCGAGGCGCAAGGCAACGGATGGAACGCAAAAACGGCCCAGGGAGACATGCATGCGCGCGCTCTCGTTCTTGCAACTGGATCGACGCTGAAAGAGATGGGCGTGCCAGGGGAGACGCGTTTGCGCGGCAAGGGCGTAAGCTATTGTGCGAGTTGCGATGCACCGCTCCTTCGCAACCGCACCGTTGCCGTCGTCGGCGGTGGTGATTCTGCTCTGCAGGAATCTTTGACGCTGGCGGCGTTCGCGGAACGCGTGATCGTTCTAGCACGTGGCGAGAAGCTATCCGCACAGATGGTCTACCGCAATCGCGTGGCCGAACATCCGAAGATTGAGATTCGCTTCGCTACCGTCGTCGAACAGATCCTCGGTGCGGAAAAGGTGACCGGGGCTCGCATCCGCGACACGGCGGGTGACGCGGCGGCCGATCTGGAACTGGCAGCACTATTTGTGTATATCGGATTGCAGCCGAACACGGAGTTCTTGAAGGGGCTGATGAGGCTCGATCCGTCGGGACGAATTCCGGCGGATGATCAGATGCGGACCGAACTGCGCGGCGTTTTTGCGGCTGGCGTCGTGCGATCGGGGTCAGCAGGTCGGGCGGTCGCGTCGGCGGGCGATGGGACGACGGCCGCGGTCGCAGCGGACCGGTTTCTGGCGGACGGCGATTGGTAATTTGGTCAAGCCAGCGCGCAGCTAATGTGTGGGCTCGCCAGGAGGAGGTGCAGATGAGCAGGCTATTGACGGTACATGATCCTCGCGGATACCCGCCGAAGGTCGTGGGCAAGCGTCTTGCGGCTCGGCGAGACAATCTGAATGGCAGAACGCTCTATCTGGTCGATTGCCTTTTCGATAATTCCGCAGTCTTTATGGAACAGCTGGGCCGCTGGTTCGCCGAGCACCTCCCGTTGGTTGTAACGCGAATCATCAGGCCGCGCGAAAGCTGGGAAGACGATCCCGCTATGCGCGCCAAAATCGTCGCGGATGGCGACGCAGCAATACTCGGCGTCGGGCTTTGAAGCACCTGCTGCCCGACGGTCGTCGGGCTGGCAATGGCACTGGAGGAGAGCGGCGTCCCCAGCGTCGCAATCCAGACGCATGTGTTCGCGCGGCTCGCACGCGCGAGCGCTCTTGCGAACGGCATGCCGCGGACGCGGCAGGCTTTCGTTCCGCAGCCGGTCGTTGGCCGCACGCCGGAGCAGTTGCGCGCCTACATCGAAGGAACGGATCCAATCTCGAGGCGTCCCTTCATGCAGGAGGTGATCGAGGGGCTGACCAGCGCACTTACCGAGGAAGATCTGAAAAGCATTTCGTTTGAACGATCGACACCGCGGTTGCTCGCGCCAGATACGGAGGACAATCTCGAGCGGCTGTTCATCGAAAACCGCTGGACGGATTTTCTGCCAATCGTGCTTCCGAGCGAGGAACGAGTGGAGCGGATGCTCAAGGGGACAAGCCACCCGCCCGACAAGGTGGTCGGACGCCTGCGCCCTGCGCGGTTTCGCGAGTTGTGGGAATTCACCGTCGAGAAAGTGGCCGTCAACGCGGTCATGGCCGGCGCGCGGCCGGAATATTTCCCAGTGGTTCTCGCACTCGCAGCGAGCGGCCAGACGGCCCGGGCCAGCAGCACGACGTCGTTTGCTACGATCTCAGTTGTCAACGGTCCGATCCGGCACGAGATTGGCATGGATGCCGGAATCGGCGTTCTCGGCCCCTACAACCACGCCAACGCCACGATCGGCCGCGCCTTCGGGCTGTTGTCGCAGAATCTCCAGGGCGGCTCGGTGCCGGGCGAATCCTACCTGGGCTCGCTCGGCAACTGGTACGCCTACACGGCCGCCTTCCCGGAGAACGAAGAACGCAGCCCGTGGGAACCGCTGCACGTGCAGCACGGCTTCAAACCGACCGACAGTTCCGTCAGCGTCTTCTTCGGCGGGTGGTATACCCAGGGCGGGTACGGTCCGCGCGAAACCTGGAAGGAAAAATTTATTCGCTGCCTGACCGCGACCGAGCACCATAACCCGCCATTGGTCGTGCTCGATCCAATCGCGGCGCGCGGTTTCGTCGAGGTCGGCTTCGACAGCAAGCGCAAGTTGATCGATTGGTGCGCCGAGAACGCGCGTCTGCCCGCCCGAGAGTATTGGGATAATCAATGGATTCAGACGCTGGTCCGCCCGCTCGCGGTGGCCGGCGTTGAGCCCTACGCGACCCGGCTCAAAGCCAAGCCTGATGAACCTGTCCAGATGTTCTTGCCGGAGGACATCAACATCGTCGTTGCGGGTGGCGAGACCCAGGGTGCCTGGAAGATGTTCGGCGGGTCGCTGCGGAAGAACGCTACAGTTTCCGTCGACGCTTGGCGATAAGACGGGCGCTCCTGTCCTTGCGAAAATTCCGTACCCTGACCTTATGGTGGCAAACGCGAAAACGCGCAGCGTTGAAATGCGCCACACGGGCAAGTTTGCCGATATAACCCGACTCAACCGCCCTGACCGACCATTCGAAATTGCATGCCTGGACGATTACGCGCGCGGGACCAGGACGGTTAGAGAAGTTCGTCTGTCTGGTTGTTAACAAGTGTCAACATCGCAGGACAGGTGTGAAGGGTTGCCCGTCAAACACTCAGTCCCGCTAAAAGTCTTGAAACCGCGTCGCCGACAGCTCGATGTAGCGGACCGTGTGCTGAATGTTCTTGTAGACGAGATAGGCCTGCAGCGAGCGCGCATCGATGCTGTCGTTCGAATCGGTCAGGTTCCGCTCTTGGTCGGCGATGGTAAGGTCATCACTGAAACGACGACTGTCAACGAAACTATCGATGAGGTCTTTGCGAATCCGCCCTTGCGACCGGACTGCCCAGCCGCGCGAGCGCGGATGCTTCGATAGGGCCGTGGAGCGACATCTGTTCCACGCGGTTGCGCCGCTTGTGTGGCGCTATGGAATTGGACCAATCCTGCGGCCGCGCCTACGGCGCGGCCGAGCGTTCCCAGAGCTGATGCCGCGGCTAATTGTAGACCTTCTTGCACTCCGGCACGTCGCGGCCGGGCAGGCCGATCTTATCGAATACCGCCTTTGAGAAGCCGAGCCGCTGCTGCACGTCGGGCACGACCTTGACCACTTTGCTGACGAGATCGCCTTTGTCGTCCTTGATAACCTCGGTGACGAAATTCGAGCCGATTGCCTGGCGATTCTCGTCGAGGACGATCCTTCCGTTCGGGGCGTCGAGGACCATGTTCTTCAGCGCCTCGCGGAATTTCTTGTTGCCATCGCCGAGTTCGCCGTTGACCTCGTCGAGTGCCTTGAACACGGCGTCGGCAGAGTTGTAGTAGTTGATGGCTAGCAGCGACGGGCTTCCAAAGGCGTTCTTAAAATATCCGTCCTTCGGCATTTGCTGGTAGGCCTTCACAAAAACCTGCCATTTGGGAGTCGGATCGGTATCCGCCATGCCGCTCGCGGCGACCGTGCCGATCAGCGCCTCCTTGGCCTTTCCCTTCGACGACAGCACTGTCTGGTCGACCATGATCGAGCCGCCGATGAGGTGGGCGTGGCCGCCGGCCTGCTGATACTGATTGAGGAAGTTCACGGCGTCGGCCCCGCCGAGGCCGAGATAGACGGCATCGACATCATCGGGCAGCGCAGCGATCGTCGAGGCGAAATCCTTGGTGCCGAGCGGCACCCAGAAGCGTTGGGTGATCTGACCGCCGCGCTGACAATATTCCAGCGCCAAGCCGAACACTTGCGTGTAAGTGAACGCATAGTCCTCGGCGACGGTCGCGATCTTCTTGTAGCCTTTGACGTTATAAATGTAGTCGCCGAGCCCGGCGTGCCACTGGGCGCCGTCCATGTTGAAGCGGAAGAAGGTCGGCGAGGGATCGACATAGGTCGTCTCCAGCGCGCCGGACGCTGCATTGATGACGGTGATCTGCGGCTGGGTCTTCGAATAGTCCCGCATCGCGATGCCTTCGGCGCCGGAAAGCGGCGAGATCAGCACGTCGACCTTGTCCTGCTCGACGAGCTTCTTGGCAGCGCGCAAGGCGGAGTCCGGGCTGGCGTCAGTGGAGCCGACGATGGTCTCAATATCCTTGCCGCCGGCCTTTCCGTTATGCGCTTTCACCGCCAGCTCGTAGCCACGCATGCCGTCCTCGCCGAGCACGGTATAAGTCCCTTCAAGCGTCGCAGTGACGCCGATCTTGAGCTTGTCCGCAGAAGCCGATCCAGTGCCGGCGAGCGCGGCGACCGCAACCGCAATTCCAATGCCCTTGCGCATGGGTCTCCCTCCTAATGTGTGTTTATTTCCGAGCGCCGTTAGACGGTGTCGTTGCGCCAGCCGAAAGCGTCCCGCCTGTCTTTTCGGGCGTAGTGATCCCTCGCTCGGCGCGCCGCAAATCGTCCCGGCACAAGCGCACACCGCAGCAATCGGGCGCGACCGCACCGCGCACGACTCGCGAAAAAGCGTAACAGCGAGCCGCCTCGGGTCACAAGCCCGCGCATCGGAAGCCCGACGCGGCGGCGTGTCTGCCAGTCTGATTCTTTCCGCTTTGGTCATATCCGCGGGAAGAGAGCGCAGGCACCAGCTCGGCGACCACAGCATCGGCGCGGCTTTGAAATAGTGGGCTCGGCCCAACGGCGGCGGGTCTCCACGGTGCTCCGAGGCACCACTTCCCACTTGTCAACGGGACATCGGCGTCGTTTAATTCCAGCAAACAAAACAACGGCGTGCATCTGGGGAGGGAGCATCCATGAGCACCGCGCTCGCGGTCTGTCATGGTGCCTTTGGTCGCGTCACGGTGTACCGGCTCGATAAGCCGATGCGTACACATGCCCATCGCGAAGGCCACCTGACGTTTCACCTCGGCGGCCCGCCGGCCGTTGTCGCGATCTGCGGCGTTCCGCACCGCGTCGACCAGAATGCTGGTGTCGCCATCAACCCATGGCAGCCGCATTCCTTTCACCCTTGTCCCGGCGACGAACCCTCAGTCTTCCTGGTCGCGTATATCTGCGACCGCTGGCTCGACCGCGATCAGGAGGGGCGCGGAGGTCTGCGGTTCGGCGCCAACGGGATCCGGATAGGAACGACCATCCGTTCTATCGCCGCGCACCTCGCCGACGCGCTCGTGACCGGCGCAAACTATCGGGTCGTCGATCGCGGCTTGAACCAGCTCTTCGATGCAAGCTTCGAGGAATCGTGGACTGACGGGCCAGGAAACGCTGCGGTGCGACAGAACGCACCTCTCGATTTCCGGGTGCGCAAGTCGCTGCGCCTCCTCAATGATGGGCTCGCCCAGGGGCTCGAGCTCGACGCGGTGGCCCGGCACGCCGGTCTTTCCCGTCCGCATTTCTTCAAGCTGTTCCGTGAGAACACTGGCCTGACACCCGCACTCTATGCGAATACGATGCGAGTCGAACGGGCGCTCGAGCGGCTCATGGGCTCGCAAGCCTCGATCACGGATATCGGCTACGAGCTTGGGTTTTCATCACAGAGTCATTTTACGCATTTCTTTTCTGCGCACGTAGGAATCGCGCCGACCCTCTACCGGACCGTCGCGCGGGTCGTGAGCGATTAGGCGACAGCACGTGAAAAATCAGACTATCGAGCATGTCGCGGGGCCAGGGCTCGTTTAGCTTTCGGTAACTCGGAGGGTAGGAGGTGAGCACGGCGTTGGGCGATGACGAAGCGCTTTACACGGGGCGCGGCGGCTCGCTCGCCCGTTGGATTGGCCGCCGTCCGCTCGTTGCGCTCCTCACTGCGATTGCAGTCATCGTCGGATTCTGGCTCGTTCTCGCGCCGTGGCCGGCTGGCTTGGAGGATTGGTTCGGCCGGAAGCGAATCTTCATCAACGCGCTTTTCAACGGCATCACCCTCGGCGGGTTGTACTTTCTCGTCGCTTCCGGATTCACGTTGATCTTCGGCCTGATGCGCAACGTCAACCTTGCGCACGGCTCGCTCTACCTCTTTGGCGGCTACATGGGTTATGAGGCCGCCGAGTGGACCGGCTCGTGGCCGCTGAGCTTCGTCGCCGCGTTTGTTTGTTGCGCCATCGTCGGCATCGCCATGCAGGTCCTGATCTTTCGGCGGATGGAAGGGCAGGATCTACGGCAAACGCTGGTGACACTTGGCCTCTCGATCGTATTTGCCGATCTGATGGTTTGGGTGTGGGGCGGAAACGCCTTCCAGATCACGACGCCGGACTATCTGATGGGTCCGCTGCCGACCCCGATCGTCGTGGCAGTCAAATCGAATGGGGAGGCGGTCTTTCTTCAGTACCCACGCGTGCGGCTCGTCATTTTCGCCGCCGCAGTGGCCATCGGCGTTGCGATGTGGCTTGCTCTGCATCGCACCCGGATCGGCGTTATGATCCGGGCCGGTGTCGACGATGGCGACATGCTCTCGGTGATGGGCTATCGCGTGCAGCTGGTCTTCGTCCTCGTCTTCGCCTTTGGGGCCGGCCTTGCCGGAATTGCCGGGGTCGTCGGCGGGACCTTCCAATCGATTTCACTCGGTGAAGACTCGCATTTCCTATTGGCATCGCTGGTCGTGGTCATCGTCGGCGGCATGGGATCGATACCTGGAGCGGCCCTTGGAGCGCTCATCATCGGCCTGTCCGAGCAATTCGGCCTTGTCTACATCCAGAACTACGCGACCGTGACTACCTTCCTGATCATGGTCGTCGTGCTTGCGTTGCGCCCGCAG
>Ga0187783_10002669_pt1 | contig 13223 bp, 5 predicted proteins | sample 1015_SJ02_MP02_2_FD_132471 | JGI IMG/M metagenome (GOLD analysis project Ga0187783, IMG submission 132471) | Tropical peat soil microbial communities from peatlands in Department of Meta, Colombia - 1015_SJ02_MP02_20_MG | ecosystem: Environmental > Terrestrial > Soil > Wetlands > Peat | place...
AGCAGTGGGCGAGTCTTGCTCAGTGAAAGCGCGTCCTTTCACCATGGGGATTCCGAACGTCTCGTAATACTCCGGCGTGACCATCTCAAATCCGGCGCCCGGCCGGCTGGACGGGTCGCTGACTGGCTGACCGGCAATGCTGAACGGCATGCCGAAATGCACGCCCTCAATGGGCATCCCGGTCGCAGCTTCGGCACCCACAACCCCGGGCAGAACCTTGATCCTGCCCAGAACTTCGCGATAGAAGCTGATGATGTGCGCCGACTGGTAGGGCTCCTCCTTCGGAGGGTCCAATCCGAACGTAAGCAGATGACCGGCGCGGAAGCCCAGGTCGACCCGGGACAGGTTCCACAGACTGTGCAAGGCGAGCCCGGCGCCAGACAACAACGTCAGAGCCAGGGCAAATTCGCACACGATTAATGTCTTTCGCAGGCGGTGACGTACCATGCTCGTGCCCGAACGCCCGCCTTCTTTTAGGGTTTCGTTCGGGTCGACGCGGGAAGCATGCCAGGCCGGAGCACAACCAAAGAGCGCACCGGCCGCCGTCGTCGCCAACAAGCTGAACAGGAGCACGGGCAGATTTAGAGTAATGTCGGCCTCGGAGGGAAGCTGATTCGGAGGCAGCTTGCTCACCAGCACGCGGAGCAAAATCGCGCCGAGGGCTATTCCGAGTCCGCCGCCGATGCCCGCCAGAACCAGGTTCTCGCTCAGAAATTGGCCAAAGAGTTGCATCCGCGTTGCGCCGAGGGAGGTACGAACCGCGGCTTCTCTCAAGCGAGTCGTGCTTTTCGCCAGAACCAGGTTGGCTACATTCGCGCAAGCGATCAGCAGCACCAGGCCGACTGCTCCCATGAGCAACCACAGAATTCTCTGGCTCTCCTTGGGGAAAAAGTCGTTGTGCAACGGTTCCACACTCACGCCCCATCCTTTGTTGGACTGCGGATGATCCTGAGCAATCCGGTTGCTGACGACATCCAGGTCAGCCTGCGCTTGAGCAATCGATACACCCGGCTTGAGACGGCCGATCACCAGCAGCCAGTGAAAGTCGTGGTTGATCTGATCTGGCTTGAAGGCCAGCGGTACCTGGAATTGCGATTCCAGGCGATCGGTTTGACCGGATTGGTTTACCCCAACCACGGTATAAGGCTCGCCATCCATCTTGATTTGTTGGCCAACGATGTTGCGGTCGCCGCCGAGGTGAAGCCAAAGACGATGCGTGAGGATCACGACATGGTCGTTGCCAACCTGGCCTTCTTCCGGTAAAAAATCACGTCCCAGGAACAGTGGGGTTCCCATCATCCGGTAAGCGCCAGGTGTCCCTGCTCGCCCCAGGATACGTTCGGGTTGGTCAGGAGTAGCAAAGTTGTAGGCGGCGCCAGTCCATGCGATCAAATCCTGAAACGTCTTGTTCTGTTGCTTCCAATCGAGAAAGTCCCCGGCGGAGACCGAGTTTTTGCCCTGCTGCACTTTTGACCAGACCATCACCAGTTGCTCGGGATTCGGGTATGGCATGGGTGCCAGCAAGACTGCATAGATCACGCTAAAGATGGCGGTGTTCGCCCCAATTCCAATTGCCAGGGTGGCCACCGCAACCGTAGCAAACCCCCGGTTTCTAGAAAGCAGGCGAACCGCAAAACGCAGGTTCTGCGGGATGCGGTGGATTGTCTGCCAGCCTCTTGCGCGTGCCGCCATGCCACCGCCGAGGAGGCGCAACCCAAAACGAAAATCCTGCAGTTGTTGAGTCACGGTTACCTTATCACTCGTAGCGCAGCGCCACCACGGGATCAACCTTGGCCGCACGGCGGGCTGGGATGTAGCTGGCCAACACAGCCGTGGCGAGCAACGCGATGGGAACGCCAAAGAAAGTTGGCGGGTCCAAGGGGCTGACTCCATAAAGCAGGCTTCGCAGGAGTCGGGTCAGCAGAAATGCTGCCCCCAACCCAATCCCCACACCGACGCTCGCCAGCAACACTCCGTTCTTGACGATCATTCCCGCGATCGCGCGAGGCTCGGCGCCGAGCGCCAGGCGAATGCCCGTTTCCCGTGTCCGTTGCACCACGGTATAGGAGATCACGCCAAACAGACCGACCGCAGTGAGAACCAATGCCAGCGCAGCGAAGGTCGCAAGCAGGATCGCCTCGAAGCGCGTATCCGCGATGGAATCATCCACGTATTCGTCGAGCGTCTCGACGTGCAGAAGAGGCAGATCCTTGTCCAAGGATTGGACCTGTTTTCGCAGTGAAGGCACCATGGCTTGCGGATCAATGGCAGTGCGAACGACCACCGACATGGGAGCGAAGGGCAATTGTGCGTAGGGTACGTAAGACTCCGGAATCGACGGGGCTGCCAATCCTTCGGCCTTCACATCGCCGACCACTCCGACGATGAGTCGCATGGGAGGCCCCTCGTTGCCGGTGGAGACGTCCGGCCGGATCCGTTTGCCGACAGGATTCTCACCGAGAAAGATTTGCTTCGCCAGACTCTGGCTGATCACAACCACCGCGGTCGCCCCTGGAGCATCATCGCGAGCGTCGAATTCCCGGCCCTTCAGCAGCGGGATTCCGAGAGCCCGGAAATAATCCTGATCCACCAGGTGCAAGGTTGTAACCGGAGGCTCCGATGCCTTCCCTGGCCGACCCTCGACCTCGAAGCCGGTCTTGACCTCATCGGCCGACAGCGGAAGTGGAAACGCGCCGCTGGCAGAGCGCACCCCGGGAAGACTTCGGATCCGAGCCAACAGCTGGCGATAGAATTCGACGCGCTGCGGATGTCGATAACGACCGGGCAGGTCCAGCCCGAAGGTGATCACGTGGTCTTTGGCGAATCCGGGATCGACTCTCCCCAATCCCAGAAAGCTTCGCAGCAGAAGGCCTGCGCCCGTCAGCAGCAGTACGGCAAGAGCTGTCTCTATGACCACGAATGTGTCCTTCAGCCGGCTCCGCGCGCGACTCTCGGTTCCGCTCCGGCCGCCTTCATTGAGCGAAGGAGCCAGTTCCCTCCCGGTAGCATGCAGAGCCGGGATTAAGCCAAACAAAAGGCTGGTGAGAACCGCAGCCGCGGCGGTGAAAATCAAGACCTGCAGGTTGAGGCTGGCTTCGGAGATTCTGGGCAGCTCTCCCGGTGCCAACTTGGTCAGCCAATTGACCGCCCACACGGCAAAGACAAGCCCGACGGCGGCGCCGACCGCAGCGAGCAGCATGCTTTCTGTGAGCAACTGCCGCACCACAACCCAACGTGGAGCTCCCAGAGCCTTACGCACACTGATCTCTCTCGTCCGCGCGGTGGCTCTCGCCAACAACAGATTCGATAGGTTGGCGCAGGCGATGAGCAGAACCATGCCTACGGCTGCGAAAAGAATCAAAAGCCCCGGGCGTGTCTCCCCCACCACTTGATCGATTTCACGAACCACCGCGATTCCCGTGGGCCGGTTCTCAGGGTATTGCTTGTTCAAAGCGCCCTGAATCTTGCTCATCTCACTCTGCGCTTGCGCCAGCGTGACCTCGGCCTTGAGACGGGCAATCACATCGAGATAGGCATATCCGCGCTGAGCTGTCGCCGGCCGTGACCCATTGATCGGCCGGGCATCGAGAGCAATTGTGGTCCAGAATTCAACCGGTGTCCGCTCGACCGGAAACTGAAAGCCAGGGGGCATCACCCCTGCGACCGTGAACTGTTGGCCGCTTAGGGTGAGGCTCTGGCCAACAACGTTGGGATCCGACGCAAAGCGATCTTGCCAGAAGCTATGGCTCAAGATGACCGGGAAACCGGTGCTAACCGGCTGGTCTTCTTCAGCACTGAAGTTTCTTCCCAGTAGGGGAGCAACGCCCACCAGCGAAAGCGTATTCGCAGAAACGACCGCTCCGGTCACGTGGATGGGTTCGCCTCTCCCGGTAAGGGTGAAATCGTCCACGTGAAATGCAGAGAGACCTTCGAAAGCGTGGTTCTGTGCCCTCCAGTCCAGGAAGGTCGGATAGGACACACCAATATCGTCGCGCCGGCCAGGCTCGGTGGTTTTGACCGCCACTAACCCGCGAGGATTGTGAAATGGCAGGGGTCGCAGCAGAACGGCATCCACCACGCTAAAGATGGCCGTATTGGCTCCGATTCCGAGCGCCAGGGTGAGCAGGGCAACAGCTGTGAATCCTGGGCTCTTGCCCAGCTGGCGCAGTGCATAACGCAGGTCCTGAGCGATGGCATTCATTTTCTTCCCTCACTCGTAACGTAGAGCTTGCTTGGGATCGACGTGGGCCGCGCGACGGGCTGGGATGAAGCTCGCCGACAGCCCCACCCGCACAAGACCGGCAGAAACGGCCGCGAACCGGAGCGGATCGATTGGCGCACGCCGAACCGCATCTCATCTCGCGACTGCTTCAGGGCTTGTGGCCGGCGGATTGGCCGGATCGCTGGTGATCCACCCGTCAAACAGCTGAATCGTCCGGTGCCCATAGGAAGCATTCACTTCCGAGTGGGTGACCTGAATGATGGTCGTTCCCTGATCATTCAGCTTCTTAAACAGCTCCATGATCTCTTTGGCTTGGCTGGAGTGCAGATTTCCCGTGGGTTCGTCGGCAAGAATCAGTTTGGGATTTCCCACCACGGCGCGAGCGATGCCCACCAACTGCTGCTGGCCTCCGGAAAGCTGGCTGGGGAATAAGTCCTTCTTGCCGACGATCTGAAACCGATCGAGAATTTCTGCCACCATGCTGGCCCGCTGCGAGCGGGAAATATTCCGGTACGAGAGCGGCACATCGAGGTTCTCATAGACGGTGAGATTGTCGAGCAGGTGATAGCTCTGAAAGACAAAGCCGATGTATTTCCGGTTGAGGTCGGCGCGCTTCTTGCGGTCGAGCTTGTGGACCGGCTGATCGAGAAGATAATACTCTCCCGCCCAACTATCGTCGAGCATGCCGATGATGCTGAGCAAGGTCGACTTCCCGGACCCAGATGGCCCCATCACGGTCACAAACTCGCTATCCCGAATATCGACATGGATGCGGCGCAAAACATAGGTCACCCCCGCACCGGTTTTGTACGTCCGCTCTACATTGCGCAGTTGAATCATGGGTCACTCCATCGAGCATCTTGAGGTGCGATTTTCGTCGCGCTCTCCGCGTTCCTGCCCAAGCCGCTCTCGAGAAAACAGGAACTCCATGTCACTCGTACCTCAGCGCTGCCATGGGATCGACCTTGGCCGCGCGACGGGCGGGATTGGCGGCCGCGCCAAGCGCGAAGAGCACGGTACCAGCGGCAGCGGCGACATAGACAGAAGGGTCATTGGGGCTGATTTGCACCAGAAAGGCTGAAATCAGACGGGCCATGGCCATCGCCAGCAGCCAACCCAGCGCCAACCCCGGCAACGTCAGCCACATTCCTTCCCGCAGGATCATCCGCAGCACATCCCGGGGTCTGGCCCCGAGGGCGATGCGGATGCCAATCTCGCTGGTGCGTCGCGCAACGGAATAGGCCATCACCCCGTAGAGGCCGATCGCCGCCAGCAGCAGTGCGATCGAACTCAGCGTCGCCAGCAGGCTGGCAGCGATCTTTTGCGGGAATAACGAAGCGGCAATGTATTCCTCGAGGGACATGGCACCGTAGACCGGAACCGCAGAATCGATCGCTTGCGAAGCGCGCCGCAGCGCTGCCACAGCATCGTCCGCGGGGGCGGACGAGCGGACGAAGAACTTCAGGCCCATCTCTGGACGGTAGATCTGGCGAATGGGCACGTAAAAGTACGGCCTCGGGCTTTCGGTGAGCCGATCGATCTTACTGTCTTGGACTACTCCGATGACGCTAAACCATCGGCCCCAGCCGTGCACCTTCTGCCCGATCGGGTTGCGATTCGCCAAGAAGCGGCGCACAAACGCTTGGGTGACAATCATGACGGGCTGGCGCGTGGTGTCGTCTTGTAAAGTGAAATCCCGGCCTTCGAGCACTGGGATTTTCATGAGGTCGAAATAACCGGGGCTGATGAGGTTGCGATAAATCTTCATGTTCTCGTTCGGACCGGGGACATAGCCCTGGATTTCGAGGTCTTCCCACGAACCCGCCCATACGCTAAGCGGAATGTAATCGCCATAGGCGACCGCAGTTACTCCTGGCTGGTGTTCGAGCGACTGTTCGAGCCGCATGCGGAAGGAGTCGGCCCGCGTGGCGTCATACCCTGCCGCCGACACGTTCATCTCGGCGATTGCGATGTGTCGGGAATCAAAGCCAGGGCGGATTTCTCGGGCGAGGTGAAAACTACGGATAAAGAGCCCCGCCCCGATCAATGCCACCATCGCGAGCGCCACCTCCGATGTCACGAGCAGCCCACGCATGCGATGCGAATGAGCGCTCGCACTTCCGCTTCTGCCCCCTTCCTTAAGCGTCTCATTCACTTCGCTACGGGAGGCGTGGATAGCCGGGGCGAGCCCGGCGATGCTCGCCACCGCGAATGCCAGCCCGGCCATGAACAGGAGCACTCCCGCGTCCAGCGGAGCGCGAACTAAGTTCGGCACCGTGGTTGCCGGCACGAGCCAGCGCAGCGACCCACCGAGCCACTGACATAGGCATAGGCCAACGAGCGCGCCTGCGACGGCAATCAACAGGCTCTCGGTGAGAAGCTGCCGTATCAAGCGTGATCGCCGCGCTCCGAGCGCAAGCCGAACACTCAGTTCTCTCCGCCGGGCAACGGCGCGAGCCAACAAAAGATTGGCGACGTTCGCGCACACAATCAAAAGCACCACGCCGCAGGCGCCCATCAGAATACTTAACGGCGCCAGCAGCGACTCTTGAATTCCGTAATGGGATCTCCAAAGCGGCAGGAGCGTGACGCTCATGCCCTGATTCGTGTCCGCATCCGCCTCGGCCATCTGGCGCGCGATTCCCTCGAGCTCGGCGCGGGCCTGCTCGATGCCAGCCGGCGGTGCCAGCCGGGCCAGAACCCGGAACATCCGCGTCTTGCGATTCTTGAGCATCCAGTCGCCGGTCGAGCTCAACTGGCCGAAGGTCGTGGCGGGGGCCCACATTTCGAAAGAGAGGCCCGGCATGGACCCATGAAAACTGGCCGGGGCAACACCGATAATCGTGTACGGGTAGCGATTGATCTGGACGGTCGTGCCGACCACGGAGGGATCGGAGCCATAGCGGTTTTTCCATAACGAATCGCTAATGACGACCACGTCGTGAGCATTTTGCTCGTCCCCGCTCTCCGCCCGGGAGAAGAATCTGCCGACTTCCGGGCGCACGCGAAGCATATCGAAGTAGTTGCCCGAAACCAGCTCTCCCCAAATGCGCTCGACTTGCGCCCGCCCGCCTACGGCAAAGTCCATCGGGTAGGTCACGGTCAACGCGCTCACAGACCTTGCATGGTCACGAAAATCCTGGAAGTCCAGATACGAGGTCGGAGTCCATTCGCGGGAGGGAGTCAACATTTCGAGCGCGACCACATGATCCGGATCTCCCGCGCCGGGCAGCGGGTTCAAGAGCACGGAGCGAATCCAGCTGAAGATGGTGGCGCTCGTTCCGATACCCACGGCAATCGTGAGAATTGCCACCGCGGCAAAAGCGGGATGGTTCCGCAGCGTGCGTATTCCGTAGCGCTCATCTTGCAGGAGAGTCTCCATGTCACTCGTACCTCAGGGCGATCATGGGGTCGACTTTGGTGGCTCGCCGCGCGGGGATGTAGCAGGCACAAAGGGCAACCAGCATGAGGCCTACCGCCACCGACAGGTAGCTCCAAGGATCCGTGGCGCTTACGGTGAGAAAACTCTTGAGCACGCGCGCGCTGGCGAACGCGGCTCCCATCCCCAACATCAGGCCGACACCCACAATGAGGAATCCATGGCGAAAAACCATCTTCAAGATATCGAAAGGCTGCGCTCCAACCGCCATGCGTACGCCAATTTCGTGCGTCCGCTGGGCGGCGGAATAGGAAATGACACCGTAAACGCCGACCACCGCCAGAACCAAGCCAAGCAGCCCCAGCGATGCCGCCAAGCCGGCGCCGATTTGAAACAGCAACAACCCATTCCACGTATCGAGGGCCTGGGTCATCGTCTGGACATCAAAGATCGGCAGGGACGGAGCCAGGGACCCAAGCAGGCCTTCGATTTGCGGAATCATTGTTTCCGGCGCGATTGAGGTGCGCACCTGAAGAATGGCGAACGAGTTCGTCGGATAGTGTTGGGCAACCGGAACGAAGAAATAGGGAGCGATGTCTCCGGTGATCCCATGGAAGCGTGCGTCTCCGACCACGCCGATCACTTCGATCACATGCCCGGGTTCGCTACCCAGCTGAAAATGTCGGCCGATGGGGTCCTGATTCGGCCAAAACCGCTGGACCATCGTCTGGTTCACCACCGCAGCGAACGGGGCTGTCTCGCTATCGCTCTCATCGATCATGCGGCCCCGGATCAGGGGAATTTTCATGGTCGGCAGATAGCCGGAGGAGACCGCGCCGTAGGTGATGTCAGGCTTCGGCTGCCCGGTAGGGGGCTGATAGCCATCGATCTCGAGAGTATCGGAGTTGCCGATATATCCCATCGGGACGCTGGACGCTGTACTCGCCGACTCGATCCCGGGTAGGGAGCGCACCCGGGCTAACAGGTTGTGATAGAACGCCCGATATTGTTCCTCGCTGTAGCCGATTTCCGCGGGATCCATACAGAAATTGATGACCCCCGACGGCTCGAAACCGAGATGGCTCTGTTGCGCTTTGCCTAGGCTGCGCGCGAACAGCATGGCGATGATCAGCAGCATGAGCGAACCACCCACCTGAAGAATCACCAGCCCATCGCGTAGCCGGTGCCGACCCGCAATGACACCTCGGCCCGACTCGTGCAACACGGCACCTAGATTCTGGCGCGACGCGGGAAGCGCCGGAACCAAGCCCACCACCACTCCGGTTGCCAAGGCAATGGCCACCGCGAAAGCGAACAGCCGCCAATCGAAACTGAAATTGAGCCGCACCGGAACATCGATATGAAGGCGGATGGAGCTCAGAAACGAGCTTCCCCACAATCCGATCAGAATTCCCAACCCGCCGCCGGCCAAGGCCAAGACCACGCTTTCGGTTACCAATTGCCGAATCAGACGGATGCGGGCCGCCCCTAATGCTCGACGAACAGCCATTTCGCGGGCACGAACCGTGGCCCGCACCAGGAGTATGTTGGCCACGTTCCCACAGGCCAGCAGAAGCACCATGCCGGCCAGGCCCAGGAAGAGTCCTGACACCATCAGCATGCTGTTCGCAGGATCGGGAGCGGGCCGGGAACGTAGCTCGGGAAAAATGCGTAGCCGCAGGTCCTTGTCTACGTCGGGGTATTGCTGGGCAAGGCGATCGGCGACGACGTCCAGCACGGCTTGGGCTTGCTTGAGAGTCACTCCAGGGCGCAGGCGTCCATAGAGCAAAACATTTCGGGCTAGCCGATTGGTCATGAAGTCGCGGGGGACACCCTCGAGGGTTGCCATACCGAGCGGCAAGAACGCCTGAAAGCTCAGGACGGAATTGATCCCGTCGAACCCCTTGGGGGCTACACCCACGATGGTCACCGGCGAACCATTGACCGAGACCCTCTTCCCCAAAATTCCCGGATCACCGCCAAACCGTGTCTCCCAGAAGGAATAGGTCAGAACCATGACCGGGTCGGCGCCCATCACCTCGCCTTCGGAGGGCAAAATGAACCGGCCCAAGGCCGGCTTGATGCCGAGCATAGAAAAGAAATTTCCGCTGACGTAATTGGTCAGGACGCGATCGGTTCTGCCATGGGCGGTGATGCCGTCCATCCCGAACTGGTAGGCGAGCAGGTTCGACAGAATCCCCGAAGTCTGGGCGCGCAGGTCGCGGTACTCGGCGATCGAGAAGACATCGTTGTGCGTGCCAGCCTTTTCGATCTGCGTTAGAACCGTGATCTGGCCAGGATCTGCGACCGGCAGCGGCCGCAAAAGGAACGAGTCCACCATGCTGAAGATGGTCGTGTTGGCCCCGATTCCCAAGGCGAGCGTGATCACCGCAATCGCGGTGAATCCCGGCGATCTTCGCAACCCCCGCAAGCCATACCGCACATCCTGCAGCAAGGTTTCCATGTCACTCGTACCTCAGGGCCAATATCGGATCGATTCTGGTGGCCCGCAGGGTCGGAAGCCAGGCGGCCGCCAGGGCGACGATGGCCACCAGAACGGCGGTGGCTCCCAGGGTCAGCGGATCGCGATGGGAAACTCCAAACAGCTGGCTGCGGATCAGGTGGCTCAAGATCAAGGCCAGGGGCAAAGCCAGCGCCATGCTAACCCCCGCCAATTGCGCCACCTCCGTCAAGACCATACGAGCTACCGCGCCTCGACTCGCTCCGAGCGCGATGCGAATGCCGATTTCGCGCGTGCGTTGCACCGTGGTATAGGCTAAAACGCCATACAGCCCGACGGCGGCCAGCGAGGTTGCCAATACGCCGAAGCTGGCGGCCAGCCATGCGATCAAGCGCTCCGTACTCAGGCTTGCATCGACTTGCTCATCCATGGTGCGCAGGCTGTCGACCACGAGCTTCGCATCCAGCTTTTCGATTGCTTTTCGAATCGCCCCTTGTGCAACCTGCGGCGCCTGCCAAGTGCGCAGGTAGAATTGCAGCGAAGAATCTCCCGCATCTTTTGCCTGAAGGTAAGGCACGAAGACGGTGCGCACGACGTCGCTGCGGACTTCCTTGTGCCGGGCGTCTTTCACCACGCCGATGATTTGCAGATCGGTTCTTACATCTCCTCGCTCATCCGTCAGATAATGTCCCAGCGCCATCTCCGGCGTGGCAAAAAAATGTCGCGCCAAGCTCTCGTTGACCACGGCAACCTTGGACGCATCCGGGCCATCTTGCTCGGTGAAGCCGCGGCCCGCAAGCAATTGGGTTTGCAGCGTCGACAGATAATTCGAGGTGACAATCGACCACTCCACGTCCATGTCCTCTTGCTCCCTCGCCGTATATCCCGGGATCGTGATGTTTTGGGTTGAAGAGTCATCGGCTAGCTCGGGATCGGTCGTCGCCGCCACCGCGCGCACTTCCGGCAAGGCAGCCAGGGTATCTTCGACCCGCCGGAACAACGTCGGAATTTCTTTCGCGTCATAGCCCGCCAGTTTGGGATCCAGGCTCAGGGTCACCAAGTGGTCGGTAACGAATCCCACATCGAGCGTTTTCAGGTTGTACAGCGTGCGCAGGAAAAGTCCGGATCCAGCCAGGAGTAGAAGGCTGAGCCCAATCTGCATGCCCACGGCGGCCCGCCGCAGATGCCGTCTGCCACCGGCGACGGTGATGGTTTGCTGCTTCAATGCGGGAGTCAAATCGGGATGCCAGAACTCAAACATCGGCATCAGGCTGAAGAGCACACTCGCAACGAAGGCCAGACCAAAATTGAACGCGAAGATCCGCAGATCGGGGAGGGCAGAGAATGCCATCGCGGTCTGAGGGTCGCTCGACAGCCTCCTCGCCAGCAACCCGGAAACCGAGGGCGCCAGCAACAGGCCCAGGCTGCCGCCCAGAACGCCCAGCAGCAAGCCTTCCACCAGCAATTGTTGTCCGATTCGCCGGCGCTCCGCCCCGAGGGCATACCGAACCGAGATTTCCCGCACCCGACCCGCAGCCCGGACGAGTAGCAGGCCGGCGACATTGGCGCACGCCATCAAAATCACCAAACCAACCATGCCCATGACGATCAGAAGGGGTGTGCGAATGTTCTCGCGCAATGGCGAGAACCCCAAGGAGCCGTCCAGCAGCTTGATCCGGCTCTTGTCGAGAAAGCTTTCGCGGAATGAGGCGGACTGACTCTTGATTCCCTTAAGCTCCTCCGCACGCAGAGAGTGCCAGAGTAGGTTGATGCCGGCTTCGGCCTGCGACCGATTCTCGCCCACTCTGAGGCGAGCAAAGATGTTCAGCCAACGAGACCGCCGCTCATCGAGGTCATTCCAGTCGGGAGTAATCTCGGGTTTCATCATCATGGGCGCGAACAAATCTGGCACATTTCCCACGACGATGCTGTGAAAGGCCGGCTGCGTAATCCCGATCACGGTGAAAGGATGGCCGTTGATCAAAAGGATCTGATTTAAAACTCCGGCCTCCGCCCCGAATTTCCTCTGCCAATATGCAAAGCCGAGAACCACAACCGGGTTGGCGTTCGTGACTAGGTCGTCCGATTGCACGAGCAGCCGTCCGAGTGCTGGTCGCACTCCGAGCACCTCAAAGTAGTTCCCGCTCACCAGTTCGGTGTTCGCCAGATCGGCCTGGTTGTGCCACTCGACCCCGACTTGGGTCGAATCGGTGGCTAGGACACCCGCAAACACCCGGTTTTGGTCGCGAAGATCGCGATACATCGGATAGGAGAAATAGTCGGCAGGACTGCCCCCGTAGGAGCTGGCTCTTCCCGTATCCGCACCGGAGAATTGAAGCTGCACCAGCTGTTCCGGCTCGCGCACGGGAAGACGTCGCAAGAGCAGTTGATCGAGCAGGGTAAAAATCGCGGTATTGGCCCCGATGCCGAGCGCGAGCGTGATCACCGCAATGGCGGTAAAACCAGGGTTCTTGGCCAGGATTCGCAGGCCATACCGCAGATCCTGCAGCAGCGTTTCCATCTCAGTCGCACCTCAATGCCACGGTGGGATCGACGGAGACCAGGATCGCCCAGGGGTCATCCCGTGCATGCCTTGACCCATCTGAGATCACCCCTGGCGCCGATGCCGAGGCCCAGAATGATCACCGCCACTGCCGTAAAACCAGAGATTTCCGCCGCATGCCCGGGCCGTAGCGAATGTCCCGCAACTGTCTGTCCCTCAAGTTACCTCGATGCTCTCCTCAACCACACGGCCGTCGAATAAGTGAATCTGTCGCTCGGCATGTTTGGCAAACCGGGGATCGTGCGTCACCATGCAGATGGTCGCGCCCTCTTGATGCAGGTCGCGCAACAGGTCCATGACCGCCTCGGCATTGCGCGAGTCGAGATTCCCCGTGGGCTCGTCGGCGAGAAGGATGGAAGGCGACCCCCCCAAAGCACGGGCCACGGCTACCCGCTGCTGTTGGCCCCCCGACAGCTGGGAGGGGTAATGCTTGGTGCGGTGGCTCATGCCAACCCGTTCGAGCGCGGTCTGCACGCGCTGCTTGCGCTCGGAGGAAGGCATGCCGCGATAGGTAAGCGGCAACTCCACGTTCTCGTAGACATTGAGATCGCCGATCAGGTTGAAACTCTGGAAGATGAATCCGATTTCACGATTGCGA
>Ga0187783_10002670_pt1 | contig 13221 bp, 11 predicted proteins | sample 1015_SJ02_MP02_2_FD_132471 | JGI IMG/M metagenome (GOLD analysis project Ga0187783, IMG submission 132471) | Tropical peat soil microbial communities from peatlands in Department of Meta, Colombia - 1015_SJ02_MP02_20_MG | ecosystem: Environmental > Terrestrial > Soil > Wetlands > Peat | place...
CAAATCAATCCATCCACAGCGCCGTGGACGTCCGGTAACGGCGCCGAATTCATTTCCACGGGCTCTGAGCAGATCGGCGCTTGCGTCCCGGGCTTCTGTAGGGAAGGGTCCTTCGCCCACCCTCGTGCAATACGCTTTCGTGACGCCGATCACGGTGTGGATCGAAGTCGGGGCTACGCCCGTCCCGATCGCCGCCCCACCCGATGTGGCGCTCGAAGAAGTGACGAAAGGATAAGTTCCATGGTCGATGTCGAGCATCGTGCCCTGGGCACCTTCGAAGAGGATGGAATCGCCACTGGTGAGCGCTTGATTCAACAACACCGCCGTATCGGAAACGAAGGGGGTCATTTGCGCGGAAGCGGCAGCGTATTCGGCATACATTTTATCCGGATCGAGCGGCTCGGAGTTAAACAGCGCGTGGGCGATCATGTTCTTTTCGCGGCAGGCGTTTTCAATATGGGTCTTGAGCAGCCTCAAATCCAGAAGATCGGCAACCCGCAGGCCGCGCCGTCCCATTTTGTCTTCGTACGCCGGGCCAATACCGCGCGAAGTAGTTCCAATTTTTACCCGGCCCGGAGCATTCTCGGAAGCCAGTTCGATCATGCGGTGATAGGGAAGGATGACGTGAGCACGGTTGCTGACAAACAGAGTCCCATCCACTTTGATCCCCTCGCCACGCAGGGCCGCCACTTCCTTCAGAAATGCTATGGGATCGAGGACCACGCCATTCCCGATGACGCTGCGGCAGCTGGGTCGTAGTACACCGCAGGGGACCAGTTGGAGAACGAATTTCTTTCCATTGGCGACGACGGTATGGCCGGCATTGTGTCCGCCGGCATAGCGCGCCACAATGGAAAAGTTGTGCGCGAGCACGTCGACGATCTTGCCCTTGCCCTCATCGCCCCACTGGGCGCCGACAACGACCGCAGTTTTCCCCGTCGTCAAAACTGACTCCGTCAACCAGTGTTGAACGGCTGCCCCCAGCCGCTGGCACACGGTTCTCTCGTGCTGGCCTCATGCGCTGAATCCGCCCGACCAAGGCGGAGCGGAAATGTACGTCGCATGATAACCTGCCAGGCTCAGCATGGGCAATTCGGTGTCGAAGCGGTGATTTTTGCCGGGGGCAGGGTTCGCGGTTGCCCGCGAGTCGCTTCCGCTTCGAGCCCGCGACAGGTGAGACCCGAGGAAGATAGACTATCCCTATGCCAGAGCTCCCCGAAGTCGAAACCATCGCCCGCGGGTTGGCCAGTCGTGTCGCGGGCGACGTGATCGACTCGGTTTGGCTGGGAGCAAAGCCTGAACCTTTCAAGTCTGCCGCGGCCGAGATCATGGCTACACTCCAATCGAGGCGCATCGCGCACGTGCGGCGGGTTGGGAAGCATCTCGTGTTCGATCTCGAAACCCTCAGGCCGACTCCCTTGCCCGCCCGGAGCGGAAGCGCCCGAGGGATGAGGACGAGCGCGGCTCGATCCGGGGCCGCCCAGTGGATTGTGCATTTGGGCATGACCGGACGCATGCTCGTCTGCCAGGCGGACGAGCCGGTCGCCAAGCATACGCACGCCATCGCCCATCTGGCCTCGGGCCGGGAGTTACGATTCGTGGACCCCCGCCGCTTCGGGCGGTTAAGCGTTGCCCGCGGATTCCGAGCTCCCGGTTCGGAGCCGCTCGAAGTGGAACGGGAGTGCTTCGTGAAGCTTTTCGGAGGTCGCAAGACACCGATTAAGAGTGCGCTCCTCAATCAGAAACTGCTCAGTGGTGTAGGCAATATCTATGCCGACGAATCCCTGTTTCGCGCCGCCCTCCGGCCTCGGCGGCGGGCGGCATCGCTCAGCCGGGAGGAACTACGGCGACTTTATCGTGCGGTGCGGGAAGTGCTGCAGGAGGCGATTGCTCTTGGCGGATCGTCGGTCTCCGACTATGTGGACGCGGATGGCGAAGAGGGCTGGTTCCAGCTGCAACATCGGGTGTACGGCCGTGCCGGCGAACCTTGTCTGGTTTGCCAGACTCCCATCGAGCGCCGGGTGATTGCCGGACGTTCCAGTCACTATTGCCCACGTTGCCAGCACTGAGACGACACAAACATCAGAAATACGAGATGATAGCCTGGGGAGCCTGACCTATGCCCGACTACTCGATTGGCGTGGATCTTGGCGGCACCAACCTCCGCATCGCGGCGGTCGGCCCGCAGGGAAACTTGCTGGAAAAAATCACTCTGGGCACGCGGGTGGCGCTCGGCCGCGATCGGGTCGTGCGTGACATGTGCGATGCGGTCGAGCGCGTGCGGGCTGAATACCGCGGCAGGGGTTCCCTCCTTGGCATCGGCATTGGCGTTCCGGGGATCATCGACATGAACACGGGCATGGTTCATGAATCGCCCAATCTCCCAGACTGGGCGAACTACCCGGTACGGGGTGAGATCGAGAGGCGACTGGGAACGCGGGTGGTTCTCGAAAATGACGCCAATTCGGCTGCCCTGGGAGAGAAGTGGCTGGGAGCCGCGCGCGACGTGGCGGACATGGCCATGCTGACCCTGGGAACCGGAGTTGGCGGAGGGCTGGTGGTGGGTGGACGCGTCTGGCATGGCATGATCGGCATGGCCGGAGAGTTCGGTCATTTCACCGTAGAGCCCGACGGAGTTCGATGCGGCTGCGGCAACCACGGCTGCCTGGAAGCCTACGCTTCGGCGACGGCCATCGTGCGCATGGCTCGCGAGGCCATCGCCGTGGGGGCTGCCCCTGAGTTGTCGCGGGTCGCCGGTTCCGATCCCGAGTTTAGTGCGAAGGTGGTCTACAATCTTGCGGTCCAGGGAGACGAGCAGGCCCGCGAGATCTTCCGTCGGGTCGGCAGGGCGTTAGGAATCGTGCTCTCCAGCCTGGTGAATGCCCTCAACCTTCCCATGTACGTGATCGGTGGTGGCGTGGCCAGCGCCTGGGAGGCGTTCTCACCAGCGATGTTCGAAGAGCTGCGCAAGCGTTCGATGGTCTACGCCGCCACCGCCCCGGAGCTCTCGGAGGCGGGAGGGACTGGGGCGTATGGGGGAGGGATGGCAAGCGCGAAAACCCTGGTTACGCGGGCGTTGCTCGGAAGCGATGCCGGCCTGTTTGGCGCGGCACGCTTAGCCTTGTTGGATGGAGACCAGCCGAAGCCCGCCAAGGCCAGCTGATGTCGAACCCACTGCCATGCTTCTCGCCCTCGCCTGGCTCGAAGGTTGCGCTGCATCCGAGATGGTTTGTGGCGGCTAGCCAAGCTCTCTCCGCCCGACCGCCTTCCGGAGGGCGCTCAGAAACAGGTCGTTCTGTTCGGGCGTGCCAATGGTGACGCGAATCGCGGTGGGAGCGCCCCACGGACCCAAGGGCCGGATGATAACGCCCTCCTGCTGCATGTGTTTCGCTACCTTGGCGGCGTCTTCCCCTAATTCGCAGTAGAGGAAATTGGCCCAGGTAGGAGGCACTGGATATCCCAGCCCTGCCATGGCCTCGATCAGCCGCTCGGCTTCGCAGGCATTGTTCAGCAGTGTTTTTTCGACGTGGGGTTGGTCGATGAGCGCCGCCACCGCCGCCGCTTGCGCTACCCCGGAAACGGAAAAAGTCGTGCGCATGCGTCCCACATAGGACATCAGTTCCGCCGGACCGATGCCATAACCAACCCGAACTCCTGCCAATCCGTGCGCCTTAGAAAACGTGCGCAGCACCACCACCTTCTGCCCGTGTCGTACGCAATCGACGGCATGGGAATACTCGATGCCGCGCAGTCTCGCGAAATGCTCGGCGAAATCGTAATAAGCCTCATCCAAGATGGCGGTGACGTGATCGGGGAGCTTATTTAAGAAGTTGTCGACCAGGGACGCGGTTCGGATGGTCCCGGTGGGATTGTTCGGATTGGAGAGAAAGACAAGGCGCGTTTGACGGTCCACCGCAGCCAGGATGGCGTCGAGGTCAAAGCTGTGCTCACGCATTGGAATTTGGATGAGCCGGCCACCGGCAGCTTGGGTAACGATGGGGTAGATGATGAAAGAACGCTCGCTCGTAATCGCATTCAACCCGGGTGAGAGCAAGGTTCGCGCAATCACGCCCAGCAACGCGGTTGAACCTGCCGCTGGCACTACGTTCTCTAGATCGAGGCCATGAGCCTTCGCTAACCTTTCTCGCAGCTCGCTGACCTCATTGTCGGGATAAAGATAGGCTTCGCGGAGAGCCCCCTGCATGGCCTGGATCGCCTTCGGCGAGGGCCCGAAAGGATTCTCGTTGGAAGCCAACTTGATGGCTTGCACGCCGCTCTCCTGTTGTGCCTGGCGGCGCGACTTCCCAGGTTTGTACAGCCCCAGGTGGCGCACATGTTCGGGCACAAGCTGGCTGAAATCGCTCATCTCGAACTTCCTCATCTTTACCATGGCCGAGAGCGTGGTGTCACGTTACGAGCTTGCAGGGCGAGACAAACCGAGTGCTGAATCCGCTGCTGGATTCCGGGATCAGTCTGGGGCAGAGGTTTGGAATGGTTACTCGACGGCGGACTTCAGACGCGCCACCTCTTGCGGGCTGAGATAGCGGAATTTTCCGGGATGGACATCGAGCGTGAGAGGGCCATAGCGTACCCGCTTGATCTTTTCCACGTGATGGCCGTCCTCTTCGAACATGCGCCGAATTTGGCGATTCTTGCCTTCGATGAGCGTCACTTCATACCATGGGTTCGCGGCTGGGTGCAGCAGCCGAATTTTGGCCGGGGCGGTCTGGGCTCTCGTTCCGCGCGCTGAAGGGAGGGAGATCCCATCCCGCAACCGCGCCAGGTCGGTCGCGGTGGGGGAGCCGGCTACCTTCACCAGATAGGTCTTGGGCACACGCGAACCGGTCTTCATCAGGCGGCTTGCCAGATCGCCATCATTGGTCAGCAAGAGTAAGCCTTCGCTCGCATAATCGAGACGCCCAACCGGATACACCCGGGCCCCCACTTTGGGCAGAAGATCGATGACCGTGGGGCGATGCTCGGGATCGCGCACCGTGGTCACACAACCCTTCGGCTTGTTCATCAGAAGGTAAACCCGGCGCTCTGGTCCGCGCAATCGTTTGCCCTTCACGCGAATGTAATCGTGTTCGGGGTCGGCCTTGCTGCCCAATTCCGTAATCGTCTGGCCATTGACCGTAACCAGTCCGTTCCGGATCAGTTCTTCCGCGCTGCGGCGGGATGCAATTCCGGCGGCAGCAATGATCTTTTGCAGACGCTCAGCGGGCACGGGGGTGTCCTGGCAGGTGCGCCAAGCTTGTATCCGGGTTCATGCCGCAGGCTCGCCCTCTTGCGGTCTCGGCGGCTCCGCCGGGCCCGGCTCTTTTACGCTCTGCTGGGCCACAGAATCATCCCCCGGGGAGGTCGGTTCGCCGGGCCCAGAATCGCATGCCGCATCCGTGGCCGGCTTGGTTTCAACCGGCGCTTCGCTCTCGAAGGATTCGGCCACCAGTTTTTCGAACTCCTCCATACTTGGAAGCTCGCTGACATCATTGAGGCCGAAGCGCAGCAGGAATTCCTTCGTCGTCCGGTACAAAATGGGCCGGCCAATGACGGCCTTGCGGCCTGCGGGGGCGATCAACTTGCGCTCGAGCAGCGTGGCAATGACACCACTGGAGTCCACGCCGCGAATCTCGCTGATTTCAGGCACGGTGACCGGCTGCTTATAGGCAATGACAGCCAGGGTTTCAAGCGCCGGTAAGGAGAGCCGAATCGGGGGCTTCAAGCTCTTGGCAAAAGCGCTCACCACGTCGTGTTGCTCAGGCTTGGTGGACATGCGATAGCCACCGGCAAGCTGCCGAACTTCGATCCCATGATCCGGAGCGCCGTAATCGCGGGTAAGTTCTTCGAGCGCCGCCCGAACCTGCGACCGCACCTCGGCCTCATTGGCGGCGCCATCGAGGGAACCGGACGCTTTGACTAATGGCACCATCTGGTCCAGTGTGATCGGCATTTCCGCCGCGTAAATGATGGCTTCGAGTTTAGCTTTTAGACTCATGGGTCCGATTTCATGCGGTTGCCCTCGCGCTCAGCTCGAACCAGGCCTCAAGCCGATTCGCGGGGTCTCGGGTTTTGGATGAACGGCTATCGCCAATCATCCCTTACGGCTGCCTGCTCCCCGGCGATGGATTCAAATCCCACGTGCTTACGGATCAGAATCTCGCCGAATAGGCGCTCCTGACGCAACTGAATCGCTTGCAGGCGAACCAATTCGAGCAAGGCGAGAAACATGCAAACCAGCATCTGCGGCGATTGAACGTTGAACAACAACCGCTTCAGCCGGATGGGGCGATCTTCGACTGCCAAGCGTCTTTGCCAGTAATCGATCATCTGCCCAACCGTCACCCGCTCTTCGTCCACCTGGACGACTGGCCGGTTGCGCACGCGATCGAGAACCTGTTGAAAAGTTTTGACCAGGTCGATGACATCGGCTGCGATGTCGGGCTCGGTGTCCCCGGCGTCTTTGAAATCCTTGAGTGTAGGGTTGGAACGCACGGCATCTTCGATCTGCTGCTTTTGCATGAGCATCTGAGCCGCAGACTTGAACTTTTCATGTTCGATCAGCCGGTTGACCAGTTCTCTCCGGGGATCCTCCTGCGCCTCGGAAGTTTGGACCGGATCGCGCGGCAGCAGCATCTTCGATTTAATGTGGATCAGCACGGCGGCCATGTAAATAAACTCCGCGGCCACGTTGACGTCCAGTTCTTGCAACCGTTCCACGTAGGCCAGGTACTGCGCCGTAATCTTGGCGATCGGGATGTCATAGATGTCGATGTCCTGCTTGCGAATCAGGTCGAGGAGCAGGTCGAGCGGGCCCTCGTACACGCTTCCGACCGAGACGGCAAAGGGAAAATCACTGTCCGGCTTCTCCCTGGCACCCTTCTCGCTGCGAACGTTGGTCGGAGCAGGAGGGCAGGTGGGAACCCTGGCGGTGTCTTCCTGATTCCCCGGACTGGGATTCGCACTCACTTATTTTGCCGCCTCCGACGAAGGTGAAGGTTCATAGCGCAGAGACATGTGCATGGCATCGCGAACCTGTTCCATGGTTTCCGCTGCACTGTTCCGCGCCTGGGCTGAACCCTCTTCCAGAATATCCCATGCCAGGCGCGGATTCTGCTCATATTTCTTGCGGCGCTCCTGCATGGGATTCAAGATTCTAACCAGGGCGTCGGCAGCCCAGCCTTTGCATTCGATGCATCCAATTCCGGCGGAGCGGCAACCCTCCTCGACTTTCCCCAGGGTGGCCGGAGGGCTGAAAATCTTGTGCAGGTCGCCTACCGGACACAGATCCGGGTTGCCTGGATCGCTGCGGCGGACGCGAGCCGGGTCGGTGACCATGGTCTTGAGTTTCTGCCGGATCACCGGCTCGGGATCCGTCAACAAGATGGTGTTGCCATAAGACTTCGACATCTTTCGGCCGTCGGTTCCCGGGAGTTTGGCGGCAGGGGTTAACAGAGGCTGCGGTTCAGGGAACACCGGCTTGCCCCCCAGCCGGTAAAACAGGTTGAAACGCCGTGCGATCTCCCGGGTCAGCTCCACGTGGGGCACTTGGTCTTCGCCCACCGGAACGCAATCCGCTTTGTACATCAGAATGTCGGCGGCTTGCAGCACGGGATAGCCGAGAAACCCGTAGGTCCCCAGGTCTTTTTCCGTGATGTTCTCCCGCTGTTCCTTGTAAGTAGGCACGCGCTCGAGCCAGCCGAGCGGGGTGATCATCGAAAGCAGCAAGTGCAGCTCCGCGTGTTGCGGCACGTGCGACTGGATGAACAAGGTGGAACGCTCAGGATCAATTCCCGCCGCCAGCCAATCGAGCACCACCTCAATCGAGTTGTGCTTGATCACGGCAGTATCGGCGTAGTCGGTGGTGAGCGCATGCCAGTCGACCACGCAGTAAAAGCATCGATACTGATCTTGCATGCGCACCCAGTTGTCGAGCGCACCGACAAAATTGCCCAGGTGCAGCTTGCCGGTCGGACGCATGCCGCTCAGTACACGTCTTTGCGGTTGGGTGCCCGGCGGCATCAGATTCCCACTAGGATCGAGAGGATCGACACATAAAACGACAGAAACGGTGTAATCAGCGACATCAGAAAGTGTCCCCCAAAAAATACCAGCGCCATCAACCCGAAGACACCCACCGTGTCATACACCCGCCGCACCTCGTCGGATAGGAAATGGCGCAGCACATGACTGCCGTCGAGGGGCGGAACCGGAATGAGGTTGAATACGGCAAGCAGCACGTTGATTTGGAGCAATGCGTAGAGCAGGAGACTGATCGGCACCAGGGCCGAATTGCCGAAAGCAAAGCCCCTCAACGCCCCCTGGACAATCATCCGCCCTTCGGCGCCGGTCAGAGCGATGGCAGCCAGCAGCAGAGTGGCGCCGGTAGCCACGATGAAATTGCTAATCGGACCGGCCACGGCGGTCAAAACATCATCGAGTATCGGATTCTTGAAGTTGCGCGGGTCGACCGGGGTGGGCTTGGCCCAACCGATGACCGGAAGACGAGTCAGCATGGCGATCAGCGGTAACACTACGGTCCCGAAAACATCAATATGCCTGATGGGATTCAGGCTGATTCGTCCCAACATGCGAGCCGTGGGGTCGCCACAACGATTGGCCGTCCAGGCATGCGCCGATTCGTGCACACTGATGGCAAACAGGAAGGCGATCAGTTGGAACAAGATGTTGACGTATTCGAGGGTCATCGGGGCAGCCGAGTTTTGATACTAACACGCGAACATCAGGAAAAACCGCCGGATCCGGAGCGGCAGCAGCCCTGGCCAGCGAGAGTCTGTGTCTTTGTTGCGCGAGGGATTTGCCGTCGAACACTTCCCCCCCGCCACGAAAACCCTAGGGGTTGACTCCTGGACTGGCGTTGCGCCCATCCTGCTGCCTCAGAAAATGGGCCCGGAGTTGCTATGGCTTTTCGAATGCCTTCTGCAGTTCTTCCGGAGCAATCGGCTTGACTTTGACTGGTTTGGCAGGAATTCCGGCAACGACGTGGAAGGGTTGGACATCCTTCACCGCGACGCCCATCGAACCCACGATGCCGTGCTCGCCCACTCTGACCCCACTGAGAACGGTTGCGTGGTAAGTAATGCGAGCCTTCGGTCCGATCTCGGTTTTCTCGTTGTCGACGATCATGCCGTCATTGAGGTCGTGGGCATGGGAATAGACGTTGGCGTAGTCGGAGATGGACGTGCCGGCGCGGATGACGATTTCGCCCCGATCATCAAGCAGCACATACTTGTGAATCGTGCAGTCGTCTTCGACGGTCAGGTTGTAGCCGAAGGAAACCTCGACGCCGTGAAAGATCTTCACGTTCCGTCCGCAGTACTTGAAGACATGCCGGGCGAGCATGGCCCGGAGGCGGTACCCCAACCAGTGGTTCAGGCCGGCAGGGGAGCGATCGAACATCATCCAGAACCAAATCAGTGGCTTGCGCTCGGCGTACTTCACCGGATCCACATCGCCGTAGTATTCCGGCTCGAGGGTGGCGTTGCGCGGATCGAGCGAGTGCATCCCAGCCTGCTCCGCCAAGGGGCTGGTCGGGTCCGGTGGCTGATCGCCGCGCCCGCGATAGAGATCGTGCAGGGCATTCCGCACTACTAGGCTGCGATGGTCGGGGTCACGGTTCATGAACTCCTGATCCAACTGATCGATCCACTCCAAAAAGGCCTTTTCGGCTGGCGGACTGGGGCGGAGAACGCGGTATTCGTATCGGGGCATGCGGCGCCTCGCTCGAGGATCGGGACCACTAACATAGCACATTCGCCGGCGCTGTCCTCGGATCGGGTGGCAGGAACTCCCAGAGGCAAATGTTCTATAATGCGCGGCGCCCGATGAAACCGAAAAAGAGCGCGCGCCCTCATCCCCAACCCGTCGATGCGCTGGTTCTGCCGCGGTTCTCCGGTGTCCCTACCTTCATGCGGCTCCCTCACATTCCCCGCGCCGAGGAACTCGACATTGCCATCCTCGGCATCCCATTCGATGGGGGTACCACGTATCGCCCCGGAGCCCGATTTGGTCCCAGAAACATTCGCGTCCAGTCGGCCATGATCCGGCCCTGGAACCCGGTTCTCGAGGTGAACCCCTTTGAGAAATGGCGCATTGCCGATTTGGGCGATCTCTCGGTGAACCCGCTTTCGATCGAGGACACCTATCGCCGGATCACCGATCAGCTCGGCCAGGTTCTCCGCGCCAAGGCGCGCCCCGTCTCAGTCGGCGGCGATCATTCCATTCTGCTGCCGATTCTGCGCGCGGTTCACCAGTTCTTGGGACCTGTCGGCTTCCTTCAGCTCGATGCCCACGGCGATACCTGGAGCGGCTACTTTGGCAGTCCGCATTCCCACGGCACACCCGTACGCTACGCAGTCGAAGAGGGACTCATCGCCGAGGGCTGTCGCGTGCAGCTGGGCCTACGCGGCCAGGTGTATTCCGACGGAGATTTCGAGTTTGCCCGAAAGCACCGGATTCAGATCGTCACCGCGAACCAGATTCATCAGCACGGATTGGGACCGGTCAGACGGCTGGCCAAGAAATTCCGCAACTTGCCGGTGTATCTCACCCTGGACATTGACGTCGTAGATCCCGCTTTCGCCCCCGGCACCGGCACACCCCAAGTGGGTGGACTCTCGAGCGCCCAAGTCCTCGACCTGCTTCATTGCTTCCAGGGTCTTCGATTGGTGGGGTGCGACCTCGTGGAAGTATCGCCCCCCTATGACAGCGGGGAGATCACTTCTCTGTTGGCCGCCAACCTGCTCTTCGAACTGCTCTGCCTGTTCTGACCAAAGACGATGACAACGCTGGCACGCAAACTTCGTGGGGTCGATTACTTCACTCTGGCCTGGGGCACGATGGTGGGCGTGGGTTGGCTGGTGGTGATGGACGACTGGCTGGTTCGCGGTGGCGTGCTCGGCGCCATTCTCGGATTTGCCATTGGCGGTGCCTTGCTCTTTCCCATTGGCTATGTGTATGGCCGGCTGGTTCTGGCGCTGCCCGATGCCGCGGGGGAGGTGGCGTACACGGCTCAGGTCTTTCCCGAGTCCGTCAGCTTTGTCACTGGCTGGATGATGGTTTTGTCCTATTTCATCGTCTGTCCCTGGGAGGCGGTGGCGGTGGGCAAGATCGCCAGTTACATTTTCCCCGCCCTGGACTCGCTTGTCCTCTATCGGATTCAAGGTCGACCGGTGTATTTACCCCATGTGCTCATCGGGCTGGGCCTGGTGGCACTCCTTACCCTGTTGAACTATCGGGGGATTCGCTCGAGCGCCAGCTTCCAGAACTGGGCCACGTTTGGGACCTTAGCCCTGTTTGTCAGCTTTGTGGGGCTTGGAGTGAGCAAGGGTTCCATGCGTAATTTCCCTCCCTTGTTCACTCACGGCGGGTTCGTCTCCGTCCTGCTGGTCGTGCAGATTGTTCCCTATTTCATGGCGGGATATGAGTCGGTAGTCAAAGGAGCGGAAGAAGCGAGCCCTGACTTTAACGTCCGGGGATTCTCGAAGGCCATAGGGATGGCGATCGCGGTAGGAATTCTCTTCTACACCGTGGTCATCGCTGCCGTAGGTTACGTGGCCCCCTGGAGGCAGCTTACCGAGCAAAAGTTCATGACGGCGGTCGCCTTCGAGCAGGCAGTAGGCTCGCGCTGGATTGTGGGCATCATTCTGGCGACCGCCTTGCTTTCCCTGGTGAAGATCTTCAACGGAAATTTTGTGGCGGCCAGTCGATTGTTGTTCGCGATGGCGCGACGGGGAATGGTCGACACGACCTTGGCGCGCATCCATGCTCGGAATCACACTCCGTCCGACGCGGTGATTTGGGTAGGCGTTTCAACCGCGGCCTGCATGTTTTTGGGAGATGCCATCCTGGTGCCGGTGACCGAGGTCGGTTCGGTGGCCTCGGCTGCGGGCTGGCTGGCTGCCTGCGCGGCCTACTATCAAATGCGGCCTTCACCAGGCCAACGTTCGGCTGCCATCCTAGGTGGGCTGGTGGCGTTGTCCTTGGTACTGATGAAGGTCGTTCCCTTCGTTCCCGGGCACCTCTCGCGGTACGAATGGTTGGCGCTTGGGTTGTGGAGCCTCCTCGGGGTCGCGCTCAAGCGGTCGAGGCGGGCTGCTCGGACTCTGAGCGGCGAGGCTGCCCGTTGAAGCGGGCACTGGAACCAATGCGATGATCCAAAAGGAAGCGGTACAGACCGATCGCTATCTTAGAATTCTCACGCTGCTTTTCCTCGGGCTCGTTCCCGGCCTGCGCGCACAAGACTTCGATCTTGTGGTTACCAACGGCCACATCATCGATGGCACTGGTTCTCCATGGTATTCGGGCGACATCGGGATCCGTGCGGGCAAAATCGCGATCATCGGCAATCTCAGCCAGGCCTCGCGGCGCCGAACCATCGATGCGCAGGGCAAAGTCGTGGCTCCCGGCTTTATCGACATGTTGGGGCAATCGGAACTGACGATCCTGGTGGATCCTCGTTTGCCATCCAAGATTTACCAGGGCATCACCACCGAAGTCACGGGTGAAGGCTCTTCCGTCGCCCCTCTGAACGAGGCCATCATCCAGTCCGACAGAGACTACCAGCACTACCTCATCCAGCCAGACTGGCGAACTTTCGGGCAGTACTTCGCTCGCTTGGAACGACAGGGGATCGGCATCAATCTGGCCAGCTATGTGGGGGCGACGCAGGTCCGCCGCATCGTATTAGGAGATGAGGACCGGCAGCCAACGCCCGACCAGCTCGAAGCCATGAAGGAATTGGTGCGGCAGGCCATGCGAGAGGGCGCCGTGGGCGTTTCGACCGCCCTTGAATATGCCCCGGCTCCTTATGCCAAAACCGAAGAGCTGATCGCGCTGGCCAAGGAGGCCTCCCGATTCGGAGGAATCTACGCCTCGCACATTCGCAACGAGAGTGATCAAGTCCTGGCGGCGATCGATGAAGCCCTCCGCATCGGACGCGAGGCGCAGATTCCCATTGAGATTTGGCACATCAAAGTTGCCGGCAAAGCCAACTGGGGGCACATGCGGGAGGTGGTCGAGAAGATCGATCGGGCTCGCGCGCAGGGAATCGATATCAGCGCCGATACCTATGCCTATACCGCCTGGTTCAACAGTTTGTCGGCATTTGTGCCGCCCTGGGCTCACGATGGCGGCGACGACAAATTGATCGAGCGCCTGCGCAATCCCGCGATGCGGGCTCGCATCCGCAAGGAGATGATCGAA
>Ga0187783_10002671_pt1 | contig 13216 bp, 15 predicted proteins | sample 1015_SJ02_MP02_2_FD_132471 | JGI IMG/M metagenome (GOLD analysis project Ga0187783, IMG submission 132471) | Tropical peat soil microbial communities from peatlands in Department of Meta, Colombia - 1015_SJ02_MP02_20_MG | ecosystem: Environmental > Terrestrial > Soil > Wetlands > Peat | place...
CGGCCAGGCCGCTGTCCGCATCGCCGTTGCCGATGATCGGCACGACATACTTGACGCCCTCGGCGCGTCGCGCGGCCTCGATGTTGGCACTGACGAGCCGGCCGCCGTGCGCCGGTGCGACCTCGTAGACCGCGTACAGTATGCCCGGCAGGCGGGTGTCGACACCGAAGATCGGCTGTCCCTTGACGATCTTCGCGCTGTCGATGCCCACCATCGGGCGGCCGATGATGGTGAACTGCGCCGGATCTTTCAGCGGCACGCTGGCCGGATCCGGAGGGGCCAGCTGCGCCGCCGCGGATGCCACCTCGCCGTAGCCCACGGAGCGGCCGCTGGCACGGTGCAGGATGCGTCCGCGGGCGGTGCTCAGCTCGCGCGCGTCCACCTGCCAGCGCAGCGCGGCGGCCCGGACCAGCATGGCGCGCGCGACCGCACCGGTCTGACGCATGGGCAGCCAGTTGCGCGCGGTGGCGGTGCTGCCGCCGGCATACTGCTCGCCGTAGCGCTTCTGATCCACGTCCGCCTGCGCGATGCGCACCTGGCTCCAGTCGCAGTCGAGCTCCTCCGCGACGATCATCGGCAGCGAGGTCTTGATGCCCTGCCCGATCTCGGGATTCTTGGACACGATCGTGACGGTCCCGTCGCGCGCGACCGAGACAAAAGCGGAGAGCGTGGCCGCGCCGCCGCTCTCTTCCGGCAGCGCTTGCCACGCTTCGGCGGGCAGCGGAATCAGCGCCTCGAGCAGCAGGCCGCCGCCGGTCAGCAGCGACGCCTTGAGCAGCGCGCGCCGATCGAGCCCGGCCGACGACTCAGGCGCCACGACCGCTCTCCTCTCGCTCCAGGCCGGCCGCAATGCGGATGGCCGCGCGGATGCGGTTGTAGCAACCGCAGCGGCAGATGTTGCCGGCCATCGTCGCGTTGATCTGTGCGTCCGTGGGCCGGGCGCTCTGTCCGAGCAGGGCGCAGGCCGACATGATCTGCCCCGCCTGGCAGTAGCCGCACTGCATGACGTCGATTTTCAGCCACGCCTGCTGCAGGCGCGCGCCGATCTCGGTGCCGCCGATGTGCTCGATGGTGTGGATCCTGGCGGACCCGACGCTGCCGATCCGCAGCTGGCAGGAGCGCACCGCGCGGCCATCGACGTGCACCGTACAGGCACCGCACAGGCCCTTGCCGCACCCGTACTTGGTGCCCACCAGCCCGAGCTCACCGCGCAGTACCCACAGCAGCGGCATCTCTGCCGATACGTCCACCGACCGCATCGTGCCGTTGATATTGAGTCGATACGGCATCCGCGCACCTTGGCGCCGAGCGCCCCGGGCAAATATATCCCGTTCGCCGCGAGCGGCGAAACCGCAGCGCTAGCGGCGACCGACCAGGTAGCGCACGCCGGCGGGCCCATAGCGCTCGGTGTGCGGCTGGCCCGACGCGAGCTGGAACACCTCACCCGGCCGGTAGAGCCGCTCGCTGCCGTCGACCGCGAGGGTGATCTCGCCGGCGAGAACCAGCGCGCGGGACGCAAAGGGATGCGAGTGCGTGCCGAGCTCGCCGTTCGCAGGCCACTCGACCGTCACGATCTCTGCAAAGCCCTCGTGCTCGAGCTGCTTCCTGAATTCTTCTGCAGTCACCTGACCCTCCGGGTGTGAGCCTGGCGTTCCCCGCGGCTCAGGCCTTGTCGGCGTAGATGAGCCGTCCGGGCCCGAGGCTCGTCAGGATCCGGCTCAGACTCTGCGGAGCCACGGCGAAACAGCCCTGGCTGCGTCCGAGCATCCCGCAGCGCCCGGCGATCTCCTCGCTCACGTACCAGGCGCCATGGACGACGATCGCGCGTGCGGCGGCATTGCAGTTGGTGGGATCGAGCCCCTCCAGGCGAATCGAGGCACCATGCCCGCCGTAATAGACGCCCGACGTCCGGTACGCGCCGCAGGATGTCGCATCGGAGCGCGGCTCGTTGGAGAAGCGCTCGAGCCATCCCGTGTGCGCGGGGTCGGAGCCCCGCCCGTGCGCCACCAGGTGCGAACGGCAAGTCCCCTCCACGAGGTTCAGCAGGTGGAACCGCGGCGTACGGGAAGGCAGGGAGAAGTCCGCGATGCCGACAAAATCGCGGTGCACGAGGCTGCCGCGGTGTCGCTCGAGTGCCTCGAGCGCACGCCCGAGCAGACTCGCCGGCACCGCGCCGTCGAGCGCCGCCGTCTGCGCGGGGGCGGCAGGAGTGACCGCCGAGGTCAGGCTGGCCAGGGCCGTGCCCAGAAAGAAGCGACGTGAATAGGCCAAACGCACTCCCTCGCGCACAAAGCAGCTAAAGACCTCACCTGCGGCGCGAAGTTCACCCGTAACATCCCAAGGCCGATGCGACCCGCTGGCCGCAGCTCAGGCAGGCCATTAGAATCAGGGCGCCGAAGGGAGCGACAGCCGCCGGCAAAAAAGGGCGGTACGCCTCATTCGATTTCATCCCATGTGACCGTCGGGCTCCCGATCCTAGTGGCAGGTCCGCCATGCGCCGAATGACACTGTACCTGATGCTCACCGTGGCGGGCGCAACGCTCTACGCCGCGGCGCGCGCCGACTCGGTTCCCTTCTGGGGCGCGCACGCTTCCGTGCCCGTCGACACGCCCATCAATCAGCTGAAGAAGGGTGAGTTCCTGTGGATGGGCGAGGCGGTCACCGCCGGCCCGGTGGTCATGGTCGTGAGCCTCAACGAGCAACGCGGCTACGTCTACCGCAACGGCATTCTGATCGGCGCCACGAGTGTCAGCACCGGCCGCCCCGGACACCTCACGCCCACCGGCGTGTTCACCGTCCTGCAGAAGCAGAAGGAGCACCGCTCGACCATCTATGACGGCGCACCGATGCCCTACATGGAGCGCCTCACCTGGGGCGGCGTCGCGCTGCATGCGGGCGGCCTGCCGGGTTATCCCGAGTCGCACGGCTGCATTCACCTGCCGAGCGAGTTTGCCCGGCTGCTGTACGACATCTCGCCCGCCGGCATGACGGTGGTGATCGCCAACGAGGCCACCGAGCCCGAGCGCGTCGCACACCCGGGCTTTCTCGCTCCGGTCAGCTTCAGCGGCGGCCTGCCGCTGCCGAGTGCGCCGTTGCCATCGAGCGAGGATGAGCGCTGGCAACCCGAGCTGTCCCCGTCCGGGCCGGTCAGCATCGTGCTCAGTCGAGCGAGTCACCGCGTGATCGTGTACCGCAACGGCATCGAGATCGGTCGCGCCCGTCTCGACGTCAGCGGCGATGCGCCGTTCGCCAGTCACGCGCTGGTGCTCACCGAGGGCCCGAGCGCGGGTGCGGATCCGTATGTGCCCGACCCGGCGAAGATGCACTGGGTGAGGATCGGTGTTCCCGGCCACATGGGAGAGTCCGGTACGCGGGTCGATCCGGCGGCGCTCGCGCGCCTCAAGATCCCGGCCGAATTCGTGAGTCGCGTGAATTCAATCCTGACTCCGGGAGCGACCGTGTTCGTGACCGCCGAACCGCTCTCGGAGCAGACCACCGGACCCCTCATTCAGGTCGTGGACGCCGACCCGCCGAGCGATCAGCCGCAGCCGAAACTCTGACACGCGTCAGCGCGCGAGCGGGCGGCTCGCGAGTAGACCGGCGCGCGCGCGACTTTATTGCCCTCACCGGCCGGGTTTCGCTCGCCGGCGTACTGTTAGTTGGATCGCGTGACAACTCGCGGTGCGTTCCGGTCTCCTCACTGACCGGAGCATCGTCCGGCCAAACCAAACCAACGAGGGTTGCATCATGCGATTGAAAAACACTTCGGGCGCGGCGGCCGCCGCGGCCGCCGCCGTGCTGTTCGGTACTGCGCTGGTCGGTACCGCGTTCGCCGGTTCCGACGACAAGGTTCATTGCGCCGGCGTCAATGCGTGCAAAGGTCAGTCGGCGTGCAAGAGCGCCAACAATGCGTGCAAGGGCCAGAACTCCTGCAAAGGCAAGGGCTTCCTGGAGATGACGCAGAAGGAGTGCGCGGACGCGCAGGAACGGGCGCGTCACCTGCTGCAGGGTGGAGCACAGTAAGCGGCGGCACACCACGCGCCGGCCTCACTCCGGCGCGTGGTGTCAGCGCGAGCCCTGCAGCTGCAGCCTGCGGGTCGCGCTGCGCAGTCTGTCGAACAGCGCTTCGATCTCCGCTGCATACACGTGTCCCGCGTCCGTCAGTGTCAGTCGACGGATGCCGCGGCGAAACAGCCGGATGCCGAGCTCGCTCTCCAGCGACTGCACGCGTGCACTCACCGCCGCAGGGGTGATGTAGAGCAGCGCGGCGGTGCGCTTGAAACTACCGGTGCGGGCGGTGAGCTGAAACGCCAGCAGTTTGCGGGTCGAGGGTAGTTTCATCCAGCCACGTTCCTCCTGCAGCGACCGCGCCGTGCGGCTCGACCGCCGGCATGCGCGATTTGACAATGCGTCGGTCGCGGTGTTCGTGACCATCGCCCGTTCGAGGCAGGTCGTCGAACGGCGCGCATTGCGCAGCCCACTGGATTGGCGCACCCAGGCGCGCACGGCCGCGCCTGTCACCGCTTTGCTACCGACTCCGCACTGCCCGCTAACCGGCTGCCTCCTAGACTCAACTCCAGGCGCGCTGCGGGGCAAGCTCGAGCAGGACGGCCACTCTATGGAGCGACACGTGGGTATGGCGGGATCGGCACCGCGGACCGTGGTCATCGTCGGCGCGGGCTTCGCCGGCACCACGGTGGCGACCAGCCTGTTGCGGATTCCTCATGCCGAGCCGCTGCGCATCGTGCTGCTCGAGCGCGCCCAGATCGGCCGCGGCGTGGCCTACGCGCAGCGCCCGTATCCGTATCTTCTGAACGTGCCGGCCGGACGCATGTCGGCCAATCCGGATGACCCGACCGAATTCCTCGCCTTCGCCCGGCGGCGCCAGCCAGGCGCCACCGCGGAGGACTTTCTGCCGCGCGAGCTGTACGGGGACTACCTCGAGTCCTCGCTGGTGCACGCGGAGGCGGCCGCCCCGGCCCACGTCGAGCTGAGACGCGTCTACGGAACCGCGACCGAAATCGAAAGATTCCATCGCACCCCGGTCGTGCAGGTGCACCTGGCCGACGGCCGCAAGCTCAGCGCGGATGCGGTGGTACTGGCACTCGGTAACCCACCGCCCGCCGCTCTGCCCGGAGACGAGTCGCTGCGCGGTTGGTCGCGCTACAGCGCGGATCCCTGGCAGTCACCGGCCGACGTGCGCGCCGGCGAAGCGGTGTGCGTGGTGGGCACCGGACTCACGGCGGTGGACGCCGTCGTGGCCGCAAGTCACGCCGCCGGCGGCGCGGCAGAGTTTCATGCCATCTCCCGCCACGGCCTGCTGCCCCCATCGCAGACGCACTTCCAGCCGCTGCACGATCGCTGCGACGCGCAGCTGCTGTTGCGTTCGGCGTCGGTGTCCGTGACGTGCCTGGTGCGCACGATGCGCCGACTGTCCGAGGAGTGCCAGCTGCGCGGCGGGGACTGGCGCGAGGTCGTCACCTTCGTGCGCGAGCTGGCGCCGGCGCTCTGGCAGCGTCTGTCGGTCCCCGAGCGGCGGCGTTTCCTGCGACACGCGCGCTGCTACTGGGATATCCATCGCCACCGGCTGCCGGCCGTCGTGGCCGACACGCTCAGCGCGCTGCGCAGAAGCGGGCAGCTGCACCTGCACGCCGGGCGGCTCGTGCGCGTGGAGCGCTCCGGTCGTCGCATCCGCATCACCTGGCGCCCGCGCGGGCATCACTCGCCGCGAGTGCTGCTGGTCGATCGCCTCATCAATTGCACCGGCCCGGATTACGACATTCGCCGCACGCGCGAGCGACTGCTGCGCACGCTCGTGGCCCACGGGGTGGCCTCACCCGACCCGCTCGGTCTCGGCCTACTCACCGACAGCCGCGGCGCACTCGTGGACGCGAGCGGTCGCGCGGCGCGCAATCTCTACTACGTCGGGCCGATGCTGCGCGCGACCTACTGGGAGACCACCGCGGTGGCCGAGCTGCGCGAGCACGCGGTGAAGCTCGCGATGCATCTCGCCCAGGCCGCAGAGCAGCCGCACACCCTGCCTGCGCCGTCCCGGCAGGCGCACGCGGCGGCGCCACCCGGGTAACCGACCAGCCACTCCCCTTTCCGAGCGCGCGCTGCAGCGGCACCGAGCGCAACCGGGCGTGCGCGCCACACGCGCGCGCAGCGAGCCCCGTTACGGCACAGCTGAAGCTCTTAGGGCTTAGGTCTGATTACCGCGCGCACGCGAAGCTCCTAGCGTGCGTAAAATCCGCAGCGTCGGGCGCCGGCCTCTCAGGCTGCGACCTGAAGAATCCAATGAGGAGAACCAACATGGCAGCGAGCAAGAAGCAGCCCAACATCCTCGTCATCTGGGGCGATGACATCGGACTTTGGAATCTGTCCTGTTACAGCCACGGCACCATGGGCTACCGGACACCCAACATCGACCGGCTCGCCAAGGAGGGCATGATGTTCACCGACTCGTACGGTGAGCAGAGCTGCACCGCCGGGCGTGCCTCGTTCATCACCGGTCAGAGCGTGTTTCGCACCGGGCTCTCGAAGGTCGGCTTCCCCGGCGTGGACATCGGACTGCAGGCGCAAGACCCGAGCATCGCGGAGCTCCTCAAGCCGCTCGGCTATGCAACCGGTCAGTTCGGCAAGAACCATCTGGGCGATCTCAACAAGTACCTGCCGACCGTGCACGGCTTCGACGAGTTCTTCGGCAACCTCTATCACCTGAATGCCGAGGAGGACCCCGAGGATATCGACTATCCGAAGGACGAGCGCTTCCGTGCCAAGTTCCTGCCGCGCGGCGTGATCCACGCCTGGGCGACCAACAAGGACGATCCCACCGAGCAGCCGCGCTGGGGACGCATCGGCAAGCAGAAGATCGAGGACACCGGTCCCCTCACCAAGAAGCGCATGGAGACGATCGACGACGACATCGTCGCCGCCGCCAAGGACTTCATCGGCCGGCAGAGCAAGGCCGGCAAACCCTTCTTCTGCTGGGTCAACACGACCCACATGCACCTGCGCACGCACACCAAGCCCGCGAGCATCGGCCAGGCGGGTGAGCACCAGTCTTTCTATCACGACACGATGATCGATCACGACAAGAACGTCGGTGAGATCCTCGATCATCTCGACAAGCTCGGCATCACGGACGATACGTTCGTCGTGTACTCCACCGACAACGGGCCGCACATGAACACCTGGCCCGACGGCGCCATGACGCCATTCCGCAGCGAGAAGGACACCAACTGGGAGGGCGCGTTCCGCATTCCGCTGCTGGTGCGCTGGCCGAAGAAGGTTCCGGCGGGCGTGGTCAGCAACGACATCGTGCAGCACCATGACTGGCTGCCGACCTTTCTCGCCCTCGCAGGGGAACCTGACATCGTTGCGAAGTGCAAGAAGGGCTACAAGGCCGGCGACAAGACCTTCAAGGTGCACATCGACGGTTACAACCTGCTGCCGTTCCTCACTACCAAGGGTGTCCCGAGTCCGCGCAAGGGGTTCATCTATTTCGATGACGACGGCAATCTGGTTGCCCTGCGCGTCGGCAACTTCAAGGCCGTGTTCCTCGAGCAGCGCTGCCCCGGAACGCTGCAGGTCTGGGGCGAGCCTTTCACGGTGCTGCGGATCCCGAAGTTCTACAACCTGCGCACCGACCCCTTCGAGCGTGCCGACATCACTTCGAACACGTACTGGGACTGGTACCTGCGCAAGGCCTACATGCTGCTCGCGGCGCAGTCGATCGTGGGAGAGTTCATGTCGACCTTCAAGGATTTCCCGCCGCGGCAGAAGGCGGCGAGCTTCACGATCGATCAGGCCTCGCACAAGCTGGCCGCCGGGGGTGGCGGCAAGTAGCCGGCGGCGCGAGTCGAGCGACGGGCAGCGGTGAGCGGCGCGGCGCGCGCGAGTCACGAGGCGCGCCGCGCCGAGCCGCAGGGACAGATGGCGGTCATCAGCGCCGGGCTCCTGCTCTTTCGGCGCCGCGGCGCGCACGCCGAGGTCTTTCTCGTCCACCCGGGAGGTCCGTACTGGGCGAAGAAGGACAACGGCGCCTGGTCGGTGCCGAAGGGCCTGGTCGATCCGCACGAGGACGAGCTCGCCTGCGCCCGGCGCGAATTCAGGGAAGAGACCGGCTTCGAGCCGGCGGCCGGCGGCGAGCGCGACCTCGGGGTACACCGGCAACCGAGCGGCAAGCAGCTGCACATCTGGGCGATCGAGGGCGACTGTGATCCCGCGAAGCTCTCGAGCAACCTGTTCGAGATGGAGTGGCCGCCGAAATCGGGGCGCAGGCAGCAGTTCCCCGAAGTCGATCGCGGTGCGTGGTTCGACCGAGCCGAGGCCTTGCTCAAGATCACCCCCGGCCAGCGCCCGATCCTCGAGAGGCTCTACGCCGAGCTCGCCTGAGTGCGCCGCGGCTCGAGCTCCCGGGCATCGACGCGGCGACGGCGGAGCCTGCGCTCAGCCTCGAGCGGCCGGTCTTGATCAGGCGCGCGCACATTCTGCATTCTCTGCCCGGAGATCACCTGACAGGGGAGCGGCATGAGCACGGAGAAATCACTCGACCCGGCATTTCTCGAAAAGCAGCGCCAGTACCTCGTGCGCCTGCGCGCGAGCCTCAGGTCGGCGGCCAAGTCCGCCGAATCCGAGGAGGGGGAGGTCGAGGCCGACACCGCCGGTGAGGCCCGCGAGCGCGAGGACGACGCCCAGAAACTCACCGCGCTCGAGCTGGACGGCAACCTGGTGGTTCGCGACCAGGCGCGCCTCGAGCGCGTCGAGCGCGCGCTGCAGAAGATCGCCGAGGGCACCTACGGGTACTCGGACCTGAGCGGCGCGCCGATTCCGCGCGCGCGGCTCGAGGCGGTGCCGGAGACCGTCTATACGCTCAGCGAGCAGGAAAACCGCGAGAAAAACCGCTAGTCAGCGTGTTGAAATCCGCCCCGGCGCCCCCATATCGAGCGCTGTCCGTCCGAGGTATGGGCATGAGGAGTTCAACATGGAACTGATCACACTCTCGATCGCGGGCAGCACGTTGGTCCTTCTGGGACAATCCTGCGCGCTCCTGCACGATCAGCTGTTCGGCTCGAAGTAAGCGCCGGATCTTGCGCTTGCGCGCGCCTGCAATCCACTGCGAATCAAGGCTGACTTTCCGGTCGCGCCGCGTGGGATAGCCGCGACGCGCACGACGCCGATCTGCGGTACGCGTACCCCGCGTGCGCTGAGCTCGCGGCCGAGCGGCTCGCTGATGCGTCGGTCATCGAACTGCGGCGCGAGGCCGGCGAACAGAACGATGAGCCGTCCGCGTTCGTGCACCACCTGCCACTGCGTTGCCGGCACGGTAGCCAGCACCGCATCGAACACGAGCGGATCGATCGGCACCGCTCGCCCGTCGACGCCGGGCAGGCGGAGAATCTCCTCCGCCCGCCCGTGCACCTTGTCGATGAGCCGAAAGGGCCGGCCGCACGCGCAGGCGCGCTCGGCCGGGAGCAGGCAGTCGCTGATCTCATATCGGATCAGCGGCTGACTGCGGCGGAACAGAACGGTCGCCAGCACGCGCTCGCCGGGCTCGCCTGAGGGTACCGGCCTGCCCTGGGCATCGACGATCTCGATGATGGCCAGGTCCTCCAGCAGGTGCAGGCCGGCGTGTGCGCGGCACTCGAGGGCGAGCACGCCGCACTCGCTCGTGCCGTAATGATCGAACAGCACCCTGCCCCAGGCCGCCTGGATGCGCGCGCGCACCTCCTGCGTGAGAACCTCCCCACCGGAGACGATGAGGCGCGGGTCGATTCGCAGCTGGCCGGCGAGCCGCTGGTCGGCGAGCGCCCGCAGCACCGAGGCGTAGCCGCCGAGGACGTGCGGTCGCCAGTCGTTGAGCTCATCGATCGCATCCGCCACCGGCCGCGTGGGATCGAACGACAGCACCGACACCATCGGGCTGCTGAGCGATGCCGTCACCTGCGCCAGGCCGTGCCACGGCAGCTGGGTCTTGAAGCGCGCGACCCGCGTGCGCCGGGTCAGAGCCGGACCGGCGCCCGACCACCAGGCCGGACGCAGGTAGCTCGCGAGCACCATATCCCACTCGGAGCGGTCGAACAGGAACAGAGCGCGCGGGCCGTTGCTGCCGCTGCTGGCGCTGACTACATACCGGCCGAGATAGGGCTCGCCCGGGCGCTCGGCCAGATGCTCTTGCACGCCGGCGAGACGGACGGCGCGGTCCGTCGCCAGAGCGTCGAAGTGCTCCATGAGCACCGAGCGGGTGAGCACGGGCAGCTCCCAGAGCGGCCGCGCGGTCAGACCGCGATGAAACTGCCGGTAGAACGGCGATTCGGCGTAGACGTGAGCGCGCAGCCCCTTGAGCTGCTGTGCTTGATAGGCAAGCAGCCGCGGTCGACTCCAGCGATTGTGTCTCTCGAGCCGCGGTCTCAGCCGGGCGAGTCTGAAGAGTTGGGCGGCCCCCACGGTATCTCCGCGACGATCGCCGTGCTTGCGGATCGTCCGATCCGGCTGCCGCGGTGGGGACGGGGATAGGATCGCGCCGCGCGCCAGGGTGTCAATACGTGGCGGGTGTCAGTATCCGAAAGATAGCGGCCGCGGGCGCACGCGGCCCCTCAGAACGACTCACTCCAGGGGCGTAAGTCGAGCTCCAGCGTCCAGGCGCTGCGCTGCTGCTGATGCAGGTCCCAGAAAGCCGCGGCGATCGCATCCGGCTGCAGCAGCCCGTCGGGGCCGCGCCGCTCGGCAAGCTCAGGTATACGCGACAGCAGGCGGTCTCCGCCGATGCCGCCGTCAACCACGACATGCCCGACGTGGATGTTTTGCGGCCCGTATTCGCGCGCAATGCTCTGCGCCAGGTTGCGCACTGCCGCCTTGGCGCTGGCGAACGGCGCGAAGTTGGCTTTACCGCGCAGGCTGGCCGAGGCACCGGTGAAGAACAGCGAGCCGCCGCCGTGCTGCAGCAGGAGCGGGATTGCCGCCTGCGCCAGCTGAAATCCACCGAGCGCATGCTCGCGCCAGTGGCGCGTGAAGGACTCCGCGGTGACCTCGAGGAAAGGCGCCGGCTCGTTGCCGCCGGCGTTGTGCACGGCTACCGTGAGCGGCGCGACCCGTTCGGCCGTCGCCACGAAGCGCTGCGCATCCTCGGCACTCGCGGCATCGCCTACTACGAAGGATGCCCGTGCGCCGGACTCCACCAGCTGCCTCACCGTTGGCTCGAGTTTGTCGGCGTTGCGACCCGCGACGATCACCGGGTGGCCGCCGCGGGCGAAGCGCCGTGCGATCGCAGCTCCCAGCCCCCGCCAGGCACCGACCCCCACGACGAGCACGCTGGCCTGCGATGGGTCGCGCGGTGCTACGTTCACGATCTCCTCCGACACTTCTAAATCCTCCACGACACGACGCCACCCCGCTCCTACGGGCTCGGCGTCACCTTCTTCCGGCACCTCAACGTGGCAGCGGAGTATGACGCCATCCGCGTGGAAAACGCGCGTGACTCGGATGCTCTGTGGCTGAACGCCGCCTGGCGCTTCTGATCGCCAGCCCGACCCGCTGCGCGGGCGGCGCTCACTGCGCCCGCGCAGGGTGCACGCGGTGATACCCTGCGGCTTCCGCCGACGGCTCGCCACCCGCCGGACTGGGTGAACGCCATGCAACGAAACCTGCGCCTCGCGGACGACGCTCGCGTATCGCTCGACGATCACGGCAGCGGTACGCCGCTCCTGATGCTGCACGGCTTCCCCTCCACCGCCCGCCTGTGGGACCAGGTGGCCCCACGGGTCGCGGCGCGCGGCTCCCGGGTGATCGTGCCGGACCTCGTCGGCTACGGATCATCGCTGGCGCCGGCGGGGGCGCGCATCGACATGGCGAGCCAGGCGCGCTGGATGTGGCAACTCCTCGATGCGCTCGACATCGAGCGGGTCTTTCTCGTGGCGCACGACGTCGGCTCGGCGGCCGCACAACTCATGGTGAGCGCAGCGCCGGCGCGCGCGCGCGGACTCGTGATACTCGATGGGGTGTATGGCAGCGAGTGGGCCATGGACGCGATCGAGAGCATCCGTGCCTGGGCACCCGCCGACGCCGCGCGGCTCTTCCCGGTGTTGGCGCGCCGTCTCGGCCGATCGGCCCTCATGCGGGAGATGCTGGCGGCCTACGCCGGAGCCGACGGCGGCCGGCGGCTGATCCGCGCGGCGCGCGATCTCGAGCCCGCTCAGACGGCACTGATCGGCGCGTCGTTGCAGGCGAGCACGGTCCCAGCCCTGGTGCTGTGGGGACGGGAGGACCGCTACCTGGACGTGGAGACCGTGGGGCGGCCGCTCGCCGATCTCCTCGGGGCGCCGCTCGCGCTGCTGCCGGGCGGGCATTTCACTCCGATCGATTGTCCCTCGGAGGTCAGCGACGCCGTGAGCGACTTCGTGGCAGCACGCAGCTGAGGGGCCATCGTGCGATCATCTGGCGCCGCGTCGCGGCGCGCGGCGCTGACCTCAAACCTGCGCGAGCACCCAGCGCACGATATCGGACTTCCCCATCGCGCCGGCCTGACGGGCGACTTCGCGGCCATCCTTGAACACGATCAGCGTCGGGATGCTGCGAATGCCGTATTGGTTGGCGAGCGCGGGCTCGGCGTCGGTGTTCAACTTGGCGAGCCGCACGCGGGGCTCGAGCTCCGTGGCAGCCGCAGCGTATTGCGGTGCCATGTTGCGGCACGGGCCACACCATGGCGCCCAGAAATCGACCGCAAGCGGCACGGCACTGTGCTCGACGTTCTTTTTGAAGCTCGCGGCCCCGAGCTCGATTACCTGACCGGTGAAAAGCGGCGCATGACAGCGCCCGCACTTGGGCGCCTCGTTGAGCCGAGCCGCGGGAATGCGGTTGAGCGACTCGCAGTGCGGGCAGACGACCTGCAGTGACTCGCTCATGAGCGGCAGCATGGGGGATGGGCGCGAAATTTCAAGGCCGTGAGCGCTGCGACCGGCCCTGCCTCGCGCCCCGGCCAGGTAGGACTTAGGTCCGATTTCCCAAGCGGCGCGCACCCGCGCACCATGGCGCGAGCCCCCTTCGCCATGAGAGGCTCCACTTGCGCTCACTCATCCCACGCGTAGCGGCGCTGCTGTTCGCCGCGCTGCTCGGTGTGCTTGCGGGCTCCGCCGCCGCCGCCGAGAGCGATTGGCTGCCCTCCTGGAACGACGGGGCGAGCAAGCAGGCGATCGTGAGATTCGTGCGCGCCACCACC
>Ga0187783_10002672_pt1 | contig 13213 bp, 3 predicted proteins | sample 1015_SJ02_MP02_2_FD_132471 | JGI IMG/M metagenome (GOLD analysis project Ga0187783, IMG submission 132471) | Tropical peat soil microbial communities from peatlands in Department of Meta, Colombia - 1015_SJ02_MP02_20_MG | ecosystem: Environmental > Terrestrial > Soil > Wetlands > Peat | place...
CGCCCGCCGCCCCTGCCGCCCCCTGCGGACGATCATGGCGTGCTAGGTTAGCGCCACCGTGCAGCACCAGCATGGAGCTGCCGCTGGAGTGTGGCATGACTTCGGAGGACGCGGCGCCGGCCTACGTTCCGGCGCTGCCGCCGGCCGACATCGAGCGGATCCGGCAGTGGCACCAACGGGCCTACGCGGCCATCGCCGCCCGGGGTGAGCAGACCTTCGACTACCTCGGCCTGACGCTAGTCGTTCCAGCCCAGGTGCAGCCGATCACGCCGACCTCGCACCTGCTTGGCGAGGCGGTGCTGTCCCAAGCGCGCGAGGGCGACCGCGTCCTGGACATGGGGACGGGATCCGGGGTGAACGCGATCCTGGCCGCGACCAGGGGCGCCCAGGTGCTGGCCGTCGACATCAATCCTGAGGCGATCGCCGCGGCCCGGGCCAACGCCGAGCGCAACCGCGTCGCCGGGCGGGTCCAGGTGCGCTACAGCGACGTGTTCTCCGACGTCGACGGCACCTTCAACCTGATCGTGTTCGATCCGCCGTTCCGGTGGTTCAAGCCCAGGGACCTAGCCGAGACGGCGATCACCGACGACGGCTACCGGGCCATGACCTCGTTCTTCCGCCAGGCCCGCACGCACCTCGCGCCAGGCGGCAGGATGCTGATCTTCTTCGGGACCTCAGGCGACATCAGCTACCTCAAGCAACTGATGGCCGAGCAGGGATTCTCCTGGGCTGAGGTGGCGCACCTGCAGACAGAAAGAGATGGCGTCCCGGTTGAGTACGTGACATTCAAAGTGACCTAACCGACTTTGCCGAGGCCCTGCCGAATCGGGAGGGCTTGTTGCCCTAGTTGTTCTCCCAAGTTAGATAAGCAAGTCGGACACTCTCATCGAGAACAAAGAGGAATCTATATGGGCGGCCGCCGGCTTGGCCGTCACCGTGGCTGTAGCGTCCGAATGTTTGTTATGGCATCGGGCGGCGGCAGAATCGGCCGAGAGGCCGTGTTACAGGAATCGTCCGTTTGAAAAGCTGCGCCTATATGCCGTCGCCGGGGTTCGCGAGTCGGCCAGTCAAGCGTTGGGTATTTGCCGCGGATCGTGTGACCGCCTCCTCGCGCGGGTCAGGGGTGATTCGCGGCTGCTGATCGTGGGCGCGGGTGAACGCTTCGCGCGGGCGTTCATCACGAAACTGGCGTACGGCTTCTTCGCTGATGTCGACGTGAGGCAACCAGCCGTGACGATTCCACAGCGTCACGAGGGTTTGGATACCAAACCTCGCAAGGCCGGAGTCGTGGCTTTGTATCAGCGTGAGCGGCATGATTTCCCTATGGTGACAGCCGTCGTCTTGGGACCAGGCCGTTAGGAGCGTCCAATGCTCAGCCTCACACAGCGGATACGCACGTACAGCTTCCTCGATCGCCCGGCGGTCGGCACCAGCGTCGTGGCTACAACCGATACGGACGCCGCGCTCCTGTCTCAGATCGACTCGCTGCTCAACACCGCCGGCGCGTCATTCACGGCGCGGAACTACAACGACGCGCTAAGCACGTACTTTGTCTGTGAATCTCTGATCTACGCTCACCTGGACCCGCAGTGGGATCCGGATCTGACCGGCAAGGTCCGCCCGCTTCTGCCCCGCGACCCATCCTTGTTCGGTCCGCTGCTCGTAGCCACCAGCCAATGGCTCAACATTTTGCCCGTGGCGGTCTCGGTGAGCCCGGTCCGCCCGGTGACGCCCGTCGCCGCGCAGCTGGTATCCAGCGTTTCTGGCCTGTATGGCGCGGGGATCGGCCGGGTCAGCGCCACTCCGGCCGCCTCGGCCGAGGCCTTGTCTGACATGCACCTGGCCACGATCTTCGCCGACGAGGGAAACACGGCAGCCAGCACGGCCGCGGTAGCCCGGGCCCGGACCCTCGATGCGGCCGTCGCCGCCGCACTGGCGCCGCCCAATCCGCCCGGCCCCGCGCCGTCGCAGGCACCGGCGGCCACCGCGGCGGATACAGAGCCGGCCACTAGCCCGCTGCGCCTGCCGGAGCTGTCTCCTGTCGCCGACACGTTCCCGATCCTGAGACTCCCGGAACTCCCCATTTCGCTGCTCGCCCAGAAGCAGGCCGGGTTGCTCACCGGCGCCGGGACGTCTTTCACGGTCCAGACCGTGCAATGGTCGGCCACGGGGAACCCGGACATCGGCGTGATCGAGAGCGCCTTGTACGCCCCGCGCGTGACGGCCGCCGAACTGCCCGACGCGCTGATGAACCCGGCTGGCCTGTGGGACCGGGCACTGCAGCTGCCGCATGAGTACTTCTACGTCATCCCGCTGGCGATCGCCCAGTGCTATCAGGCACTCGGCGACTACGTCAAGGCGGAGACGTACTACCTGCAGGCGGCGGCGTACCCCTTCCTGAACACGCAGACCGAGGGACCGTACCTGTGGGTGGCGCTGGCTACCTTGTACAGCCAGTGGGGAGACCACGCCTACCAGCAGGACGATGCGGCGACGGCGGCGACCATCTATGGGAACGTCATCGCGGGGACCAGCACGACGGCGCCGAGCACGCCGCTGTACACCCTCCCCGGCCTGGCCGTGGCGGCCCAGATCGCCACGGCGCTGCTGCCGCAGCTGGCGTCCCTGGTTACCGGCGGTGCCGGAGGTGTGGCGGCCGACGACGTCGACATTGCCCGGGTCCTGCTCAAGATCTACGCCAAGACCGGCCAGATCGCGGCCGGGCTTGACTACCAGGGCTGCTACGCTGCGGCGGTGCCGGTCTGGACGTTCAGCTACCTTCAGCAGGTGGCGGTCAGCTTCACCCAGCTGGCCTTGCAGGCCGAGACCGAAGTGATCAACTTCTGGACCCAGGCCGACCAGGCGACGCTGACCCAGACCGAGCTCACCAACCAGGTTGCCCAGGCCAACGCGCAGGTCAACGTGGCCCAGCGGCAGGCCGCCGCCGCCCAGGCCCAGGCCAACGCCTACCAGGCCGGGCTCACGCTGGCCCAGTTGAGGGCGACCGACGCCGCCAACGACGCGGCGGAGTACAACAGCGTCAACAGCCAGGTCATCCTCCGCCAGGCTATGGCGCAGCAGGTGTCGGGCGGCGACGACGGCAACGCTAACCTCGTGGGCGCTATTGCCAGCAGCTTGCTGGCCGGCCAGGGGGCCAGCGGTGACAGGGGCACGCTGTCCGCGGCCGGCGAGCTGGCTGCGAACCGGCTCAGCCAGCAGTACCAGGTTGACAGCATGAACCGGACGGCGGCCGAGATGACGCAAGCCGCGACGCTGGCCCAGGCTCAGCTCACAGCGGCGAACGCGCAGTTCAGGGCGGCACTCGCGGGTGTGACGGTGGCCGAGCTCGAGGCTCAGGGAGCCGCCCAGACGCTGCAGGTGTTCGACGCAGACACGTTCACGCCCCAGGTGTGGACGGCGATGGGCAACTTCGTGAACGGCATCTACGAGGGATACATGGGCATCGCCCTGCAGGCCGCGAAGCTCATGCAGCAGGCGTTCAACTTCGAGAACGACGCCACCGTGTCATACATCAAGTCGTCGTACCCGGGCCTGGTCAACGGGCTCCTCGCCGCCGAGGCTCTGATGTCGGACATCCAGATGTTCACCGATGTGATGATCGGCTCCACCTACGACAAGAAGCAGTACGTGAAGCAGTCGATCTCGCTGGCCAGCCGTTACGGGTACCTATTCGAGACCCAGCTCCGCCGGGCCGGCACGATGACGTTCGAGACCACCCTTGACGACTTCGACTCCGCCTATCCCGGCAGCTACGAGGGCCGCATCCGGCGGGTCGACGTCAGCGTGCAGGGCATCATCCCGCCGACGGGCGTCTCCGGAACGCTCAGCAACAACGGCATATCGTTCTACCGGCTGCCATGGGACCTGGCCACGCCGTCGGCGCCGAGCCGGGCGCGCATCCAGCTCCCGGAGACGCTGGTGCTGTCCGACTACGATCCCGCCCAGGATGGCGTGCTCGACTCCACGAGTGGAAACCAGGCCGGCATCTTCGAGGGCGCCGGCGTCGCGGGGAGCTGGACGCTGAGCCTGCCCCCGGCCGTCAACGACATCAACTACGGCACGCTCACCGACGTCGTCCTGACCTTCCTGTACGAGGCCCGCTTCGACCCGCAGCTGGTCCAGCCGGTGCTGTCCGGCCTGGCCGCCCGTCCCGGCTATTACGCCAGGGAGCTGGCGATCCCGCTCGCCTGGATGTACCCGGACCTGTTCTACGGCTTCGTCAGCTCCGGCACGCTCACGCTGAACCTGGCGGCCTCAGATTTCCCGCTGAACCAGACCAACCCCACCGTATCGGCCGTCAGCCTGCTGGCGAACATGGCCTCCGGCACGTCACCCGCTGGCATCACGATTACGCTCACCGCCCCTGGCATGTCCGCAGTCACCGGCGTGACCGACTCCACCGGCACCATCACCTCGCAGGGCACGTCAAGCACTTGGGCGGGGGCGGTCGGCGGGCCGGCCCTGGGAAGCTGGACGATAATGTTGCCCGCCGCGTCCAATCCAGCGCTGGCGCAGAGCGGGCAACTCAGCCTGTCGGCGCTGATCAACCTGGTACTCATCCTCGACTATTCCTTCCAGCCGCGCAGCTGAGCAGCAGAGCAGCGGCCGGCGAAGGAGACGGCGATGACCAAGGCGAACGGCACCGCGGCCGAACTGCTGAACCTCCCCTCTGGCGGCGGCTCGGTCTCAGGCCAGGGCGGCGACTTCAGCGTGGACCTCAACACCGGCACCGCGACGGCGAAGTTCGACCTGGCGCTGCCGGCCGGCCCGAACGGCATCAAGCCCCCGTTCACGTTGCAGTACTCGGCCGGGTCCGGGGACGGCCCGTTCGGCATCGGATGGTCGCTGGGCCTGATGACGATCCGCACCAAGGTCACCCCGCTCCCGCTGGACCCCACGGCCACCGGGACCTTCTCCCTGGTGGGCGTAGGCGACCTGGTCGCCATGGGCGCCGGCCGCTACCGGCCGGTGACCGACAGCACCGGGCTGCTGATCCAGTTCACCAACGGCTCGTGGTCGGTCACTGACAAGACCGACCTCACCTGCACCCTGGGTTCGACCAGCGCGTCGCGGCTGCCGGGCACCCCGCCGGCGGCGTGGCTCCTGGACAGCTGTCAGGACAGCGCTGGTAACGTCATTGCCTTCACCTGGACACTCGACGGCGGGGGCCTGCTGCCGCAGAGCATCACCTGGGGTACCTACGAGCTGGTGTTCGGGTACGAGAGCAGGCCCGATATCGTCCTAGACGGCAGCTACGGCCCGCCGGTCACGCTCGACAAGCGGTGCTGCCGCGTCGAACTGCACGTCACCACGGAAGCGCAGAGCCTTGTCCGCAGCTGGTCATTCCTGTATGACGATGACGGCGGCGCAGGGCGATCGCTGCTGGTCGTCATCCGCGAGCAGGGCCATGCCGCCGACGGCTCCGCGCTGGCCGCGCCCGACCAGACCTACGCCTACTCGGCCCTGGGCGCGCCGGCCATGGTGCCGGTCACGGGATGGACGGCCCCGCTCACCGACGTCGACACCGATCTGGCCGACCTCAACGGCGACGGCCTGCCGGATCTCGTGCAGCTCGGCAGCGGCCTGCCGACCATGCACCCCAACCTGGGCGGCGGCGCGTTCGGCCCGCCACACCCGCTGGCCCAGGTGCCGGAACCCTTCCGCCTGTCCGGCGCCACCGTCACCTTCGCCGACATGTCGGGCGACGGCAACGTCGACGTGCTCGTGCTCGACCAGCCGTTCTCCGGCTACTACCCGCTCGTCGCGCCGAACGGCGGCCGACCAGCCTTCGGTCCGCCGGTGATCTTCGGGCAAGCGCCGGCGGTGAGCCCGGGCGACCCGAACGTCCGCTTCCTCGACCTGAACGGCGACGGCATCACCGACGTCCTCGTCGACACCGGGCGCTCCTGGCTCATGTACCTGCGTGAAGACACCGGCACCTGGTCTGGCAGTCCGGTGGTCCTGCCGCCGGAGCGGACGCCGCCGGTGGCGCTCGCCGATCCGCGCGTCTACCTGGCCGACATGACCGGCGACGGCCTGACCGACATCGTGCTCGCCCGCGGCGGCGGGGTGACGTACTGGCCGGCCCGGGCAGACGGCGGCTGGGGCACGGCCATAGAGCTGTCCCCGGCGCCCGTCTTCGGCCGCGACCACGATCCGGCCCGGCTGTCCCTTGTCGACGTCGACGGGGACGGCTGCGCTGACCTGGTCTACGTCGACGCCGTCTCGGTGACGGTCTGGCGCACGACCGGGGCCACCAGGCTCGCCGGGCCGACGAGTGTTCCGATCACCCCGCCGGCCGCGCCGGGCAGCTTCCGTGTCATCGATCTGCTCGGCACGGGCACGGCCGGCGTCCTATTCCAGCTGCCGGTCCTGCATCCGGGCGGCTCCCGCCAGGCGTTCCTGGACCTGGCCGGCGGCGAGAAACCCTACCTGCTCACCGACCTAGCTTACGGCGCGGCGACGAGCACGCACATCGGCTACCGCACGAGCACGGGGTTCGCGCAAGACGACGCCGCCGCGGGCGCGCCGTGGCCGACGTACCACCCGTTCCCCGTCCAGTGCGTCGCCCGCACCGACCGGACCGACCACGGCGCGGGCAGCACGACGAGCACCACCTTCGCCTACCATGACGGGCGCTACGACCCCGCCGCCCGCACCTTCCTAGGGTTCGGGCGGGTGGAATCGGACCAGCTCGGCGACGCGTCGTGCCCGACGCTGCGGGTGGTGAACACCTTTCATCTCGGCCTGGATCCGAACGACCCGGGCCGCCCGCTGTCCGGCGACGAGGCGCTGCAGCTGGGGGCGCTACGCCGCAAGCCGCTCACCACCACCACCTACGGGCTCGACGGATCGGCGCTGCAGGCGCAGCCGTACTCGGTGACATCGCACACCTACGCAGCTCTGCTGGTGCCCTCGATCCTGCCCGGCGGCGACCAGGTGGCCGTGCCGTACTGCGCCACCTCGACCGAGCAGCGCTGGGAACGCCAAGACACGCCCGTGTCCACCCGGACGGTCAGCTACCTGGCCGTTACCAGCGAAGGCGACATCACCGCCCAGCGCACCGTGGCCCAGCGGGCGGGGATGACCACGCCGGACCAGGACGTGACGACCAGGATCACGCTGGCCACCGGTGGAACCAACCTGCGCCTCCCGGCCCGGGTGACTCAGAGCGCGCCCGACGGCACCGTCATCTCCGCAACCGTGTCCTACTACGACGGCGATCCGTTCACGGGCCTGCCCGAAGGCCAGGCCACCACCGGCCTGCTCACCAGGATCGAAGACCTGGCCTTCGACGACACCTTCGTGACCTCGGTCTGGAGCGCGAGCCCGCCTGACCTGACCCAGTACGGCTACCACCGGCTGCCCGGCGATACCACCGGCTGGTGGAAGACCCGGCGGGCGCACCAGCGGATCACCGGGGCGGGCGGGCCGGCGCTCGCCACTAGGGGCCCGCTCGGCGCGGTGCAGACCCTGCAGTATGACGAGGCCGGCCAGCGGGTCGTCGGGGTGACCGACGCGGCAGGCAACACAATGACCGCCACCACCGATCCGCGAGTGTTCCAGACAGCCTCGGTCACCGACGCCAACGGGAACACGACCACCGACGTGTTCGACGCCCTCGGCCGGGTCAGCGCGACGATCGGTCCCCTGGACAGCGCCGCGCTGCCCGCGGCCACGTTCTCGTACACTCCCGGAGCCGTCTCGGTCGTACAGGCCGCCCACCGGGTGGCCCATGGGGCCGCGGACGTGATCTCCACCACGACCTGGATCGACGGTAGCGGGCAGGTACTGGGCAAGGCGACGCCGGGCCCGGCGGGCCAGTGGGTCGTCTCCGCCGCGACCAGCCGCACCGGCAGGGGAACGACCAAGGCGGCGTACCTGCCGTACGCCGTGACCAGCCCGGACTGGCAGCCGCCTCCGGCCGGGACCGGCGTCATCACGTCCGCCTGCGACGCCCTCGGCCGCCTGGTGTCGTCCACACGGCCGGATGGCCTAGTCGTCACCACCCGGCGCGAGGCCGACACGGTGGTGATCAGCGAAACCTGGCCAGGCGGCGCGACGCAGGACGTCGAACGGCAGACCTGCGACGCGGCCGGGCAGCTGATCGCCGTCAGCCGCAACGCCGGCGACCACTGGGCCGGGCAGCAGTACCGGTACGCGCCCTGCGGCAAGGTCAGCGCGGTCACGCTGCCAGACGGTAGCCAGGTCACCTTCGCCATCGACCTCCTGGGCCGGATATTCAGCCACCAGAGCCCGGATACCGGCACGACGGTTTACCTGCTGGACGCGTGCGACAACCAGCGGAGCCGCGGCAACGCCGCCGGCCAGGTCGTAAGGACTGACGTCGACGCCATGAATCGGGTCACCGCGGTTTACCACGATGCCGAGACCGTTCCCCGCGTCCGGTACGAGTATCTGGACGCCGGTGGGACCGCCCCGGCCGACGGGATCACCGCCAACCGGTACACCCGGCCGTGGCGGGTCACCGACGAGATCGGCACCGTGGTGTTCGAGTACAACGAGACCGGGCGCACCACGTCAAGTACGCGGACGGTCGCGGCCAGCGGTCAGGCATTCGCCAACCGGGTCGGCTATGACGCTCTCGGCCGCGCCGTGAGCGTGACCCTGCCCGCTTCGGCGCCAGGCGGCACGGGACGCACGGTCGAGTACGGCTACGGTCCCGATGGGTACCCGGTCAGCGCCACCGGGGTCGTAACCAGCGCGGAGTACGACCTGTACGGGCGGGTGACGTCGATCAGCTACGCCAACGGCGCGTCCACGCTTATCGACTACCTGCCCAACGCGGGCGGCGTCCAACGCGTCCGAGTGCTCGACGCGTCAGCCAACGTGCTGCGGGACACCACCTCGACCCAGACCGACGGGTTGCTCACCGCGCTGACCAGCGCGTCACCCGAAGACGACAGCGTCACCTTCGGCTACGACGGCCTACGCCGGCTGACCCAGGCGAGCTACACCCCAGCCGCGGGGCCGCCCGAGGTCCACACCTGGAGCTTCGACGACTCATTCACCATGACTGCCTCCTCGGACAGCGGCCCCCTTGCCTACCAGGCCGGCACCCACCAGCTCGCCTCGGCCGGCGGTATAGCGACGTCGTTCGACGCGGCCGGCCGCCGGGTCGTCGGCCGGTTCGGCATGGCGACCTTCGACGGCGCCGACCGGCTCACCGGAGTCGTCCTGCCCGACGGGACCCAGCTCGCGCACACCTACGACTATCAGGGGCGGCGATCGCTGTCGACGGCCGGAGGCGTCCAGACCTACTCCAGCCCCACCGAGAACATCGAGATCGTCGGCGCCACCACCGTGATCTGGATCGAGTTCGGCAAGCAGCGGGTGGCCGCCGACGTAGGCGGCGCCCTGTCGATCCTGCACCCGAACGCCCTGGGCGGAACCGGCCTAATCACCGACGCCAATGGCGCCTACGTCACGCGGGTCCGCCAGACGCCGTTCGGCCTGGGACGCGCCGGAGGCACCCCGCCGCCGCCCGGATCCGCGGCGACGCTGGTACTGCTGATCGTGGGCACCGACCCGAGCGGCCTGATCTGCCAGGGGAAGCGCTGGTACGACCCGCTGACCGGGCAGTTCCTCAGCCCCGATCCGCTCATCACGAGCGTGTACACGGTCGGCGCGTGGAGCCCGTACCTGCTGTGCCTTGGCAACCCCGTCTTGCTCGCCGACCCTACAGGGTGCGGCTTCCTCAGCGTGCTGGAGATCATCGGAATCGCCCTGCTGGCCGCCGCGTGCGTCACCGCGGAGGTCGCGATCGGTGGCGCCGCTCTCGCCGGGGCCTGTATTATCGCGGCCACCCCAGGGGGGTGGCTCCTCGCGGGCGTCGCCCTGAGTTCGCTCGGCGGTGCGATCGCGGGCGAGCTGGCGGCCCAGAAGGCCGGCGGGAACTTGTGGGCAGGCGCCTTCCTCGGAGCGGTGCTGGGCGGCGCGACCGCGCTGATCGGCGGTGCGCTCGGCAGCGGGGCGGCCGGCGCCATCGCGAGCTCCCTCGAGCCTGGCTCGTGGAGCACGATATTGCAGTATCTAACGGCCGGTGTTATCCAGGGCACCCTCGCCGGGGCCGGAACCGGGCTGGCGACCGGGTTCGCTGGCGGGAAGGGCACCCTGGAGTCGACGCTGATCTCCGTGGCCAAGGGCGCCGCTTGGGGCGCCGCCCTCAGCGCCCTCGTCGGCTTCGGGGTCGGCTTCGCCAAGACGCTGCCGCCCCAGAGCGGGTGGTACAACTGGGCGGCGTACGCTGATAAGTTCGCCAACTTCTCCAGCGGCTCCTCCGCCTTGAACTCGGCCCTCAGCGACGCGGGCGTGACCATGTCCATATTCCAGCTGACCGGCCCGCAGTGGAGCTCGGGGATCACCGGGCTCGTACCGGCCGCCCTGACTGGGTTCCAGCCCGCCGAGCTGGCCGCCGCGAACTGGTTCGCGGAGAAGGCACTCGCCGACGCCTTCTTCGCCGTCACCGTCGACGCCACGATGGCGATCGACCAGGCCGGCTACAGCTACGCCCAGCAGTTCTCGCTGTTCCTCACGATCTCGACAGCACTCGTGCCGGTGTTCGGACCTGAGCTCGCCGACGCACTGAAGCTGACCCAGATCCTCGACCCTTCCGGCTACACCCAGGCTCAGATCGGGTTCAATCACGCCTTCGGGTCGGCCAGCCCGGACAGCACGAGCTAAAGCCTCGCGAGGCGTAATAGTGGCAGCTCAGCAGGCGAGATCGGTCTCCATGGCGGACAGCCGGGTCACCATCAGACTCAGGCTCCAGCCGTAGCCGGCATGCAGGCGCAGCCAGACGGGCTAAGCGCGTGCTTGATCCGCCTCGACCAGCCAGAATTGGATGTTCTGCGCGCGGCGTAAGGCCCATCACATTCGATCGCGGACCGAGCTGAATCGGCAATGCATGCATTACAACTAGTTGATCACTGATTGCGTGATCTGCACGCCTGCGGACACGGCTGAAACACGATTTTGCTGACTCGACATGAGGTGCTAGGGCCGGCAGATTGGGCCGGAGGAAGCCGGCAGAATACGAGCTGGCCGGCTTCCGGTAGCGCGGCGGCGCCTGCACAATCAGGTTAGGCGGGCACGAGTGGGGGATGGGTGGGCGATAGACCGAGGGCAGCACCGGTGCTGGTCGGGCGCGAGGGCGAGCTGGCTGAGCTGCTGGCCGGGCTCGATGACGCGGTCGCCGGGACCGGCCGGTTGTTCCTGCTGGCCGGGGATCCCGGTATCGGCAAGAGCCGGGTGGCGGATGAGGTGGCGGCCCGGGCCCGGGATCTTGGGATCAAGGTGGCGTGGGGGCGGTGCTGGGAGGCCGGTGGCGCACCTGCGTACTGGCCGTGGGTGGAGTCGCTGCGGGCTTGCGTCCACGGTCTCAGCAGCGAGGAGCTCCGGGCGTACCTGGGAGCGGGCGCTCCGTTCGTGGCGCAGATCGTGCCGGAGGTCGCCGAGATCCTGCCAGATGTCCGCCCGCCCCCGCCGATGGGGACGGAGAGCAGCCGGTTCCTGCTGTTCGATGCTGTCGCCGCCTTCCTGCGCAATGCCGGGGCGGTGCAGCCGCTGATCCTCGTGCTGGATGATCTGCACGCCGCCGACACGCCGTCGATCCTGATGCTGCGGTTCGCTGCGCGGGCGGTCCAGGACGCCCGCGTGATGGTCGTGGGGGCCTACCGTGACATTGAGCTGGACCGCGACCATCCGCTGACCGTGGCGCTCGCTGAGCTTTCCCGCGAACCTGCGGCCAGGTACCTTCGGCTGCCGGGCCTGACCGAGGCGGGTGTCGGGCGCCTGATCCGACAGACCGCTGCGGTGATGCCGGGCAAGGCCGTGGTGGCCGCCATCTACCAGTGCACCGAAGGCAACCCGCTGTTCGTGGGAGAGGTGGTGCGGCTGCTGGCCGCCGAGGGCCGCCTGGACCGGGCCGATGACCCGGCCGGGCTGCGGCTGGTCATCCCGGAGGGGATCCGCGAGGTGATCGGGCGGCGGCTGGCCCGCCTCTCACCGCGATGCCGTGAGGTCCTCGGCTTGGCGTCGGTGTTCGGCCGCGAGTTCTCGCTGCCCCTGCTGGAGCGGCTGAGCGGAATCTGCGCGGGCGAGTTGCTGGATATCTTGGACGAGGGCATCGCCGCCCGGATGGTGGCTGAGATCCCCGGCGCGCCTGGCGAACTGCGTTTCGCTCACGTGCTGTTCCGCGACGTCGTCTACGAGCGTATCCCGGTCGGCCAGCGTCTCCGGCTGCACCAGCGGGCCGGCGAGGTGCTGGAAGAGTTTTACCAGCAGAACCTGGACCCGCACCTGGCCGAACTAGCGCATCATTCCTGCCAGGCCGCGCCGGGTGGCGACGTCGGCAAGGCGGTCAGCTACTCCGAGAGGGCCGGGCGGCGGGCCATGGCGCTGCTGGCTTATGAGGAAGCGGCCCGGCTGTTCCGGATGGCGCTGGCCGTCCTTGCGCTCGGTCAGCTGCCCGAAGTGGACCGGGTGCGGTGCCGGCTGCTGCTCGCGCTGGGTGACGTGCTGTCCAGGATGGGCGAGCGCCGGGCGTCGTGGGACGAGCTTCGCCAGGCGGCCAGCATCGCGCGGCAATACGAGATGCCGGAGGAGCTGGGCCAGGCCGCGCTGATCTACGCGGGGCGGTTCTCTCAAGAGCGAGGCACCAGTGACGCGATCACTCTCCTGGAGGACGCGCGGGCCATGCTCGCACAGGACGCAGGGCCGCTGCGGGCGCGGGTGCTCGCCCGGCTGGCGGCCGCGATCCGCGGCCAGCCGGAGCGCGGGCCGCGTGACGCGCTGAGCCGGGAGGCAGTGGATCTTGCGCGGGAGCTGGGGGATGCTTCCACGCTGGCGTACGCGCTGGCCTTCCGGGCAGCCGCGCTGGTGGGGCCGGTCGATCCGGTGGGACAGCTGGGGCTTGCCGAGGAGCTGCGGTCGATCGCCCGCGCCGTGCAGGACAAGGAGCGGGAGCTAGACGGCGAGATGTACCTGTTCGTGGGGTTCCTGCAGTCCGGCCGTATCCTGCAGTGCCGTCAGGCCGCGCAGGCCATGCAGCGTCTGGCCGCTGAGCTGCGTCAGCCGGCCGCCCGCTGGACCGCCACCCTGGCGATGGCAAACCTGGCGCTGCTGGAGGGACGATTCGCTGACGCTGAGGAGCTGGCCGAAGCGGGGCTCA
>Ga0187783_10002673_pt1 | contig 13210 bp, 6 predicted proteins | sample 1015_SJ02_MP02_2_FD_132471 | JGI IMG/M metagenome (GOLD analysis project Ga0187783, IMG submission 132471) | Tropical peat soil microbial communities from peatlands in Department of Meta, Colombia - 1015_SJ02_MP02_20_MG | ecosystem: Environmental > Terrestrial > Soil > Wetlands > Peat | place...
CGAGACCGACATCAATGCACTGATCGTCGATACTGCGCGGCTGTTGCGACCGACATTGGGCGAACAGATCGAGATCGAGTCGATGCTCGACGAGGAGGCCTGCCAGGCGATCACCGATCCGGCCCAGCTCTCCACCGCCCTCATCAATCTCGCACTCAACGCCCGCGACGCCATGCCGAACGGCGGCAAACTCACGTTCGAGACCGCAAACGTCGTGCTTGCCGAGCCCTATGCTCAAACCGATGCCGAGATTCAACCCGGTCCCTATGTGATGATCGCGGTCGGCGATACCGGGGCCGGCATCCCGGCCCCCCTCCATGAGCGGGTGTTCGAACCGTTCTTCACCACCAAGGAAATCGGCAAGGGAACCGGGCTCGGACTGAGCATGGTCTACGGCTTCGTCAAACAATCCGGCGGAAACATCAAGATCTACAGTGAGGTGGGGCACGGAACGACGATCAAGCTCTACCTGCCGCGCAGCTGCGCACCGGCCGAGCAGCCCGACGCGATTCCGGCGTCGGCTGCGCGGGGTGGCGACCAGACCATCCTGGTGGTCGAGGACGACGCGCTGATGCGCAAATTCGTGGTCGGGCAGCTTCAGGGCCTCGGATACAAAGTCATTTCCGCGGCCAACGGCGCAGAGGCGCTGGCGCTGGTCGATCGGGGAACCAATGTCGATTTGTTGTTCACCGATGTGATCATGCCGGGCGGCATGAACGGATCACAGCTTGCCGACGAGGTCATCAGGCGTCGGCCTGCCATGCGGGTCCTTTATACCTCCGGCTACCCGGAAAACGCCATCGTGCACCACGGCAGACTTGATCCTGGCATTGCGCTGCTGAACAAACCTTATCGCAAGAACGATCTGGCCCGGATGATCCACGAGGTCCTCGCCACATAGGTGAAGCACCTCCATACGCTGCGTCGCCCGCGCGAAGTGGCGGCCCGACCAAAAACCGGTCAGTTCATTGCAGCGCTTCCAGAGCGGCTCGCAATTTGTCGAGCTCCACTCCGAACGCACTCCAATTGCCATTTTTCAATTGCTCAAGAGCGCTGTTGTAGTGATTGAGAGCGTCTCGTGCGCGATCGGCCTCGACTGGGGCCGGGGTGGTCTTCATCGGCACCGCGGATGGGGGCAAGGAAGCCGGCGTCTCCTTGAACAAGGCCGACAACGCGTCCTGCAGCGAGTCCTCCATGACCACTCGGTCGCCGTAGGCGGCGATGACCCGCTTGAGCTCGGGCAGCTGACCCGTCTCCGCGCGAAGATAAAGGGGCGACACATACAGGATCGAGTTATCGATCGGGATCACAATGAGATGCCCTCTGATGACCCTAGACCCCAACTGATTCCACAGCGACAGCTGCTGAGAGATTTCTGTGTTCTGGTTTATGAGTGCCTCGATCTGAAAAGGCCCGAAGACCAGCTTGTCCTTGGGGAACTCATAGACAATCAGCTCACCATAGTGTGGCGAATCGCAACGCGCTGCCAACCACGCAATCATGTTCTGTCGCTGGCTCGGGACCATCGGCAGCATCAGAAAGAACTCGGCTTGAGATTCGCCAGGCAGGCGCAAGATGATATAGTACGGAACCATCGTGGCCGTTTCGCCTCCGGGCTGGCGAGGAAATTGCCACAGGTCTTCACGATTATAAAAAACGTCGGGGCTGTCCATGTGATAGGCCCGGTACATCTGAGCTTGGATCCGGAACAGATCCTCGGGATAGCGAATGTGCTTCTGAAGATCGGGCGGCATGGCACTCAGCGGCCTGAAAAGCGAAGGGAATATGCGCTGATAGGTAGCCGCGACCGGATCAGCGGGGTCCACCAGATAAAGCTCTACCGTGCCGTTATAGGCGTCGACCACTACTTTGACGGCATTGCGGATATAATTGAGGTCTTGGTTGGGAAGTCGCTGAGCGTAGGGGAAGTAGTCGCTCGTCGTGTAGGCATCTTGTATCCAGAACAACCGTCCGTCACTGACAACAACGTAAGGATCGTGGTCGAGGGTGAGGAAGGGGGCAATCGCTTCAATACGCTCTTTGATATTGCGACGTAGCATGATCCTACTATCACCGGTAAGGTAGCGGCTAAGCAGTAGATTGAGATCCTCGAAGTACCAGGCGAAGAGCACTCGGCGTGCAACGCTACCGACGGCGACGCCACCGCTACCCTCGTAGTTGCCGTACACATTGTCCTTGCCGTTCGGGTAGTCGAATTCGGGTGTGCTCCCTTTCACCACGACGTAGTCATCTGTTTCCTCTCCGTAATAGATTCGCGGCTGCTGCACCGCAGGTCCACCAGTTGCGACTGGAGGTATATTCTGCAGGTAGAAGTCTGGCAGTCCCTCGGCAGTCGTGCGTGTTACTGGACTCATGACCACGCCGTTGCCATGCGTGAACAGAACATGGCGGTTGACCCACGTCTGGGCATTCGGCGGCAATAGCGTGGCCTTAAGCTCGCGGGCCGATAGCATCACGGCTTGGTACGCGCCCTCCAGCCAGTAACGGTCCACATCGACATCGTGGAATTTATAATAGGTCCTTATCTCCTGCATCTGGCGGTAGGTATCCATCAGCGGCTGCCAGTCCCACAGTCGAATGTTATCGACGGTTGCTCGATTGGCTTCGAGGTTTGCAAAAGTGAGATCTTGTTCGGCAGGGAACGTTTTCACCACAACGTGATGGAGGTTATAGGCTTGCTGTGTGGCCACGATGTTGCGTTTAATATAGGGCCTTTCCAGTTCCAGTTCGTTCGGCTTTACAAATAGACGTTGAAACATTCCCGGCGTCAGTTCGCTCAACACGAAGGAGCTGCCGAAGACCAGCAACGTTGCCGCCGCGGGAAGCCGGTAGGTGCGGAACCGCTGGTTGACGAGAGCCAGAAAAGCCGCGGCAATTGCCAGCCCAACCAATACCCAAAGAACCGGCAGCTCAACGTGAATATCGGTATAACCGGCTCCTACGACGACTCCGTTGTCGCCATACAACAGAAGATAGCGGTCCAGAACATAAGACCAGGCTTTGATCGCGAAGAATAACCCCAGCAGGACGGAGCCATGGGCGATAGCCGCGGGCGACATCGATCGTCGGCGACCGTCAAAGTCGATATCGCCGCGCAGCCAATATACGATCCCGGCGAGGACAAAGCTCAGGATGAGCGTTGCCTGCATCCAATTTCTGATCGCGACATAAGCCGGTAGCGAAAACATATAAAATCCGATATGCATTCCAAACAACGGGTCAGTCTGAGCGAACGGAGCTTGATAAAGGAAACGCAAAATCACATCCCAGTTGGCGATCTCGGCGGTGGCGACCAGGATCCCGATGACGGCGGCGGCGGCGGCGATGACGAGGTGCCACGCGCTATGCCCGCGGAAAGGCTCGAGCAACTCGGGCAACGTGCGTCCGGGCACCGACTGCCACGGGACCACGTGAAGGCTGCGCCAGGGCCGTCCGGAGAACTGCAAGGCCAGCCAGCCGTTGGCCCAAAGCATCGCCGTCGACACCGTAAAAGCTGTCAAAGACACTACGGCTTTGGCACGGAACATGGTCCAGAAGACATCCAGATAGCCGGTCGCTGAAAACCAGAGCAGGTCGACCAGGAAGTCGCTCATAAATCCGAGCAGAATCAGGCCGATCACCAGCACGATGGCAACCAAGATGATGGCCACCGTAATGCCCCTCAACGGCATGTCTACCTCCGTCCGGCGGTTCCCGATCTTGGTCCGCCGGCGGCGGGATTGCAATTGCAAGGGGCGGATTGGGGTAGGTAGTGGCCTGTCCGGCGCATCAGCGCCTGGAGATTTTGCGAAGCCACGTGGCCGGGGCTGGTCGGCCGAGTCGACTCGCCTTTTCATGAGTCATTCAGGCGCACCAACCAAAGCGTAGTTTCGGGCGCGACCCTCGCAGACCTCCAGGTTGCCAGGCCGCGGCGGCCACACCCTGCGAGGCAGGGCTAAAGGATGGCCCTGGTCGACCTCATGCTCCCGGTTATCTCCAGGGGGGTCGCTGTCGAATACGGTCCCGCGGCGTCGGATTGTGCAGGCAGAATATGTCAGACCTGCCGAATTGGAATAAAATGCCAAGCTTGCGATCTGCAATCAGGCGCTTCGACCTTGCGTGCGAAATGCGAGCGATCCAACTAAAACGACCAGATTGCAGGCTGGCTCTCTTGACCGCGGTGAGCTGAACGAGCCAATGCGGCCTCTACGCAACCCAGCGAAGCGCAGCATGAGTCGTGGGCTCACGAGTGCCGGGTGTGTGCGGGTCACCGCTCATCGTAAGTTCAAGAACTTCAGGGACGATCATGATGCGGTGAGGTCGATCGACGCTCTCAAAGCGCGCAAATTTGAGAGCCTCGGCACGGCTGACAAAAAGACCCCCACGTAGACCGAACTGATCTCGCACAACCCAATGCCCATGGGCATCTTGGCCGATCAGAAAGAGGGAAGAGTCAACCCTGGTCGAGGGAGGTTCAGTTTGGTTCTGGGAGTGTCTCATCGCGCGGCCCATTTTCAGAAGTGACGGAAGATCAGAAACCAGATCGCAACACGCACGGCAAGCGTTACGGCAATAAGGAGAGCAAAAAACGCGAAGATTGTAGCGACTGAGTAGACATTCGCTGCTACTGCGCGGAGCCACCGAATAGCGGCTTGCCACGAGGCAGACAGTAGCGGCATTGTATGGGATGATCGAGTCGACATCGGCGGTCTTCATAACAGACAGATGACATGGTTTTCGAAGTTGGAGTACGCCGGATCGGCGCGCTTGGCCAGATCGTTGCGGCTTTCTGACAACGGGTTGCGGTGATCGCCGTATATCGCCACCTCAGTTAGGCGTCGGCACTGCGCGTTCCGACGACGGCATCCAGAAGGCCAAAAGCGTTGCCACTCGTCCGGTAGCTCGTTGGATCGTCCAATTATCAGAGTACGCAAGTCCGGGTATTCCTCGCGGGCGCTGCAGCCGTGTTCCTGTTTTGCCGTTGATTCGGTCCGCTGCATTATGTGCTCGTCGGCTCATATGAATTCGAGACCGGATCTGCTCCGACGTTGTAAAAGAGAAATAAAGGTCGCCGGCAGGCCACTCGCGTCGCAAATTGGAGCTATCGGAGATCGGCGTCACTCGGTTGCCGGCAGTGGTTGGGATGGCAGAGCCTTCGAGATCAAAGGGTCGGTCAATCTGCACGGTTAACGAATCCGAGTTGGCTCGGACGGCGGGTTGGCAATGCGACCGATAGCAGTAGGCGGCGCAGGCGGCGCCAACGCAAAGGTCGAACCATGAACAATGTTTGCCTGCCGTGAGCCGATGGACAAAAAGAAGCAACAATTCCTGTAAAAAACCGTTCAGGCGAAGTTGTCGCAACACATCGGTTCGGAGCAGGGCGCCTTGCTGCGAGGGACCGTCGGTATGCCCAACGGCCTTCGGCTCAGCCGCCGCGCCTGAATGAAGGCGCTCAATATTGCAAGCGGCAAAATTGCGTGGCGAGCATCGGCGCAGTCGTCGATCTCAACAGGGACGTCGGGGTGTCTGGAGATTGCGCATTGCCACTCGCCGCCGTCATAAACGAGGCGGCGAAGCCGCCAAGCCGGCAGTTCGAACTGGACGAGGGCAAGCGCAAGATCGGTCCAGGCACCACAGTCAATCAACTTTCTGATCCGGCTGATTGCCGGGAGTCCACCGCCTTGCACGCGCGTGCATTCGCGCTCCACGATTTCCAGGACAAGATCGCAGGTAATGTCTGATGCAGCCGCTAATCGTTCATCCCACTTGTCACTGCGATTTATATTGTTTTGATCCGATAACATAGCGGCATCTCACGAAGTCATGGAGCTGAAACCTCAAGACAGACATGAATGATGCATCCTAAAGAAACCAGAGGGACGGCAAGCCAAACGTATAGAGATTTCATAAAGCTTGGCGGTTTCACGGAATACCTTTACGGGAGCGCGCTTCGCCGCCAGCTCGACGGCGAGCCGTGGCCGACAGGGCCAGATCACTTGGTCGTGTTCAACCTTACCCATTAGCCAACGCTGAACCCTGGGCTCATTGCGAGTGATTTCTCACTCGGCCACGCAGTTGGCGCCAAGCCCTCGTTATTCACGATTTTGCTGGTGTTTCTCTACCGGCGATGTCGAATTCAACGTCGGCCGGCACATTCGGGGCCAATGCCGGACGTTCCAAATCGCCGTGGACAGCCAATAGCGGGCTCGGCCGGCTATATATTTTCCACTCGCATGATCCCGAAATTCGTTCGATGCCTGCCGCTTCTGGCTGGTCCTGAGTGCGGCGCCTATATGGGATTTTTATATCGAAGCGAGGGGTACCCGTCTGGAATTCATATGCGGACGGTGGCAGCTAATGACCGCACAAGTTGACGGGAACTATATGCGCCTTGACGCAAGTCAAGGTCGTGCGACGTGACAGGGTGCCTGCTGCACTGCGGTAGAGTGCCCGCCGTTAGGAGCAAGCTCATGCTGGACGTCATTATGCTGGCCCTTGGACTTGGCTTCTTTGCCCTGTCGATTGGCTACGCGGTCGCCTGCGATCACCTTTGAGGGATTGGTCATGATCTTCGACTATTCGCTTGCGGGCCTCGTGACTGCGGGGCTGCTGATTTACCTGACCTACGCTCTGCTTCGACCTGAGCGGTTCTGACGGGGGCGAGCCATGACTCTCCTTGGCTGGATTCAAATTGTGCTTTACTGCGTGATTATTATCGCGCTGGTGAAACCTTTAGGCGGGTACATGACCCGCGTCTTTAATGGCGAGCGCACGTTTCTGTCGCCGGTGCTGCGCCCGGTCGAGGCTTCGTTATATTGGATAGGTGGCGTCGACGAGAGACGCGAGCAGCACTGGCTCACTTACGTGATCGCCATGTTGCTATTTCATGTCGGCGGCTTCCTGATCCTTTATGGCCTGATGCGATTCCAGGCGGTGTTGCCGTTTAATCCTGCTGAACAGGCAGCGGTGGCCGAAGATCTGTCGTTCAACACGGCTGTCAGCTTCATCACCAACACGAACTGGCAGAATTACGGCGGTGAGAGCACGATGTCTTACCTCGTGCAGATGCTCGGCCTCACTCACCAGAATTTCCTCTCTGCGGCAACCGGCATCGTGCTTGCCGTAGCCCTGGTTCGGGGTTTCGCTCGCGCCTCGGTGCGCACCATCGGCAATTTCTGGGTCGACATCACGCGCTGCACGCTCTACATCCTGCTGCCCATTTGTGTTATCTATGCCCTGTTTCTGGTCTGGCAGGGCATTCCTCAGACGCTCGGACCCTATGTCGATGCGACCACGCTGGAAGGCGCCAAACAGACGATTGCGCTAGGGCCGGTGGCCTCGCAGGTCGCGATCAAGATGTTGGGCACCAATGGCGGCGGCTTCTTCAACGCCAACGCGGCGCATCCGTTTGAAAATCCCACGGCGCTGGCGAATTACGTGCAGATGATTTCGATCTTCGCGATCGGGGCGGCGCTGACCAACGTGTTCGGCCGGATGGTAGGCAACGAGCGCCAGGGCTGGGCGATCCTGGCCGTTATGGGCGTGCTGTTCCTCGCCGGCGTCATCGTCTGCTATTGGGCGGAGGCTTCCGGCACGACGGCGCTTAATGGGCTGGGGCTAACCGGCGGCAACATGGAGGGTAAAGAACTGCGTTTCGGCATCGTCGGCTCGGCCCTGTTCGCGGTCGTAACCACCGCGGCGTCCTGCGGAGCCGTCAACGCCATGCACGATTCCTTTACGGCGCTCGGTGGCATGATTCCGCTCATCAACATCCAGCTCGGCGAGATAATCGTTGGCGGGGTCGGCGCCGGGCTCTACGGGATGCTGCTCTTCGTCGTCATCTCAGTTTTTGTCGCTGGACTGATGGTTGGCCGTACGCCCGAATATGTCGGCAAGAAAATCGAGGCCAAAGAGGTCAAGATGGCAATGCTGGCCATTCTGGTTCTGCCACTCATGTATCTCGGTTGGACTGCGGTCGCGACTGTAGTTCCTTCTGCAGTCGCGGCGACCAACAATTCAGGACCACATGGGTTCACCGAGATTCTTTATGCTTACGTCTCTCAGACCGGCAACAACGGTTCGGCATTTGCCGGCCTCTCAGCCAATACGCTCTTCTACAATCTGACTGGAGCCGCCGCGATGCTGGTGGGCCGCTTCTGGATGATTATCCCGGCCATCGCGATTGCCGGTTCGCTTGCTGGCAAGAAGACAGTTCCGGCTTCGGCCGGCACGTTCCCCACTGACGGGGGGTTGTTTGTCGGTCTGGTGGTGGGGGTTATTGTCATTGTCGGCGGTCTCACATTCTTCCCCGCGCTAGCGCTTGGGCCGCTCGTCGAGCACCTCGCAATGCGCGCCAACATGCTGTTTTGATTGAGGAGCGGAGTCGAATCCATGGAAACTTCACCTCTGCGCAAGCAGATGCCGGTATCAGCATTGACCGACCCGAAGATCGTGTGGCCGGCAATCGGCTCAGCTTTTGTCAAGCTCGACCCGCGGACCTTGATAAAGAACCCAGTCATGTTCGTGCTGGAGATCGTGACAGCACTGACTACGATCATTCTCGTCCGCGATCTGGTGAACGGAGGCGAACACATTGCCTTCGAGTTCCAGATTATTCTATGGCTGTGGTTCACGGTACTGTTTGCCAACTTCGCAGAGGCAATCGCTGAGGGGCGCGGCAAGGCACAGGCCGATGCTCTGCGCCGCACACGAACCGAGACCCAGGCCAAGTTGCTGACCGGCGGCGACCGCACGAGTTTCAGAACCGTGCCTGGTACCAGTCTCAAGGTCGGTGACATCGTATTGGTCGAGGCCGGAGACACGATCCCGTCGGACGGCGAAGTGATTGAAGGGATTGCGTCAGTCAACGAGGCAGCGATCACCGGCGAGTCGGCGCCGGTCATCCGCGAATCAGGTGGGGACCGTTCGGCAGTGACCGGCGGCACCCAGGTCCTTTCGGACTGGATTCGGGTGCGCATCACGGCCGCCCAAGGCTCGACCTTTCTGGATCGGATGATCAAGCTGGTCGAGGGCGCTGAGCGTCAGAAGACACCGAATGAGATCGCCCTCAATATCCTGCTCGCCGGCCTGACGATCGTCTTCGTCTTCGCAACGGCCACCATCCCGAGCTATGCGATCTATGCTGGAGGCCAGATCTCCGTCATTATCCTAGTGGCATTATTCGTCACGCTCATTCCCACCACCATCGGCGCGTTGCTTTCGGCCATCGGCATCGCCGGCATGGACCGTCTGGTCCGCTTCAATGTGCTGGCGATGTCTGGCCGTGCCGTCGAGGCGGCGGGCGACGTCGACACGCTTCTGCTCGACAAGACCGGTACGATCACGCTGGGCAATCGTCAGGCTACGGAGTTCAGGCCGGCGCGAGGTGTCAGCGAACCTGAGTTGGCGGACGCTGCTCAGCTTGCCTCGCTGGCAGATGAAACTCCAGAAGGGCGCTCCATCGTGGTGCTCGCCAAGGAGAAGTACGGGATCCGCGGTCGTGATATGGGCGAGCTTAACGCGCGTTTCATCCCTTTTACGGCCCAGAGCCGGATGAGCGGGGTTGAGTTTGCCGGCACGTCAATTCGCAAAGGCGCGGTCGATGCGATCTTGAACTATGTCAACGCCTCACAGACTTCGGTCACGCCGACGGGCGCTGTGCGCGCCGTTCAACCCGTCCTTAGTTCCGATGTAGTCCGTGAAATCAACGCCATTGCTGACGAGATTGCACGATCAGGCGGCACGCCACTTGCGGTCGCCCGTGACGGCAGGCTGCTCGGCGTGATTCATCTCAAGGATATCGTCAAAGGCGGCATTCGTGAGCGTTTCGCCGAGTTGCGGCGAATGGGCATCCGCACCATCATGATCACCGGCGACAACCCGATGACCGCCGCCGCGATTGCGGCCGAAGCCGGCGTCGATGATTTCCTTGCTCAGGCGACGCCCGAAGACAAACTCCGCCTCATTCGTGACGAGCAGGCTAAGGGCAAGCTGGTCGCGATGGCCGGTGACGGCACGAACGATGCACCTGCGCTGGCCCAGGCCGATGTCGGTGTCGCCATGAACACAGGCACGGTCGCTGCCCGCGAAGCCGGCAACATGGTCGACCTCGACTCCAATCCAACCAAACTGATTGAGATCGTCGAGATCGGTAAGCAGCTGCTGATGACCCGGGGCGCGCTTACGACTTTTTCGATCGCCAACGATGTGGCGAAGTATTTCGCCATTATTCCGGCGATGTTCATCGGCTTCTACGGCAAGCGGCTGGAAGCCCTCAATATCATGGACCTGCACCCGGAAAGCGCGATCCTGTCAGCCATCATATTCAACGCGCTGATCATCATTGCGCTCATTCCTCTCGCCCTGAAGGGCGTCGCGTATCGGCCAATCGGCGCCGGCCCGCTGCTGCGGCGCAATCTTGTGATCTACGGGATCGGCGGTGTGCTCATTCCGTTTATCGGAATCAAGGCCATCGATGTGGTGGTCGGGGCCCTGCACCTCGCCTGAGGAGAAACCATCATGTTGAGAGAAATTCGGCCGGCCATTGTCCTCGTCATCGCTCTGACGCTGATTACCGGGCTTGTCTATCCGCTCGCCATGACCGGAATCGCCGAAGCGCTGTTCCCGGGTCAGGCTCGTGGCAGCCTGATCGAACAGGACGGCAAGGTCGTTGGTTCGGCTTTGATCGGACAGCCGTTTACCAGCGATCGCTATTTCCATGGGCGCCTGTCGGCCACCACCGCGCCGGATCCGGCCGATGCGACCAAGACGGTGCCCGCGCCGTATAACGCCGCAAATTCCGGCGGCTCCAATCTCGGTCCGACCAGCAAGGCGCTGGTGGAGCGAGTCCAGGGGGATGTGACTAAGCTGAAGGCCGAGAACCCGTCGACGCCCGTCCCAGCTGACCTGGTTACCACTTCCGGTAGCGGCCTCGATCCTCATATTTCCCCGGAAGCGGCGTTGTTTCAGGTGCCGCGGGTCGCCAAAGCGCGTGGTCTGCCGGAAGAGCGCCTGCGTGATCTCATCGACGAGCACACCGAGGGCCGCACCTTCGGCCTGCTCGGCGAGCCACGTGTAAACGTCCTTGAACTCAACTTGGCATTGGACCGGATGGCGGCAAAGTAGCGTTGCATGGTATCGGGAGTTCTCATTTGAGAACGGAAAGTCCAGGGCTTGATGGCAGATCAGCGCCGCAATCCGGAACAGCGACCTTCGCCCGAGGCGCTGCTTGAGGAAGCCCGCCGGGAGGAGGGGCGGGCCGGTCGAATGAAGATTTTTGTCGGCGCTGCCCCCGGAGTGGGCAAGACCTACGAAATGCTTCAGACCGCCCGTGCCAAGCTCAAGGATGGCGTGGACGTGGTGGTTGGCGTCGTCGAGACCCATGGGCGCCGTGAGACCGAAGCCCTGCTTGAGGGGTTGGAGATCATTCCAAAGCGACGTCTGGAATACCGCGGACGCTGGCTGGAGGAGATGGATCTCGACGCTTTGATCGCCCGTCGTCCTAAAATCGCGCTGGTTGACGAACTCGCCCATACCAACGTCCCCGGCAGCCGCCATCCGAAACGCTATCTTGACGTCGAGGAATTGCTCAATCAAGGCATCGACGTCTATACGACCGTCAATATCCAGCACATTGAAAGCTTGAACGACGTCGTCGCCCAAATCACGCGGGTGCGCGTGCGGGAGACCGTGCCCGACTCGATTTTCGACCGGGCCGACGCAATCGAACTCGTTGATCTTACACCCGACGACCTGATCCAGCGCCTCAAGGAAGGCAAGGTCTATATTCCCAAACAGGCCGAGCGGGCGCTTGAGCACTATTTCTCCCCCAGCAATTTAACAGCGTTGCGCGAACTGGCCCTGCGCCGCACTGCTGAGCGCGTGGACGAGCAGTTGCTCAACGAGATGCAGGCCCGCGCCATTTCTGGACCGTGGCCGGCAGGGGAGCGCATCCTGGTCTGTGTCAGCGACGATCCGCGTTCCGCCGGATTAGTCCGTTACGCCAAACGATTGGCGGACCGCCTGCATGGGCCCTGGATGGCGCTCTATGTCGAAAGCCCGCGAAGCCTGCAGCTGACCGAAGAGGAACGCGACCGGGTTGCTGACACGCTGCGGCTGGCCGAGGTGCTGGGCGGCGAGGCAATCACCATCCCGGGCGGCGACCGACGCATCGCCGATGACATCATCGGCTACTCCCACGCCAATAACGTCACGCACATCATCACCGGCAAATCGACGCGCTCACGGTGGTTCGAGATCCTGCACGGCTCTGTGGTCCACGACCTGGTCCGACGATCGGGCAATATCAGCGTCCATGTCATAGCCGGCGATGAACTTGCAAACGAACCGATCCCCAAAAAGAGCCTCGAAACCGCCGGATATTCCGAGTCTTTCGATCCACGACCCTATGCGATGGCGCTTCTTGCCGTCGCCGGTGCGCTCGCCGCGAGCGCACTGATCCAGTATTCGATGGGAGTGGAGAATGTCGATCTTGTATTTCTAACGGCGATCGTTGGCATTGCAGTTCGTTTTGGCCTGTGGCCGTCGCTGCTTGCGAGCGTTGTGTCGTCGCTCTGCTACAATTTCTTTTTCATGCCGCCGATCTTCACCTTCACGATTGCCGATCCGGCCAATGTCACTGCGTTCACATTCTTTACGATCGTCGCTATTCTGGTTTCCAACGTCGCCGCGCGCGGGCGCACCCAAGCAGTGGCCGCGATGGGGCGGGCCCGCACGACCGAGTCGCTCTACGCGTTCAGTCGAAAGCTCGCAGGGGTCGGCACGCTTGACGACGTTCTCTGGGCGACTGCTTATCAGACAGCCCTGATGCTGAAGGTCAGGGTCGTCTTGCTGCTCCCCGATAATGGTTCGATCTCGGTCAAGGCGGGCTATCCGCCTGAAGACCGGCTCGATGATGCGGATCTAGCGGCAGCGCGATGGGCCTGGCAGAGCAACCGGCCGGCCGGACGTGGTTCAGACACCCTGCCGGGCGCCAAGCGGTTGTTCCTGCCAATTCGTACCGGACGTGGTCCGATCGGCATCGTCGGTATCGATAGCGATCGGGCAGGGCCTCTTCTGACTCCCGATCAGCGTCGCTTGTTGGACGCCTTGATGGACCAGGGGGCGCTGGCGATCGAACGGGTCCATCTGGTGGAAGATATGGACCGGGTCAAGCGCACCATTGAGACCGAGAAGCTGCGCTCGGCGTTGC
>Ga0187783_10002674_pt1 | contig 13208 bp, 11 predicted proteins | sample 1015_SJ02_MP02_2_FD_132471 | JGI IMG/M metagenome (GOLD analysis project Ga0187783, IMG submission 132471) | Tropical peat soil microbial communities from peatlands in Department of Meta, Colombia - 1015_SJ02_MP02_20_MG | ecosystem: Environmental > Terrestrial > Soil > Wetlands > Peat | place...
CGCCGAGGAGATCAGCACCGTCGCCGCCGTCCTGCGGCGTGACCGGGCGGTCGAGCCGCCGCGCTGGCGGTTCGCCTCGATCGAGCTGGTCGAGCCGTCCAAGGCGGCGCTGCGCGGCGAATCCGGCTCGATCCGCCGCGAGGCGATGGCCGTGTGCTGGAACCGAGAGGACCGCCGGGCCTACCGGGCGGTGGTCTCCCTCTCCGACGGCGCGGTCGCCGGCTGGGAGGAACTGGCGGACGGCCAGCAGCCGAACATGACCGTGGACGAGTGGCACGAGTGCGACGAAATGCTCCGCGCCCACCCGGACCTGATCGCCGCGCTGGCCCGCCGTGACATCACCGACATGAGCCTGGTGCTGGCCGACGTCTGGGCCTACGGCGCCGCGCTGGTGCCCGAGCGCTACCACGGGCTGCGGATCGGCTGGGCTGACGTGTGGCACCGCGGCAGCGATGACGGCAATCCGTACGCGCACCACGTCACCGGGCTGCATCCGGTCGTGGATCTCAACCGGATGGTGCTGCTGGAACTAGAGGACAGCCTCGAAGGCGAGCCAGAGGCCCACGACCCGCCCGGCGTCATGGGCGAGTACCTGCCGAAGCTCATCCCGATGCCGCTGCGCCAGGTGAAGCCGCTGCAGGTCAGCCAGCCCGACGGGGTTTCTTTTACGCTCGACGGCCGGCGGCTGTCCTGGCAGAACTGGGAGCTGCGCCTGGGCTTCAACCACCGCGAAGGGCTGGTCCTGCACACGGTGGGGTTCTACGACGCGGGCCGGCTCCGCCCGGTCGCGCACCGGCTCTCGTTCGCCGAGATGTTCGTGCCCTACCGCGACCCCACTCCCGATCACTACCGGCGGACGGCGTTTGACATCGGCGAGTGGGGTCTCGGCTTCATGACCACCTCGCTGGAGCTCGGCTGCGACTGCCTGGGCGAGATCACCTACCTGGACGCGGTCGTGCACGATTCCCGCGGCGAGCCGGCGCCCATCCCGAACGCGATCTGCATCCACGAAGAGGACAACGGCGTTCTCTGGAAGCACGTGGATCACAAGCTGGGACCGGAGGTGCGGCGCGCCCGACGGCTCGTGATCTCGTCGCACGTCACCGTGGCCAACTACGAGTACCTCATCTACTGGCGCTTCTACCAGGACGGCAGCATCGAGTGCGAGGTACGCGCCACCGGGATCATGGTCACGTCGTACTTCCTGGACGGCCGCAAGCCGCCCTACGGCACGCTCGTCGACCAGCGCACCTACGCGCCGTACCACCAGCACTTCATCGTGGCCCGCCTCGACCTCGACGTGGACGGCCCGGACAACACCGTCTACGCGTCACAATCCGAGCCCGCCCTGGTCGGCGAGGACGACCGGTACGGCCTGGGCCTGGTCATCCGCGACACCCCGCTGCGCACCGAGGCGGAGGGCAAGCAGGACTACGACTGGAGCGTGCAGCGGAACTGGAAGATCGTCAATGACAACGTCAGGAACGGCCTGGGCACCCCGGTCGGGTACAAGCTGGTCCCGTCCGGTGCGTTTCCGCCGCTGATCGACCCTGCCTCGCCGGCGTTCCAACGGGCCGAGGTGATCGGTCACACCCTGTGGGTAACGCCGCAGCGCGACGACGAGCGCTGGCCGTGCGGCGATTTCCCGAACCTCAGCGAGCACGACCTTGGGCTGCCCCGGTGGACCGCGCAGAACCGGGCCATCGAGAACACCGACGTGGTGCTCTGGTACGTGTTCGGCATCCACCACATCACCCGCCCGGAAGACTGGCCGGTGATGCCCGTGGACACGGTCTCGTTCTGGCTCAAGCCGTTCGGATTCTTCGACCGCAATCCGGCGCTCGACGTCCCGCCCAGCGGACCGCACGGTTAGACCGGGTCATGGGCGCCGCACCGGATGTTTCGGGCCCACAGTGCGATAACTGATATATCCCCCGCCAGTTGCGGCGCTGCTTGTCGAAACGCCAGCCGCGGGCAATGCACGCCTGTCGTATCGCGTCATGAGGGAATTCGCCCCGGACGTCCATGATAGTGTCCGTGCCTTTTATGGCCAGCCCGAGCACCCAGATACGGCTCATGGCGCCGCCGCGGTGCTGCGAGACAAAGCGAAGCTCATCCCCGGATTGGTGTGACAGGGCGGGCACGCCGCCGTTGGGCGGTACGCACCTGATCGCGTCCGCGGTGATCTCCAGGTGCCGCCGAGGACTGCGGCCCCACCTGATCCAGCCCACGATCAGGACCACCAGGAGGGCGCCGAACACGACCACGACGGCCACCCGCCCGGCCGAGGTCTGCGCGCCAGTTACCCCTCGGAACAACGCCGCGGCAAAGGCCACGACCAGGAAGGCGAAAACGATGCTGGCCTGCACGCGGCGCTCGACGAGCACAGTAGTGCCCGGATCCGGGACTTGTCCCGGGCTAATCCCGCTCACCCGAGGATCGTACTGCCCGGTCCGCAGATATCGGAGCACTAAGCCAATTTGCTATCGCGCCGCGGCGGAAAGCGAATGACCGCTTAATACTCCAGCGGCGCTTCGTGGTCATGCAGGTATAAAGGCTCGAGCGGTCAGCGCGCCGGGATGGTCACATCCGGAAGCTCCTGCCGGGCCAGCGTCGCTGTGCCGTCGGGCGCCCACGCGACCAGCACCAGGTGGTGCCGTCCGGCGGGCAGCGGTGACAGGTCGAAGCTCGCCACGCCCTCGGCGCCCTTGATCACCACCGGGTCCTGCAGGTTCCAGCCAAATTCGGCCCGGCGCAGAACCCGCGCTGCGGCGTGGATCTCCTGGCCCCGGCGGGCTCCGCTGACCGATATCTCTATCCGCGGCGTCTGTCCCGGGCCGGCCTGCGAGGTGATGGCCGCCGGGCCGGCGGCCACCACCTCGCCTATCGTGGCCGGTCCGATGACCGCGATCCTGTCTATCCGGAGCTCGGGGCGCTCGCTGGTCTCCGCGGCCAGGGCCGGGGTGGCGGTCGGCTCTGCGGCTTTGCCCGCCTGCGGCTCGGCTGCCCCGGCGTCCCGCGGCTCGGCCGCCCCGGCGGCCTGCACCCCTGGCCGTACGGTGTCGGGGACCTGCTCGCGCATCCACCCATAGACCTCCCCGCCATCCCAGCCCGGCCAGATCCTCGGCTCTTGCTCGGGCTCGACCTCGGTCCGCTCGGCCTCGATCCGGTGCTGCCAGCCATCGTCGACCTGACGCTCCGCGAAGACGACCGCGAAGGATGCGACCGGGTGCCAGTCGGACCGGTCCGTCGCCTCGCTCAGCCTGCTCCGGGCGTGATCTTGCCATTGCGCGATCAGCGTGAGGGTCGGACGCGGCCGGAAGTTCCGCATCGCCTGCTGGATGTCGCGCCGGTCGGCCCGGGCCAGCGCGCGGAAGGTCGTGATCTTGAGTTCCCGGGCCAGCACCCCGCGGTGCTTGTCCTGCAGATCAGGGACGGAACTCAGATCGTCGCTGGGCACTGACGGCTCCCTCGGCCTAAACGAACTGGTATTCCTTCAGGTTCTCGAATCCGCTGACGGCGAGGTGGCTGTCCGGGTCCTGGCAGCCACCGCAGCAGCGCAGTTCGAACCACGCCGCGACCTGGTACACGGTCCCGCAGCGGTCTGCCGGGATCGTGCAGGCCGGCACCCTGACGCACTTCTCGATGCACAGTTTCTCGCAGCCCTTCCAGTCCGGGATCTCGAATTCCCCCGGGGGCAGGTCGTCCGAGAGGTTGAAGCCATCCCCCTTGCCTACGGGCGTGAAGCCGACGTTGAAACACCAGTGGCCGCAGATGCACCTCCAGAGCCGGCCGCAGAGCTCGACGCGGAAGCGCACGACGAAGTCTTCGCGCCGCTCGATGATGTGCGTGAGCGGATTCTCGGCCTCGTAGTCCAGGATCTCGGCGTGCCAGTACGCCTCGAGGTGGCGCTCCGGCGGCAGCTCGATCCTGGTCTCCGCCTTGTGCCAGTCGGGCTCGTTTATCCAACAGCAGGGGTGCTTGCGGGGCGGTTCGCAGCCGTCGGGGCCATGGGTGGCCGGGGTGGCCTCGGCGTCCGGGGCGGCTGCGGCGTCCGTGGCGTCCGGGCTGGCCGGGCTGGCCGGGGCAGTGGGCGTGGTCATGAGTGGTCTCCTTCTCCGTTGGTGCGAGATCAGCCTGTGAATGGCCTGTTCTCATGCTCCGCCCGTGCGCTTAAATGCCGCTTCAACCGGCACTCAACAAGCAATTAATTTGCACAAAAGCTTCGTGCCGCAACTTAATGAGCGCGTAAGTAAGACTTAAGCGCCCGAGATAAGACTGTGGAAGAGCTGGACGGTATCCGCGCCGGGAGACACGCCGAGTTCATCACGCAAGGCCGCGGAGCAGAGCCGGTACTGGCGGCTCACGAGCTGCTGCTGGTGTTGCTGGGCGTAACAGCGCATTAAGAGCCGGTGCGCTGGCTCCCAGCACGGGTCAGCGCCGATCGCGAGCTGGCCGAACTGAACGGCGGTGGCGAGATCGCGCAGCTCGAGATGCAGCCTGGCCAGGCTTTCCAGGGCCTGGAGGTATAGCTGCTTCAGGCGGCGTTGCTCGGGGAGGTACCAATCGCCTTCCCGGTCATCTTCAAAAAGCGGGCCGCGGTAAAGTCGGACGGCTCGTATGTAGGTATTGATAGCTTCCTGAGAATGATCGTCGCGCCGGGCCTGATCGGCGCGCTGAAGCGTGGTCAGGAACTCGGTGCGGTCAATCCACCACATCAATTCGGGATTCGGCAAATAGCAACCGTCTCTATAAAGGATGTACTGGATTTTCTGGCCACGCTGATCAAGGGTGTTACGCAAGCTGTAGAGCGCGGCGTTGAGGTTGTTGCGGGCGGAGCCGACGCTGTGGTCAGGCCACATCAGCTCCATGAGCACTTCGCGCCGGACCGGATGGTCGATCTGGATGATCAGATACTGGAACACGGTCTTGGCCTTGAGACTGTTCCATCTCAGGATGCGATGGCCGGCTACGGTCAAATCCAGCGGCCCGAGCACGGAGGCTGCTACCTCAGCCTCGGACCTGGCCACCTGCCGTGCTGGCCTCGGTTCCAGAACGTCGACCGGTGGCGTTACCGGCTCCGCCGTGGCGAGTCCGGCGCGAGTCCTGGCTTCGGACGAGGCAGAGCCTGAACCGAGAATCCACCAGCGCCGACGGCGTCGGCTCTCATCGCGCTGGTCCAGGGAAGCCGGCGCTGCCGCCTGTTTTCCGGCCGCCTTAATATGCCGCTCCCAGCTAGCCAGGAGTGCCTCGATCCCGTGCTGTACCTCTTGCGCCAGCAGACGCTGAGCCCGGGCCGCCGAATCCAGCTCGGAGGCAATCCGAAGCTGCTCGGCGCCTGATACGCAAAGCTGGCGCAAGGTATCAATCGTCGTAACTGATCCGATGCCGTGCAGACGGGCGAGCATGCGCTCGGCCGCCTCGAACCGCTCATCCAGTACTAATCGCCGCAGTTCCGCCACTATCGCTAAGGTCTCGTCGCTACGTGGCGTCATTGTCGCGGGACCCAGGAAGGGTCCGGAAGGCCGCGGCGAGCTGCCGCCTTCCGGGTGCCGGCCGCATCAAGTCCATGATCCAGCTGATATTCATCATGGCGCCCCCTTTATAGCGTCGATGTTGTAACCGGCTATGGATTTCGTCAAGGGATTACCAAGCGAACGTCACGGAAGGCGTAGGTAGCCGCGGATGTGACGGCTACGATGCCGCGCCCAGGCCCAGAGCCTCCCGGATCCGGGAAATGGCGGCGGTAAGGTCGTCGGCCTGCGGCCCGCCGCCCTGCGCGAACCCCGCGCTGCCGCCGCCGCGTCCTCCGGTCACGGCCAGCACCCGGTCGAGAACCGCGGTGGCCGGGACCCGCGCGGCCAGGTCGCGCGGCACGCTCACCCCGACGCGCAGCAACCCGGCCGGCGGGTCGGGCAGCAGCAACACGACCACCGCGTCCAGCTCGCTGGCCAGCCGCCCGGCCTCGCCCGGCAGGCTGGACGGCCGGAGGTCCAGGTCCGCGGCGATCAGATAGCGGCGTCCGGACGGATCGGTCCGCACCGAGTCGGCGAGCGCCTGCGCCGTGAGCGCGCCTGGCGCGGGCTTGCTGCCCCGGGCGGCCAGCGCCTGGACCCGTTGCGGAAGCTGGTCGACGGAGACGCGCAGCCCGGCGGCGAGCCCCCGGAGCAGCTTGTCGCGCTGCAGCATGCGCTGGACCGCGGCCTCGCCGGTGACCGCCTCAATCCGCCGGACGCCGGAGCCGATGCTGCCCTCGCTGACGATCTGGAACAGGCCGATCTCGGCGGTCTGGCGCACGTGCGTGCCGCCGCACAGCTCGGCGGAGAAATCCCCGAACGAGACGACCCGGACGTCCTCGCCGTAGGAGTCGCCGAAGAACGCGATCGCGCCGTCCCGGACCGCGTCCCGGTACGGCCTGACCTCGGTGGCGCGCGGCTCGTTGGCCAGTATTTCCGCGTTGACCAGCCACTCGACCTGCTCGGCCTGATCCTCGGAGAGCGCCAGCGGGTGCAGGAAGTCGAAGCGCAGCCGGTCCGGGGCGACCAGCGACCCGGCCTGGCGGACGTGGTGGCCCAGGACCTGACGCAGGGCCGCGTGCAGCAGGTGGGTCGCCGAGTGGTTGCGCATGACCGACCGCCGCCGTGCTGCGCCGACCGCGAGCTCGGCGGTGTCGCCCGGGCGCAGCACGCCCTCGGTGACCGTCACGAAGTGGACGTGGTGACCGCCGGCGTTGCGGGTGTCGGTCACCCGGGCCGACAGGCCGGGCGCGGTGATCTGCCCGGTGTCGCCGACCTGGCCGCCTCCCTCGGCGTAGCAGGGAGTCTGGTCGAAGACCGCCAGGCCGCTCTCCCCGGAAGCCAGGCGGTCGACCGGCCCGCGCGGCCCGGCCAGCGCGACGACCCGGCCCGTGGCGGTGAGCTGCTGGTGGCCGAGGAACCGGGTCGTCGTGGCGCCCAGGGCCGCGACGACGTCCGGGTCCGCCCCCGCCCGCGCGTCCTGGCCCGCGCCGGTTCCCGGCCTGGCCCCGGTACCGCGGGACAGCTCGCGGTGCCCGGCGAACAGCTCACCGAACCGCCGCTCGTCCAGCGACCCGCCCTGCTCGGCGGCGAAGTCCCGGATGAGGTCCACCGGCATGCCGTGCGTCGCGAACAGCGTGAAGGCCTCGTCGCCGGTGATCTCGAAGCCGGGGCGGGCGGACAGCGCCGCGAGCCGGTCCAGGCCGCGGCGTACCACCCGGCCGAAGTCACGCTGTTCGCGGGCGAGCAGGTCCATGATGCGGTCCCGGCCGGCCGCGAGCTGCGGGTAGGCGGGCCGCATCTGGCCGATGACCGCGTCGGCCACGTCGCAGAGGTCGAAGTCCGCGGCCCCGGCCTGGGTGACGACGGCGATCACCTTCCGCAGCAGCCGCCGCGGGATGTAGCCGCGGCCCTCGTTCGAGGGGACGACGCCCGCACCGAGGATGAACGTCGAGGCCCGGACGTGATCCGCGACGGTCCGGGTGTCCCGCTCGCCCGCGCCGGTCCCGGCCAGCGCCGACCGCACCGCCGCGACGATCGGGGCGAACAGGTCCGTCTCGTACACCGAGTCGCGGCCCTGCAACACCATGGCCATGCGTTCCAGCCCCGAGCCGGTGTCCACGCTGGTGAACCGCAGTGGCTCCAGGATGCCGCCGGGGAGCCGGTTGAACTCCATGAACACCCCGGCGTTCCAGATCTCGATGTACCGGCCGACGGCGTCGAACTCCCCGCCCGGCCGGTACGGCGGGCCGTGCTGCGAGCCGGTGTCGTAGAAGACCTCGGTGCACGGCCCGCACGGCCCGGTGTCGCCGGCGGACCAGAAGTTGTCCTCCGCGCCCAGGTACACGATGTGGTCCCGGGGTATCCCGACCTGCTCCCAGGCCGCGGCCGACGCGTCGTCCGGCTCGATGCCGAGCTTCTCATCGCCCGCGAACACGGTCACGTACAGGTCCGCGACCGCGAACCCGAAGCCCTGGGTGAGCAGCTCGAAGGCGAGCTCGACCGCGCGCTCCTTGAAGTAGTGGCCGATCGACCAGCTGCCCAGCATCTCGAAGAAGGTCAGGTGGTGCCGGTCGCCGACGTCCCCGATGTCCACCGTGCGCACGCACGGCTGCACGTTGCACAGGTCCGGCGCCGGCGGCAGCGCCTCGCCCAGGAAGTACGCCTTGAGCGGGGCCATGCCCGCGTTGATGAACAGCAGCGACGGGTCGTTGGCCGGGATGATGGAGGCGGCCTCGATCCGCGCGTGCTGCCTTTCGGTGAAGAATCGCAGAAAGGTCTCGCGGATCTCGTCACTACTGAACGGGCGCTCCATGTGCCAGTATGCGGCCGGCCCCCGCCGCACGCGCCAGTGGTTTTCCAGCCAGGAACCGCTTCTTGGGCCGTCGAGGGCCGCAGCGATTAGATCTGCTCTGCTGGCCAGTCTTATCTGCCACGGGCCTGCCGGATGTCGCTGCGGCCAGGCAGGCACCGCCGATGCCGCGATGGGAGAGATGCCGATGCCCACGCCAGTCACCACATTCGACCGGCGCTACAGCGATCCGGCCGCGACCCCCGTGGGGTGGCAGGAGACCCGGCGGGCCCTCGAAGCCGCCGAGCTGTTCTGGATCTCCACCGTCCGGGCCGATGGCCGGCCGCACGTCACCCCGGTCGTCGCGGCGTGGGCCGAGGAGGCCCTCTGGTTCGCCACCGGTGCCGGCGAGCAGAAGTTCGCCAACCTGCGCGCCAACCCGCACGTGGTGCTGACCACCGGCTGTAACGGGTGGGACCAGGGGCTGGACGTCGTGGTCGAGGGCGACGCGGTGCGGGTGACCGACGATGCCGTGCTCAGCCGGGTCGTCGGGGCGTTCGCCGCCAAGTGGGACGGTCGGTGGCAGTACACCGCTCGCGGCGGCTGCTTCCGCGATCTGGACGGCAGCGGTGAGGCGATGGTGTTCTCGGTCGCGCCCGCCAAGGTGTCCGCCTACGCCAAGGGCGATCCGTTCGGCGCGACCACGCACAGGTTCCGGCGCGGCGGGCCGAGCCGGTGAGGACCGTTGCGGTCGCTGCGCTCAGGACGAATTACCTGCGCGACGACTCGGCCGGCGAGTTAGCTTCGGTGTAGGACCGGCGCCGGCGGGAGTCCACGATGCCGCTTACGAGATCGCGCTACGACGGGTACGCCGAGTGGTACGACACCTGGAACAAGCCGAACGCCGAGCGCAATGCGTCGGACGTGCTGGAACTGTTCGGTCCCGGGGATGGCCTGTGCCTGGACCTCGGCTGCGGCGGCGGACTCTACTTCGACGTTCTCGCCGCCACCGGGCGGACCGTGGTCGGGCTGGACCGCTCGTCCGACCAGTTGCGCATCGCGCGGGGACGCTCGCACCGGATCGTGCAGGGGGACGCGGCCGCCTTGCCGTTCGCCGACTCCACTTTCCCGACCGTGGCCACGATATTGATCTCGACCGATGTCGATGACTTCACCGCGGTCCTGGTCGAGGCGGCCCGGGTTCTGACGCCGGGAGGGCAGCTGGGCTTCTACGGCGCCCATCCCTGCTTCAACGGACCGCATACGCAATGGATGGACGACGGCGGGGTTCTCGCCCACCCCACCTACCGCCAGGCCGGATGGCATGAAGAAGCGCCGTGGTGGGGCCCCTACGTCCGCAAGCGAGTCGGGATGCGCCATCACCCGCTGTCCGAGCTGCTCAATGCGTTCATCAGCACGGGCCTGGTGATCGAGCACGTGGCCGAGATGGGTCCTCGTCCGGTCCCGGTCATCCTCGCCATCCGCGCCCGAAAGCCATAACGGACCCGGCTAGAGCTCGACCTGGCCGGTGACGCAGGTGACCGTGCCGCCGCCGACCCAGATCGTGCCGTCGTCGTCCAGGGTGATGTGCACCCGGCCCTGGCGGCCCAGTGCCGTGCCCTGGCTGGCCACGTACGGGGCGGCGGCCCGGCCGGTGCGCAGCAGCCACCCGGCCAGCGACGCGTTCAGGCTGCCGGTCACCGGGTCCTCGTCCGTGCCGCCGTCCTTGGGGGCGAACGCCCGCACCTCGAACGCCTGCGGCGAGCCCGGCGGGTACGGGCCGACCACGCCCAGGTCCAGGTCGGTCACGCCCGGCCGTAGCGCGAGCACCGCGTCCGCGCTGTCCAGCAGGACGGCCACCCAGCCCGGCCCGTTGTCGGCCCACTCGGCGTCCACGATGTCGCCCCGGCCGATGCCGAGCACGTCGGCGATATGCCGCACCAGCGGCTCGTCCACCGGCCCCGAGCGCACCAGCGGCGGCGCGGCGAACTCGAGCCTGCCCGGGGCCTGGCGTACCGGGATCAGGCCGGCCGCGCATTCCTGCACGGTGACGTCGGCCTGGCGCGGCGTGCCGCCCGCCTCCAGCCAGGCGTGGCAGGTGCCCAGGGTCGGATGGCCGGCGAACGGAAGCTCGGCCGATGGAGTCAAGATGCGGACCCGGTAGTCCGCGCCGTCCAGCGTGGGCCGAAGCACGAACGTGGTTTCGGACAGGTTGGTCCAGCGCGCGAACCGCTGCATGTCCGCGTCGGCCAGGCCGTCGGCGTCGAGGACCACGGCCACCGGGTTGCCAAGGTAGGGCGTGGTTGTGAACACGTCGACCTGGCGGAAGACACGCGGCACGCCTGCGAGTCTGTCACACGGCCCCGGCGCGCGAGCACCCCGCTGCCGGTGCCCGCGGCGGACGGGACCTGGCTCCCGGCGCCGGAAGGGGTGCTAGGTCCCTAGATCGAGCGCCGGGCTGGCCATAACGTGGGAGGGCCCCACTGCCGCCGAGCTGACGATCCGAGGCCCCGGCCTATGAGCACGATGCCGATCCACCCGATGGGTGCCGACCGCCGAGCGGCGCGACTCGAACGCGTGACCGTGTGGCGGCGCGGCTGGGCGGCCGCCCGGTGCGGCGGCCTGCTGCTGGCCGGCGGCTTCATCGCCGCCGCCGCGATGGCGCTGCTCTTCCTGGCGCTCGGCACGCTGGTGTTCAGCCCGGTGGCCGGGCTCGGCCTGCCGTTCCTGGCCGTGATGGCCTGGCTGGTCCGTCCGCTGACCCGGGTGGAGCGGCGCCGGGTACGCCTGATCACCGGCGCGCCGGTGGCCGAGGCGTACCGAGCGCTGCGCGGATCGCTGCTGACCCGCGTTCGCACCCTGCTGACCGACGCCGGCACCTGGCGCGACCTGGCCTGGCTGTTCGTGCAGATCGTGGCCGGGATAGCGGGGCTGGCCTTCCTGGCGGCCGCGGTGGTGGGGCCGATCTTCATGGCCGCGGTGCCGGTCCAGTTCCTGCGGGGAGCGGGGGACGGGAAGGTCCTCTCCCTGCTGCCACTCGGGTTGCTCCTCGCCGCCGTCGGCTGGTTGGCCTGCCCCAGGATGCCGTCCGCCTCGGCCCGGCTGTCCCGGTGGCTGCTCGCGCCGGGCGAAAACGCCCGGCTGCGCGCGCAGATGGAGCACCTGGCGGAGACCCGGGACGAGACCGTCGACGCCCGGGCGGCCGAGCTGCGCCGGATCGAGCGGGACCTGCACGACGGGGCGCAGGCCCGGCTGGTGTCGCTGACCATGAGCCTGGGGATGGCGGAGCAGGAATTCGACCGGCACCCGGAAGCGGCGCGCCAGCTTGTGGCCGAGGCCCGGGCCTCGGCCCGGACGGCCCTGAACGAGCTGCGCCACCTGGTCCGCGGCATCCACCCGCCGGTCCTGACCGAGCGCGGCCTGGGCGGCGCGGTCGAGGCGCTCGCGCTGGCCAGCGCGGTGCCGGTCGAGGTCGAGGTACGGCTGGATGAGCGACTGTCCGATCCGCTGGAATCGGCGCTGTACTTCGTGATCGCGGAGGCGCTGGCCAACGTCGCCCGGCACAGCCACGCGTCGTGGGCGTTCGTCCGGCTCTGGGCAGAACAGGGCAGGCTGCGGCTGATGGTGCACGACGACGGCCACGGCGGCGCCGACCCGGCCCGCGGCAGCGGGCTACGCGGAATCCAGCAGCGGCTGGCGGCCTTCGACGGCCGCCTGACGCTGAGCAGCCCGCCAGGCGGCCCCACCGAGTTGTTCGCTGAGCTACCCTCCCGTCCGTGACGTCCGCGGTCATCGTCGAGGACCTGCTGCTGCTGCGAGACGGCCTGACTCGGCTGCTCAGCACGAACGGCTTCGAGATCGCCGCGGCCGTCGACACCGGCCCGGCGTTCCTCGAGGCGATAGCCGCCTGCCATCCCGACGTGGCCGTGGTGGACGTGCGGCTGCCGCCCACCTTCACCGACGAGGGCCTGCGCGCCGCGATCGAGGCGCGCCGCCGCTGTCCGGGATTCCCGGTCCTGATCCTGTCCCAGTACGTCGAGCAGCTGTACGCGCGCGAGCTGCTCTCGGACGGCGCCGGCGGCGTTGGCTACCTGCTCAAGGACCGGGTCGGCGACGTCGGCCAGTTTGTCGAGGCGGTGCAGCGGGTGGCCGGCGGCGGTACCGCGATGGACCCCGAGGTGATCTCCCAGATCCTCGCCCGCCGATCCCGGCGCACGCCGCTGGCCGAGCTCACGCCCCGGGAGCGCGAGGTGCTCGCGCTGATGGCCGAGGGCCGGACCAACGCCGCGATCGCCCGCAGCCTGGTCATCACGACCAAGGCGGTCAGCAAGAACATCGCCCGGATCTTCGACAAGCTGGGCCTGCCGCCCTCCGACGACGATCACCGGCGGGTTCTCGCGGTCCTGGCCTACCTCAACTCGGGCGCCTGAACTGATCCTGGCGCCGGGACCCGGCGCCAACCTCGCCAGGGGCTAGTCCGGGGCCGCGGCCGCGCGCGTGCCGAGCAGCCGGACGAGCTTGGAGGGGAAGCGCGACGGACGGGCGCCGGCCGCGACCAGCCGGTCGCGCGTCGTGGCCAGGATCTCCCGCCCCCCGGACACCAGCTCGACCTCGATCTCGCGCCAGATGATGGGCTCGCCCGGGTCATCTCCCGGGCCCGGAACCCGGCCGGTCACCAGGTCATCCGCCACCTCGGCCAGGTTCTCGCCGCCCGCGCTGGTGAGGTTGCGCACCGTGCGGCGGGTTTCCAGCACCGCGACGACTCGCAGCGGCTCGCCGCCGACCCACTCGGAGACCAGCGACGCGAGCTGCGGGGGCACGGCCGTGTCCGAGTCGCCGAGCGGGGCCTGCATCTCGCGTCGGGCGCCCGCGCCTGCGGGCAGCTTCAGGTGCCAGCCTTC
>Ga0187783_10002675_pt1 | contig 13208 bp, 12 predicted proteins | sample 1015_SJ02_MP02_2_FD_132471 | JGI IMG/M metagenome (GOLD analysis project Ga0187783, IMG submission 132471) | Tropical peat soil microbial communities from peatlands in Department of Meta, Colombia - 1015_SJ02_MP02_20_MG | ecosystem: Environmental > Terrestrial > Soil > Wetlands > Peat | place...
ACGGCGTGATGCCCGGCCCGCTGGTCAAGCAGGACACTTAGGGCCTGGGAGTTGTCGTACCTGGGCCGCCAGCCAGCCTCGCGCAGCGTCTGGCAGTCCACCACCCACGGGTAGACCACGTAGCGCAGATCGGTAACCGGCGCTGGCGTGATTCCGGCCCGGTGCAGCCGCTGGGCCGTCGCAAACGTCAGCCCGGCTGGCAGCTCGATCCTGCGCAGCCCCGACTGCTCCTCGAGCTGGTCCTGCTCCAGCCAGCCGTCACTGCCGACCGCGAACGCCCCTGTCACCTGGCCTGCCATGGCCAGCTCGAGAGCCGACACCAGGTCATCTATGTGGCAGAACTGCCAGCGCGCTGCGCAGCCCTTGACCGCGAGCAGACGCGGCGCCTCGAAGTGCCGGGTGACGAGCGTGTCGATGCCATCGCCCACCAGCGCGGCCGGGCGGGCCACCGTGACCTCCAGGCCCAGGTGGGCGCGGGGTGAGCGCTCGGCCAAGTGCTCGATCTCGAGCAGGTCACCGACCACGCTGCCGTCTGCGTCGGCGCTGAGCGGCGCATCTTCTGGCAGCGGGACTGGATTCTCCGGGCCCGCGCCGTAAACCATCGCGCTGGTAACCAGGACTACCCGGCCAACCCCGCCGGCCGCCGCGGCGGTGAGCACGGTCTGGGCGCCGCGTACGTTAAATGCTCGTCTGGTCCTGGCATCTGTTTCCGGCGAGAGGTCGACGTCGGTGTGCACTACGACGTTGACGTCGGCCAGACGGCCGGCCAGCGTCGGATCCCGGACATCGGCAATCCGCCACGTCACGCCGCTCACGTCGCCGCGATGTTCATCGATGGCCACAACCCGCCCGACCAGCGGCGAGTCAGCGAGCTTGGCCGTCAGGGCCAGGCCTAGCCCGCGCGCTGCCCCGGTAACCGCAACGACCGGACCGGATCGCGGCGCAATGTCCTGGCTCATTGTGGCCAGCCGGATGGACGGATCCGGCTCGACTAGGCCCGCCTGGCCGGCGCCCGAAGTGCCGGCCTGCCCGGCCGCCGGCTCCGGAGGGCTGCCTTTGCCAGCCTGGGCTATAGACCCGATGCCAGGGCTGCGCTCATGGCGAACCTTGGCCACTCGGTTGCTCACCGCGCGCCGCTCCTGGGATAGCTTGGCCAGTGTGACCCTTCCATCCTGCCTGAGAGGCCGGGCAGATGACTGAACCTCCCTTCGGCTTTGGCCCGCCAGGCAACTCCGGCGGCGATCCGGACGTGCCCGGCGGCACTGGTTCAGGTGGCGCGGGAGGCCCGCTTGGCCCGTTCGGCGGGATGGGGCCGCTCGGCCCGATGGGTGACCCGCAGCAGTTCGCGGAGGCGTTGCGCCAGTTCGCCGACCTCATGTCGTGGCAGGGCGGGCCAGTTAACTGGGACCTGGCCAAGAACATCGCGCGCCAGACGGTCGCCCAAAAGGGCGACCCCAGTGTGCTTGAGGTCGATCGCGGCAAGATCGTTGAGGCGCTGCGGCTCGCCGACCTCTGGCTGGAGGATGCGACAGAGCTTCCGAGCGGGATCCGCACGGCGCAGGCTTGGAGCAGGTCCGAGTGGGTTGAGGCGACGCTGCCCGTCTGGGCCAAGCTCTGTGACCCGATAGCCGCCAGGGCGGTCGAAGCGATGAGCGGCCTGCTCAGCGGCGACCCAGCCGAGCTGGCCGCAGACCTGCCGCCCGAAATGCGGGCGATGGTCAGCGGGCTCGGCGGGCTCGGCGGCCTGGGCGAGATGATGCGCCGGATTGGCGGCATGATGGTCGGCGGTCAGACCGGCGCGGCCGTCGGCGCGCTGGCCGAGGAGGTAGTGAGCTCGACCGACGTCGGCCTGCCCCTCGCACCAGAGGGAACTGCGGCGCTGCTGCCAGCTGGCGTCGCGGCCTTCGGAACCGGCTTGTCCGTTGACGCGGAGGAGATCAGGCTCTTCCTGGCCCTCAGGGAAGCTGCGCACCATCGGCTGTTCGGCCACGTGCCGTGGCTACGATCGCGGTTGCTCGGCGCGGTCGAAGACTACGCCCGCGGCATCAAGGTTGACGCCGCCGCGCTGCGCGATGCCATGCCGCAGATCGACCCAGCCAACCCGGAGGCACTCAACGAGGCACTGTCGGGCGCTCCCTTGTTCCAGCCCGAGGACAGCCCGGAACAGAAGGCAGCGCTGGCAAGGCTCGAGACGATGCTCGCGCTCGTCGAGGGCTGGGTCGCAACGGTGGTGGCCGCGGCTGCCAAGGACAGGCTCCCGCAGGCAGACGCGCTCGCCGAGGCCATCAGACGGCGGCGGGCTACGGGCGGGCCAGCCGAGCGTACCTTCGCCACCCTCGTCGGCCTGGAGTTGCGGCCGCGCAGACTGCGCGAGGCGGCGAGCATCTGGCGGGAGCTGACCACCGAACGCGGTGTGACCGGGCGCGATGCCATCTGGGCGCACCCTGACCTGCTGCCGACCGCCGACGACTTCGATGACCCAGCCGGCTTTGTGCGCGGTCGGCCAGAACTGGATATTTCTGACTTTGGCAATGATCAAGGCAACCACGCCGGTGCAGATAGCGCCGATCGAGGAGACGACGAAGCGGCGACCGATGAGCAGGGCGGCCCTGACCAGGCCGGAGCCGGGCCCGACCAGGGCGAAGCCGGGCCCGACCAGGGCGGCCCGGCCTGACCTTGGGCAGCCGACTCCGGACTAGGGCAGCCCGGCCTGACCTTGGGCAGCCGACTCCGGACTAGGGCAGCCCGGCCTCACGGGCAGCCGGCCCGAGCAGGTCAAGCAAGCCTTATCAGGGCCCGTCGACCCTCGTTCATCGCCTAGCCCCGCCAGATTCGGTCCAGCGTCGCCAGGAATCTGTATCCACAGAACGTGGACACAGTCGCGGCAGTTCACGCCGCTCGGCTCCGTCGGATTGCCCGCCAATTCACAGCGGCCATGCACAGATATCCACAGCGACACGCCGTGCCCTCCCCATGATCTGCACAGCGCCGTCCACAGGGCGCACTTGACCGGCCAGCCAACCAGGACCTAGCTTCGCGAGCTGGGGTCCGTGGGTCCGGGCCGTCGGCCGTTTCTGGGGAAGGGGAGGCTCTCGGCCCGGAACCCAGGCTTAGACCGCGACAGCCGCGGGGAATTGTCGGCCCCTGGTGGCAGCCTGACGGCTGTGAGACCGGCACTGAGGTTAGGGCTGTTGCCGATCTGGCGTGACCGGGACACGGTCCAGATCGGTGTAGATCCGCGCCGGGCCGTTGCGCTGATCGGCATGCGCAAAGCAGCCGACGTCGTCAGGCTGCTCGATGGCAGCCGCGAGCGGAACCAGCTCGTAGCCGAGGCCAGCAGCCGCGGCATACCAGCGGCCGTGACCGAGCGAGTCCTGACCGTGCTCGCGGCAGCCGGAGTGCTCATCGACTTTCCGGCTGACACGGTCAGGTCGATTCCGCGCGGCTTGCGGCCGCAGCTCATTCCCGCCTTGGCGGCGGCCTCGCTGTCAGCCCAGGATGGCGATGGCGGCGCGCGGTTGTTAGCCCGGCGTGCGGCGACCTGCGTCCACGTCCGCGGCTCGGGTGCCGTCGCGGATTCCATTACGCGGCTTCTTATCGGCTCTGGTGTCATCACCCAGGCCCGGCCAGCTGCGGCTGGCGCCCCAGCAGGCCGACAGCCGGTGAAGCCGCCCGACCTCGTCGTGCTGGCCGGACCCCAGCCGCCAGGCACGGCTGACGAACTGCGCCGGTCGCGAGTGCCGCACCTGGCAGTCTCGGCTGATGAGGCTATTGGCATTGTCGGCCCGCTCGTGCGGCCTGGCGTCACCGCATGCTTACGATGCCTGGATCTGGCCAGGGCGGAGCGGGATCCAGCCTGGCCGCTCATTCTCGCCCAGCTCAGCCGGCGTACCGCGGATCCGTGCGCTTGCGACGCGGTGCTGGCCACGGCGGTGGCCGCTCAGGCTGCTGCCCAGGTCGTGGCGTTCGCCGACCGGGCGCCGCTCGCTCACGCGACCGCGAACGGCTCGCTAGAGCTCGCGCTGCCTGGCTGGCGGTGGAGGCGCAGGACCTGGCTTCCGCACCCGGCCTGTACCTGCGGCAGCTACGATGCCGCACGCCAGTCAGGACGACCGGCGCCGCCGTAGTCCGGTGCCCGCGACGACCAGGCCGGCCACGGCGATAAGGGGCCCAAGTGCGGCCCATAGCGAGCTGCCAGACATCACGCTGCCACCCAGCACGCCAAAGCCCTGCAAGGCAAATATCACACCGGCCACCATGGCCAGCGTTCCCGCAATGATCAGCACGCCGTTCATCATCCGCGCATTCTCCTCGGTCGGCCGGGACGACGGGGCTCTGGTCTGCCACGCAACCCTCACGCCAGCAGACGGCTCGGGCGAGCCGCAGGTTCATTTCAGCGCCCGTGCCCGCAGTGTGGCGACCGCAGCCCGGCATAGCCGACAATAGAGATCGTGACTGACCTCCCGTACCGAGCCTTGACCAGGACGGCCAAGCTAGCCTCGCTGCCAGTGGGAATGGCCGGCCGCGCCGCGCTGGGCCTCGGCAAGCGGATCGGCGGCAGGCCTGCCGAGATCGTGGCGCAGGAGCTGCAGCAGCGTACAGCCGAGCAGATCTTCAAGGTGCTCGGTGAGCTCAAGGGAGGAGCGCTCAAGCTCGGGCAGGCGCTGTCCGTCTTCGAAGCCGCTCTGCCGCCCGAGATAGCCGGCCCCTACCGTGCCACGCTCACCCGGCTGCAAGAGTCGGCGCCGCCGCTGCCAGCCTCGGCCGTGCACAGGGTATTGGCGGCCGACCTCGGGGCGGACTGGCGGGCTAATTTCTGCGAGTTCGACGACCGGCCAGCCGCGGCAGCATCGATCGGGCAGGTCCATCGCGCGGTGTGGCGAGACGGCAGGCAGGTCGCCGTAAAGATCCAGTATCCAGGCGCGGGAAAGGCCTTGAGCAGCGATTTCGCCCAGCTGAGCCGGGTAGGCCGACTGTTCGGCGTGTTCATGCCGGGACTGGACGTGAAGCCGCTCCTTGACGAACTGAGGGCCAGGGTGGCCGAGGAACTCGACTACCGGATGGAGGCATCCGCCCAGCAGGCTTTCGCTGACGCCTACGCCGACGACCCTGACATCTTCGTACCCAGCGTGGTCACGGCGACCGATCGCGTTCTGGTCAGCCAATGGATGGACGGCATTCCGCTAGCTGAGATCATCTCGTCGGGCACCAAGCAGCAGCGGGATGCGGCCGGCCTGCGCCTAGTCAGGTTCCTGTTCTCCGGGCCCGCCAGAGCAGGGCTGCTGCACGCCGATCCGCATCCGGGTAACTTCCGGCTGCTACCGGACGGCAGACTGGGCGTGCTGGATTTCGGCGCCGTGGACAGGTTGCCGACCGGGTTGCCGCCGATTTTCGGCCGACTGCTCTGGCTCATGCACCACGAAGGCGATATCGAGACGGTGGAGCAGGACCTGCGCGAGCACGGCTTCCTGCGGCCTGGCGTGAGCGTCGATCTGGACGAGCTGCGCGCTTTCCTCGCGCCCCTGGCCGAGCCGTCACGGGTCGAGACCTTCGCATTCAGCCGGGAGTGGATGCGAGCGGAGGCCGCCAGGGTCACTGACATGCGAACCGCTCATGTCGGCAGGAGGCTTAACCTGCCGCCTTCTTACGTCCTCATTCACCGGGTCTCGACCGCCGGCATCGGCGTGCTGTGCCAGCTGGAATGTACCGGGGAGTTCCGGGCCGAGGTGGTGATGTGGGTACCCGGTTACAGCGCCAGCGACGACACCGATCCGGCTGCTGACGTTGTCGGTGCTCGGTAGCGCCTACACGAGCTGGGCCAGGGAAGCCGATGGCTTCCCTGGCCCAGCTCGCGTTCATTTGCGGCTAACCCAGCTCGATCAGCTCGAGTTGAGCCCGGAGCCGCGCGGCCCGATCACGGTGACTGTGCTGCTGCCGCTCGGCGCGGGCAGCCTTCCGCGCGATCCGTTCGTGCTGTAGCGCCCGCTGGCCGTCGCGCTCGGCGGCGGCACGTGCGAGCAGTTCCCGTTGTCGGTGTCGTGCCAGTTCCACTTGTACGTGCGCCATTGCACCTGTCCCCTCATGTGTAAGCCGGTTGGTTGGCAGCACCTGGTCAGGCGGCTACCGCGTCTTTGCGCGGACGTCCCCGTGGCCGCTTGCGCGGGACGACCTCGCCTCGCAGGAACAGCTCGCCGCCCCAGACACCCCATGGCTCGGCGCGGGCGATCGCCCCGGCAAGGCAGGCCATCCTCGCCGCGCAGCTTCCGCACAGCGACTTCGCGAATTCCACGTCTTCCGGGGACTCCGCGAAGAACAGTTCCGGGTCGTCCCTGCACGGCAGCTCGGGGTTACTCAGGTCCTGGCTGCCCAGGTCCTGGCTGCCCAGGTCCTGGCTGGCGAGCTCCAGACCGCTCGGTCCGGTGCCGCTAGGAATGCCGGTTAGTCCTTCCAGCACGTCGGTTGTGCCGGGCCACTGCATCGGTGCCATCCCCTCTCCACTACTCGTCGAGCTTCTCTCATGCCTCTGACAATCTGTGGCCTCGCATACACAAGGCCGCGGACCCGATTTCGGGTCCGCGGCCTTGAGGGGATCTGACCGGCCTTTGCTAGGCCGGATCCGGAGCCCTCGCCGGATGCGGACCCAATCCACCCGGGGTAACGGGCGGAATGCGGGTCATCTGGTTGAAGTTCTGCTGGGTGTAGACCGGCATCGTGCTGGCCTGACCTGCGTCGGCCAGAACTGGGCTGGTCTGGGAAAGGCTGATCCGGTAGGCACCGCCGTCGGCGAGTCCCGCCTGCGCGTGGGCCGGGCTGCAGACAGTCGTGTCCCGCTTGATGCGCGGCAGCCGCGGCGCCGCAGCCGTCCGGCCGGCGAAGCTGACCCGAGTGCCCTCGAGCGTGACGGCGCCCGCGCCGGGAACGGCGAACGGTCGCTGCGCAGCCTCGGTCGTGGCGGCCTCGGTCGTGGCAGACGACTTGATGTTGCTCAGCATCGCGGGCACCTCCTCTCGGGCACGCTGGGTTGGCCCTTAGACAAGGAGAAGCCTATGCAGGTGCCGCGGAGCCGGGCAACTCCTTTTCTGCCTGCTACTTCTTTGTTGCCGGGCTGCGGCCGGGCCGTTACCTAGTCAGCGGGCCTGGACAGCGATACCGCCCGGCGTCCTGCCAGCTCAGGCGGACGAAGCGATCCGGTTGCCGCGCCGTTGTCAGGCGAGCGCGCGCGGGCGCAGCAAGCCCTCCTGCACCACTGACACCGCAAGCTCGCCGTTCTCGGTGTAGACCTCACCCCTGGCCAGGCCCCGTGCGCCAGTCGCGGTCGGCGAGTCCTGGACGTACAGCAGCCAGCGGTCTGCCCGGAACGGGCGGTGAAACCACATGGCATGATCCAGGCTGGCTCCGGTCACGATGCCCTTGCCCCACGACACGCCGTGCGCGAGCAGCACGGTGTCCAGCAGGGTCATGTCGGATGCGTATGTCATCAGGCATACGTGCAGCAATGGATCATCGGGCAACTGACCATCTGCCTTCAGCCAGACCACATTGCGCGCGGCCACCAGCGACGGGTCCAGCTCAGCTTCGACGGTCAGCGGGCCGACGTGCCTGATGTCGATCGGGTTATCCCTGATGAATTCTTCCGCTGACGGACCGAACAAGCGGCGCAGCCGCGTCTGCGTTGACTCGACGTCGTCCGGGCCAGGAACGTGCGGCATTGGGTCAGAGTGTTCGAGCCCGCGCTCGGGGTGATGGAACGAGGCAGACAGCGTGAAGATCGTCTTGCCGTGCTGGACGACGGTGACCCGCCGGGTGGTGAATGACCTGCCGTCACGGACTCGCTCCACCATGTAGATCAGCGGCACTGCCGGGTCGCCCGGCCTGATGAAGTAAGCATGCAGCGAGTGCACCGGCCGGTCCGCAGGAACTGTGCGACCGGCGGCTACCAGGGCCTGGCCAGCTACCTGACCACCGAAGACTCGTTGCCTGCGCTCACCCTCCGGGCTTCGGCCGCGGAAGATGTCGATCTCGATCGGCTCGAGGTCGAGCAGGCTGACTACCTCGTCCAGGGCCTTGGTCATGGCGCGGTCCGCGGCGCACTAGCCCGGGTCGCCCCGTCACCTAGCGCGCCCGCGGCTGTCACCTGGTCGCGGCCGACGGTCGCGTCATCGCAGAGTTGAAGCACGGCGGCACCGTACCGGTCGAGCTTGACTGTCCCAACGCCGGGGACACCCGCGAGATCGGCGAGGCTGGCCGGCCTGAGGTCAGCTATGGCCTGGAGCGTGGCGTCGGAGAAGATCACGTAAGCGGGCACATTCTGCTCCCGCGACGCGGCCAGCCGCCACTCCCTGAGTCGCCGGAACAGCAGATCATCACCGTCCGATCTGGCCGCTCCCGGCAGCAGCCCGGCGGACGCCCGGCGACCCGCAGCGCCCGTGCCCGCCGGTCGCTGGCGGGCAGCTCCGGTCCGACCCGGCAGCAGCTCAGCGAGGAACCGCGACGGCTTTCTGGTCCGCCGGCCGCCCGCAGCTCTGGCCAGTGCCCACGACAGATACAGCCGGTCGCGTGCCCTGGTGACGCCTACATAGAGCAGCCTGCGCTCTTCCGCGATGGCTTCTTCGGTTTGCGCGTAGACGATCGGCAGCATTCCGTCGGTCAGGCCCGGCAGGAACACTGCCTGCCACTCCAGGCCTTTGGCCGCGTGCAGGGAGGCGAGGGTCACCCCAGCCAATGCTGGAGCATGCCCGATAGCGCTGCGGACCGCGAGCTCGGCTGCCAGGTCGGCCAGCCCGGAGGCCGGGCTGGCGGAGAAGAAGTCGTCCGCCAGCTGGGCTAGTGCCTCTAGCGACTCCCAGCGCTCGCGTGCGGATCCCCGGCCGCCTGGCGGCTGCCGCTGCAGGCCAAGGCTGGCCAGGACGGACCTGACCTGCGCGGCCGCGGGAGCATCATCGGCGGACGAGGACCTGGCTGCGGCGCGCAACAGCGCCACCGCCTGACGTACCTCGTCGCGATCAAAGAACCGCTCGGCGCCGCGCAGCTGGAATGCCACTCGCGCGTCGGCCAGGGCCTGTTCTAGGCCTTGCGTCTGGGCGTTGGTGCGTACGAGCACGGCAATCTCGGCCGCCGGTGTCCCTGCCTTGATCAGGGTCTGTACCTGCCTGGCTACCGCCGCCGCCTCGGCCGACTCGTCCGGGTACTCCGTCAGCTGCGGCGCCGGGCCGCCGCCCCGTTGCGCAACCAGCGGAGCGGCTGCCTGCTGGGCGCTGCCTGTAGCCTGCTGCGCGCTGGGCAACCCTGGCTTGGCTCCTGCCACTAGCTTGTTGGCCAGCGTCACGACCTGCGGCGTTGACCGATAGTTGCGGATCAGCCTGATGACCTGAGCCGCCGGGTGTTCGGCAGGGAAGCCTGCAAGGTAGGCGGGGGTTGCGCCGGTGAACGAGTAGATCGTCTGCCGCGGATCGCCGACGACGCAGATGTCATCGCGGCCGCTGAGCCACATGTCGAGCAGCAGTTTCTGCAGCGGGTTCACGTCCTGGTACTCGTCCACGACAAAGCAGGCGTAGCGAGCGCGGACCGACCGAGCGGCCAGGGGGTAATCGGCGAGAATCGCTGCGGTGAGCTCGAGCACCGACTCGAAGTCGACTAGGTGCCGCTCCATCCGCAGGGCTTCGTAGGCGGCGAACACTTTGGCCAAGACTGCAGGCTCGAGCGGCGGCGTCCGGCCTGCCTTGGCGCTCGATGCGGGGTAATCCTCGGGCCGTACCTGGGTGACCTTGGCCCACTCGATCTCGGCTGCGGCATCCCGCAATTCGGGCAGGCCTGCTGAGACCCGCTGTCGGCGCGCAGCCTCGGCCACCAGGCCAATCTTGGACTCAAGCACCTGCGGGGCAGGGCCGCCAATGGTCGATGGCCAAAAATGGGTCAGCTGCCTGAGCGCAGCTGAATGGAAGGTCCTGGCCTGGACCTTGTCCAGGGCGGCGTCCGGTACCAGCGCGCTCAGCTGGCGCAGCCGGCCACGCAATTCCCCGGCGGCCCGGGTCGTGAAGGTGACGGCAAGCACCCGTGCCGGGTCGGCCTGCGCCGTCGCGGCCAGGTAGGCAATCCGATGCGCTACCGCCCGCGTCTTGCCAGTGCCAGCGCCGGCCAGCACGCAAACCGGGCCGCGAGCGGCGAGCGCCACGGCTCGCTGCTCGGGATCCAGGCCGGCCAGCACGGCCTCTGGTCCGGGCTGCCCGGCCGGTCCGGGCGGCAGGCTAGCCGACGGGTCGTCTGGCACGGAAACTTGCACCAATTCTCCGCTCGGTCAGAACGTGGAAAGCCCCGCAGCCGACGGTTAGGGGCAGCTCCCGGAACGACATCCTTCCGCATGGCACCGACGTCTGCCGGCAAGCTCCTCCGGGAAGTGCACAACTCTCGCCGGCGTTAGTACAGTTCAGTAGGAAAGTCATGCGGAGAGGAAGTATCAGAGTGCCGCAGCCGCTGACGATGTACACCACGACGTGGTGTGTCTTCTGCCGCAGGCTGAAGAGCCAGCTGGCGGCGGAGGGCATTGAGATCGCCGAGGTCAATATCGAGGAAGACCCAGCCGCGGCAGACTACGTCATGTCCGTCAACGGCGGGTTTCAGACCGTGCCGACCGTTGTGTTTGCCGACGGGAGCGCTCTGACCAACCCGTCCGCCGCGGCTGTTAAGCAGCGCCTGGGCGAGCTAGCTGGCGCACGATGACCGGCAAGCGAGGCCGTCGATCTGGCCAGGCGCGGGCGAGTGACCTGGGGACCCACGGCACGGAGACTCACCAGGTGGCAAAATCCGGCATGCTCGGCGCTAACGGCGCCGCCAGCGGGGCCGCCAATGACGATATGGCCGGTTTTGTAGGTGCCGTCGACGCCGACATCAACGCCGATGTGCTGGCGGCGAGTAACGCTACCTTCGCGCCGGACGAGGCGGTTGTCCGCCGCACGAAGGACGGCTGGCGGGTCGGTAGCGATGACCTGCCGGACCTGACCTGCGCGATGATCCTGGCGGACCTGCTCGCGGCCGAGCGCGGTATCCAGGAGACCCCGCCGGCCAAGCCTGACGGTCAGCCGGCTGCCGCGAGTGAGACTGGCAGGCTACGGGCTACCGTCGGCCAGCTCGAGCACGCGCTGATCACCCGGATCAGGGTCGAGCAGGCGATCGGCGTGCTAGCCGAACGGCATCGGATCAAGCCAAGGCAGGCCTTCGAACAGCTCAGGGAAGCGGCCAGGAGCCGCGGCCGCAAAGTGATCGACATCGCTGGTGACGTCGTCGCGAGCGCCACGAACCCGCTGCTGCAGCTGCCTGACGAGCTGTCCAGGCCGAGGTCAGGCCCGCGGCGCGGAGCGCGCCAGCCATCCGGCGCTCAGTAGCCGCGCTGCGACTGATTCGTCGCTTCTGCGTATTTTGCGCTCCCGGCATAATCGCGCCTCTTCAACATTTCACCGACTTCGGCTCGAAATGTGCCCGGATTGCCACCTTTTGCGAAACCCGAGTCGATGAAATGTAGCGACTGGCGTCGTCGCGCAGGCCAGAGGTCGCAGGCTGGCCGCCCTGGGTTGACGTTCGGTCAGACGGGTAGCTAGCCGTGGTGGACCGCGAGGTCCGGGACTAGGGCGGGGACGTGGACGACGGGGGATCTCCGGGTCAGCTGCTCATTATCGGCGGCGCCGAAGACCGCTGTTGCGGGGCCGGCCTGCTAGAGCGGTTCGTCGAGCTCTGCGGCGGAGACCGGGCACGGGTTGTGCTGGTCACAACCGCGACAGACGCCCCCGAGGAGGTACTCGCCGACTACGAGCGGGTATTCCGCAAGCTCGGGGTCGACAACACCAGCGAACTCCGGCTCCGTGGCCGCAGCGATGCTGACGGCGACGACGCTGCCCACCTCTTGTCCAGCGCCACCGGTGTCTTCTTCAGCGGTGGCGATCAGTCCAAGCTGCGCACCCTGGTTGGCTCGCGGATCAATGAGCTGATCCGGGACCGCCTGGCTGATGGCCTGGTCGTGGCGGGTACCAGCGCTGGCGCCACGGCGATGGGTCGCACCATGATCCTCGGCGGCGCCGGGCCCGAGGTATCTGCCGCCGCGGTCCGTACCGGGCCCGGCCTCGGGCTCGTGCCCAAGGCACTCATCGACATGCACTTCGGTGAGCGGGGCCGGTTGCCGCGCCTTCTGAGCGCAGTAGCGCTCGACCCGGATCACCTCGGCATTGGGCTCGACGAGAACACAGGGGTGCTGGTCGAGCGGGATGGATTCGAGGTAATCGGCACCGGCGTCACGACCGTCGTGGACGCTGAGGAGGCCACTGTGGTGCACCCGGCAGGCGACTGCGACCCGATCACCCTATTCGGCGTCCGGCTTCACCTGCTGCCAGCCGGCTGCCTGTTCGACTTCAATACGCGCACGCCCACCATCGGGCCCGCGCACGACAGGTACTGAGCCGGCGAGGACGCCGGCCCTCATCGGCGCGCTGCCTTTCGACGTCACCATGCCGTCCAGCCGACGTTCAGCCGCCCGCGGCGCACCGCCGACACGACAGAGCGCCGATAAGACAGATCACTGCCATAACACACATACAGCACAAGGGAGCAGACGTGCGGTTCATTGACCTGCGGCACCTAACCGGGCCAAACGTCTTTACCGCAGGCCCGGTGAGTATCGCCAGGCTGGAGCTCGACGAGCTGACCCGCCGGGAGACGAGCGAGTTCGGTGACTTCGCCGAGCGGATTGTGGCGCTGCTGCCCGGCCTGGCCAGCCACCACTGCGCCGCCGGCAGGCCGGGCGGGTTCCTGCAGGCGATGGCCTCAGGCACGTACTTCGGGCATGTCACCGAGCACGTCGCGCTTGAGCTGTCTGCGCTGGCCGGCCGCGAGGTGCACCTCGGCCGGACAATGTGGGCGGACGCTGATAGCCGGTACGACGTCATGATGGAGTGCCCGCAGGATGAGCCTGCCGAGTCCCAGGTGCCCGCCGAGCTGATCATGCTGGCGATCCGGGTCGTGCATGACCTGCTCGACGGCTTGACGCCGAGCCTCGCCGCGGATCTCGAGCGGATCGGCCGGATCTGCGAGCGCGAACGGCTCGGAGTGAGCACCGCAGCCATTGCGGCCGCAGCCCGACGGCGCGGCATCCCGGTGCGCCGGGTGGGGGCGCGCAGCCTGCTCAGGCTCGGCTCTGGCTGCCATCAGCGGATGGCGTGCGCCGC
>Ga0187783_10002676_pt1 | contig 13207 bp, 12 predicted proteins | sample 1015_SJ02_MP02_2_FD_132471 | JGI IMG/M metagenome (GOLD analysis project Ga0187783, IMG submission 132471) | Tropical peat soil microbial communities from peatlands in Department of Meta, Colombia - 1015_SJ02_MP02_20_MG | ecosystem: Environmental > Terrestrial > Soil > Wetlands > Peat | place...
AAATATCGTGAAGCTCGTGGAGGTGTGAGCAGTTTCCGCAGGTAGATGGGCTGCTGGACAAGGACTTGTCAGCACCAACTCAGCACGCATCCATGGCTCCTGCCCAGCAACTGCGGATACGGGATGTGTGGCTGGCGTCCAGTATTGCCGCTGCCATGGCCAGCGATATCGCCGTCAGGACCTGACTAGCCGCGCGATGGCGTCGGAGGCCTCCTTGACTTTGGCGGTCGCGGCGTCACCGCCCTCGGCGACGGCGCCGGCAACGCAATGACCGAGGTGCTCCTCCAGCAGCCCGAGCGCGACCGACTGCAGCGCCCTGGTTGCGGCAGCGACCTGGGTGAGGATGTCGATGCAGTACTTGTCGTCCTCCACCATCCGCTGCAGGCCTCGGATCTGGCCCTCGATGCGCCGCAGCCGGTTGAGGTAGGCATCTTTATTCTGCGTGTACCCGTGCATCGTGTGCCCTCCTGCCAGGCTCAGGGAGCGCCGGGCGCGGTAACAGGAGCCTGTATGGTAATGGTGCCGGCATGGCGGAATGTCAGGGTCAGCGGCACGGTCTGCAGGCTCTCGAAGGGTGACGGGTCGCGGAGAACGACATCGTCTCCGAACGGGGTCAGGTTCAGGGTGCCGTGCGGCGGGATCTTAAGGCTGCTCACTGCGATCGTGCGCCCTCCGGGTCCGGCGCGCTCGGTCAGGACGGCATGGCGCGCGATTGGACTGCGGACGGCGACGAGTGCGTCTGCTGTTCCGCTGAGGTTCCTGATGGTGAGGAATGTGCTTGCGGTGCCGATCCTCGCAGCTGCCTTATTGGTATAGGCGCGCATCGGGACGGCCGCGAGACTGATCTGCAGCCGGATCCGGGTTATGGTGCCTGCGCCGCCGGTGCTAACCCACGCCGACAGCACGGCGATCAGAATGATCGCGCAGATCGACGGGCCCGCCGCAGCGCGGACCACGTCGCCGAGGCGGCTTCTCGCGACCCCGGCTGGGACCGGGCTTGTTGTGGCAGGCGCGACGGTCACTGGTCGTCCTCGGCTAGCGCAGCCGCTCGGTCGCCTATCAGGGTTGCCTGCGCAGTGGCCGCCATGACGGGCTGAGGCCAGGCCATCGCTGGCCGGTAGCGCAGCAGCCGGAGGCTGTTGCCCACTACGATCAGCGAGCTGGCCGACATCGCCACGCCGGCGAACAGGGGGTTGAGGTAGCCCAGCGCGGCCAGCGGGATGGCGATCACGTTGTACCCGCACGCCCACGCCAGGTTGGCCCTGATTGTCCTGAGGGTGGCGCGGGCGAGCTGGATGGCCGTTGCCAGATCCGACGGGTCGTCGCTGACTAGGGTCAGGTCGGCGGCCCCGATCGCCGCGTCGGCGGCGGCCCCGATAGCCACCCCGAGGTCGGCTTGAGCCAGCGCCGCGGCGTCATTCACGCCGTCGCCAGCGAAGGCGACGCGCTTGCCGTTCGCCCGAAACTGCTGGATGACGGCAACCTTCCCTTCTGGCGGTACGGCGGCGAACACGTCCTCGGCTGGTATCCCCAGCTGGCCGGCGACCTGCATGGCTGCGTGCTCGTTATCTCCCGTCAGCAGCGCCGGCCGCAGACCGAGATCGCGCAGGGCCGCCACGGCCGGGGCTGCTTGTGGCTTGAGCCCGTCGCCCAGCACGACGCCGGCCTGCGCTTGTTCGCCCCAGGCGACCAGTACCGCGGTCCGGCCAGCCCTCTCTTCGGTGGCGACGGCGTCGCGCAATCGCTCGGGTATTGCTATTGCCAGTTGTGTGAGCAACTGACGGCTGCCGACGGTGATCACCCGGCCGTCCACCGTACCCTGGACGCCGGATCCGGGCAGTGCTGCGAAGCCTGCCACGATGGGCAGCGGGCCAAGGCGAGCGGCTTCCCTGGCGATTGCCTGGCCGATGGGATGCTCGGAAGCATCTTCAACCGCTCCGGCCAGCAGGAGCGCTTCAGCGGCCGGCGTGCCGGGCGTCGTGATGATGTCCTGCACGGTCATCTTGCCGGTCGTCAGCGTGCCGGTCTTGTCCATGATGACGGTGCCGATGCGGCCTGCCGCCTCCAGCGCTTGCGCGTTCTTGACCAGGATGCCCAGCTCCGCGCCGCGCCCGCTGGCGGCCAGCATCGCAGCGGGTGTGGCCAGCCCGAGCGCGCACGGACATGCCACGACAAGCACGGCCACTGCCGCGCTCCACGCGGCCGCGCCGGGCAGGCCTGCCCCGAGCCAGAATCCGAGCGTGGCGACCGCCAGGGCTATCACGCAGGGCACAAACACCGCGGCGATCCGGTCGGCTAGTCGCTGCGCGCTCGACTTGGTTGCCTGAGCGTGGCTAACTAGCCGGCTGATCTGGGCGAGCAGCGTGTCAGAGCCGACCCTGGTAGCCCGGACAATCAGCCGCCCGCTCATGTTGATGGTCGCACCCGTAACCGTGTCGCCTGGGCCCACCTCGGCGGGGATCGACTCTCCGGTCACGAGCGAGGCGTCGACCGCTGAACTGCCCTGTGCCACCACGCCGTCGGTGGCGACCTTCTCACCGGGCCGGACGACGAACAAGTCACCGACGGCGAGCGCATCGACGGGCACGCGTTGCTCGCTTCCATCGCGCAGCACCGCCACCGTTTTCGCGCCCAGCGCCGCCAGGGCCGCCAGCGCGGACGCCGACCGGAGCCTGGCACGCGCCTCGAGGTAGCGGCCGACCAGCACGGCTGTCGTGACGCCGGCCGCGGCCTCAAAGTAGAGCGTGCGTGAACTCGTGGCCGCGAAGGTGAAGGCGAACGACATTTTCATGCCGGTCATATCCGCGCCGCCGACCAGCAGCGCGTACACCGACCAGCTGAAGGAAGTCGCGACCCCGATGCTGACCAGAGTGTCCATGGTGGCGGTCCCGTGCGCGAGGCCAGCCCATGCGGCACGGTGCACGGGCCAGGCACCCCATGTCGCGACAGGTGCGGCCAGTGCCAGGCTCACCCACTGCCAGCCCGCGAATTGCAGCACGGGCGCCATCGCCAGTGCAATGACCGCAGCCGCCAGCGGAATGCAGAGCACGAGCCGCCGCCCGAGCATCCTGGTCGCCAGATCTGACCCTGGCTCGTCCGCGGCGTCCGCAGGCAGCGCCGCGGTGTAGCCAGCTGACTGCACCGCGCTGATCAGCTCGCTTGCGTCACGGCCGCCGAGGCTGGTGATGTACGCCTTCCCGGTGGCGTAGTTAACCGTGGCCGTCACCCCGTCGAGCCCGTTGAGCCTGCGCTCGATGCGGGCCGCGCACGATCCGCAGGTCATCCCGCCGATAACCAGCTCTGCCTCGAGTCGGCCTTCGGCCGGGGCGTAGGTGCCGCTCACCGGCTAGTGCCCGGTGAGGATGCGGTGGGCGAGTGCCCGCGGCTGGGCGACTGGCCCATGTTCATGCCGCCGTTGCCCGTGCGGCCAGTGCCTGGATAGCTGACCTGGGAGTGGCTGGTGTTCAGTGGGCCGAGATGTGATCCAGCTGCTATCGCGCAGACGAAGATCACGGCCAGCAGGATAATGAATCCTGCCAGCCTCGCCTCACGACGCAACGGATCACCTCGCGCGGACTGATGGACATACGGCACCGACGGTGGCATGTTACCGGGCCGCCCCGCTGTGCCCGTGCGCTGGTCAGAAACATGATCCGAATGTCATCCGGGTGCGCGCAGGCTAGCTGGCTGCCCCGTATAACCAGGGAGTGAAGGCGTCTGTCCCGCCGCGCCTGGCCGGCCGCAGGTTATCATTCACAATCGTGGACACCCGCTCTCTCGAAGTGACCGGCATGACCTGTGACCACTGCGCTAGCGCCGTCCGGGCCGAAATCAGCAAGCTCGCCGGCATCTCCAGCGTCGAGGTCGACGTTGCCACTGGCGCTGTCCGGATCGCCGGCGACCGGCTGCCGGATGATGCCGCCCTGCGCGCTGCCGTCGAAGAAGCCGGGTACAACCTGGCTGGCTAGGCGCTGGCGGGCCGCGCCTGATGCATCCCGGCGATTCGCTGCCGGGCTTGCGTGGTCTTCCCCTGGCCCGCCGGGGCGACGCCGGGCGCGCAGAAACCCGTGCTCAGCCGGAGGATCCGTACTGGATCGGCACGTTGATTACCTGCGCCCGCGTCCACGCCTGGCCGCCTGCCGGCAGCTGCCAGACGATGAGCGTGCTGCCGTGGACGGCGAGAGCATCGGCCGGGCCGGCTGCAGCGAGCGCAATCGTGCTGGTGCCTGGCGGCAGGGTCGGCAGCCGCTGCCAGGAGCGGGCGCCCCTGGTGATCACTGCCGCGGACCCTGCGCCGGTGACGGCCGCGACGGATCCGGCCGGGCCGAAAGAGGCTGACGTAAGCGCGGTGCCGTGGAGTTCGAGCGGCACCGAGATGGTCCACTGACCAGCCGCCAGACCCGACCACGCGGCCAGCAGGCTCGTGTGGCGACCGTTGCCCGCCTGCAGGAGCGCAACGGTCTGGTTGGTGGCGGTGAGGACGCGAAGCACTGTGATGTCCTGGCCGGCCATGCTGGGCGGCAGGTCCAGGCTGGCTGCCTGCCAGCTGCCGTCCTGGTCGACGAACAGGCCCGCAGTTCCAGGGCGCGAGCACGCGCCAGCGAGCAGCGGCGCTCCCGATGGCAGGTAAGCCGCGGCCGTGAGAGCGCGGACTCCGCACTGCCGCCCGGCCTGGGTGGCGGCCAGCGTCCGAGCGCTGGCGAGGGTTGTCCACCTGGTCGCACCCGGACTGGCCTGCACAGCCGTGCCGTTGGCGGTCAGGGCGAGGACCTGCCCGCTGCCGTCTTGCCTTACCGCCAGCGCGGCGGGAGTGCTGGCGAGCGGCGCGTCCAGTGGGCTGAGCGCCGTCCATAGGTGCCCGCTGTCGCTGGTCTGGATGAGCGGAGTATAGGTGAGGTCCTGGCTGGGCCGGAACGCGGTGATCGCCGATGGTCCTGCGCCAGCCGCAAGCACCAGGCCCCCGTTATCAGCAGTGCCTGGCGGGGTTACCAGCGTCCAGCTGCTGGCCCCCGCAGGACGGATGAACAACTCCCAGAAATTGTTGTACTGGGCAGCCGACCCGCCCATGACCACGGTGGCCCAGGTGCCGACCGTCGTGGTCGTGGCTGTGCTCAGCGGTATCGCGGGTGGCGTGACAACTTTGCTTGCTTGGTGTGCCGGGGCAGCGCTGCCGCAGCCGGCAGCTGCTGCCGCCAGTGCCGCCAGGCAGGCTGCACTTGCCAGGTGACGGCTGAGCCGGGTCATGACTGGCCCAGCAGCTGGCGGGCGGTGTCGGTGAGCTCGGCCGCGAACGATGACTCGGTAGCGGCGGTGCCGGGGCCGGGGCTGAAGTTCAGCTCCCTTTGCACCTGGCCAGCCCGGTCTATGGCGAACGCGATCTCGCTGTGGCCGATCATCGCCCCGGCCGGCTCGATGTCGGCAGCGATGCCGTAGTTGCGCCATACCTGCTCCAGCTCGGGCAGGCTGCCGGTCAGGTACAGCCAGTTGGGCACGCCGGCCAGTCCTTCCTGACGGTCGAAAGCCTGGGTGTACCCGATCTGGTAGTCGACTGGATTAGCGACGATGGCAACCAGCTCGACCTGCTTGTCGGCGGCGCCGAGCAGCTGGCCGGCCTGCCGGAACTCCTGGGCTTCCAGCGGACAGTCGCTGGTGCACACCGGATCCAGGAACGTGAGGAGCACCACTTTGCCGCGCAAGCTAGCCAGCGTGACAGTGCGTCCGTGCTGGTCGGTCAGGGTGAACGGGGCCGCCCGGAAGTTCAGCGGCGCCGCGGATCCGTCGATCGCCTGGGCCAGAATCGTGTCGGCCACGGGACTGGCCTGGGCGGCGGCCATCGGCACCGCGCCCAGGATGATCGTCCCGATCGCGCCGACCGCCGCCACGGATCCGACAGAGGCTGAGGCCAGCGAGCCCGGAGCCAGCGCGGCACGCAGCCGGTTCTGCCAGCCTGCCGGCCGCACCAGATCCGTCGCCGCGGCGCCTTCAGGTTCTGCGGCCGGCTCTGGGGCGGACACCAGCGCCAGGTAGCCAGCGGTGCCGAAAAGGATGAAAGGGATCATGCTGTTCGGGTCCGTGCCCAGCCCGCCGAAGAATCCGAAGTCCTCGATGAGCACCCAGTCCGCGAGGCACAGCACTACAAACGCGATGAGAACCGGCCGGATCAGCCGCGGCCGGCCGCTGAGGAACGTCACGCCGATAACCCCGAGGGCGACCACCGCAAACAGGTTCACGGCGAGGCCATGGGCTTCATCGAACCCGGTGAACGCGGTAATCCAGGACGACAGCAGGTGAGGCTGCGGCGTCGGTGCCATCGAGGCAGTCATGCCGGCCAGCGCGGCGGGCTTCCCGTCGGCGGTGCCTTCCCAGAATCCGCGGCCTGGCCACGCCTGAAGCACGGCCATCCCGATCAGGAATACGCCGAATCCTGGAAGCAGAAGGCGGTGCGGCAGCCGGGAGCGCCAGGCCGACTCGGGGAGGGCGATGAGCGCTCCGGCGACCGCATAGATGAGCACAGCGCCTGGCGCGCCGAACAGCCAGGTCAGGCCGGGTGCGAAGATCCCGCCGAACGACTCGCCGAACACCCACACGACCAGGCCCCAGCCGACGCTCACCAGCCCTGCCAGCCGCGACAACGGGCCGCGCGCCGCGGCTAGCAGCCAGATGCCGATTCCCAGCTGAATCCACACGGCCGCCGCGCCAGCCTGCAGCGGGTGATACGACCAGGCAGTGCCAGCCCAGTCCACGACATGCTGTACCCAGCGCGGCGACGTTGCCGCGATCGGCTCGATCACCTGCGATGGCAGCCCGACTGCCATCTTCGGCTGCGCCTGGAGGATGCCGTCGAACAGCCAGAGCAGGCCGAAGCCCACTCGCAGCACCTGCCGCCACGAAGGCTCGGTGGCTCTGGGCGCCGCAGCCTTGCCGGCCGAGCGCGCGGCCGCGGGAAGGATCTCGCGCAGGCTCAGCCATGCCAGCCCGAGCACGATGAAGATCAGCAAGGCGATCAGGCCCTGGTGCAGCAGTGCGCTGCGGAATGCGGCGACCACGGTCGGGTCGCTCACATTCACGCCGGAGTTCATTCCAGGCACGAAACGGTCTCCTCCTCTGGCTCCGCCGGCGATGACGCGGACCGGCCGTGCTGGCTTTCGGCAGGCTGCGGCAGGCCACGCGGCGCGGCGTCGCCGAATCGGCGCAGCCGGACGCTGCTGGCTACCACGAACGCCGACGATGCTGCCATGGCGGCGCCTGCAATCAGCGGGTTCAGAAGCCCGGCTGCGGCAAGCGGGATGGCGGCCAGGTTGTAGCTGAACGCCCAGGCCAGATTCCGGCGGATCACCCGGTGAGTCTCCCTGGCCAGGCTGACAGCCTCGGGCACGACGCGAAGGTCACCGCGCAGCAGGATCAGGTCGGCTGCGCTAATTGCCACGTCGGTGCCGGAGCCGAGCGCCAGGCTGAGGTCCGCGGCGGCCAGCGCGGGGCCGTCGTTCGTGCCGTCGCCTGCCATGGCTACCCGGCGACCCTGCGCCTGCAGGCGCGCGACTACCGCTGCCTTGCCGTCGGGCAGGGCGCCGGCGATCACCTCGTCCACGCCGGCCGCCGCCCCGACCGCCTGGCCGACCGCCTGGCTGTCGCCGGTCAGCAGCACCGTGCGCAGTCCGAGCCGGCGCAGCTCCCGGACCGCCGCAGGAGCGGAGGGCTTGAGCGTGTCGGCCACTGCCACGGCGCCGCGGGCCTGGCCGTCCCAGCCTGCAAGCACCACCGTCTGGCCCGCTGCCGCCCACTGCGCGCAACGGCCGGCCAGGGATTCCGGGATACTCATGCGAAGGTCGCGGAACAGCCTGTCTCGCCCGGCGATCACCTCGATGCCGTCCGCGACCCCCCGGACGCCCAGGCCGGGCAGAGACTCGAAACCGGCCGCCGACGGCAGCGCGCCGAGTTCAGCTAGCGCAAAGTCACTGATCGCCACCGCGACCGGATGTCCTGACGCGTGTTCCACCGAGCCAAGGCTCCGCAGCAGCTGTGCACGATCAGTGCCCGGCGCAGCCTGCACAGCGGTTACCGCCATCACCCCGGTGGTGAGCACCCCCGTCTTATCCAGCAGCACCGTGTCCACGGTGCGGGACGCCTCCAGCGCCTGGTACCCCTTGATAAAGATGCCGAGCTGAGCGCCCCGCCCGCACGCCACCACCAGGGCAGCGGGAGTCGCGAGTCCCAGCGCGCACGGGCAGGCGATGATCAGCACAGCCAGCGCCGCGCTGAACCCGCGCTCGGCCGGCGCCCCCGCCGCCAGCCAGCCGACGAGCGTCAGCGCCGCAGCTGCCAGGACGGCAGGGACGAACACGCCGCAGATCCTGTCGGCCAGCCGCTGCACGGCTGACTTGTCTGCCTGCGCCCGCTCCACCAGCGCGATCAGGTGCGCCAGTTGCGTGTCGTTCCCGGTCTGCGTGGCCCGGATGACCAGCCGTCCGGCGACCACAACGGTGCCCGCGATCACCCGCCCGCCGGCGGCGGCCTCGGCCGGCACGGCCTCCCCGGTCATGGTGCTGGTGTCGATCGCTGACTCGCCGAACTCCACCACGCCGTCAGCGGCAATCACCTCCCCCGGGCGCACAACGAACCGGTCAGCAGGGCGCAGCAGTGCGGCCGGGACGCGGCGCTCGGTCCCGTCCGGTGCCAGAACGCACGCATCCTTTGCGCCCGCCGCGGCGAGCTCGCGCATGGCATCGCCGGCGTCGCGCCGGGCCCGCGCCTCATACCACCGCCCCGCCAGCAGGAACGTGGTCACCGAAGCGGCGACCTCAAGGTAGATCCCGCCGCCCGAGGCATGGGCCAGCAGCTGAAGCGGACTTGCCCGTGGCTGCCGGGCATCCAGCACGAACATCGCGTACGCCGACCATCCGCAGGCTGCCACGATGCCGATCGACACCAGTGTGTCCATTGACGTCGTGCCGTGCCGGGCGGCCCTGGCGGCCGCAGCGTGGAACGGCCATGCTGCCCAGCCCGCCACCGGCACGGCCAGGCCGACCAGCAGCCATTGCCAGCCGGGGAACCGGAACGCCGGGAACAGCGAAAGCTGGACCGACAGATCGCTGAGCGGCACGAAAAAAACCAGGGCGACGATCAGCCGCCGCCGCAGATAGGCGACCCTGGCTGCGTCGGAACCGGCCGTGCCCGGTGCTGGCGACAGCCGGGCCGGCTCAGCGCCGTAGCCGGCCTGCTCTACCGCCTGAACGAGCCGAGGCAGCTGCACCGAGACCGGGGCGGTGACCACAGCCCGCTCCGTCGCGAAGTTCACCGCTGCGGTGACGCCGGGGATCTCGCCGAGTTTCCTCTGCACGCGGGCGGCGCATGCCGCGCAGGTCATGCCGCGGATCGAGAGCTGAACTTCTCTCAACCCAGGGGATGACGTTTCGTCACTGACCGCAGCGGAGGACAAGCAGCCAAGCCTTCAATCGTGTGGCCCCGCTTCGGGGGCCGCTCCCGGGCGCCGCAGTCAGCGGGGTGGCCACCAGCAGACGGCGTTTGCTACCTAACGCGGGAAAATCTACACCGTCTCACGGTTGAGGTACGCCGCCGCGGCACGCTGCCCGACCCCGCATCAGCTGGTCTCGAAGCTCCCGGCCACCTGGTGACGCGCACGGCCGGCTGTCCGTCCCGGCGCCGAGGACGCGCTGCGACCGGGAGCGGCGCGGCTGCCGGCTGCGTAGAGTACCTCCTGGCCCGGACAACTGGCAGGCGCAGGTCTCGCGCCGCGTCGAAGAGGAGAGTAGTGCGCACTCGACGACGGGTCTGGCACGCGGCCTTGCTGGCCGCCGCGATCGGCGTCGCCGGATGCGGGTCGGCCTCGCCCGGCAGCGCCCCCGCCTACCGGATAGATACTCGCACCATCGACGGCCTCGGCAAGATCATCACAGATGGCAAGGGCTTCACCCTTTACATGTACGCCCCCGATCACCGCGCCGCGCCGCGGTGCACCGGGTTCTGCGCCCAGCAATGGCCGCCGCTGCTGCTGCCATCGCGAATCAGCAAGCCCACAGCCGGTCCGGGCGTCGTGACATCGCTCCTGGGAGCCGTCCGCCGCCCGGACGGGCGGCTTCAGGCAACCTACAACGGATGGCCGCTCTACCTGTGGGTGGCCGATACCGCGCCGGGCCAGGCCACCGGCCAGGCTGACGACATGGGACTGTGGTACGCAGTGTCGGTAACCGGCGCGGTTGACAGGGGCACGCCCCGCTGACGACAACAAGCGTCCCCGGCCCTCCCTGGAACGCGCACCGTGGCCTGCCGCGACGGCCGATCGCCGACATACATGGCCGGCGCCGGGATCGCGCGAGCCCGGCTAACAGCAGCACGCGGCGACCTCCGGAAGGCCCTCCATCCGGCGGCTCAACCTGGCCTGTCTGCCGGACGTTGCACCCGGTGCGCTTATATGTCTTCTCTTGCCCCACAGCTGTGAGAAGCAGGCAGCCCCCTCCACCCTCTCGCATATCGTCGCGGCGCCAAGCTGCGAGCCGATCGCGCTTGCCGCCGTCCGCGCCGAGCGGAGTCGGCCGGTGCCTTATTCAGTACCCGAGGCCAATACCCCGGCGGGGTTATGCGAATACCCTCCACCGGTTTATTTAATACCCCTGCCGGGTTTTACTCGGCCGCCGCTACATTCCGAACTTCAGCATTTCTACCTGCAGGTTCTCCTCCATGAGAACTATGGATAATCCTTTTAGCTGCTGACTATTGAGCGACCGAAAGGCGCGCGCTAGTATTCTTTCCCGGAATTCCCTCGGGCTCCTGAGAGGTGCGCTCCAGGCGGCCCGGCAGCTCGATACAGGTGTCCGGCAAAAGCCCGGGCAAGGTGCCCGGGACCGGGCAGGCCGAGGAGTGGCTGGATGAGCGAGATCGCGGCGGCGGGCATCCGCCCCAGGTGGCGGAGCAGTCTGGACGCTGGAGCCGAGATGGCCCGGGGAGCGCCGGACGTGAGGCGAGTGCTGCAACTTGCGCTGGCCGCGATATGGCTTCTCGACGCCCTTCTGCAGTACCAGTCCTTCATGTACTCCACGGCGTTCAGCCAGATGATCGGAGCCACGGCGTCCGGCAACCCGGGCGCCGTCGCTAGCCCGATCACCTGGGACGCCACTCTTGTGTCCCACCACGCCGTGCTGCTGAACTCGATCTTCGCCACCATCCAGCTGCTGCTAGCCATCGGAATCGCATGGCGGCCGACAGTACGGCTGGCACTGGCCGCATCCATTGCCTGGGCGCTGGGCGTCTGGTGGTTCGGCGAGGGACTCGGGATGATACTGACCAGCGGCGCAAGCCCGGTCAACGGCGCCCCTGGCGCCGTGATCATCTACGCTTTGCTGGCGGTGCTGCTGTGGCCCGCCGACCGCGCCGGGATGCCGGCGCCGTTCACCGCAGCACGTGCCATAGGCGCCCCGGTTGCCCGGGCGCTGTGGCTGGTGCTCTGGCTCAGCCTGGCCTACTTCGCGCTGCTGCCCGCGAACCGGACACCGCAAGGGCTGAACAGCATGATCGCGGGCATGGAGAGCGGTGAGCCCGGCTGGCTGGCCGCCCTGGACCGGGGCGCTGCGTCGCTGGTCGCCCATCAAGGGCTGGCCGCCTCGATCGTGCTGGCCATAGCCCTGGCGGTCATCGCCGTCGGCGTGTACCTGCCAGCCTCGGCGGCCAAGCCGATCCTCGCCCTGGCCATCGTGGCTAGCGCGGCCATCTGGGTGTTCGGCGAGGCCTTCGGAACCATCCTGACCGGCGGGGGTACCGACCCTAACTCCGGGCCGCTGCTCATCCTGCTCGCCCTCGCCTACTGGCCAGTCCGGGCTGTGATCACGACCCCAGCACGCACCACCCTCGCCCCGGTCGGCGCCAACGAAGGGACAACCGCGTCATGACACCCTCGTGGATCCTGGACATCTTCGCCGCGATCATGCTCGCCGTCGCGGCGGTCAGCGCCGGCAGGCTAGCCGCGGCCCGTCCGTGGCTCCAGGGAACGCAGGCAGTCCTGGCCGATACTGACGTCTCCCACCTGCTGATGGCCATCGCGATGGCAGGCATGCTGACCGCCAGCCTGCGGACCCTTCCCAACGGCGCGTGGGAGGTCATCTTCGCGGCGCTGACCGTCTGGTTCGCCTACCGGGTGATCCGGGATGCCCAGGTCAGCGGCGCCCGCGCGCTCGCGGGCGGGCACTGCGCGCCACACCTGATCCACGCCGCCGCCATGCTCTATATGTTCCTGGCTCTCATGGCCCCCGCGGCCCACGGATCGGGTGGCATGGCTGACATGGCTGGCGGCATGAGCGGCATGGGAACCCTGCAACTACCTTTCCTGGCGTTCGTTTTCGCGCTCCTGCTCATCGGCTACAGCATCTGGGACCTCGACCAGGTCTCCGGTCCGGGCGCCAGCGGCCACTACAGCCTCGCGACCGCTCGCATGGTACCGGCGGTCGCAGTTCTCGTCGGGGCTGCGGGCGGGCCGGGCGCTGCCGCGGCATCCGTATCCGCCGACGGCTCGAGCAGCCCCGCCGAGGCGACCGATGCCCAGCGCGTGAACGCCAGCATCCCGACCGGCCACGCCGGCCATGGCGTCCTTGCCCCATGGGTCGCAACCACGTGCCGGATTGCGATGGGTGCCACCATGGCGTTCATGCTGCTGATCATGATCTAAGCCGGCTGGCATGTGCTTGTGGCAGCGGCTACAGGGCTACCAGCCCCGTTGCGAACTGGAAACTGACCTTCCGGAGGTGCCGCGCTCACGTCCGGCAGCACCACTGGCGTCGCTGCGCGAAACCGCGAATTGAGCCATTGCTGGCATGAGGGCATTCCGCAAGCGCTGGCCACAGACAGGAGGTAAGCGTTATGGCTTCTTACCCCGAGGGAACGGTTCTGACCTGCTCCCATGAAGACTGCGACTGCCGGGTGCTCATCCAGGCCGAGTGCCACTGCCCAGGAACAGAGGGACCGTCCACTTACCGCTGCGCGTGCGGTGCCGAACTGATCCCGGTCGAGGACACCTGAGGTACGGGCCCCGCGGCCACTGACGGATTCCTCTCTCTGCTGAGCCGATGGGGCTGGAGACCGGGCTGTTCGCACTACCCCGCTGATGCCGGCGGGGGCCGAGCGCCACCGCTACCGCAAGCGGCGCCGGCTACTGCACTGCCATGCCCAGCAGCCCACAATCAAACGCCGGCGCGTGCCGCGA
>Ga0187783_10002677_pt1 | contig 13204 bp, 10 predicted proteins | sample 1015_SJ02_MP02_2_FD_132471 | JGI IMG/M metagenome (GOLD analysis project Ga0187783, IMG submission 132471) | Tropical peat soil microbial communities from peatlands in Department of Meta, Colombia - 1015_SJ02_MP02_20_MG | ecosystem: Environmental > Terrestrial > Soil > Wetlands > Peat | place...
TCCGGCCATGGCCCCGTCACCCTAGTAGGGGCGAGGTTTCGGATCTGACGGGACGAGCCGAGTCGTCGAGCCGAATGGTCGAGGTGATGCTGTCTCCTACGGAGTGGTTTCGGACGTCGCCACGACTTTTCCTGCGGTGTGTCCCGTGTGGCGGCGGACGAGAGAGGCATCCTCCGCCCCGAGAGCCTCCTCTTCCTCGACGTCGACCACCTTTGGCTGGAAGAACTGTTGGGCGATCAACGTCGGGACGAACGCCGAGAGGATGACCACGGTGACCAGCTCGGTGTACTGAGTCCGGCTGACGAAATGGTGGGTGTACCCGAACAACGCGGCGATGGAGCCGAAGGTCAGGCCGGTCGCCATGAGCAACGTCGTGTAGGTCCGCTCTCGCGTGGGGACCCTGAAGGCTGTGGCCACAGGCCACACGCCGAGCCCCTTCGTCGTCAATTTCACGAACAGCAACGCCCCGATGACCCCCGCTCCGGAGACCAGCGCCGGCGCAGAGATCAGCGTGCCCGCGTGGAGGAAGAAGAACGGGGTGAAGAAGGCGAAGGCGATCGAGCGCAGCCGGTCCATCAACACTCGGTCATGGAGAAACACCCCAGCCACGACGAGACCGACCAGATAGGCGGGGAGCACTGCCTCGCTGCCGGCTTGAGTGGCGAGACCGCCGAGCACGAAGAGCACGGCCAGGATGAGTTTCACCTCGGGCTCGCTCACTCGGTGACCGAGGTGTCGAATGGCGGCCCTCAGGATCCGCGGGATCACCAACAGGGTGACCACGGTGATGAGGACGAAGAGCAGGAGCAGCAATCCGTAGGTGGCGAAGAAGCCGCCGAGGGCGAGGACGGTGCCGAGATCGGTGATGAAGCAGGCAGCCAGGATGAGCTTTCCGATGTCGTGACGATTGAGCCCCGTCTCCACCATCACCGCGTAGACGACGGCCACCGACGTCGTCGAGAGCGCGATACCTCCGATCTCGGCAGCGTGCAGGTGCCAGCCGAGAACGAGGTCGCAGAACGCAAACGCGCCCAGGAACGGGAGAGCGAACGACACCGCACCGATGCCGACCGACGCCCGCCAGTGTCTCCTGAGCGAGACGGGGTCGATCTCGGCACCAGCCAGGAACGTCAGCAGGATCGAGCCCACGCCGGCGAGGAAGGTGACGAAGCTGGCGTTGACGACGTGTTCCTTGATGCCGGGCAGGTTGCCCGCGACGGCCCCGACGACGATTTCGACCAGGGCAACGGGAACGGCGATTCGGATGCTCAGCAGTGCGGCGAGCAACGCCATGCCGATCCAGATGGCCGCCTCGTAGTAGATGTTCACAGCTCCTCCTCGGGATCTGAGCCCAGCAGGAGGAAGCGGGTCCTACCAGGCTGTCGTTCCTGGTAGAAGCCATCAGCCACGAGGGCGGTTCGGGCGTCGCCCACCGGAGCTTCATCCGGTCTGCCCCATGGTACCCACCGAGCACGGGGACCCGTCGGTGGGTTCTGGGGAGATCGAGTGCTGACAGCCGAGCAGGTCGGGGTGCGTCGTCAGGGAAGCCCGCCGGCGTGGCGGGCGAAGAGGTGCTCGAGTCGCAACATGAGCGGCTGGGCCGGGCCACCCGGCACGACGCGCGTGGCGAGCAGGCCGACAAGAGCGAAGGCGGCCGCGCCGAGCATGGCCACGGTCGTGCGCTGGCTCGCGCTCCCGTGCACCGTGACCAAGGTCGCCGACAGCACGGCAACGCCGAGGGCGGAGCCAACCTGTCGCGACGCGGTCAGGACGGCGCTGGCCGATCCTTCGCCCCGGGCGGCCACCGGACCGCTTGTCCCCGCCAGGGTCGAGGCGACCTGGACGATCCGTGCCGACACCCCCATCACGAACAGAGAGGCGAGCAACCCGACGAGCGGACCCCGGGCGACGCTGAGCGCCGAGCCGACGAGCGCGAGCAGCCCGAGCGACATGCCGGCCGCCAGGGCGCGGCGAGGTCCGAGGGCCGGGACGAGCTTGGAGGCCGGTCCGGCGAGGGAGAAGGCGCCAACGGCCTGCGGAATGAAACACAGGCCCGTCACGAGCGGCCTGAAGCCCCGACCCTCCTGGAGGTAGAGCGTCACCAGCAGTACTGCACCGGCGTTGCCGGCCCCGAAGGCGAGCAGACATTCGTTGGCCCCGAGGACGGCCCGGTCCTTGAGCAGGTCGAGGTCGAGCAGGGGCGCGTCCGTCCTGCGCTCGCGGACGAGGAACGTGACGAGCAGCACCAGCCCGACGCCGAACGCCAAGGCGGGCTGAGTTGGCTGGAGAGTGTCGCCGGCCCGCGTCACGCCGAGCACGAGCAGGGCCACGCCGGCGGTAGCGGTGAGTGCGCCGGCGACGTCGAGCCTGCCCGACTGGCGTGGCGGATCGGCTGGAAGGAGGCGCCAGGACGCCGCAAACAACGCGATGCCCACCGGGACGTTCACGAAGAAGACGAGCCGCCAGGTGACCTCGACGAGCAAGCCGCCGATCAGGGCGCCGGCGGCGAATCCAGCTGAGGCGACTGCCCCGTAGACCCCGAGCGCATGGCTGCGCTGCTTCTGGTCAGGCCAGCTCGTGACGAGCAGGGAGAGCCCGGCCGGGGCCAGCAGCGATGCGCCGAGGCCCTGGACGGCTCTCGAGGCGATCAAGAGCCCCGGCTCGACTGCAAGTCCTCCGGAGATGCTGGCGACGACGAAGATGCCGATCCCGAGCCGGTACAGCCTGGCCCGGCCGAGCACATCGGCCAGCCGTCCACCGAGCAGGAGGAAGCCGCCGAAGGTGATGGCATAGGCGCTCACCAACCACTGCAGCGTGGTCGTCGAGACGTGCAAACCGTGCTGAATCGAAGGCAGCGCCACATTGACGATCGTGAAATCGAGGACGACCATGAACTGGGCCATGGCCAAGGTGGCCAGCAGGGCAGTTCCCCTGTTGGGCCCCCCCGGTGCGGCGCCGCCCGTGTTCTCGGACGACGGTCCACTCTCGCCTTCGGGGTTCGACACGTCGGCGCCTCCTGTGTCGTTGACCTGAGAATGAGCTAGAGCGACGAGATGATCTCACCTCGGTGAGGTGGGTACCGAAACGAGGAAGACGGTGTGCGCGACATGAGCCCCGGCTCGACAGGTGCCTTGAGGGACGGGAGAGGAACTGGTCCACCCCATCCGAATCCGGGGCCATGTCATGCGCCGAGGGGTTCTTTACGTGGGGAGATGCTGCGCAGGACGCGGAAAACCGTTTCCCGGTGGCCGTCGGCGGATGGGGTGGTGCGGGCACAGGAAAATCCTGCCGTCACGATGCGTCCATTCGTCGTGGTCATCGACCGCCCGCACCGGATCGGCCCCCGTTTCCAAGGCGAGCGCATTGCCACAGCCGGAGGCGTCGCACGCCACGACCCGGCCCTCGCAGAGGACACCCATTGGACCTCCCGCCAGTGAGATCTGCGACTTCCCGTCACCGCGTCCGCTACCCACTCTCTCGGACTCGTAATCCCAAACGCTCGCTTGAAATCTGTTCCCCGATTTGCCAACGCGGGCCGAGGCTGGCCGAGGTTCACCGAACGATCATCAGGTCGCGTGGCGTTCTCCTACAACGGGAGTGTGGAGTTTGCCGACGCGTCAAGAAGAGTTTGCTTGCGCTTCGCGGTCCCGTTCGGTACGTTCTGTTGTGTTAGGCCCGTTGAGCTTGTCGGGTGGCAGAGCGGGGCACGTTGGCCACCAAGCTCCGGGCCTGAGTCGCGACATGACCAAGCCCCGGCAGCCTCTCGGCGGTGTCGGGCGGGGCTCGGCACAACACCTCGGCAGCTGCAGACTTCCGTGCGGGGAACCGGTGCTCACCTCATCCTTGCTCCCGGCGGAGGGAGATCGGGTCTCTCTGATCCCCCGCCTGAGTTGGGAAGGTTGGCTCAACTCCGCCGACGAGACTGAGGTGGAAGAGTCCGTGCGGGTCGGGTTCTGGATCGGCTGAACTGCCACTGGCGCTCGCAGGGAGCGACCTCGGGCGCACGTCATCGACCGCCGAGCAGTAGAGGCCGGAGACTATTCCGGAAGGTTCCTCCACGGCTGTTCATCGTTGAGCAGCTCCCCGATGCACTCAGTGAGCTGATACACCGCCACCGTCAATTCGCGTACGGCGCTATCGCGTTCGCTCTTGTCGAATGCTTGGCTGCAGGCGCGTTGCACCTCGGCGAGAATCTTCTCGACCCATTCGGCGCGCTCGGGGTCCATGGGGAATGGTTCGGCACCGAAGCGTCTTGGCTTGAGCTGGCCTCATCGGACCTGGGCCCACCTCGCGACTGCGGAACCATCCCTCTGGCCTGGCTCGGGCCTGGGCGCTCCTTTGAGCACGTCGTGACGTCCCCGAGCCCGTCGAGGTGTTCCTGTGAGTCCACGCTCGCCATCGCTTGCCAGTGGGGTCGATGTGCCGACGCACGGAGGCAGCAGCTTCCGAGCGCTGGCAAGGGTGTCCGATGTCCGTCTGGACCACCACCGGCACGCATCGTCGAGGTCCCCGAACATCAGTGTCAACGTCTGCGCGTCAGAGATCGCCGATACCGGGCTCCTTGTTCTCCGTGAGCCATGCAGGAGAGCATCGGCTGTACCTGGTACTCCCTCAGTCGGTGGCGGTCACGGAACTGGCGGCGGTGACCGCCCCCCCATCAGGGTTGGTGACGACGAGCCCGTCGGTCCCATCACTGAGGCAAAAAGCTGTCACGCTGATTTGCGTGGAGCTCAGCCATGTCGAACCGGTGATGGTGAAGTGACCTCCGCTGTCGGCGACCGTCGAACCGTAGGCAAGGTTCGTCCCGGTGACGGTGAAGGTCATGGTCTGTGTCTTGGCGAGGTTCTGCGGGCTGCTCGAGGAGGGGGACGTGACCGTAGGCGACGAGATGGTCACGTTGAACGTCGAGCTCGTTGCGCCAGTCAAGCCTGATGACGAGGACGAAAGCGTGAAGTTGCTGCCGGCTGTGGTGATGGCGCACCCGCCGAACTGCGCCGATCCGTAGGCGGCCGCGATGGTCAATCCGCTTGTCCTGCAGACGAGAGTGTCCCCGCTTGGGGCGATGGTGATCGAGGCCGTGCTGGCCGTCACGACGTGCCCACTCGAGTCCTCCACGGTGACTGCCGGCTGGGCGGCCAGCACGCCCCCACCGGTATCGCTCGTCGGTTGCGTCGAGAAGGCCAGCTTGGAAGCCGCGCCCGTGATGTTGAACGGGTTGCTGACCACGCTGTTGGCGTACCCCCCGGTGGCAGTGGCGGTGAGTGTGTCGCTGAGGATGTCGGTCGTGCCGCTGACCTTGCAGCCGCTGAAGGACGCAACCCCGCTCGACGTGTTGACAGCGCCGGTGCATCCACCCAGGGTGCCTGAGCCTTGAAGGGTCAGCGTCACCGAGGCCGAGGTGCTGGTGACGACGTTGCCATCGCCGTCTTCGATGGCCACCGTTGGCTGGACGGGGAACACCCCTCCTGATGACGTGGCTCCGTCGGGCTGCACCTGGAAGATGAGCGCGGCCGCCGATGCCGCGTTGACCGCAAGCGATCCCGTGCCCTCCCTTTCCTCGTAGATACCTCCGCTTTCGTTGCAGTCGTTGGTGTCGTTCCAGCGGGTAGCGGTCACGGCCAGCGAGTACGGGGACGAACTGGCTGGAGTACTCGTGGTCGTCCCGATGGTGAGGGTGAAGGTGGCGGTCGGTGACGATCCGCTGATGGCAGTACAGCTGGGGCTCGACGACCAGGTGGCCCCTGGTGGGAGACCGCCGACGTTGGTCAGGCTGAAGCCGTGGGTGTTGCACCCGCTGCAGTTGGTGACCGTCACCGAGTAAGTCGCTGTCCCATTCGGGGAAAGCGAACCGGACTGACTCCCCAGGGTCACTGTCGTGTGCGAACCCGCGGCGTTGATCGACTCGGTCTGCGTCGCGCTCTGCATGCCGGTGGCCGCCACCGTCACCGTCTCGGGAGACGTGTCCGTGGTGTCAGTGATGGTGAAGCTGATACTCGAGGTGCCGGCGGCGATGGTCACCGGACTGCTGGGCGAGAAGCTCACGTTGGAGCTGCCCGATGACAGTGTCACGGACACCGCCGACGTGGCCAGTACGGGATTGCCGAGCGCGTCCTGCTCCTGGACGATGATGGTTCCGGACGTGCCCGGGCTGTTCTCGATCACCTGCGGGGCGGTCGTGAAGTCGAGCTGGGTGGCCGTCCCGGCCCAATCGATGCTCTGGACAGAGTTCGTGCCCGAATGGTCGACCGCCGTCCACGCCGCCGCCGAGCTCACCAAGCCGTGACCCACCGCCAGGAGGGCGAGGGGGACGAGAGCAGCGACGAGACAGACGCGGTTCCCGGCGAGGCGTCGACGCTTCGATGGCATGGTTCCACCGTCGGAGGCGACCTCAGGCCGGCTTCGGCTTCCCGACGAGAGCGGGATCGGGACTGCGCCAGATCCAGCGCAGTCCGAGGTAGGCAACGAACACGATCGCCAGCACGATCCCCAGCACCCGCGCTGCCGCCGAGGTGATGGTGGCCAAGAGACTGCCGGCACCGGGTACGACGAACAACGTCCGACCGAGGTGTGCGCTGACGGGGACGCTCCAGTGCTCGGTCGCCAAGTTGGCGTCGCCCTTGGTGACGAAGCGCACGATGTCGCCGGACCGATGCATCGAGACGACCCGGTGGGTGACGAGTCGTTGGCCCAGAGCCGGGTCTCGGAAGGTCACGATCTGGCCCGGACGGACCGCCAGGGGCTGAACCGACTGGTCCAAGATCACGTCGCCGACGCCGAGGGTCGGCGTCATCGATCCACTCTTGATCGTCACCAGGCGGTAGCCCATCACGCCGCCGGCCACCACGGCCGACAAGGCGACGATGAGCACAACGACCACGCCGGTCATGATCCAATCGAAGAGCCGCCGCCCTGCTGCCGCTTTCGATGGCACGGCACCACTTGAACGACCCATCATGTCGTGGTCAGCGTCCACGTCAACGTGACCGTGACGGTCTGGTTGCAGTAGGTCGCGCAACTCGTGTCCCCAGCGGGCAGACCGCTGACCGTGAACTTGTACCACGTGTTCGTGACAGGCGAGGAGATGGTGTACGCACCGGCACCCGCCCACGAGGTCAGCGTCGCCGCCTGGGTCCCGACGGTGACGTTGGTGCCACCGGTCGGATAGTTCGTGCACGATCCGTTGTTCGTGTTCGTCCCGCCGGTGACGGTCACCGTGCCACTGGTGTTGTACTCGGCAGTGTTCATGGTGAGGGCCGGGCCGAGCGTCCCGCTCCCGCCACCTCCCAGCGTGGCCCCCAGGGTGAGGCTCGCCACCGACGCCGTCCCGGAGAAGTCGACACCCATGCATGCGGTCGTCGACGTCGAACCCGGCTCGACGTTGGTGACGTTGAACATGGCCGTGCCGGTGCTGGTCGCTGACCCGCCCTGGCCACCCTGGTTGTCCTGAATCAGGATCGTGTTGGTCGAGAACGTGTTGTTGGGGTTGCTGTCGCTGACGCTCCACGCCGCCCATGAGCCGATGGTGGCCACCGCTCCCAGCAGCAGGAGCATGACTGCCGAGAGAATCAGCCTCGTCCGTCGGTGTGACCAACGGCGACCGCCGGCTCCACTCGACGCGGACGGCGACGACTTCCCGGTCGATTCTTGGATATCCGCCATCGTCTTGTCTCTCCAAGCTCGCTCGAGATGAGCAGGTCTTTCTGCGCTCTGAGGCGACGCTCACGTCACTATCGGCCTCCCACGGATGACCTTGAGCAACATTCGTCAAGAGCCGTGCCAGAAGTTGCAGCTTTCTGGGATCGGTGGCGATTGGCCGCCATGGTGCCGGTGAGGGCGGGCCAAGACTGGGTGACTCGGATGATCCAGGAGGCTCAAGACATCTGCTGACCTGGTCGATCATCACTGCATGGCCGACTCTGGCCCCAATGGCGGAAGCGGTTTCCCCACACCGCTGGCGGACGAGGCCCTGGTCCGGTGCCTCCGTGAGCAGCCCGATGTCATCGTGGTCATCGACGGTGACGGACGTCTGGAATGGGCGAACCGGTCGGCTGAACGACTGTTCGAACGCTCCGTACAGGACTCAATGGGCATGTCGGGGTTGGACCTCGTCCATCCCGAGGATCTCGAGCTCGTCATGGTGTCTCTCGTGACCATCCAAACCAAGGTGGTCGGGACACCGATCGAGATCCGGTTACGGACCGCCGCGGGCTGGAGGCTCTTCGAGCTCGTCGGGACGCCGGTTCCGTGGGTCCACGAGGGCGCCGTGCTCCTCAGCTTGCGCGACCTCACGGACCGACGTCGTTTCGAGCTTTCCCATGACGAGGACAGCCGGTTCCGGACCCTCGTCCAGAGCGCCGCTGCTGTCACGATGCTGGTGTCTCCCGACGGCATCCTGCAGTCGTGCTCCGGGGCGCTCACCCGGATGCTGGGTCACGATTCTGAGCAGATCGAAGGAAAGCCGCTGGTCGACCTGGTCGTCGACAAGGACCGGTCGTCTGTTCTCGCCGCGATCGACCGTGCCTCACTCGGTGCGGTCACCGCCAACCCGGTGACCGTTACGGTCGAGCTCCTCCGTTCGGGCTCCGACACCTCTGTCCCCTTCGAGCTCTCCCTCGTCAACTTGGTGGACGATCCGACCGTGGCGGGCTACGTGGTGTCCGCCCACGACGTCACGGAACGCCGTCGATTGGAAGCGCAGCTGCTGTACCAGGCGTTCCACGACTCCCTCACGGCTCTCGGCAACAGATTTCTCTTCCAGAACCAGCTCGAAGGAGCACTCGCTCGGATGCGCCGCAGCGGTCAGCAGCTTGCCGTGTTCTTCGTCGACGTGGACGATCTCAAAGCCGTGAACGACACCTTCGGACACTCGACGGGGGACCTACTGCTCCGCGCCGTCGCCGATCGGCTGTCCACCTGTCTACGCGGTGCGGACATGGCCGCCCGGCTCGGAGGAGACGAGTTCGGTGTGATCGCCGAGGGGTTGAAGGAATCGCATTCGGCAGTGATCCTGGCCGAGCGGATGCTGAAGGCGTGCCGCGAACCCGTGATGCTTGACCGAGTCCTCGTCTCCACGAGCGTGAGCATCGGCATTGCCGTGGGCAGCGCGGAGAGCGAGGTCGAACAGCTCGTCTCCAACGCCGATCGGGCTATGTACTCGGCCAAGGCCCAGGGGCGCAACCGCTGTGTCCTGCGGGAGGACGAGGCCCTTGCCCTCGGTTCCGGCACCCGATAGGTCAGATCCAAGGTATTCGGATCAGGCCGCAGAGCGGCACGTCGATCGGTTCTGCGTCGAGAGTGAAGACGAGCGCACCGGACTGCCGGCAAGGATCCGATCTCTCTGACGGCACAGTCCCCGCGACGTGGGGGCAGCGCTGAGGGCTGCGACTCGCGCCGGCATGATCGAGCGCCCGTCACATCCTGCATCTGTGCCCGGTAAGTCGCCGGTCCACAGGAGACCCTGAGCCATCGGGGCGGGAGCACGATCCCTCTTCCGCATCTGCAAGCTGCTGGTGAAGGGACAGGATCGCTCCGACGGACGAGGCCACGAGCGCCTCCTTCTCGCGGCCACCTTCTCACTGTTTGGCGCTGTCCACCGAGGCGCTGACCTGGTGGGTGCGGGTCGACTGCGACCAGCATGAGTCGGGTACCGGTGGGACAATCACCAGTGACAGCAACGATCAGGACCGGTCATGGTCACCCTTCGGCGGGAATGAGAACAGCAGAGGAGTGGCCTCGACCCGTCGTCGGGCAGGGACCCGCCGTGGGGCTCAGGTCGTGAACGGTGACGGCGGGTCGACGACCTCACGGCAACCGCCCGGCCACCCTTCGCTCCGTGGACGCCGACGGACCCCTTGGCACGATCGGCTCCTCGACGTGGTCGTGGCTCTGGGCCTCGTCGCCGTCATCGGTTTTCCCCTCGCCGCCGCGGCCAGTGCGAGTCGGCCGACGCCGGTCAGCTTCTCGGCGTTGCCGCCCATCCGCCACAGCCCGGGGGGCGCCGTCCAGCGCGTCCCCTTCTTCGTACCCGTGGCCGGGTACTCCGCCTCCCAGCTGTCGTCCACGAGCATCCTCGAGCGTCCCGGCTCGTTCTCCAGGGCATTGGCAGCGCTGGCCGCGTCGGCCCTCGGTCCGATCCAGGGCGAGCGGCTCCTCGGGCTGCCACCGGGCCTTCCGCGCTACGAGCTCGCCTACGGAGCGACGCCCGACGACCCGGGCGCCGATGCCGTCATCAATGCCGGTCTCGGAGATCGTCGGCCGACGGCGACCCAGGCCGCCGCCTTGACCGATCTCGCATCGTTGCTGCAAGTGGGCGAGGCCAACCAAGGTGGGGAGGCGACGGGCCGCGAGTTGCCCTTGCCGCCCGACACCGACGGCATCGCCATCAGCGTGCTCGGCCGGGCCACAACGGCCGGATCGTGCGCGGCGAGAATGGACGACCTGCTCGAGCTGCTGTCGGACACACTCGTCTCGCCACCCATCATCGATCAGGCGCTGAACTCGGCTGACGCCAGTTGCCCGAACGATCCGACGCCACTGTGGCTCACCGGGGAGGCAGAGCTCCTCCGCACCGGGGCGGCAACCACGTTCCAACGGCTCGAACGGGCCTTTCCGGGCTCACCCGGCGGTTGGTCGGGTGAAGCCGACGTTCTCCTGCTCGAAGCGCGACACGACGCCGAGGCCAACGAGCCCTTCACCACGGAGACCGCCGACCATCGGGCCGCACTCCTGCTCGACCGGGCTCGATCCCTGCTCACGGGGCCCGATCCCGGGTTGGTGTCGGTAGAGGCGGCAGCCTGGACCGCGGCGGGAGACCCGAGCCGCGCGGTCGGCCTCGATCGAACGGCCTTGGCGGAGCGCCCCGACCAAGCGAACGGGCTCCAGCTGGCCGACGATCTCGAGCTGACCCACCAATTCGGTCAAGCAGGCGATCTGCTCGGTTATCTTCCCGCCGCCGCGGCGACGGTTCCACGGTCCAGCTTGTTCCCGGAGCCGGCACCAGGCGTTCTGGGGCCGTCGCTCGGAGCGGGCTCGACCGTGGGCCTCACGGTGCAGGCGCAGCCGATTGTCAGCCCCGCCGAAGTCGTCCTGTCAGAGGTGCTCGTCCCTCCCTTCCGGATGGACCAGGATCCGTCCACCGGTGACCTGCTCTCCGCACCGGCCGACGCGGGCGACATCGACACCGCGCGGCCTCGGGATCTCCTGGTCGCCGGCGATCCGACGCCGGCTGTGCGATCGGACAGCCCGCTGCTCGTCGCCGTCGGAGAGCTGGCCGAGGGGGACCTCGGCGCCGCTGTCGCCGGCCTGATGGACATGTGCGCGGCGGCCCTCGGCTCATCGGCGCCGACCTCGGACGGACCGTGGTGCGCCGGCGTCCCGCAACAGAACGAAGCAGTGGGCGTGGATCTGCAGCTGTCCGACCTGTGGTACTCGAGCGGGACCGTCGTTCCGACCGCGTCGGAGCTCAGCGACCGCATCGCGTTCGACCTCGAGAACTTCTATCGATGGGCGGGACAGTACGGCCGCGCCGCCGCGGTCACGGCGGCCTGGACCGAACGCGCCCCGGACAGCTTCTTGGCGGCCGACCAGCGCGGGGAGGTTGCCTATCTCCGCGGCCACGACGGGGCGGCGGCGAACTGGTTCTCCCGCGCCCTCGCACTCGCACCTGGGTCGGCAGCGGCCGAGGCCGAACGGCTCAAGATCGGGGAGGCCGAGGCCGCCGAAGGTGACATGGCCGGCGGGCTGCGCACGTTCGCCGACGTGGCCCACACCGCCGGCTCCGCTCCGGACGCGGCCGCCAATCTCGAGTATGTGGCGGCGTTCGACGCGGCTGGAGTGCGACTGCAGGCACACGACGCTGGCGCCGCCACCGTCGAGTACCAGACGGCTCGGACCGTGGCCGACAACAGCTCGACCGGAGACCTTCTCGTCGAGGTTCCGACCGCCCTCGACACCAACGAAGGACTGGCTGACGTCCAGGCTGGGCATCCCGGGTCGGGCCTCCCGTACCTTCGAGACGCGCTCAGGGCCGACCCGGGCAACCCTGTGTTCCTCCAGAACGCCGCCTACGGAGAGCGTCGCGAGGGTGACCTGCGTGCCGCCGTGGCCGACTACGAGCTGGCGCTTGCCGCCGATCCGACCAATTACCCCGCCGCCAACGATCTCGGTGTCCTCCTCGCCGACCAGGGAAGGACGGGAGCAGCGGCGAGTGCCTTGCGCCAGGCAGTAGGCGCCGGTCCTCGGTACGCCCTCGCCCGATTCAACCTCGGGGTCGCCTTGGGCGAAGAGGGTCCCGTCCACCTGCTCGAAGCCGACGGCGACAGGGCGGCCGCCGTCCGGCTGGACCCGAGCCTGGCCAACGCCGCGCCGGTGCCCCAGTTCGACGATGGGACGGTTCTCACGACACTCGACCTGGCACGGCCCCCCCCGCCCGGTTGGCATTTCGCCGAGGCCGAGACGGTCTCACCCGGAGCCGTCGCCAGCCTCGGCCTCCTCGTCCTGCTCGCCGGCCTGGGAGCCGAATTGGCTCGGGACAAGGCGGCCGAGAAGGTCGAGGAGCGGGTCCTCGAGCGAGCTGCTGACGACGGACCGGACCGGCCACGGTGGTGGTCGAGGTTCCGTCCTCGGGCCATCGTCGCCGCGGCGGTCACTGCCGCTGTTCTGACCTGGCCGCTGGCCTCTTCGGCAGGGGCAACCTGGACGGCCGATGCGCTGTTGGCCCTGGCCGTCGTGCTCCTGGTTGCCGCCTACATGCGGATCCACCTGATCATTGGTCGGTCGGCGTCGTCACCGCTGCGCCACGAGACGTGGGTGCCCCCGCTGGGCGTGGCCGTGATCGCTGCCGCCGCCCATCTCGGCTTTGCGCCCTTGCCGGTAGCCGAAGCTCGGGAGGAGTCCCACCGACGGCGCCGGTGGATGGCGCCGTTGATCATCGGAGTGACCGGGGTCACGCTGCTCCTGATCAGCCGGCTCACCGGGGCTCCCTCGGCCAGGGCTTTCGGGTCGGCCGCGCTGGTGATCGCCAGCTCCGCGCTCATTCCGGTCGGACCGTCGGACGGTGCGTACCTGGGCAGGAGACTCCCCGCACTGCTGGGTTCGCTGACACTGCTCGCGGTGAGCAGCCTGCTGTTTCTCGGCGTTCTCTGATCTCGACGCCCGGTGCCGCCGGCCACGCGGCTGAGTCAGGCGTTGGCGTCGAGCGCGGCCA
>Ga0187783_10002678_pt1 | contig 13203 bp, 12 predicted proteins | sample 1015_SJ02_MP02_2_FD_132471 | JGI IMG/M metagenome (GOLD analysis project Ga0187783, IMG submission 132471) | Tropical peat soil microbial communities from peatlands in Department of Meta, Colombia - 1015_SJ02_MP02_20_MG | ecosystem: Environmental > Terrestrial > Soil > Wetlands > Peat | place...
GCCTCCTTCTGGAGGACCTCGAGCGCCCTCTGCCGGAGCGGCACGAACTCCTTCGCGAGGTTCGCGGCGAACCACGCGGCGAGGTCGTTGACGTAGAGCGAGTAGCTCTGCAGCCAGTTGATCGAGGGGAAGTGCCGGCGCGAGGCGAGCGACGCGTCGAGCGCCCAGAAGACCCGCGCGACCCGGAGCGTGTTCTGGCTCACCGGCTCGGAGGTGTCCCCGCCGGCCGGGGAGACGGCCCCGACGACCGTGACCGAGCCCGGGCGCTGGTCGGGGGAGAGCGTGATGACCCGCCCCGCCCGCTCGTAGAACTCGGCGATCCGCCGGCCGAGGTACGCCGGATACCCCTCCTCTCCCGGCATCTCCTCGAGGCGGCCGGAGATCTCGCGCATCGCCTCCGCCCACCGGCTCGTCGAGTCGGCCATCAGCGCGACGTCGTAGCCCATGTCGCGGTAGTACTCCGCGATCGTGATCCCCGTGTACACGCTCGCCTCCCGGGCGGCGACCGGCATGTTCGAGGTGTTGGCGATCATCACCGTCCGCTCCATCAGCGGGCGCTTGCTCTTCGGGTCGACGAGCGTCGGGAACAGCGTGAGCATCTCGGTCATCTCGTTGCCCCGTTCGCCGCAGCCGACGTAGACGACGATGTCCGAGTCCGCCCACTTCGCGAGCTGCTGCTGGATGACCGTCTTCCCGCTCCCGAACGGTCCCGGCACGCACGCCGTCCCTCCCTTCGCCACCGGGAAGAACGAATCGACCACGCGCTGGCCGGTCACGAGCGGAATGCCCGGTGCGAGCTTCTGCTGGACGGGGCGCGGGATCCGGACGACCCAGCGGTGGCTCAGGTAGAGGGGTCGGGCACCGGACGCGGTCGTGAGCGCGCCGATCGGTTCGCGGATCGTGTAGGTGCCGCTCGCGAGCTTGCTGATCGTCCCCTCGACGCCGGGCGGGACGAGGATCTTGTGCAGGATGAGGGGTGTCTCCTGGACGGTGCCGAGGATGCTGCCCGCGGCGACGGCGTCCCCGGGCTGGGCGCCCGCCGTGAACGCCCACGTCGCCTTCTCGTCGAGCGGCGGCGCGACGAATCCGCGGGTGATGAAGTCCCCGAGGCTCTTCTGGATCACATCGAGCGGACGTTGGACGCCGTCGTAGATCGACTTGAGCAGACCCGGCCCGAGCTCGACCGAGAGCGCCTGGCCCGTGTTCTCGACCGGATCGCCCGGGCGGATGCCGGTCGTGTCCTCGTACACCTGGACCGTGGCGGTGCCTCCGACCAGCCGGATGATCTCGCCGACCAGGCCCATCGATCCGACACGCACGACGTCGAACATCTTGGCGCCCTCGAGGCCGTCGGCGAGGACGACCGGACCCGTGACGCGTCCGACGACCCCCATCGACGTCGCTCCTAGTTCGTCACCGCGAGGGTGACGCCGAGCACGCGCTTGGCGAGCGCGCTCAGGCTTTCGACCTCGTAGTCCCCGCTCGGGGTCGGGACGAAGACGTCCAGCGGCGCGAGCGAGGCGTCCGCGTGCGCACGCTGCAGCTCGGACAGGCGGGGACGTATCGACTGGCTCGCGATCACCAGGTTGAACCGCCCATCGCCCATCACGCGCTGGAACTCGCTGACCGCGTTGTCGGGACGGACCTCGACCACGTCCTTGAGGCCGATCAGGCGAAATCCGATGGCGAGCTCGCGCTCCCCGAGCACGACGGTGCGCCCTCCTCCGGTCGGCGTATCGGGCACGGCGCCTCTGGCGGGGCCGCCGGCTATTTAACGGCTGCTCGGGCGGCGATGCGGTCGACGCTCTCGGAGCCGTACGCGGGCCGACCGGACCCGACGTCGCGCAGGACCGGAGCGGTCCGCCCGCTCACTTGTAGGTCGAGTGGTGGACGTGGCCCTCTTCGTCGGTGATCAGGATGCACTCACCCTCGCACTCGAAGAGGCACGCTTCGCAGACGATGCACTCCGGGCCGAGGACCGCGAGCGACTTCTCGCCGCGGAACTGGAACTTTGCTGCGACCGTCGGATCGTCCACCACGTCGGGCACCTGGTCCCGGGGACGGAGTTCGAAGACGTTGACGGGACAGACGTCCTTGCAGTGCGAGCAGCCGGTGCACTTCGCGATGTCGATGTCGACCTGGACCATGGCGACCGGACCGCAGAGGAGCGGCCCGGGCTCTTAGCCGTTCCCCGGCGGCGGACCCCCACTCGGTGCGGCGGAGGGGGTGCCGGGTCCGGCGGGCGGGCTCGACGGGGTCGGAGGGCGCGGCCGGCGCGAGAGTACCAGGACCACGACCGCGATCACGACGAGGACCCCGATCGCGATCCCGACCTCGAGCGCGAGCGAGAGCGGCATCGAGCCGGACGGCGACGGGCTCGATCCGACGGTCATCGTTCCGATCATCCCACTGGAGAAATGGATCAGGCAGACGAACTCGTAGGTCCCCGGCGCGGGCGCGCTGAAGTTCGCGAAGTACGGCTCGCCGACGGTCGAGCCGAGCGTCAGGTTCACGATCGGCGGGTGGGCGGTGAAGTAGGCGTTGAGCTCGCTCGCGGAGTCGCCGGACGGGATCGTCCGGTTCGCGACGGGCGAGAGCGTGAAGGTGTGCGCGAAGTCCGCGAGCTGGGTCACGATGAGGTGCACGAAGGCGCCCGGGGGAACGGTGAAGGCGTCCGGGGAGAACGAGAGGCTGGAGGTCGCGCTGACGTTCACGAACACCGCCGCGTCGGTCGCCGTCGAGGTCCCCGCCGCGGGGGCGGCGACGGCGAGCGGGCCCCCGAGCGCGAAGGCGAGGAGGAGAGCGACGCCGAGGCCCGCCGCGAACGCCGGCCCGCCTCGTCCGCGGGGTCGGGGGCTCATGGCGGCCCCACGCGAAGCCCGGGTTAAGAATCCGGAACGCCGTTCCCTCGCCTGGGAATCGTCGACCCACGAAGCGGCAGCCGTTAACGGGACCCGGCGGTTCCGTCCGCGAGCGCGATCGTGGGGGAGATCCGACTCGGGACGAGCGGCTGGGACTATCCGGAGTGGGTCGGGCGCGTCTACCCGCCGCACGGCGCGTCGGACCGGCTGCGCTACTACGCGGGCCTGTTTCCGATCGTCGAGGTCAACTCGACGTTCTACCGCCTGCCGCTCGTCTCCGTCGCGGGGTCGTGGGTCCGTCGCACGCCCGCCGGCTTCCGCTTCGCGGCGAAGTTCCCGCAGACGATCACCCACGACCTGCGCCTGGTCGGCACCGACGAGGAGCTCGCCCGCTTCCTCGCGGTCCTCCGGCCGATCCGGGAGGCCGGCAAGTTCGCGGTCGCGCTCCTCCAGCTTCCGCCCTCGCTCCCGTTCGAGCCGGGCACCGTGCGCACGTTCTACCAGTCGCTGCCCCGCGATCTGCCGGTCGCGGTCGAGTTCCGGGAGCGCTCGTGGCTGGTGCCCGAGTCGTACCGGCTCCTCGAGGAGTTCGGGCTCGCCTACGTCGTGATCGACGGGCCGCACCTGCCCATCGACCTGCGGGTGACCGCGCCGTTCGCCTACGTGCGCTGGCACGGCCACGGCAGCCCGACGTGGTACGACTACACCTACTCGGAGGCCGAGGTCGCCGCCTGGGTCCCGCGGGTGCGCACGCTCGCCGAACGGGCGGAGGTCGTCTACGGGTTCTTCAACAACCACTTCCGCGGCGACGCGGCGGTGAACGCCCGCTCGCTCGGCGAGCTGCTGGGGCTCCCCCCACCTCCGGGGAGCTCGCGACTCGACCCGTAGTCGCACCGCGGCCGGCGCGCGCCGCCTCCCCCACCGAGGGATGACCACCGGCCGATGGCGCGCGCCATCCGGCGCGTTCTCTCGGGATGTCGGGCGCTGGAAACGCTTCGTTCCCGGCCCTGTTTCAACGTCTCCCGAGCCGCCGCTTTAGAGCGCACCGGCCCCTCGGTCGAAGCGGTGGCTTCGATGGCGTACGCGGTCGAGATCGAGCCGGCGCTCGCGCCGGAGGACGCCGAGCCGTTCGCGCTCCCCGGGCGCGACGCACCGGCGATGCCCCGGCCGATCCCGGACGCCCCGCTCCCACGGATCCGCCTCGCGCCGCGGCCCCGGCGATCGCGCTCGCCGGCGATCCTTCCGCGCGAGCCCGCGCTGTTCCCCTGGCTCGCCCGACGGTTCGCACCGGGCGAGGCGACGGTCTGGACCGGCCCGCGGACCGCGCTCGAACCGATCCTCGAGCTCCTGTATGCGGGGAGCGCGCGCGCCCGCGGCCGGATCTCGCTGCTCGAGGGGGCGAACCGCTTCCATCCGTACCGCGTCGGCGAGCTCGGGCGGTCGCTGGGGGTCGACGCGACCGAGACGCTCCGGCGGATCCGCCTTGCCCGCGCGTTCACGGCCTACCAGATGGTCGCGCTCGTCGACGGCTGGGCCGCCGAGGTGCGCCGGCACCGGCCGACGCTCCTGGTCGCCCACGAGCTCCCCGCGCTCTTTGCCGCGGACGAGGTCCCCGACGACGAGCGCGTGGCGCTCCTGCGCCACGTCGCCCGGGTCCTGCGCGCGCTCGCCGACCGTGTCCGCGCGCCGCTCCTCGTCACGCTCGCCCCGGGCGGCCTCGCCCGGTTCCCCGGCCTCGCCGAGGAGGGTCCGCGCTGGTGCGACTACCTCTCGTTCGTCCGCGGGCCGTCGACCGTGCGCGTGCACGCGCTGCGCGACGACGGCCGCCTCACGCTCATCCCGCGGGCCGGGGGCCAGCGCGGCATCGAGGAGTTCGGGAGCCCGTCCAACGAGGAGGTGATCGCGTGGGGCGCACCGCCCCGACGTACCGCCAGGCGCTCGAGGAGCGGATGAAGCGCTGGGACGAGTTCGCCCGTCTCCTCACGACGCCGGAGGAGCGCGCGGCGTTCGAGACGCTGCGCACCGGCGCCCGACGCTACGCCGCCCAGGCGACGTACGTCGGGAGCCCGGACCTCCTAGAGTCGATCCTCCTCTCCGTCCTCCTGGACCTCGCGCGCCGGCTCCCCGCGGAGCCGCCGGCCCGGGCGCTGCCCCGCTGACCGTGGGGAGCGCGGCGCCGGACGGCTGGCTGCTCGACATCACCGAGAGCGACGACGGCCGCTCGGTCGTGCTCTGGGTCAAGGAGCGCGCGACGGCGCGGGTCCGGCGCACCGCGGTCGAGTTCCGCCCGCCGTTCCTCGTCGCCGGCGCCCGGGCCGACCTCGCCGCGCTCGAGCGCCGCCTCGCCCCCGAGGCGTCCGTCGCCCGGATCGAGCGGCGGGTGCTCGCGCCGTCCCTCTACGACCGGCGGCCGCGCACGGTCCTCGCGCTGACCCCGGCGCGCCACCCGCTGCGGCGCGCCCTCGCGCGCACGGTCGACGCGCTCGGAGGGTTCGAGCGCTACCGCCTCTACGACGTCGACCTCGGGGCGCCGCAGCTCTACCACCTCGGGCACGACCTCTACCCGTTCGCCCCGGTCGTCGGCCAGGGCGCGGACCTCCGTGCGACCGAGCCCGCCGAGACGATCGACTACCCGACGCCCCCCTTGCGCGTCGCGCGGTTGGAGGTCCGCCTCGCCGGGACGCGACGGGGCCGCCTGCCGCCGGCCGACGCGCGGATCGGCGCGATCCGGCTCGGGGAGGTGACGATCGAGGGGAACGAGGGGGCCATCCTGCGCGCGCTCGTCGACGAGCTCGCGCGCAGCGACCCCGATGTCCTCCTCACCGGGGGCGGGGACGCCTTCGACCTGCCGTGGCTCTACCGACGGGCGAGCGCCGTCGGCCTCGGGCCCGAGGAGTTCGGTCTCGGCCGGGAGCGCGCGTCGTTCCGCCCGTCCCGCGGGGCGCGCACGTTCGAGTCGTACGGCCGGGTCTACCACCGCGCGGCCGCCTACCCGGTGCCGGGCCGCTTCCACCTCGATCGGGAGAACTCGTTCCTGTACGACGACACCGAGATTCCGGGCCTCGTCGACGCGGCGCGGCTCTCGCGCCTGTCCCTTTCGACGGTCGTCCGCCAGTCGCCGGGGACCTGCTTCACCGCGATGGAGATGGCCCATGCCCTCGCCCTCGGTGCCCACGTCCCGTGGAAGAAGAACCGGCCCGAGATGTTCCGGCGCGGCGACCACCTGGTGAACGCCGATCGCGGCGGGGTGATCTTCCTGCCGCCGGTCGGGGTGTTCGACCGGATCGACGAGTTCGACTTCGCGAGCCTCTACCCGTCGATCATGGTGCGGAACAACCTGTCCGCGGAAACGCTCGAGTGCCGGTGCTGCCCGGCGAGCCCGATCCGCGCCCCCGGGCTCGGCTACCGCTCGTGCGTGCGCCGGGTCGGCCTGATCCCCCGGACGCTCGCGCCGCTGCTCGCGCGCCGTCACGCCTACAAGGCGGCGATGAAGCGGCCCGGGACGCCCCCCGAGGAGGTCGTGCGCCTGAAGCGGCGGGTCAAGATGCTCAAGTGGATCCTCGTCACCGCCTTCGGCTACCAGGGCTATCGCAACGCCCGCTTCGGGCGGATCGAGTGCCACGAGGCGATCAACGCCTACGCGCGGCGCCTGCTCGCCGACCTCGTGCCGGCCGCGGAGGCCGCCGGCTACCGCGTCGTCCACGGGATCGTCGACTCGCTCTGGCTGAGGCCGCTCGTTCCGGACCGGTGCCCGGACCCGGAGGCGTTCGCGCGGGCGATGAGCGAGCGCTTCGACCTGCCGCTCGGCTACGAGGGTCGGTACCGGTGGATCGTCTTCCTGCCCGCGACGACGCACGGGCTGGGCGTGCCGAACCGCTACTACGGGCTCTACGAGCACGGGGAGTTCAAGCTCCGCGGGATCGGCTCGCGCCGGCACGACACCCCGCTGCTCCTGCGCCGCTTCGAGGGGGAGGTGCTGAGCCTCTTCCGCGGGGCCCGGGACGCCGCGGGCGTGCGCGCGCTCCTCCCCCGGGCGCTCGCCCGGGCGGACCTGTTCGCCGAGCGCGTGCGCGACGGCGCCTGGCCGGTCGACGAGCTCGTGATCGCCCACCGGCTCGGCCAGGCACCGGAGGCGTTCGTGACGTTCACCGACAGCGTCGCGGCGCTCCGCCAGCTCGCCGAGGCCGGGGCACCGCGCGGGGCCGGCGAGACCGTGCGCTACGTCGTCCTCGACCGGACGAGCCGTTCGTTCCGCGCGCGCGTGCGGATCGTCGAGGCGCTCACCGGCGACGAGCGCTACGACCGGGACGCCTACCTCGAGCTCCTCGCGCGGTCGGCGGAGACGCTCCTCGCGCCGCTCGGCGTCGATCGGGAGGATCTCCTCGCGCGCTGGGGGGTCGCCCCGCCGCCCGAGCGCGAGCCGTACCGGTCCCCCGAGGCGATCGAGCAGGGCGCCCTCGACGCCTCGTGAGCGGGGCGCGGGAGCGGGGACCTTTTAGCCCCCGCCGTGTCGTTCGAGCATGGCCGCGACGCGACGAGCCCGCGCCCCCCGACCGACCGGGCGCGGGCGCCGACGGCCCGGGACACGGGCGGCCCCGAGCCCCGCGCGCCGGGCCGCGGCGATCCGCGCGAGCGTCGCCCGCGGACGGCTCGACGACCTCACGCCGCTCCTCGCCGCCCTCAGCGATCCGACCGCGGGCGTCCGCCAGACGGCGGCGATCGCCCTCGGGATCCTGAAGGACCCGCGGGCGCGCAGCACGGTGTCGACCGCGCTCAGCGACCCGGATCCCGCCGTGCGCGCGTGCGCTGCCGAGGCGCTCGGGGCGATCGGCCGGGCGGAGAGCCGGGAGGTGCTCGAGCAAGCGCTCGACGACCCCGTCGCGCACGTCCGGGCGCGAGCGGCCGGTGCGCTGAGGGCCCTCGCCGACGCCCGGAGCGCCGGCGCGCTCGCCGCTCGCGTGGGGGACCCCTCGGTCGAGGTCCGCCAGACGATCGCCATTGCGCTCGGGGGCCTCGAGGGGCCCGAGGCCGAGGCTGGCCTGCGCGGGCTGCTCGCCGATCCGGCCGACCGGGTCCGCCGCGAGGCCGTGCTCGGCCTCGGACGACGTCGCGGCGAGGAGGTCGCGCGGTCGATCCGCCCGTTCCTATCCGATCCGGCCCGCCGGGTGCGCGCCGCCGCGGCGGTCGTCCTGGGCCGTCACCGCGACCGCGACAGCGTGCCCGCCCTGCTCACGCGACTCGCGCAGCCCGAGACCTGGGAGAAGCCGGCCGTCCTGGTCGCCCTCGGTCGCATCGGCGATCCGTCGGCCGGGGCGGCGCTCGTCGCGGCCGCGGACCACCCGGCGCCGTGGGTCCGGGTCTGCGCGGTCCACGCGCTGGGTGAGCTCGGAGGCGAGGCCGCGGGCCGGGTCGCACGCGCCCACGCCCGGGATCCGGCCTGGTCGGTGCGCGGGGCGTGTGCGCTCGCCCTCGGAGCGGTCGGGGGGCCGGACGACCTGGCCCTCCTGCTCGAGCTGCTGCGCGACGAGAACCCCTGGCCCCGTCGCGGCGCGATCTACGCGATCGGCCGGCTCGGGCTCCAGGAGGCCGCGCCGCGGATCCGCGACGAGCTCGCCGACCCGGCGGCCGAGGTCACGCTCGACGCGATCTGGGCGCTGGGCCGGCTCGGCGACGACGGTGCCCGCGAGGCCCTCGTCCGGCGACTGGTCCAGTGGCGCGCGGCCGCCGGCCCGGGACGGCCAGCGGCGGCCGACTCCGCCGGTGGCCTCGTCTCCGACGCCGAGAGCCGTCTGTTCGACGCCGCGGTGCAGGCGCTCGGGCGGATCGCGATCGGCGCGGACGACCTCTACGTCGCGCGGGCCCTGCGCGACGCGCGCGGGGCGCTCAGCGAGGAGGACCTCGACCGGGTCGCCCGCCTGCCGCTCCCCGAGCTCGGGGTCGACGCGGCGCCTCCGACCTTGCGGGCGCTCTTCGACGCCGCCCTCCCCGGCTCGATCGCGGACGACGAGTCCCCATGATCCGGGACTTCCGGGCCTCCGACGCGTCCGACCTGTTGCGCCTGTTGCAGGCGAACTTCCCGGAGGAGTAGGCGCTCAGCGGCACCCGGCCCGAGGGGTTCCTCGCGACCGTGCGGCGGATCTACCGCTGGGACGCCCGGTTCGTGCTCGGCCTCCTCGCGCTGTTCGGCCGCCGGATCTTCCGGTTCCTCGTGATCGAGGAGGACGGTCACCTCGTCGCGACCACGCTGCTCACGCTGCCTGCGCGGGCGGGATTCGTGAGCATGGTCGTTGTCGATCCGGCCTACCGGCGCCGGGGCCTCGCCCGCACGCTCGTCGAGCGGGCGCGGGCGTTCAGCGCGCGGGCGGGTCGCCCGTACGTCGCCCTCGACGTGCTCGAGGCGAACACGCCGGCCCGGACGCTCTACGAAGCGCTCGGCTACCGACCGCTGCGCGAGCTGCGGCGGATGGCCTGGGAGCCGGACCGCGGCGTGCCGACCGCCCGCTCCCCGCACGTGCGGCCGTTCCGGCGGGCCGACGCGGCCCCGCTCGCGGAGATCCTGCGGCGGAGCGCGCCGCCGGCGGTCGAAGAGGTCCTGCCGGTCTCGGCCCGGTCGATCGGCGGCTGGGGCGTCGCGCGCGCGCTCCTGAGCGAGGAGGCGGGCTGGGTCGTGGACCGCGGTCGGGGCCCGGAGGCGTACCTGTCGGTCGTCCGCTCGGAGGCGACGACGGCGATGCACTGCTCCGCCCCCATCGTCGCGGAGTCGACGGACCCGAACGACGTCGCGGCGCTCGTGGGGATGGGCCTTTCCTGGTGCACCGCCCGCGGCGCCCCCCGGGTCCTCGCCGAGGTCGCGGTCGCGAACGCGCGCGGTCGCGCGGCCCTCGAGGGAGGTGGCTTCCGCGACGCGCTCGCGCTCTGGACGCTCTACCGGCCGAGCGGGTAGCGGCGCCCGGGACCGAGTCGCGCTCGACGTCTACCTGTTCCCGGCCGTCATCGGAGGCGGGCTCGGCGACATCGAGGAGGTGCTCGCCGCCGGCCGCGCGCTCTCGCGCTCGGGCGTACGGCTGCGCCTCTTCCGCGCTCCCGGCCGAGCGCTGCCGCGAAGCGTCGACGGACCCTGGGCGTGGCCCCCACTGCGGCGGGTCCGGTCCGTGGGCCGTCGGGCTCCCGCCGCCCTGACGGTGGCCCCGGCCTGGGGCGTCAGCGCCGGACCCGGGCGGGCGGAGGCGTTCGGGCGCGCCGGCCCGTGGGAGCCCGAGGCGGCCGCGATCGAACGCGCCTACGGCGCGGGCGCCACGATCCACATCAGCCTCGAGGAGTTCGCCCGAACGCTAGCGGCGGGCGCCGAGAGCCGCGAGCGCTTTCGCGAAGGCGGCGTCCCGAGCCGTGCGATCGGCGCTCGCCTCGCCCGGGCCCGACGGTCCGGCGAGGTCGCCGAGTTCCGTGCCGCGTTCGCGCGCTTCCGTGCGCTCGACCGGGCCAACGTCCTCCATCTGTTCTGCGCGTTCCGGCCCGACCCGCGGTTCGTGCGGGCGTTCCCGCCCGCGATCGTCGCCGGGCCCCTGTGGCCGCGGCGCTTCCGTCCACCGACCTGGGCGCGCCGGCGCGGACCGCGCGAATGGATCTGGTACGCGAGCCCGTCGAGCGCCGAGGCGATCGCGCCGGCGGTCGTCGACGCGCTCGCGGCGAGCCGACCGGCGGTCCGTCTGCTCGTCCGCACGGACCGCCCCTGGGCCTACCGCCCGCGCCCGGAGGTGGTGGAGCTCGCGCGCCGACCGATGCCGGCGTCGGCCTGGCACCGCCGCTTCGCGCGCGCCGAGCTGCGGATCGTGACGGGCAGCCGCACGCTGCTCGAGGCGATCGAGCTCGGGGGACCGTTCCTCTACTTCAACGGCGTCCTGGGGCGCGGGGCCCGACGCCGACGGCACCGGCCGGAGAAGATCCAGCAGCTCCTATCGCTCGCGCGGGAGCAGGGCGCCCCGGCGGACCTGGTACGCGACCTCGACGACTTCTCCCGCGGCCGCCGGATCGGGGCGGTCGTCGCGCGCGCGGCGGCGCGCGCCGGTGGCTGGCGCCGGTTCCCGTCCGGGCTGCGGGCGCGCGGCTTCCGGCCGCCGTACGACGACGCGGGCCGCCTGATCGTAGCGGTCGCGCACGCGCTCGCGCGCCGACCCGGCGAGGCCGCACGGATCGTGGCCGACGTCCGGGCCGGCCGGGCCCTTTAAGGGGAGCCCTCCTCCCTGGGCCTTGGATGCCCGCGTTGGAGGCGAGCCCCGCGGCCGTCGCGCGCGCCCTCGTCGGCAGCGCGGTCCGGCTCAAGCGGGGGGAGCACCTCGCGATCCTGAGCTGGAGCCACACGCTGGCCTGGGCGGCCGCGTGCGTCGCGGAGGCGCGCCGCGTCGGCGGGGTCCCGTTCCTCGTCGTCGAGGACGAGGCTGCGTTCTGGCGGAGCGTCGATCTCGCGCCGGCCACGGCCCGCTGGGCCGGTCCGTCCGCGCCGCTCGCGAGCGCGGTCGCCCGCGCCGACGCGCTCCTGTACTTCCCCGGTCCGGCCGACCGACCCCGGCTGCACGCGCTCCCGCCCGCGCAGCTCGCCCCGTTCCTCTCGGCCGACGACCAGTGGCTGCGGCGCACCCGCCGGGCGCACGTGCGGGCCGTGCGGTGCCTGCTCGGCTACGCCTCCGACGCGCAGGCCGACCATTGGGGCGTGCCCGGCGCGATGTGGCGCAGCCAGCTCATCCGCGGGATCGCCGAGGTCGATTACGCCGAGCTCGGCCGCGAGGCCCGCCGCGTGAGCGAGCGGCTCCGTGGGGGGCGGCAGGTCCGGGTCACGGCCGCGAACGGCACCGATCTCGAGCTGCGATTGCGCGGCCGACGGCCGTGGGCCGACGACGGGGTCGTCGACGCCGACGACCGGCGTCGGGGTCGCACGCTCGCGAGCGCGCCGGCGGGTTCGGTGGTGGTCGCGATCGACGAGGCGAGCGCCACGGGAACGCTGGTCGCGAACCGCCCCAGCTTCCTGAGCAGCGGCCGGACCGAGGGCGGGCAGTGGGAGGTGGATCGGGGTCGCCTGAGGAACTACTGGTACACGGAGGGGGCCGCTCCGTTCGAGGCAGGGTTCGCGGCCGCACCGCGGGGGCGCGAGGTGGTCGGGCTGCTCGCGATCGGCCTCAACGCGGCGTTGCCGGGCGGCGTGCCCCAGGCCGAGGACCTCGAGGCCGGTGCGGCCACGCTCGCCATCGGCGGCAACGTGGTCTACGGCGGGCGGAACCGGTGCCGTTACCTCTCCTGGATCACCATCGGGGAGGCGAGCGTCGCGGTCGATGGCCACCCGCTGCTCGATCGGGGCAAGGTCCTCTGAGCGCCGCCGTCCGCCGCCTCGGCCGTGGGTTCTTCGACCGCCGTGCCGCGGTCCTCGCCCGCGCCCTCCTCGGCACGCGCCTCGAGCTACGATCGCGCACGGGTCGTCGCGTGGCCCGGCTCGTCGAGACCGAGGCCTACCCCCGCGGCGACCCGGCGAGCCACGCATTCCACGGACCGACCCGCCGTAACCGCTCGATGTTCGTCGGCCCCGGGACGCTCTACGTCTTCCGGATCCACCAGGTCGTCTGCGCGAACCTGGTCGCGCGGGTCGGCGAGGCCGTCCTGCTGCGCGCCGGGGCGGTCGAGGGGCTGGCGCCCGGGGCCGGGCGCGGGCCGGGCCGCCTCGCGCGCGCGCTCGGGATCTCGATCGAGGATGACGGCCTCGACGCGGTGCGGAGCCGGCGGGTCGCGCTCCGACCGCGCGACGGACCCGTCGGCCGGATCGCGCTCACGCCCCGGATCGGGATCCGGCGGGCGCGCCGGCGCCGACTGCGCTTCGTGCTGCTCGGGGAGCCGGCGGTCTCGCGCGCGCCTAGCGCCGCAGCTTCGCCCAGTCGTAGCCGCGCCGGCGGGCGCAGGCCCCGAAGCCGCACGACGCGCAGACCTTCTTCTGCCGGTGGTAGGAGTGTCGGCCGCACCGGCGGCAGATGATGTGGACGATCTTGCCACCGCGGCTCGATGCGGTCCCCTTCGTCACGGATGCCCTCCCTACGGCGAGATGTAGATGATCGAGTCGCCGCGCAGCAGCGTGAGGCCGCTGTGCGGCGTCACGACGTCCCGCACGACCTCTTCGGCGGAGGACAGGACGAGGTTCAGGTGCTGGTCGTAGGCGTCGAGCACGCCGCGGTACGAGCGCCCGCCCTTCATCTCGACCAGGACGCGCTTGTGCAGGCTCTGTTGGAGGACGTCGAGCGGCCGCATCGGGAGGGGCCAGCGACACGAGGACGGCTTCTTAACCCTTTTCGCGAGCACGGGAGCC
>Ga0187783_10002679_pt1 | contig 13201 bp, 15 predicted proteins | sample 1015_SJ02_MP02_2_FD_132471 | JGI IMG/M metagenome (GOLD analysis project Ga0187783, IMG submission 132471) | Tropical peat soil microbial communities from peatlands in Department of Meta, Colombia - 1015_SJ02_MP02_20_MG | ecosystem: Environmental > Terrestrial > Soil > Wetlands > Peat | place...
ATCCACCCGCGGCCAGGCCTGGTACAGCTTGATCAGGCTGGCCTGCACGAGATCCTCGGCGGCGTGCCAGTCGCCGGTCAGCAGCACCGCTACCCGCAGGTGCCGTTCGCCGCGGTCGCGCACGAACGCGGCGAAGCTCTGCTCCAGCTCCTCGCTGCTGCCAGGCATCACGCCAACTCCTCACGTCCGGGTCACACCCACCCGTGATACGCCCCGACCCGGACATCTGGTTGACATTGGCAAAAAGCAATATCGCTCACGAGTGACAAATGAGCGGGTGTGTCACAGGTAGCCCGGCCATGGCTAAGGCCACAGCCCCGCGCCATAACAGATACTCGGCGCTGGGCGACCGGCTGCCGCCGCCGATGACGCACCGCGCCCGAATCGGCGGTGTGGAGTACGGCTGCTCTTAGTCGAGGGCCTGTCTTAGCTACACATGGTGACGTTGGGCGCGAGGCGGCGGTTGCCTATACGGGTTCTATCACCGCTGGTGCTGGCGCATGACAAAGCACAGGTCGTCGCCGGTTTTACTGGTCGCAGGCGCAGGGGAGCCTGTCTCCCGGGCCAGGGTGAAGCCGGCCGCCGCGGCGACCCGCTGGCTGGCGGTGTTGGCGGAACCGATGCGCAGCTCGATCATGCTGGCGTGGCCATCGTGCAGCAGCCAGCGGGCCGTCAGCCGCGCGGCCCGGGTCGCATAGCCGCGGCCTCGCCGGTCAGGGGCGACCCCGTAGGAAAGCTCGACCACGCGGCCGCCCCGGTCGTCAAGACCGACCAGCCCGGCCAGCGCCGGGTTCCCGGCCGCGGTGATGACCAGCGCCGGTCCGTGGAAGCTGCGCTGGCCGGCCCACCCGGCCATCCAGTCCCTGACTAGCGCCTGGCAGTCCGGCAGGCTCGCGTCCGCGGGCAGCGGCACCCAGCTGCCCTCCAGCCCGCCCGGCCGGGTGGCGTAGCCGTGCAGCACGGCGGCGTCGGCCAGCTCGGGCAGCCGCAGCCCGACCGGGTCATCGGCCAGACGGTGCCCTGGCGCGGACCAGCGGATGGCCCCAGGCCGGGGTGGCGGTGCGGGAGCCAGCCCCGCCCACACCGTCCCCTCGTTCCGGTCACCGAACCCGGTGATCGCGGTGATCCGCCCGTCAGCCACGGTGAACCCCTGCCAGCGGTCCGCCTCCTCCCCGGGCCGGGCGCCACGGCCGCCCGTCACCTTCAGGCCAACCAGGAACTTGTCCCCGCGTACTACCGTCTCGGTCACCCGGGCGCGGGCACCGGCGTCCCGGGCACGCCGGTACCAGGTCAGCACCTGTTCCCGGTCCCGGCACGGCGGCACCGGGTCACCTGGCGGCCCCCACCGCACCCTGGGATCGAGCAAGCTCGCAAGCGCGTCCAGATCAGCCGCCTCCACCGCCTCCTTGACCCGCCCGGCCACCCGCTGGGCAGCACTGCCTTGCCCGGTCACCGCTCACCTCCCGGCTCGCCGTCGATCCCAGCGTGCACCCGCGCTGCTGATGCCTGCAACCGCATGACCCTCGCGCCAGCCGACCGCCTGTCAACGGCCATCAGGGGAACCTGGCGTCCGTCACGTTGAGGCGCGCAGAACGGGCCGATCGGGGCGTGGCCATACGCAGCCATCCACAGGCCAGCGGCGCTGTTGCTAAGCGGTGGCCGTCGTCGCCGGCTGCCTTGGGGGCCGACGGGTTGGGCTGGGAAGGCTTTCCGCCGATGAAGTTTTCCCAGTCGGACTGAAGTGGAGTCCAGCGCCGGTCGAAGTCGGCGGCACGGCGAGTCGCGCGTTCCAGGCGCTCGCCCTTGTAGCGATGCCGAGCCCAGATCGACGACGGGCGCGCGAGGCGCAAAGCGCCGACCACCCCGACGGGCGGCAGGAAGAGCCCGAACAGCGCCGTCCGGTATTTACCTTTCAGGACGCAGATGAAGGCGAGCACGCCGTCGATGATGAAGATCCCGCTTGCGGTCAGGCGCAGGGTCAGCTCGATATTGTCGATATCTCTTATCCCGAAGGGGCTGAACCCGGCCAAGGCCAGCCCGAGGCAGGCGGCCGTCAGGCTCACCGCCTCCACCGACAGCTGGCCCTCGCCGCTCCAGTAGACGTCCTGCAGATGCAGGATCAGCGCGAACTCATCCAGGACCAGCGATGTGCCGATGCCGACCGCCACCGCGGAGAACGAGCGCCAACCGAGCGAGTCGGGGCCGCCGACCGCCGTGAAGGCCCCGATGATCAGCAGGATGATGCCGGGGATGTCGTGGTGGATGTGCGTCCCGCTGGCCGTCACCTGGTTCCGGAACGGGCCGCGGCCGCCGCGGATCATGCGCGTGATCGTCCGGGTCACCACGAACGTGACGACAAAAGCCAGAAAGCACAGCATCAGCGGCAGTTTGCCCGGCGCGATCACGTCGCGGTGCGACCACGAGGCCATTCCGCCACCATAGAGGCCGACACCGGGCCGACGGCCATGCCGGCGGACCTTTCAGGCCGAAGGGAAGGCCGAAACGCGCCTGGCGAGCCTCCCGCCGCGAAGCCTGACCCATACTACGCAAACCAAGACCAGGGAGGTTCGGGGTTGACTGGGGGTGAACATCCTCATGGTGGTGCCGGCTGCATTTACCGGGTGCTGCCTAGCGGACCTCGCCCGAGCCGCCGAGGTCCGGTCTTTGCCCCGAGGCGCATGGGTGGTCGTCTGCCTGGCATCGATCCCGTTGGGCGGGATTGCTCGGCTCCCGGCATAGCATGCCCGTTGAGATTCTGGCCGCTCCCCCAGACGAGGTGAGGTTGGTGCCGTCGAAGAAATCTCCGCGGCTAAAAGGCCTTGCCGGGTTTGATCGTCTGTTTGCCGAAGGTCGGCAAGCGTTGTTGACCAGAACGCACCGGGTGGAGTCTGCCCCGGCAGACGGCGGCCAGCGATGGGCCGTCGGCGCGGTGCTGCGGCCCGACCCCCAGGCCGCGGAGGCGATCGAACGGGCCGCGAAGGCGGCAGCCGCGGTGGTGGGCGCTAACCACTGGCTGGCCGGTGCGGCACGCAGCTCGCACCTGACCTTGCGGCGAGGCCTGGAACGCGACCGCAGACCGATCCCGCCCGGCGATCCGCGCGTGGCGTGCTATGCGGCCGCATTGCGGTCGGCGGCAAAGGCTACCGGCCCGGTCCGGTACGCCGTGACCGGCGTGACGTTGACACCAGGGTCGGTCATGGCCTCTGCCACCCCGGCTGACACAGCCGCCGGGGACCTCGCCGCGGCGTTCGACGCGGCGCTGCACGCCGGAGGATGCCACGACGCGGGGGCCATACCCAAGCTCTGGTATGTCAACCTGGTGTACTTCACCGGCCCGGTCCGAGACACTGAAGAACTGATCGGCTGGGTGGAAGCCCGGCGGGAGATGCACGTGACCGATGTGCGGATCACCGCCCTGCAGATCGTCCGGTGGCAATACACCGCCACCGGCATGATGCCGATCGTCCTCGCTTCGGTCACGCCATGAGGCGGTGTGATCTGGGACATTCTCTCGCCGCGCACGGATCACATCCGGCGTCCAGCGCGTCTACTTCCTGGCGGTGATGGAGCGCGCGCCCCACTTCCACCTCTGGCTCGTACCGAAGAAGAACGAGGGAGAACTCCGGGGAGTGGAGTACCTGGCGCAGCAGCCTCTCACGGCCTCGTACAGCACGTGGACCGTGACGGTCTGCCGGGCGTGGTCCGGGTCAGCGGGGAGGGTCGGGTGCGGAGCGGTACGCGGGGATCCGTGAGAGTCTCGGGATTGGTGGTACGGCTCCTGGCCCGAGATCTGCCGTCAGCCAACGCTCCGGGCGCAGGTAGATGGCGACCTGCTCGCCGAGCTCCGCCTCGACGAACTCGATATAGGCCGGGGTCTTGTCCGGCGGCAGGTATCGCGCAGCGATCTCCCACAGAAGCTCATCGGTTCCCGGAACCGTGCGACTGACCGGTCCCTCCACCGATACATACCGAACGGTCGGCATGACCCGTTCGACCATCAGGGTGAAACGGCCGGCTGTTTTGATGAGCCGGGCCTTCCGGGACGCGGCCTCGGTCAGCACCCACGCCTCCCCGCCCGGCACGTACTGATACCAGATCGGCGCGGTAAACGGGCCACGGCTTTGACCGGCCGACACCGACAACGCCGCGACGTGCGGCTCGGCCAAGAAGAGTTCGCGATCGCGTACAGACAAGCTGCTATCTGCCATAAGCCGGAGCCTAGGCAGAGGTAGTGACAATTTAGCCCGACGGCGGTTCGATGTGGCCCGGCCGTCGGGCCGTTAGCAGGCGGGCTGGCGTGCTCTGCGCCGCGCCGGCGGATCTTGGCGATGGTCTTCAGCCGACCGGCACCGCCGCGCGCACCGGCGCCAGGCGGAACTCGTGGTCGAAGGCGAGCTGGTCGCCGTGGCGCCGCGGGTGCACGATCAGCGAGTCCTTGACCGCACCGGCGTCGTCGTCGTCGAGGTAGTTGCTCGAGTCGAGAAACAGCTGGGTGATGAGCTGTTCGTGCTCGTCGGCCGAGACGAGCGCGTGGATATGGGCCGGGCGCCATGGGTGCCAGCCGCAGGCGGCGAGGAGCCAACCGAACGGGCCGTCGTGCGGGACCGTGTACGGCGCCGGCGCGATCGTGCTCAGCTCAAAGCGGCCCTCGGGGTCGGCGATCACCTTGCCGCGCAGGATCCCGGCTGGATGTCGGAGAACCCGGAGTACCGCCCATCCGCGTCCGCTTGCCAGAGACATCCAGCACGGCGCCGGGCAGCGGCGTGCCGTCGGCTGAGAGCACCCGGCCGGTGAACAGCAGCCGCTCCCCCTTTTCGTCCGGTCGGCGCGGCAGCTCATACGGAGGCTGGCAACGTGACCAGTTGCACGAGGAGGAGTCATGGTCCTGCTCATCTTCGCTCTGGGTGCGCTGCTGGGTGTTCTCGCAGGTGGAGCGCTATGCGCTCGTTACCTGCGGTCGGCCATCGCAGACGACATCGGTCCGCAGCTCCGGCGGCTGCATGCCGATGTTGACCCACAACTCCGCCGGATGCAAAACCAGCTCGACAACATCGAATCCGCCGTCAACCTGGCCTTGGCGTCTCGGTACGCCGAACTCAGCCGGGTTCCCTGGGCCCAGGCCGTCCCGGCGCCCCGGACAGACGAACCTAGCCAGCGCTAGCTGGCGCCGCACGCTCTGCGGAAGCGCAGGGCCTCAGGACCGAGCGCGGCGTCAGACGGCGGATCTCCACGGACGAAACTCTGGCCGGGCGACCGCTGGAGCGGGCGAACCTGTCATCGGGTCGGGCGGAGTGCGGCCACGTAAATCGCTGCCGGGTTGCCGGGCTGCCAGCCGGGCAGCGGGTCGATCGTGTCGATGTGGATGAAGCCGTTGCGTTCCCAGAAGGCCCGGGTGCGCTCGTAGGGGCTGTAGCCGGATGAACGGTCCAGGGTCTTGGCCTCCACGACACTGATCCCGGCCGCTGCCATCTGCTCAAGGACATGGCCGAGCAGCATGGTTCCGTGCCCGCGGCCGCGCCGGGCGGCGTCGACGGCGAGCCACAGGATCTCCGCGCCGCCGGGCGATTTCCTCGCCGCCACAGCGAGGCCCGCGACCGTTCCGGCGTCGGCGATGACCCAGGCCTGGTGGCTGGCGGCGTCGCGCTCGACCTTGGCGGGCACATCGTCGGTGAAGTAGTCAGGAAGGCCACGGATGATGGCTGAGGCGGCGGGAGCGTCCCCGGCCTGGAAACGGCGGACGGCGGGCATATGAGTCATCGTGTCAGCGCCTGGCGCGCGTCCGCGCTCCCTTTTCGTGGGCTGCGCGCAGCAGGGGCGTCCGCTGTCACCCCGCGCCCGGCCGGAGCAAGGATGACCACACGTCAGCGGCTGGGCTCGAGCAGGACCTTGACGGCGCCGGTGCGTCGGGAGTCTTTCAGGGTCAGGACCGCCTCGTCCCAGCGCTCGAGCGGGAAGCGGTGGGTGATGACCGGGGTCAGGTCAAGGCCGGCCGCCACGAAGTCGAAGTAATGCTCCATGGAGTGCTTGGCGACGCCGCCGACCTCCTCGATGCCGAACCCGTTCGAGCCGATGACGTGCAGTTCCTTGAAGTAAAGCGGGGTCCACTCGAACCGCTTGGGCGGCTCGACACCGGAGATGACCAGCGTGCCGCCGGTGCCGAGCAGCCGGAGCGCGGTCTCGACGGTCTCGGTCGAGCCGATCGTGTCGTAGACGACGGCCGGGCCGTCTTGCAGCCAGTCCCGTTTGCTCCACGGCTGCAGCGGCGTCGCGCCGACTCGCCGCGCGACCTGCGCGACAAGTTCGTCGGGCGAGGAGGACAGAACGGCGTGGGCACCGAGCCGGGTCGCCAGGGCGGCGCGGGCGCCGGGCCGGGTCGCCGCCCACACCTCGGTGCCGGGATACAGGTGGCGCAGCAGCGCGACCGCCGCGAACGCCAGCGTGCCCGAACCGTAGACGAGGACCGGCAGGCCGTCAGGAGGCGGGGCGAGCAGGACCGAGCGCAGCGAGACGCTGACCGGGTCGGCCAGGACGGCCGCCTCGTCGGAGACGCCGTCGGGGATGGGGAACAGCTGCGAGGGGTGCGCGCCGAAGCGCTCCGCGTGGGCCCCGAAGGCCGCGGCGCAGTTGCCGAGGTGGATCGAGACGGGCAGGTCGCCGGAGCGGAAGTTGCGGCACCACGGGTAGCGGCCGGCCTTGCAGGCCTCGCAGGGCGGGTCGATGCCGCGCGGGACGCAGGACAGCCATGGGTTCAGCACGACGCGCTGGCCCGTGTCGGTGCGGCGGCCGACCACCTCATGGCCGAGCACGTGGGGGAAGGACACCAGCGCGGTGAGCGGGTTGTCGCGGGAGCCGTTCAGCAGGATCTGCTTCACGTCGGAGCCGCACAGGCCGGAGAAGGTCGTCTCGACGTGCACCCAGTCCGGCGCGGGAAGCGGCGGCTCTGCCACGTCCTCGATCCGCACCGGCGCGAGGCGGGAGACGAACGCGCGGCGGTCGACGCGGCCGCTAATGGTGGAGGCCGCCTCGCGGGCCAGGTTGTGCCGGAACACCAGGGCCTTCACGTCCACTCTCCTTCAGGGCAGGCCGGCCACGGGGCGGGCCGCGCCGCGGTCAGCAGAATTATGCGGGCTACTGGTCGAGCCCAGGCACGGAGAAGGCCGGGCTGCTGAGGATGTCCATGGGCTCGAGCCGCATGAGGTCGTCCCGGCTGCGGCTGCGCTGCGGATCCGACGCCAGGCGGTGCGCGTGCCGGAGCCGGGAACGCTCGAGCTCGTTGCGGACGCTGCGGGCGTTGGCGAACCTCGGCTGTCCCATGCGCCGGGTCAGGTACTCGCGGAACGCCGCTTCGGCCTCGCCGGACATGTAGTACGACGCCCGCTCCAGCATGGCCCGCCCGATGGCCACCAGCTCGTCCAGCTGGTAGGGGGCGAAGTCGAGGTGATGGGCGATACGCGAGCTCATGCCGGGATTGGACTCGAAGAATTCGTCCATGCGGTCCTTGTAGCCGGCCAGGATCACCACGAGCTTGTCGCGGTCATTCTCCATCACCTGGAGCAGGATATCGATGCATTCCTGGCCGTAGTCCTTAGAATCGGACGAACGGTACAGGTAATACGCTTCATCAATAAACAGGACGCCGCCCATGGCCCGGGCGAGGACCTGCTTCGTCTTCGGAGCGGTATGCCCGATATATTCCCCGACAAGATCATCACGCATGGCGTGGACAAGATGTCCTCTTTCCAGATAGCCGAGCCTGTGCAGCAGATCGGCCATCTTCAGCGCCACCGTGGTCTTGCCGGTTCCCGGTGCGCCGGTAAAGCACATGTGCAGGTTCGGCCGGGGGGCGGACAGGCCGAACTTCTGCCGGACCCGGTCCACCAGCAGCAGCGAGGCAATTTCTTCTACCTTCTTTTTCACCGGGACCAGGCCGACCAGCTGGCTGTCCAGGTCGGTGAACACGTCGTCGATGTCGGCCGCGGTGCGCTCGTCGGCCAGGGTCACGGTGGCTTCCGGGTGCAGCAGCTCGCCGCGCCGCCGGCGGCGGGTTGGCCCGGCCGTAAACGGGCGCGGGCGGGCCGGCCCCGCGGCCTTGGTCGGCGGCTCGGGCGGGCCGGCGCCGGCCGTCTGACGCCACGAGTCCTGGGTGAGCAGGCCAAGCAGCGCGGCGCTGCCCGTGCAGGGCACGATGACGGCAAACCACAGGTGAGGGAGGTAGGACCAGGCCAGGGACAGCGCGATCGTGATGCCGAGCAAGAGCATGCCGATCTTGAAATGCTTGAACAGATGTCTCAGCGCGAAGCCCCACATGGTGAGGTCGAGCGTAACCAGCACGTTTGCCAGGGTCAAGCGAGCGCGTGCGGCCCGGAACCGCGGCCGCGACCCGCACCGCGAGCGATTGGTCACAATAACGGCCTACGCGGCTACCGTGTGCCGTGTTGTCTCACCCGGGAGATGCTGCTACTTTTGGCTTTCCCGCAAAGACGACACGGAGGTACACGGTTTCCATGCTGCGCCGAATCTCTGTCATCGCCGCATCCGCCGCGATGCTCGCCATCAGCGCACTGCCGGTTTCTGGGGCGTCGGCCTCGACCACGCACAACCTCTCGTTCCCTTCGCATTCGGGGATCCAGGACTGGGGCACTTACCTCAAGACCAGCAAGGGCGTCAAGATAAACGTCTGCGCCAAGCAGACCACGAGTGCCTATTTCGCGGTGGCGGCGGTCGTAGTCGGGACGAACTCGAGCGGCAGCAAGTCGGGTAACCTGGGCGCGGTTGCCATGGGTAAGGGCGACACGATCTGCCGGTCCGGCACGATTGCCTATACGGGTCACCTGAAGACCTACATCTTCTTCATCAACAGCCAGGGCGTCATTGCGTACAAGAGCGGCTATAAGAACATTTACTGAACCTTTCGCGAACCTCACAAGGCGCAGTTCCGGCGGTCGCACGCACGCTGCCTGGCGGCGGCTTGGTGCGGGCGGTGCGCCGGTGACCCCGGAAACCTGCAAGCGCTCGGCCCGTTCCTCTCCTCTAGATACCGAACGGTCCGTGGTTCGTCCCCAGGCACGTGCGTGCTCTGACCGCAGTCGCGCGCCTAGTCCGTGCGCACGCACCACCGGTCGTTCGGAATAAATTGGCTCAAATGCCGTAGAAGCCGCGCCTTCGGCGTACGGCGGCCGGCCGGTGCGCCTGATGGCCCGCTGCCTCAGGCTTTTGTGCTGCAACGGCAAGGTAGCGTGCGGGTATGCGACTTGGGGTGCTTGATGTGGGGTCGAACACTGTACACCTGCTGGTGGTGGATGCCTACACCGGCGCCCGCCCCATGCCGGCCTTCTCGCACAAGGTGGAGCTGAAGCTCGCGGATCACCTGGACGGCGAGACCGCGCTTTCTGGCCCCGGCGAGCAGAGCCTGCGGGACGTCGTGGTCGAGGCGCTGCGCATCGCGGAGGACAAGGGGGTGGAGGACCTCATCGCGTTCGCGACATCGGCCGTGCGAGATGCCAAGAACGGCGAGGAGGTCCTGGCCCGGATCCGTGAGCAGACCGGCGCGCAGATCAACGTGATGACCGGGAACGAGGAGGCGCGGCTGACCTTCCTGGCCGCCCGGCGCTGGTTCGGCTGGTCCTCGGGGAGGCTGCTTGTCATCGACATCGGCGGCGGGTCGCTCGAGATGGCCACGGGCACCGACGAGGAGCCGGACGCCCTGGTCTCCCTGCCGCTCGGGGCCAGCCGCCTGACCAGGGAGTGGCTCCCCGCCGATCCGCCGGCGGCGCACGACGTGCGCCGCCTGCGCAGGCACGTGCGAGCCCAGATCGCTCGGGACGTCGGCGGCATACTTCGGCAAGGGCCGCCCGACCACGCGGTCGGAACGTCCAAGACCTTCCGGCAGCTGGCCAGGATCGCCGGGGCGGCCCCGTCCGGCGAGGGTCCGTACGTCAAGCGCGTACTGCGGCACGCCGACGTCGCCGCGCTGGCCGAACGCCTGCCCACCAGGTCACAGGCCGAGCGGGCCAAGCTGCCCGGCGTCTCGGCCGCCCGGGTGGCCCAGCTCCCGGCCGGTGCGGTCGTGGCCGATGCCGCGATGGACTTGCTGCAGGTCGATCAGCTCGAGCTGTGTCCCTGGGCACTACGCGAAGGCGTCATCCTCAGGCGCCTAGACATGCTCGCCCAGGGCCTCGGGGATGACGCCTGACCTACGGCCGCTTCGCGTCAGCTGTGGCTGCCCGGTGCCCTGCGGACGCCCTCGGTACGGTCCTGCGAGTCCAGGACGCCGGTGCGGGCCGAGGAGCCCTTGTCCTGCGGCTGCTGGGGACGCTGCGCTGGCTGGGCCCCCTGGAGCCCCTGGACCCCTTGCGGTCCCTGGGGTCCCTGGGGTCCCTGGGACGCGGCTGCCGGAGACGGTCCCTGGGCCTCGGGCGACGGACGTGTCGGTCCGGCGCCGACCGGCGGCTGTCCGGCCGGACGCTGAGCCGCCGGACCAGTACCCGCGGACGGCGAGGGCCCGCCCGGCCCGGCCGGCCCGTTCGAGCCGACCGGGGCCCCGGCCGAGCGGCCGGCGGCCTCGGCCGCGGCGATGTTCTTCGCGGTGACCTGGTCGACCTCGTCCTCGAGCGACATGCGGGCCTGCTCGGCAGCCACGAGAGAGGAGACGCCGTCGAGGATGTCGGTGAGCCGCTTGATCGTCTCCCCGTGCCTGGTGGACAGCAGGTTCAGGCGGCGCTCCGCCCCGTCGTGGATGGCGGTAGCCCGTGCCGTGGCCTCGTCGAGCGCCTTCTTGGCCTGGGCCTTGGCGCTGGCCAGCACGGCCTCGGACTTCTTCTTGGCGTCGGTCGTGGTGTGGTCGGCCTCGGCCCGGGCCGCGTTCACCGTCTTCTCCGCCTCGGTGCGCGCCGACGTGATCGCCCGCTCGGCCTGCTCCTGGGCCGCGGTCAGCATCCGCTCGGCCTGCTCACGGGCCTCGGCGCGGGTCTTGTCCGCCTCCTGCTGGGCCTCGTTGCGCTGCCGCGCGATGTCCTCGTGGGCCTTGGACTTCTGGGACCGGGCCTCGTCGTCGGCCAGCTTGAGTATCTGCGCGATACGCTCGCTGACCTCCTCGTGGGCGGGCTTGGCACCGAGCGCCTGCTGGCGAGCGGTGGTCAGGTCGCGCCGCAGCTCCTCGCCGTCGTCTAGAGCACGCGATAGCCGGTGCTCCAGGTCCCGGATCTGGCTGCGGCAGCGGGCGATGAACTCGTCCACCTGGCGGCGGCTGTATCCGCGCATCTGCACTTCGAACGCATCTTCGTGAGCGAGGTTCGGCAGGATGTCACTGTTGTCATTCATGGCTTTCCGAGATCAATTAGTCCGAATTCGGCGGGAAAGAAATAGAGAGGCTAGCGGTGCTCGTGATGCGCAGAACCGCCCAAGTGACGAACGGGACCGCTACTTCTGTAGTATGGCGTGCTCAGGACGGGGCGGACAGGTAATCCATGCATGACTCTTGTCGGTAGTCACACCGGGCGCAACCGAAACGAACTAGTGTCCATATTTATCCCAATCTGTCCCACTATGGGAGGTGTTATGATATGCAAGTACTTTGGGAGAAGATGACGGTGTTGCGAGCGTGGCTCGCATTACATGATTGACGGCAATTGTGCTGCGGTTTGGCGGAATCGTTACCGCCTGGTTGGGTAAAACCGCACGTGAAGGTGGTAAGCGAATGACCCGCATGGGTCATGCGGAGGAGCAGTGTCGGCACGTAACCTGGGGCACAAGCGGGCAGAGTCGCCATCGGCGCGGGAGGTGAGCACGGTTCCCAGGCAGCTGGATCTTCGTGTTCATGACCGCGTGGCGCTTGACGAGATCGAGCTCTACGCCGAGGTGCTGAGCGCGGTGGCAGCCACCGACCGCCCGTTGACTCCCGCCGAGCTCGACGAGGCGCTCGGAATCCGCGAGCGCTAGGCGCGCTCACGGTACATGGCGTCGGTGCTGTAGCGCGTGAAACCGAGTCCGGTGTACATCCTGATCGCGGGCGTGTTGTCCTCGTCGACGTAGAGGCTGGCCTCGCCCAGGCCGCGATCGCGGAGATAGCGCAGGCCGGCCACGGTGAGCGCCTTGCCGAGCCCGGTTCCGCGCTCGGCCGGGTCCACCCCGACGACGTAGACCTCGCCGACGGGCCCATCCTGCCCCGTGTCGTGTTGCCCCCTGTCGTGTTGCCCCGTGTCGCCTTGCTTCGGGGGCACCTTGGTCCAGTGAAAGCCCGTCATGGCGCCGCCTCGCTCCGCGATGAAGAAGCCCGCAGGGTCGAACCACGGCTCCCGCTCGCGCAGCTCGAGATCGTGCCTGGTCCAGGCGCCCTGTTCCGGGTGTTTGGCGAACGCCCTGGCGTTGAGGCTCAGCCATTCGTCCTCGTCCCGGCCGGGGCGGAAGCTGCGCAGCGTGGTGCCGGGCGGGAAGGCCGGCTGTTCGGGCTGATCCAGCGGGTCGCGCAGGGACCGGCGCATCTGCCACAGCGCGCGGAACCGCTCGAACCCGGCCGCTGCGGCCAGGCCCGCGGCCGCGGGCAGGTCGCCGTGCGCCCACAGCCGCACCCGGTGCCCGCCCGCCTCGGCGATCATCGCGCGCACCAGGGCCAGGCCGAGCCCGTGCCGCCGGTGCAGCGGGTGCACAACCAGTTCCCCGGCCACCTCCGCGGCCGGGTCAGCGGGCGGGTCCAGGTATGCGTAGCCGGCCAGCTGCCCGTCCACGGCCACCGCGAGATCCCGGCCCGGGTCGGCCGCGCCGTAGCGCAGGCGCAGCAGGACGTGTTCCGACAGCGGCGCCACGCCGTCGGCGGCCTGCGCCGCCCCGGCCAGGCCCAGGACGTCGGAGACGTGCGCCGGGGTGAGCCTGCCGCCGGTGATCGACCGCCGGTTCATGCGCAGCGGATCACCGGGCGGGCGCCCGCGAACGGAGCGCCGCCATGCTGGCCGCGGCGAGTCCGGCCCTCGACCGGTCCTCGGCCCCGCCGGCCGCAGCGCGTTCGGCCCGCTCGGTGCGCACGGGGACGAAGCGGTAGCCGACGTTGCGCACCGTACCGATCAGGGCTTCGTGCTCCGGGCCGAGCTTGGCCCGCAGCCGCCGGACGTGCACGTCCACGGTACGGGTGCCGCCGAAGTAGTCATAGCCCCACACCTCCTGCAGCAGCTGGGCCCGGGTGAAGACCCGGCCCGGGTGCTGGGCCAGG
>Ga0187783_10002680_pt1 | contig 13194 bp, 12 predicted proteins | sample 1015_SJ02_MP02_2_FD_132471 | JGI IMG/M metagenome (GOLD analysis project Ga0187783, IMG submission 132471) | Tropical peat soil microbial communities from peatlands in Department of Meta, Colombia - 1015_SJ02_MP02_20_MG | ecosystem: Environmental > Terrestrial > Soil > Wetlands > Peat | place...
CGTGATGCCGGTCACATTGTTCTTGGAGAACTGGCACAGCTTCCGCTTTTTCACCAAATATAATTAAATTGAACAGAGTGCGGCCACGTCACGGAAGGCATGTAGTTCCGATAAAAACGACTCAGCTTGGGGCGATCAACTCCATTCCGCCGGGTTGACACCTCTAGGCAAGCCTACTGTCTTGATATTTTCCAAAGATCATTGCCCGTTTGCCTGCGTTCTCGTAGAGTTCACTCTAGCCACAAGCGACTTGAGGCTGCTTGCCGTCATGGACGGAGTGGCGTAACGCCTTAGGAGGAATTTGGAAGCTCCACCCTCTTGCCAAGAAACCTGTCACCCCGAATCACTGCTTCTATAGCAAGTAAGAGTTCGCTTTTTGCATGCATTTTCAGAATGTACCCTTGAGCTCCATTAGTTAAAGCGGCCCTTACCACGTCTGGATCGTTGTTCTGAGTTATAAAGAGGATTTTCGCGTCAGGAACAATCTGGTGTATCCGCCTCGCAGCTTCGACTCCATTTAACGTAGGAAGCCCGATGTCGAGCAGAATTAGGTCTGGTCGCAGTTCTTCGGCCTTCCGGACAGATTCTAATCCATCGGATACTTCGCCAATAACTTCTATGTCCGGTTGGTTTTGTAGCGTCGAACAAACGAAGCGGCGCCAAGGCTCGAAATCGTCAACCACGAGAACCCGGACTGGAACTATACTCAAAACCCCTCCTCTGCTCTGGTCAAACCCCGAAATCAAGCACATGTTGCTCAATCCAAGCCCAGCAGGATCGCAGCCGCCTGCCCGGATGTGCGGCGATTTCCTGGAGACTTATCGCGACCGATAAACAAGGGGTCGTCGCAGAATGCGGCTCTCCGAGCGGATTCTACAGTAATTTGCTTGCCGAACAATACCCTATTGGTGCCATTTATCCGTTGCTTCAAACGGGCGATTGCGAGTGGTAGCCAGAGAGAGTTCGCTGCCGTCAAGCCGCTCGTCGGAAAAGGGCAGCACTCATCAACGGCATTTTCAATTCCCTGACACCACACGAGCCCGTCCCGCCAGCAGGTCGGTTCCGGCAACCTTTTCCTGCGATAGCTCAGCGAGACGGACCAAACCGGCTTGGCCCACGCCGACCTAAGGTGGCGGCGGGTGTGGAACGTGCAACCCAAACAGGCGAAAGCACATAGATCGAGCCGGGTAGTAGATTAGCTTTGCAATGCGGTTCCTGTCGTTGCCCCGCTGCAATGATGCTGAAGCAGATCCCTGCACCTGCTTCTGTGACACTTCCTGATTCTCGGGCCGGGTTGGGAAGTCCAGTAATGCTAGCTTCACCACCGGCTTCGCACACCGATAAGGCACGCGAGGCGCGATGGCGAACTGTGCTTCGATCCGTTCGCCGTACGATTCTCATCTATTAGCGAACTGCTAATTCTGTCAGTTGTCATCAACCCGCGTTCCGGCCTTCCATGTTTCTAAGGAAATTCATCTTCGGAGTGTCGTTTAAGGGGAAACTATGAGTCGATCCACACGCGCACTGGCAGAGTTCGTTGGGACTTTCTGGCTGGTACTCGGCGGCTGTGGCAGTGCGGTACTGTCTGCAGCTTTTCCCCAGCTAGGGATCGGGTTCTACGGCGTAGCCTTGGCATTCGGGCTGACCGTGCTGACAATGGCCTACGCGATCGGACACATTTCGGGCTGTCATCTGAATCCAGCAGTCTCCTTCGGTTTGGCAGCAGGTAAGCGGTTTGCTGCTGCGGACTTGTTACCGTACGTCTTCGCACAGGTGACCGGGGCAATTGCGGCAGCTGGCGTGTTGTATGTTATTGCCAGCGGGAAAGAGGGATTCGACCTGAGCAACGGTTTCGCCTCGAACGGTTACGCTGCACATTCACCGGGCGGCTATTCCCTGCTGGCGTGCTTTGTCGCGGAGGTCCTGCTGACCTTTTTTTTCCTGCTGATTATTATGGGCGCAACCGACCGGCACGCTCCATCGGGTTTCGCGCCCATCGCGATCGGATTGGGATTGACACTGATTCATCTGGTTGGAATTCCGGTTACCAATCTCTCGGTGAACCCGGCGCGGAGTACAGGCCCAGCCATCTTCGTTGGAGGATGGGCCCTTGCTCAGCTTTGGTTGTTCTGGGTGGCGCCAATCATTGGTGGCGTGGCGGGAGGAGTGTTTTACGCGGGGATCTTCGAGTCAGAAGCGGCGGCAAGATAGATCTCGTTAGCGGAAAGCCTTGCATCGCACGGCCAGCGTGCCATTTTCGGAGAGCTAGGGGTAACTTTAGCGGATGCGCCGCGTTTCGGTTTTATTACCGACGTGTCAACGCAAAATGGGGATGAGTGCGCGAGGGAAGGGGCGGCGTGTGCTCAGTCCTTAGCGCGAACCTTAGCACCCTCTTCCCTCGCCCAGCGCTTTCTCTTGCGACCGATCTTTCCGCTGTCGCTATGCGCTGTACAGGACGTTTCGACCAGCAGGTGAGGTCTGCAACTTCGCCTCTATCTTGTTTGCCGCGAAGCCAACCAGCTTAGCGCTTTCGCTGCCTGTACCTTTTGACAGTTCAAGCGGGCGGACTTTGAGCAAATGCTACGCATATCCGAGTCAAGGAGTAGGGGTTGATCAACCATACTACGGAAATGCGTTTCTGCAAAAGTATGTTGGCAGGGGATTTCTTAGACAATCTTCGGTAAATGATGCAGGAAACTATTAGTTTCCCTTTTTCATTTCACTGCGTTCGTGAGGTTATGTTTCTTTTGCGAAGTGTGGCCCTATGTGGTCTCGTTCTGGTGACCGCGTGCAGTCGGTCGCTGCAAGTCTCAGGGTTCTCCAGTGGTGAATGGCATCAGTTCCAAGGAACTTGGACTGCGGCGGGCAGCCGGAACACCATGCGCCTCACGGCAAATCGTTGGGCAGCCATCTCGACTTACGAGGGATCGTTGTTACTCGCGGGTCCATCGCGCCCGGGTGTCGGTTTTCGGTCTGAGGCGATCGTGTTCAGCGACAGTGCGACAGGACTTATCGGTCGCGCAGTATGGACCGATGAGCACGGTGATCAGGCAGTCAGCGAACTCCACGGCGACGACACAGCCAAGAACAACAAGATCACTGGGACCTTCATCGGTGGTACTGGGCGCTACGCAGGAGCAACCGGCACGTACGAGTTTTCATGGCGTTTTGTTCTCGAGAATGAGGACGGCCTCGTGCAATGCCAGTCGATCGGTTTAAACGGGCGTGTGCTGGTAGATTCACCGCAGACGGCATCCACCTTGGCGGCTCGGCAGCCATGAGCAACTCAGCATCGGCAACAACACCGCGCATCGATCCGGCGGTTAAGAACAGCTTGAGCTTGATGCTGAAGCGTGCGTTCCCTTTTGCCTTGGCCACTGCCATCTGGTTCTCACCAGTGCCCAGTGGACTGACGGTGCAAGCGTGGCACCTCTTTGCCGTATTCGTGACAGCTATCATATCCGTGCTGCTCGGTTTATTTCCGCTGCTAACATCGACGATGTTGGCAGCCGGCGCGGTGGTCCTGACCAACACGATCTCCTCATCCAAGGCGTTCGCAGGGTTTGCGAACACGAGCGTGCTGCTCGTGGTGATCGCTTTCCTTGTGGCGCAGGCGGTGGTTAAATCCGGACTAGGCCGGCGGATCAGCTTGTTCATGGTGAGCGTGTTCGGCCGTTCCTCGCTGGGGCTCGCATACAGTATCGTTCTTACGGACGCCGCGATTGCGCCTGCCTTCCCCAGCAATACCGCCCGGGCCGGAGTGCTGTATCCCATCGTTCTTTCAGTCGCCGAGGGGTCAGGCTCGCATCCGGACGATCCCGTGGGTCGCCGTTTCGGGGGTTATCTGATGTTCTGTACGATGGCCAGCCTTGCGGTTTCCTCCGCACTGTGGATGACAGCGACGTCAGCAAATCCGATTGCGACGCAGGTGGCACGGGAGTTCGGAGTTAACGTCAGCTTCGGGGATTGGCTAATTGCCTCGTCTGTTCCGGCACTCGCTGCAATCCTTGCGTTACCCTGGCTGATCGCACGGTTGTTTCCCCCCAGTGTGGGTGCGACACCTGAAGCTCCCGCAGCGGCACGAAAAGCACTGCTGCAGTTGGGACCTCTATCGCGCGAAGAATGGATCACTGCAATCGCGTTTGTGCTTATGGTTACCGGCTGGATTCTGGGTGACAAACTGCAGCTCAACGTGACGAGCATCGCCTTCGCTGGGTTGGGTCTGTTGCTGATGACCGGTGTGCTTACGGCAAAAGACATCGCAAAGCAAGGCGACACTTTAGCTACTTTTCTCTGGCTTGCCGTCCTCTTTGCCTTAAGCACCCAGCTCAATGAGCTCGGGTTTATGGGCTATGTCGGCGAGCGTCTTGCGTCCTACATGGGAGGACTGTCGTGGCCAGTGATGTATGTGGCTCTGATCTTGATTTATGTGGGGATCCACTACATGTTCGTCAGCCAATCGTCGCAGGTTCTTGCGCTTTTAGGCGTGTTCCTCGATGTCGGCATTCGAGGCGGAGTTCCAGCCTCCCTAATGGCTTTTTCGCTTTTCTTCGCCAGCAGCTACTTCTCCGTGATTGCGCCGCAAGGTGGAAGCCAGAACGTTATCTTCGTTGGCAGCGGCTATCTCACGCAACGCGAACTGTATCGGCTCGGGCTGCTGACGACACTCTTCTTCTTGGCTGTATTCCTGTCCATTGGGAGTGGGTGGCTGATGCTCGTCACTCGGTGATCTACGTTCTTTAAGGCTGCGAGACCGGCTGTCAGAATTGACAGCTCCCATAGGCATGATCGGTGTGCTGATATAAATTGCAGCTGCTTCACAAGACGAGAGCAGGTTGTGGAAAGTACGGGACGAGGAAAGCTGCGTGCGTAACTGCTCTCGTCCTTTCTTGCCGGTTCACGCGCGATAACGACAACTCCACCTCGTTATTGCTTTGCACTCATCGGAAGCTGTTTTGCGTTTGCGGGGAAGCAGTGTCCGGATCACGTACCCTGAGCGGGCGATACTTCGAAAGGATGTTGGACCGAGTCGAGAACTGCGAAGTTGTGTCGAGCTTCGGCGAAACCGCTGTCGGCGGCTAGTCGCTACCACTTCATTGCCGAGTCATAATCCGATTTGACACCCTCGCCAAGTTGCTAAAGGATACCGAGCTGATTCTCAGCGATAAGCAACGCCTGATCTGCAGCCCGTCGCCACCATTCGATTGCTTCGCCCAACTACTGAGGGGCACCGGCACCCTGCAAATACAGCAAACTCAAATTGAATTCCATTGGGGCGTAGCCCGATGGCAGACTTGGCCGATAAAGATATTCCGAGATCTTTCCTGCATCAAAGTACAAAGGTCTCTGCACGAGTACCCATAGCTTCAGTACCTTGGTTTCTTCGTGGATCCTATGGCGACACACCCGATACTCAGGCCATCCCAGGATTTTCGTCCACTCGGCACTCCGGCATCCTGCCGAGTGTACCCAGAGTTCCATAAAATCAAAACTCTTATTTATGCTGGACGAGTTATTAACTCCTGCTCAGAGCGGGACAATCAGAATGACACTACCATGAGAATCCCCGCTGTTTGCTTTGCTGTCACGCTTCTGGCTGCTATCCCTGTCTTCGCTCGACAAAAGACCGACTTGATTGTAATGAACAATGGCGACCGCATAACGTGCGAGGTGAAGGGTCTTAATGAAGGAGCTCTCTCGATTGCCATGGATTACGTAGATGGTACGGTTTCGGTGGACTGGTCGAAGGTAGTGCGTTTGGAAAGCAATCAGCCGTTCGTCGTGCTTGGGAAGGACGGGTCGTCATATGAGGGTAAGCTCTCCACTGGAGAAAGGGCCACGGGCGAACCGTTGATGATTCACATTGTAACCCGGGATAATAAAGTGGAGATTGAAAGATCCCGCATCGTGAGGATGACTGAAACGTCCGAAAAGCTCTACCAGCGCTTCAATGGTTCGATCAACTTTGGTGTGATCTATTCCAAGGGTAACAGCGCAACTCAATACAGTTTATCCACGGAAACCCAGTATCTTCGAGAACGCTGGGCGGCTAACGCTTTACTCAGTTCCGACCTGTCCTCCAGCACCGGTTCAACCACCTCCACTCGAAATCAACTTGGCTTACGCGGTTACCACCTCTTGCCTTGGGAGAATTATTTCTATGGTGGTCTGGGTAATTTCCTCCAAAGTTCGGAGCAAGGAATTACGCTTCAAACCACACTGGGCGGTGGCATTGGACATTTTTTCAAGAACACCAACCGCACCAGCATCGCTGTGCTTGGCGGCTCGGCGTGGCAAAGTACTGACTATAAGCCATCCGCAACCTCGCTCGCCAGACAGAACGTCGCTGCCGCTCTGGTTGCAATGCAGATAAAAGCTTTCAAATTCAGCAGGACGAACCTGGCAGTCAGTGCTGCTCTCCTCCCCGCTCTCTCTCAGCCCGGCCGGGTCTTTCTTAGCACGAACACGTCCTATTACCTAAAGCTGTTCAATAATCTTTCCTGGAACATTTCATTTTATGGCAACTGGGACAACCGTCCCCCTCCAGGCTTTTCTGGTAGTGACTATGGGACGAGTTCTGGGGTCAGCTGGACTTTCGGGAACCGGTAGCGGTCTCGCACTGCCAGGCAACCGCACCTATTTTGGTCTGCCCACCCAGGAATACTGCCATCCCAGTGAGATAGCTTGGTAGTCTCCACCGTACCTGATATAAGCACCATTGCTGTAACTGAACTTCAGAGACTGGTGCTTGCTTACCGGAACCGAAACCGTACTGCCGACACGCGAGTTTCTCTGGAGGGTCTTGATGTTTTCCTGGCCATTCAGGCTCGTCCGACCCCCGAACCAGAAATTACCGTCGAGCGACGCCCAGAACCGTGGCTTCACATCATAACTCAGGTGACCTTCGAAGGCCCCTACTGGGGCCTCAGATTGAGAGGTTACACCCGGGTTGTATTGATTGCGCGAAAAAAAATCGTCGTTCACGGTAAAGAACCACACTGCACCGTACGCGTCAAGCAGCCAATGACGCCAGCGTTGCGAAACACCAACTTCTGGTTTGAAGGCCCAACGGTTGGCTCCGAAGTTGATGAGCTTTGTCCCATCATATTGACCGGTCGGAGTCACTACCCTGAGACTCGCGCCGATGAGAGTTTTCTGCTGCCACTTGATGAAGTCTTGCACATCCATGGCGGGTCCGCCCTTCAGGTTAACGGAAAAACGGAAAGCGGAAGCCAGCAAACCCGACCGGTAAACATTGGTTTCGGCCGCCATGACGGTGCCGTGAAAATTTCCGACTCCATACGGCACTGAAGCGAGAAAATTTGCGGTACGTCCAAAGAGGCTCACGGAGTGGGCGTAGTTAAGAACCGACACACTGACTTTCGCTGTAGCGTTGCTTATTGGAAGTTGGCCGTCGAACGTCAGATTGCCACTATTGAAGGAATAAGTTAAAGTCAGCGCATTCGAATGGACAGGCGCGATGATATAGGCTCGGGGAGCCAGATCTTGGGCTTGGAGCTGGTGCAGTGAGCACAATATTGCGACAGCCGAAAGTGTCCGCTTGGGAAAAACCCCCATTTCAGATCCAAGCCTAACCAGTGACGTGGAGCATCAAATTAGTTCGGCCTCGTTTGGTTGGTTTCGCCGGGCATAGCCGGCGGGCGTGCCAGAAGCGCCGGCAGCTCCGAAGCGATCTTCAAGTCCACGAGCAAGTCCAGGCGATATTCCAATTGAAAGAACTTTGCGACCACCGCTCCCGGTAGCACCTTGTTGAAGTTCACAAAATATTTTTTCCTGAGGTCCGCCATCCGGCTTTCTAGGTCAAGGGACTTCTCCGCCAGGTCTCTAGCTTCCGCGTCCGTCAACGTGGCCCACTTGTCAGAGTAGATTTTGATTCCCTCGATCCGCTTATCATTCAGCTTGGCTTGCTCCGTTTCGTAATTTTTGTAAATGGGCCAAAAAATAGCCGCGTCCTTCTCGTTGAACTGCATTCCAGCCTTTATGACCTCAATTTTGTCCGATCTCAGATCGGCGCGAATGGCATCTATGTACGCGTCAAGGGAAGGGTCGCCGGTTGAGCCGTTGTTCTGAGCGAACGCAACGGTGGTCAGCACGACATCCAGTGTTAGCAGAGCAATAACGAGCTTCGGGAACATCGTCGATATCACAGAATTCTGCCGCACGGCTTTCGGCTCCCAGCCTCTGCCGATGCTAGAGGTGTGCCTCGAGGGTGCGAACTGGCAATACTGACAGTAGTGAAGGCAAGGTGCTTTGATTACGATGCCGTCCATATCGTCATAAGTGGCCGTTGGAAGTGAGATCTCGATTACGAACAGTACGCGCTGTGAGATTGTGGAATGGTTTCGCATCAACCTGTGCCTTACTCTAACCTATTCTTTTAGGCCGCGAATGCAATTCCCTGAAGCGAGGGCGCGTGTACGATTATTCAAATGCGCGCACGGTGTACGGTACAGGAATCAGGCGTTACCGAATCTCAGTTTGGCTCTTCTTTTCTCTGAGCGTACTTGCCCCTCTCGCCGTCGCTCGTTCACTGGCTTCCTCAGAACGCCAGCAGGTGGAAGTGCTTTTCTTATCACTATCAGATCCTGATGGGCCCGACACAGCCGCCTTGATTGAAGAAGTGGAGAGCCAGATCATTCAGGGACTGACTGCGCCGGTTCACTTTGCGCTTGAATATATCGACCCTCTCTGGCTAGGTGCAGAGCCTTCCCGGAAGAAGAATGCGTTGTCATTTCTGCGAGAGAAACGCCAGGGGCAACTTTTTGATCTGGTGGTTGAAATCGGCGCGCAAACGGTTGCTGCGGATGATCCGGCAGCGAGTCTGTTTCCTGACACACCCTTGCTGTTCTATGTAGTGAATCCCGTAGTCGACACAACATTGGTTGCGCCAACACCCGGAAGAACCGGCGTAATCCGGTCGTTGAATTACCTGCCCACGCTCCAATTAGCACTGAGACAAAACCCCGGGACACGTGACGTAGTAGTAATCGCCGGTTCGTCCGACTTCGAAAAGCTGGAGATGAAAATTGCGCGCGACGAGTTTCGCCCCTACGAACCCAACGTCACCTTCCAGTATTGGACCGATCTCAGGCTCACAGATCTGAAATCAAGGCTGATGACCGTGCCGCACGATACTGTCACCCTTTTCCTCGATTTTGGGGTTGATTCGGAGGGCGAACAGTTCGTGCCGTCGCGCATTTTGCGAATCATTTGCCCGCCTGCAAGTCGCCCTATCTACGGCACGTTTGCTTCCTTCATTGGAAGAGGAGTTGTGGGGGGCAGCGTCGTCGACCTGCGTCAGGTAGGACGCATCCTCGGGAAGGACGCTGCACGTATCTTGAATGGGGAAAAGGCGGACGCGATTCCAGTCGAGACCGGCGATTTCCAGCGCAATATGTTTGACTGGCGTCAATTGCACCGCTGGGGAATCGCCAATGATGAACTTCCCCCGGGCAGCTCAGTTCTTTATTGGGAACATTCCCCGTGGGAACTCTATCGCTGGAGAATTCTTGCCCTTTCCACAGTGCTAGGTGTCGAGACGTTGCTCATTTTTCTTTTGCTTCATAATCGCGCAACGCGCCAACGCGCTGAAGATGCGCTGCGTCGAAAGGAGGCGGAGCTTTCTGAAGCCCAGCGTCTGGCACAGATTGGTAGCTGGCAATGGGATCCACAGACTGACGCCTTCACATGGTCGGAGGTGCTGTTCTGTCTTACGGGCTTCGACTCCACTCTGCCCATGCCATCACGCAAGCAACTCTCAGAATTCTTCACGGCCGGGAGTTGGGCACACCTGAACGATAGCATGGATAAGGCGTTACGAACCGGCCACCCATACGACTTGGAGTTAGAAGCTTTGCGGAGAGACGGCAGGCCGATATGGGTGGCGATTCGCGGCGAGCCCGTCCGCAATCGCCGTGGTGACGTCATCCGATTGCGCGGTACTATGCAGGACATCACACGACAGAAACAAGCAGCCGCAGAGCTCAAAAAATCAGAGGAGATGTTTTCAAAGGCGTTTCGGCAAGGCCCCATGGCGCTGACACTGACCAGCGCAAAGACTCAACGCTTCATCGACGTAAACGAGACTTTTGAACGTGTCACGGGATATCGCCGCGAGGAACTCACCGGGCGCACTCCGATCGAGGTAGGAATCTGGGCCGACTCGCCAGAGACGTCTGATTTGGGAAAAAGACTCCTAGCTGGCGAAACCCTTCGAGATGTAGAGTTTCGGTTCATTACAAAAAGTGGCCAGACTCGTGTCGTCCACACCTCCGCAGAACTAATCGACATTGCAGGTGAGCCTTGCGTCCTCGCAGCAGCCATAGATGTTACAGACCGCACCAGAACGGAACAGGCATTGCTGGAAAGTGAAAGACGGTTTCGCCTGATGTCGGATTCTGCTCCGGTCCTTATGTGGATGGCGGGCCCAGACAAGCTCTGCACCGATTTTAATAAAGAGTGGTTGCGATTCACCGGACGAACCATGCAACAGGAATTGGGCGAAGGGTGGGCAGAGAGTATCCATCCGAACGACTCCGAGGTGTGCCTTCGTACTTACACAAAAGCCTTCGATATGAGACGGGAATTTTCTATGGAGTATCGCCTTCGACGTCATGATGGCCAGTACCGTTGGATCCTGGATAAAGGAGTGCCTCGCTTCCTGGAAGACGGCACCTTTGCAGGTTACATAGGCTATTGCGTCGATATCACCGAACAGAAGGAGGCAAAGGTAGTTCGAGCGGAGCTGAGCGGTCGGTTAATGCGAGCGCATGAGGAGGAACGGACCCGAATCGCTAGAGAATTACATGACGACATAAATCAACGATTGGCGTTGCTAGCCAATGGAATTCAGCAGCTCGAGCAGACTACAGCATTGCGTGAGGCGAGGCACGAAAAAGCACAACTACACGCATTTTGGCAGCTCACTTCCGAAATCGCGACCGACCTTCAGCATCTGTCACATGAATTGCATCCCTCCAAGTTGCACTACCTTGGGCTGCCCGCAGCGTTGCGTGGACTCTGCCATGAATTTTCCCAGCTTCACAACATTGAAGTCGACTGCATAGTGCGAGATCTCCCTGCCGACTTAGATGAAGACGTTTCGTTGAGCCTTTTTCGAACAGCTCAGGAGTCGTTACATAATGTGGCCAAACATAGTCATGCACATCTCGTAAAAGTGGAACTCATCTGTGAAGAAAACAAGCTAATATTGCGCGTTTCAGATGATGGAGCTGGATTCGACTTTGAGCGGACCACAAATCGACAGGGGTTAGGGCTGATAAGCATGCAAGAACGGCTGAAGTCAGTTGGCGGCCAGCTCTCAGTATGGTCTCATCCATCGCTTGGCACTCAAGTGGAAGCATCGGTTCCTGCGATCGCATGTGCGCCGGCAGTGCACAACACCGCGCACCAATGAACTCATCAGGATTGATTCGTCAGCATTAATGACCCCAAGCCGTTACTTTTACCAGTGCCACAAACTCTTAGCAGCACGTAACATCTCTTGGCGGACGATTGGTTTTGAAGGCGAACCCCGGCAAAACTAGCGCCCCACCTACTGAGTTGGGGGTTCCGCGGTGCTGGCAGCTATCGAAGGAGCCCTTGGTGGTAAAGACAAGCATATTACTCGTGGATGACAACGCAGTCATTCTGGACCACGTCAGTAATTTGCTAAGTAAAAGCACCCGATACGAGGTGGTTGCGGCCTTCACCAGCGGAGCCGATGTGCTGCGCGAGTACAAGCGGCTTAAGCCGGACGTAATCGTCCTCGATATCTCTATGGAACTGCTCAGCGGGATCGACGTGGCTCATCACCTGCGGGATCGCGGGTGCCATTCCAAGATTATTTTTCTGACGGTTCACGAGGATTTCGACTACGTAAATGCTGCCATGGGCGCAGGCGGCTCGGCGTATGTTGTGAAGTCCAGATTGAGCACGGACCTGATTCCCGCGATCAATGCAGTGCTCTCACATAAAATGTTCGTTTCACCAACCTTACTTCACACTCTCTAAACCTCGAAGTCACAACATTCACCCCCACTGGTACACTGCCGGCAATCGGACTAGTGGGCTGCTTTGGCTACTGTCACTAGTAACAGTTACCCGTTTGTTTACCTGTCGGTAAGGTTCAGCAGGAGGAAGTGGAACCCTATCAGGGACGGTGACTACGGGAAGGTCGAACCGCTCTGAGCTTGATGGTGGTTCCTGCATCGAGGCACCGAGGGTCCAGGGATGCGTTACTCAACTTTGAACATCTGCCGTTGGGGGTTTCGGTCTGCTGATGCTGGGCGTCTGGCGGCCTGGGCGCATCGGGTCGTACTGTCCAAAGCCGCAGTGGAGACGGTCCAACGTGCACTGCTCAATGCCACAGTCGAAGGTGTCGAAGTCCCGGAGGTAGACGTGATGCGAGAACACAAACTGACCGGCTCGGTCCCGCCGCCTCCGCTGTTCCCACTATTAGATCAGCCGATTCTGGTGGTTATGGCAGCACGACCGGCGATTCCGGCCTCGCTACCAGACGCAGCTGTTCCAGCAAAGTTACCGAAAACCGCGAGTTCTGTCCCCTTGTTCGGCCTGCTGGGGCTTTTGTCCCTTGCGGCCTCATAAGGAGTGAGGGCGCTTGGGACCATCCGCTAGAAGTGGACTTTTCGACAGCATGCCCAACTCACAAAGACGGCACGACAAGACCACCATGAACGCTCTGCACAATTTCATCCGCAGAGGATGCAGGAGACTACTTATGAAAAACCTACTGACAATTGTTGCGGTCTACTTTCTGATTCCAGCAGCATTGGCTCAAACTGTCGAAGTTACGGCCCCACCTCTGACCGATACCGACATCCAGTTGCTACGCTCCGATTTGCAGTCGGCCAAAAACAAGATCATTGCTGACACAATGAAATTCACCGAGCCAGAATCTGCAGCTTTCTGGCCGGTGTACCGCGATTACGCGCACGACCAAGCGGCGATTGCCGACGAACGGCTTAAGGTAATTACGGACTATGCCCAGCACATTGATACGATGGACGACGCAAAGGCAAAGGATTTGTCGCAGCGGATGATGGCCATCGAAGCGAAAGTCACTAACTTGCAACAAGCGTATTGGCCGAGGTTTGAGAAGGCTTTAGGTGCGAAAAGAGCTGCCAAATTCCTTCAGGTCGATAATCGACTCAG
>Ga0187783_10002681_pt1 | contig 13188 bp, 4 predicted proteins | sample 1015_SJ02_MP02_2_FD_132471 | JGI IMG/M metagenome (GOLD analysis project Ga0187783, IMG submission 132471) | Tropical peat soil microbial communities from peatlands in Department of Meta, Colombia - 1015_SJ02_MP02_20_MG | ecosystem: Environmental > Terrestrial > Soil > Wetlands > Peat | place...
AGACCCGATGCCGACGCGTTGCCACACCGGATGAGCAGCTCTCATCACGCCCACCCGCCCGGCGCCGGCGAACTCACTACTCGACCGCAGCTCGGGTGCGCTTGGTGACGAATCGAGGCTAGGCGATGAGCTCCGTTTGACTGCAGCTGTAGACGGTTTGGGGCGACTTGGGGAGCATAGATGACCGTCTCGCGGAGTAAGCGAAAGATGCGGATTCACAGGGGTTTTCTGAGAGGCGACGACCGGAATCGAACCGGTGTAGACGGGCTTTGCGGTCTGCGGGGACGGGCGGTTCTCCGCGTACCTGCGCGGTTCTCCGCGACCTCAGGTGACCTCCGGTGACCCCAAAAGTCGCTCGGATGGGGAGCCTTTTGGGAGCCCGAGAGCCGGCTTGTCGAGGACACGACGCTAAGGGTGGAACGCAGACACGGCGTCCACCCTTGTATGCAGTAGCGGATGGGTGCTCGCAGCCGCGAGCTTGCGGTCCGCCGCGTGCCTGGCGCGTGAGCGTGCCCACCAACCCGCTGTTTCGTGCCGTGTCGCCAACAACCCCGCAAGAGCCCAACATGTACCCCGCGCTCCGAAAGTGACCGCTCGCTCCTCGATCGCGGCGACGTGCCCCAGCTCGGCGAGGCCTCTCGACGTAGGCGGCAATCTGTGACTGGGGCGCAGGTCATGCCGCCGCGCGCGTAATCGAAACCCCGCCGGGATTCTCAAAGCGCATCGAGCGCCCCCCTGTGCCCAGCAATGCGAGGCGCGCCCGACTGGCTCAGTTCCAAGCGCTTTCGCGCCCCTCGTTTCGGCAAACCTCCAGCGAGCCGACCAATCGCTACGGCAACGCCCATTCCTCGACCCGTTTGTTGCCCGTGTCGGCGACATAGATGGCGCCGGAGGAGGCGACGGCGACCCCCCTCGGCGAAGAAAGCTGGCCGGCGCCCGAGCCGGTCGAGCCGAAGGCTGCGATGAAGGCTCCCGATGGGCTGAACTCCTGCACGCGGTTGTTGGTGTGTTCGTAGGCGAATTCTTTTGTGACTGCGTTGTAGCGCAGGCTATTGGTCCCGCGTTCTGAGACATAGAGGTTGCCCGTGCTCGGATCTGCGGCGATCGCAGAGGGATTGATGAGCGAGCCGAACTGGTTGAGGACCACACCAGCGGTTGACAGCTGCACGACGCGTCCGAACGTGGCTTCTGTCACATACAGGTTCCCAGCGGAGAAAGCCATGCCGGTGGGCGCCAGGAACGGGCTGGTGGGCGTGCCGAACCCGGACATGTATGTGCCCGTGGAGGAGAACTCCTGGACCCGTATGCCCTGCGAGTTCAAGACCCAGACATCGCCTGAGGAATCGACCGCTAGCGCGCCGGGGGTCTGGAACTGCCCTTCGCTTATGCCCAGCGAGCCGAAGCTGCGCAAGTGTTCGCCGGCTGGGCCGAACTCCTGCACGCGGTGGTTGCCTGAGTCTGAGACGTAGACGTCCCCGGAGGCGTTTGCGGCGATGCCTGCGATGCCCTTGAACTGGCCTTCTGCTGTGCCTTCTGAGCCGAACGTGCGCACGTATTCGCGTTTGGAGTTGAACTGCACGATCCGGTCGGTGGCGTTGTCGGCCGCCCAGATGTTGCCGCTGGGGTCCACGGCCACGGCGGTTAGTTCTGAGAACTTGACTTCGCTTGGTTCGAAGTGGGTGATATAGGTCGGCACGGGCCTTCCGATCGCCATCACGACCCCGTAGCCGTCGGCGATCGCGCCGACTTCGCCGAGTCCCTCGACTGGCACAGGGGTCTTGCTGCAGGGCGTTTCATCGACGCACTCTTCGGGACCGCTGGCAGACCCGTTGCCTAGCTCTCCGGAGCTGTTTTCACCCCAGGACTTGACGCCGCCGTCCTTCAGCAGCGCCATGCTGCCGGTCTCGCCGGCCGAGACGGCGCTGACTTCGCTGAGGCCGCTGACTTCCACCGGCGTGTCGCTGGCTTCTGTCTTGCCGTCGCCCAGCTGCCCGTATTCGTCTTCGCCCCAGGATTCGACGCTCCCAGTCTTCAGCAGCGCGAGGGCCTGGCCGGCGCCTGCCGAGATCGCTGAGACTTCGCTGAGGCCGCTCACCGATATGGGGACCTTGCTGCAGTATTCGTGTTTTCGGCATTCTTCGGGACCTTTGTTGGTGCCGTCGCCGAGCTGGCCGGATTGGTTGTAGCCCCAAGCCTTGACGGTGCCGTTCTTCAGCGCAAGGGCGAAGTCTCCCCCGGCTGCGATCGCTGAGACTCCGCTGAGATTGCTCACCGGTACTGGTACCGAGCTGTACTGGGTGCTGTTGTCGCCCAACTGCCCGTCGCGGTTTTCTCCCCAGGACACGACCGTGCCGTTTTTTAGGAGCGCCAGGCTGAACTCCTCGCCTGATGCGATCGCTGCGACTTCTGCGAGCTGACCCGAGCAAGGGGCTTTTTCGCCCACGGCACAGACGCTCACTGGGGTGTTTTTCTCGGTCACGGTGCCGTCGCCGACGGCTCCCTCGTAGTTGTAGCCCCAGGCTTTGACGGTACCGTTCTTAAGCAGCGCAAGGCCGCCGCGGTCTCCGGTTGAGATCGCACTGACTTCGCTAAGGCCGCTGACCGCCACCGGCAGGTCGCTTGATTCGGTGTTGCCATCGCCCAGCCCGCCGTCTTCGCCATCTCCCCAGGCTTCGACCGTGCCGTTTGCCAGCAGCGCCATCCCATTCGAGGTCAGCCCCGTGGAGATCGCCTTGACTTCGCCAAGGCCAGCCGCCGGCCCCGGGAGGAAGTCATTGGTTTCCCGATCGCCGCGCCCCAGCTGTCCTTCGGAGTCGTTGCCCCAAGCCACCGCCCTGGACGACGGACCGAGCGGTGGTTCGTAGGCGAAGCGGTCGGCAAGATGGGTGACGCTCGTGCCCGTCGGGTTCGTCACCGTCACATCGACGATCCCTGTGCCTTTCGGTGTCACCGCGGTGAGGGACGTTTTGGAGGTCGATTCGAAGCTCGTCGCGTTGGTGGAGCCGAACTTCACCGCCGTAGCGTTGCCAAGGTTCGTGCCCGTGATAGTCACTGTGGCCCCGCCGGCCTGGGGGCCGACGTCGGTGTGCACTTCGGTGACCGTGGGATAAGGCAGATATTCGAACTGATCAGCGGACGCGGCCGGGCTCGGGCCTGCGGCATTGCTGACGGTGATGTTGACGATCCCGCTACCTTCCGGCGAGATAGCGATAATGGAGGTTTCTGATGTGACTTTGAAGCTCGCGGCATCGGCGGAGCCGAACTTGACTGATTTGATGCCGGTGAAGTTGATGCCGGTGATCGTCACCGAGCTGCCGCCGCTTTCGGGCCCCGTGGCGGGAGAAACGCTTTCGATGATCGGTACCGCTGTCGAAACCGTGAGATCCCCTCCGTCGGTGGTCCCTTCGGCGTTTGTCGCCGCGATTCTGAAGTGATAGGTGCTGTGCGGCGTTAGACCGGATACCTGCGCGGACACGGCGACAGCGCCCGTACCCGACCCTGGCGCAGGGTTGCATGGAGCGCTCTTTTCGTATGCGGTCGTAAGGCCGTATTCAAACTGGCATTTGGTCACTTCCACGCTGTTGGGGTTCACCGTTGCGTTCAGCGTCGTCGAGGTCGTCGTGGTCGAGGTGGCTGGCAGGGTCACGACGGACGGCGTGTCGCGCGTAGGGAACGTTTGGTCTGCGCCGTCGGTCGTTCCGGCGGCGTTGCTCGCCACCACCCTGTAGTGGTAGGTGGTGGCCTGTTTGAGTTTCGCGACGACCTGCTGGACCGCTTCGCCGGTTTCCGAGACGAGGCCCACATCGGGGATCGGGAGGTTCGTGCCGTAGGAGGTCGTGGGCCCATATTCAATGTGGTATTTGGTCACCCACTGGTTCTGGGTGACAGCGCCGCTCAGGGTCGCTTCGTTGGCGCCGATGTTCGTCGCCGCTCCCGTCGTAGCGCCCGGCGCACCGAGCCCCTCGGCGACCGATGACTGGGCGCTTGCCGAGGTGTAGTTCCCGACCGCAGCACACGCGTCCCGGTTCGCACAGGAGATGTCGAGCAGTTGCCCGCCTTCGGAGCTCGGTGAAGGCGAAGCCCAGGAGAGCCACTGCGTGCCGCTCAGCACCTCGGCCAGCGGTAGCGCCGTGCCGGTGCTCAGCTGATAGGAGCCGCTCGCTGCGCACGAGCCAAGCGGCGTGCACGATACTCCCGCCAGCCTGCTTTGGACCGTACCGGTGGGGAGCTGCAGCGATTGAATGGTCCATGTCGTGCCGTTCCAGGACTCGGCAAGACTCGTCGGCTTGCCGGCGATGACGTCGCTACCTACGGCCGTGCAGAAGCTCGCCGACGCACAGGAGACTGCATTGAGCATGACCGAGCTTGCGCCTTCGGGGGTGGGCGCGGACTGAACGATCCATTTGGAGCCGTTCCATTCCTCGGCGAGGCTGACGGTGGCACCGCCGTCGACATAGCTGCCCACGGCGATGCAGAAGCTGGCTGAGACGCAGGACACGCCGCTCAGCGTGACGCTCGAGGCGTCGGGCGGGCTGGCGATCGTCTGGATCGACCAGGTGGTGCCGTTCCATGCCTCGGCCAGACCAAGCGTGCCCGAGCCTTCGGTGTACTGACCGACGGCGATACAGAAGCTAGCGGGCTTGCACGACACGCCGTTGAGCTTGCTTTCGGTGGCCGAGCCCGGATTGGGGGTCGTCTGGACTTCCCATTTGGACCCGTTGGCCTGCTCAGCGAGCGTCACCGTCGTGCCCGATTCGTTCGTGTAAGAGCCGACGGCCGTGCAGCTGGCGGCGTTGCAGGAGACATTACGCAGTTCGCTTGCCGTGGCGCCGCCGGGGTCCGGTGTGTTCTGACTGAGCCATTCCACGCCGTTCCACGCCTCGGCGAGCGTCACGGGCGTGCCTAAGCTGGTCTTGTCTGAGCCGACGGCGGTGCACGTCGACGCGGTTGTGCACGAGGAACCGGTCAGGGTGGCGTGCGTGGCGCCGGTCGGGCTGGGCGTAGATTGGACGGTCATCGGAGTCTCGGTAGCCGTCTGAAGGATCTGCTGTCGAGAGAAGGTGGTACCCACTGACGCACAGAACGACTCCCCGCCACACGACACACCACGCGTTTCGTTCTCGGATTCGGAGTATTCCTCTGGAGTTCGCGCGGGCTGCCAGGCTTTCCCGTTCCACACCTCGGTCTCCGAGACCCATCTCGTCCTTTTGATTTCAAACGATCCGACCGCCGTACACGATTCAGGCGACGTGCACGACACCGACAGGAAGCCGTCCTGGAATTCGCTCGGCCGGGTCACCGCCAGTTCGGTCCACGTTTTTCCATTCCATTGCTCTGTCCAGCTGCCGTAGAAGTGCCCGGAGCCTGCGCCTGGGTGAGGCCCCAAGTAGGTCCCCACCGCCATGCATTCGTTCGCCGACGTGCAGGAGATTCCCGTAAGTGCGCCCTTTTCCTCGCCTTTGGGCGTCGCCGGCGACGCGATCGACCACGTCGACCCGTTCCAGCTCTCGGCCAGACCGGTACCCGATGCGACGATACCCTGCACGCCCTTGACGTGACCCACCGCCATACACGAGGTGGCAGACGTGCATGAGATGGAGCTCAGGCCTGAGCTGAAGCCCGGTTCGCTGGGCAGTGGAACTGATGCGGCGCTCCACGAGCTGCCGTTCCAGCGCGCCGAGTACGGAGTCTGGACACCGGCGCTGCTCGTCTGGAAGCCTACTGCAAGGCATTCGCTCGCAGAGGCACACGACACGCCTTCGAGCACGGTTTCCACCGATCCGCTGGGTCCCACCATCGGCTGAATCGCCCATTCGGTCCCGTTCCAGCGCTCAGCAACAGGCCCGCCAGGCGACGGGCTCGGTGTTTCTCCGCCAACTGCGGTGCAGGCCGTCGGTGAGACACATGAGATACCGCGCAGCTGGAATTCGCCTTCTCCCGGTCTGGCGACTTCATGCTCTGACCAGGAGTCTCCGGTCCAGATCTGCGAGTAGCCAGCCGACGGGAATCCATAGCTCCCGATGGCGGCGCACCATTCCGTAGAGACACAGGAGACGCCGTTCAGTTCGGCGGTCCCTTCAGTTGACGGCGGTGGGGCCTGCCCTGCGACCCACTGCGACCGTTCAAAGGTGAAGTGGTCGGCCGCGGTGGTCGGGCTGATCCCCGCCGGGGTGGTGACGGTGACGTCGACCGTACCGGTGCCAGATGGGTCAAACGCCTTCAGCGAGGTTTCCGACAGGACCGTGAAGCTCCTCGCGGGCTCCGAGCCGAATTTGACCGCCGTCGCCCCGGTGAGGTTTGTGCCCGTGATCGTTACTGCGGTCCCTCCCGCCGCCGGGGCGATGACCGGCGACACACTTGTGACCGTGGGTGGCGCGGTCTCAAAGGCGGCTTCTGGCGTCGTGACGGTTCCGTTGGCGTTGCTCGCGACCATGCGGTAGTGGTAGGTCGTGTTCGGTTTCAGGCCCGTGATGTGCTGGCTAACGTCTATTTTGGCGTTGCCTGCGCTAACGGGCCCGTCGGGTTTGGGCACGATCGTTTCCTGGGCTGTCGCGAGGCCGTATTCGAAGTGGTAGTGGCTTTCCGGACCCTGCGGATCCACCGAGCCGTTGAGCGTCGCCGCGCCTTCGGCCATTTCGGTCGGCGCGCTCGTGGCGGCAATCGGCGTCAGCGCCATAATCTCGAGCGGACCGTCCGGCGAGCCCACACCCGTCGGACCGTTATAGCCCGGCACGGCATGGCAGAAGTATTCGATTTCGCATTCCCCGTTGCTACCTGCCGTGACCGGGAACGCCGCGCCGGGGTCCGAATAGAACGCCTCGGCGCCCGGGAGTTCGCGCGCAAATTTGGTGGCATGCGCCTCGATCCCGGCCACGATCGGAGACGACGCGCTCGTGCCACAGATCAAAGTCCACGAGCCTTCCAGCCTCACCGAGACCGGTGTTGCACATGCGCCGACGGCCGCCACGTCGTTGGTCATGCGCCGGGCGCAGCCCGGGTCGGTTTGCCAGGGTGGCTTGGGCTCGTTGGCGCTGCAGCCGCTGCCGGTGGCATCCTTGCCGCCGCCCGGTTCAGACCACACTTCTTCAGACCACCCACGCCCGTTCGATGCAGTGTCCGATGCCGGCTTCAAGCTCGTGCCCCCGACGGCGACGACCGACGGATCTGAGGCCGGAAACGAGGCTGATTTCGTGCCGGCGCGTTCACCGTCAAAGCCGTAGTCTCCGGATGCTGCGGTCATCATCACGCCGGGGTGGTCATAGGCGGCGTTGAGTTCTTCGTCGGGAGTTGACCCGAACACTTCATCGGCGATCGCGTAGCTGTTTGAGATCTCCGTCGCCTCGGACGCCGCAAGGTCGACCGCCGTTTCAAAATCGCTGAAGAAGTTGGTCGTGGCCTGCACGAGCAGGATTTTGCAGTGCGGACACGTCGCCGAGGCCATGTCTATGTCAAGCGCCTGCTCGGGAGCCCATTCCTTGTTTTCTTCGGGGTAGTCTTCTTTCTTGTTGAGCTCGTTGACCTTGCGAAAGCACCCATTTTCCGTGGTGCATTCCGGCAGTTCGTACTGCTTGCGATATTCGGTCAGGTCCGCTTCTGCGTTCTTGTAACCGTAGGCGTCCACCAGTGCGATCGTCTGTTCCTTTTCCTCCTCAATCTCCTGTTCTTCTTCGGGGGTGGGGGGGCTCGAGGCGGGGATCTTCAGCTTGTACGCTGACCACAGATCTTTGGGGGAAAATCCCCCATCCACGCCGGTGCCGCTCAAGGGCTGTGACGCTCCGGGAAGCTTCCAGTGTCCGTCCGACCTCACCGGTGGCGGGTCGATGATTGCTTCACAGAAGTCTTCGGGGCAGGCCCACGAAGGCTCCGTGGTTGAGCGCTTCAGGGAGATCCCGGTATTTGAAGGGCGATGGCGCCTCAAGCGCCGAATGAAGGGCATCGCAGCGAGCCTGCTGCCGAGCGGCAGTAGCGGGCTGCCCATGCCCGACACATTCGGGCTCAAGGAGACCCCCCCGAGCGGGCTCACATTGGCCGAAGCGCCGCTCGTCATGCTCATTGCGACGACCAGGACGCCTAGCAGCACGCCGAGCGTCGGACAAGCACGCCGGATCGTTGATCGGCAAACGAACGACCCACCCGACGCCGTGCGAGCATCCGCGAGATCCCCCATGGCCATCTGCCTCCTCCCCGTGTCTCGATCGGGCCGATCGGCTCTCGACAGGCTCCAAATAAATTAGCTCTATTCGAGGCTCGGGGGTACCAGACCGCGGGTCGAAGTGCTTCACGGCTACCCGCAAATTGCGGCTATCTCGGGAGCCGGGCCGAACCAAAATGGCGTATGCCAACCCTCGCGTCGGCAGCCGCGGGTGCGCGTCAGCAGCATCGGCGACCCGTTGCTCGCCCGGCGCTGCGCCCGCAGGCGATAGCGACTACCTAAGATCGACGGCGAGCGTTGGCGACCCAGACGTGCCAGGCGGATCTCAGCTTGGGGGGCGACGACTCGACACCTTCCGCCACGGAGAGATGCCGGAATCGAACCGGTGGACCGCATCAACAGGATGGCAAAGGGGATTTGCGCAAGCGAAAGAGGGGGAAACGGTCGCAATGAGGCACCTGCTCATGGTCCGGCGAAAAGCCTCCGACGAATGCGAGTCGGAGCCGATCGTGGTCGACACCGACGATCCGAGCGTCGTCGTGATTGAGCTGGACGACGGAGACCGACTCGAGCTGAGCTCGCGAGAGCTGACTGCCGTCTACCTGCTCGCTGGAGGTGACCCAGGTGAGCTCGAGCGCGCGAAGGGAACGATCAAGGCTGCGCTGATCGGGTACGCGCTCGCGGTGCTCGCCCCGGTTCTAGTCACCGTCGCCCAGCACATCGTCGGATGAGCACCCGACTAGCCAAACTCGCCGCGGTCCTGGTTGCGGCCGTCTCCTTGACCCTCGGCGTGACGTGCGGGAACGCCGCGGCGGTGACGAGCACGACGCCACCAGCTTCGCCGCCTCTTTCTTCGGTCTCGCTTGAAGCCTCGGCGCCACAAGGCGCCGGCATCCAGGTCGGTCCGCAGCTGCCAGCTCCCGCACCGCCCGCTGACGGGGGAACTGTGAGTGCGGGGAAGGCGAGTCACCCGGGACTCTTCGACATACCGGGCAAAGTCGAGCAGGCAATCAACGAATGGTTCGCGGGACTCGTCCGAGATGCCCTGGACCCGGCTATGTTGCTCGTCGGGCGGGCCCTGCTGTCCACCCCGCAGATCGCGGGGGAGGCGAGCGTGCGCTCCTACTGGCAACTCGCCTTGGGCGTCGCTGACTCGCTGTTGGTACTCGTTGTCATCGCAGCTGGTGTGCTCGTGATGAGCCACGAGACCCTGCAAACGTCATACGCGCTAAAGGATGTCCTTCCTCGCCTGCTGATCGCGGCAGTAACGGTAAACGCGAGCCTCTCGATCGCGGGCCAGATGGTGAACCTCAGCAATGTGCTGGCGAGCGGGCTGTTGGGCGGAGGCGTTAGCCCAGAACAGGCCGGACAGACGCTCGAGCTCCTCGTCCTTCATTCGATCGCCGACGGCGGCATCTTCCTCGTCCTGCTCGGCCTCGCGTGCGCGCTCTTGGCAGTCACGCTGCTCGTCCTCTACCTGGTTAGGGCGGCCGTGATCGTGCTGCTCGTGTGCGCCGCGCCTCTGATGCTGCTCGGCCACGGGCTGCCGCAGACCGAGGGCCTCGCCCGGCTGTGGTGGCGCGCAATGATCGCAGCCCTCGGAGTGCAGGTCGCCCAAGCGCTGACGCTGGCTGCCACCGTGCACGTGTTCTTCGCGGGCGATGCGAGCGTACTCGGCCTCGACGTCAAGGGCGGCCTCGTAAGCCTCCTGCTGGTCATCTGCCTGTTCTGGGTGCTGCTGCGCATCCCGTTCTGGGCGAAGGAGTTCGCGTTCTCGCGACAACGCTCTGGCCCCGCGCGGTTGGTCAAGAGCTACGTCACCCTCCGAGTTGTCCGCGGAGCGCTCGGAGGCATGTTGTGAGCGACCGCATCCGACTCCCGGCCGACGTCGAGCTCGAGGATCGCCTGGCGTTCGGGCTCACTGCCCGACAGCTCTTGATCCTCGCCGCTACCACCTTTGCTTGCTTCGCAGCCGTCAGTTCGGCGTTGCCGTTGCCACTCGCGGCCGCCGTGACGACGCCGCTCGGCCTGCTCGGCGCGGTACTCGCGCTCGGTCGCCGCGATGGACTTTCGGGCGATCGCCTTGCGCTGGCCGCCGTCCGCCACTGCTCGCAGCCGCGGCGGCGCGTGGCGGCCGACGGGATGCCCGCAAAGTTCCCCAATGCGCCGACACAGCCCGCCCTCTCGCTGCTCTCACTGCCAGTCAAGGCGATCTTTGAAAGCGGCGTCGTCGAGCTCGCCGACGGCTCGTTCTGTCTGCTCGCGGAGGCGCCGGGCATGAGCTGGGCGCTCCGCGCGGGCGAGGAGCAGCACGCCCTGACCGAGGCGTTCGGAAACTGGCTGAACAGCCTCGTAGAGCCGGCCTCGATCACGGTGCGATCGGAGCCCGTCGACCTCGCCGCGCATGCCGAAGCGGTAGAGCGCGCAGCGCACGAGCTGCCCAACTCGAGGCTGCGCGAGTGCGCCACGACTTACGCGGGGTTTCTGGCTGCCCTCTCTGACCGCTGTGGGGTGTGCCTGCCGAAAATCCGATCACGCGGCAATCTCGTACTCGTGAATGAGGCCGCCGAGCACATCACGCCGGTGGATATAGGGAGGATCCTTGCCCGGGACACCGAGACGCGTCGTCCTGGGCGCAGGCGCCTGCATACCGAGCGCCTGGTGCGGCCGATGCCCGTTGAAATGCTTGGTGTAGTCGCGCAGCGTAGCTTCGAGATGTCCTCGGGAGAGGATCAGCATGCGGTCAAGGCACTCGCGCCTGACGGTCCCGATCCAGCGCTCGGCGATCGCGTTCGCCGTGGGCGCCCGAATCGGCGTGCGGATCACCTTCATGCCCTCGGCTTCGAAGACCGCATCGAAGCTGCCGCTGAACTTGGCGTCGCGGTCGTGGACGAGGAAGCGGAAGCGATCCCTGTTCTGCGCAAGCGTCATCGTGAGATTGCGCGCGTGCTGGGTCGCCCAGTCTCCGGTCGGATTGGCCGTTGTGCCCACGATGTGAACACGCCTGGTCTGAAGCTCAACGAAGAACAGGGCGTAGATCCGCCTCAGAAACGCGGTCTCCACCGTGAAGAAATCGCAAGCGAGGATGCTTTGCGCGTGAGTACGCAGGAACGCGGTCCCGGTCCAGCTCATGCCAGCTCGTCGCGGCGCCGGATCGATGCCTGCGTCCTTGAGGATCGACCACACGGTGGATGGGGCGATGCCGATACCGAGACGCCGGATCTCGCCGGCGATACGCCGGTAGCCCCAAGTGGGGTTCTCCTCGGCGAGCCGCTTGACGAGCTCCCGTATGCGATCGCGGGTGCGTGGACGCCCTGGCCCGTTGCTGTACGTCCAGCGCCGCGCGACCAAACGGCGGTGCCATGCGAGCAGCGTCTCGGGTTGGACGAAGAAGGTCGGCCAACGGTGCCGCGGGAGAACCCGCGATAGCGCCGCCAGCAATGCTCGATCGGTCGGTCTGAGCTGCGGCCGGGCGACCTGACATCGGAGCACCGCAAGCTGATGGCGCAGCACGAGGATCTCGATCTCCTTGGCCTGGTCGCTGCGAAGGAGCAGCGCGAGAAGTTCCAACAGGCGCCGCAGCGCCAAGTAGAGGAGGGCAACGATCAGCGGCCTCGAGTGTCTGGGTGCCATGAGCGCGGCACCCTACTCGCCGGGCTCCAAAGCGCGCTGCCGGGCCGATCGATATTCGGCATGCACAGGGGGAAGTCCAAACACAAAACTGGCCGGCCCGCCAGTGGTCGCTTTTAGCGCAAATTGCGACTATCCAATTGGCCAGTTTCGTTCACCGCCCGTTTACAGGCGTAGCGTTTTGACTGCCCGCGCAACGCTATGGGAAGCAAGTAGGGACGGCGAGGTGACGGGACGCGCCAGGGACGACGCGACACTATCCCTGCCTGTGGGGGCGGGGTTGTAGCAGGCGATTTCGAGGGAGGCAACTGTTTCATGTTGGCGATGCGTTTTCGCATTGCGGATTCGCTACGCGGTTCTCGGTGTGTGCTTCGAAGCCCGGGAAAGCTAAGCGACGATCATTGGCACTCCGGTCAACCGATGTTCCGCGAGCAGTGGGGCAAAACGGAATCTCTCAGCACTGCCCGCGCCCAGGAAGCACCCAAAGACCCGGAAGGCCCTTCAGGTACCTCGCTCACATCAACTTCCGCAAGGGAGAAAGAGGGGAGAACATGACACGCATCAGAATGCTGGGGCTTTGTCTCGTCGTTGCGCTCGCGACGACCCTAGTTGTAACCGCGGCCGCGTCCGCGGAGGCGGTCTCGGTTCTCGACGAAAAGATAACAGAAGAATCCTGTATCTGGGACAAGATATTTTGCACGAAAACAGTTGTTGAAAAGTTCAGCAAAGCCGCAACAACTACAGATGGCCCAGTCCTCCAGGCCCCCAACGGCAATGTATACCAGGGTATGGAGGTTCAAGGCAAAGCCTGCCACTCCGCAGGCGCCAAAGAAGGCGAAGTAAGATCGGAACCACTCACGTTCGAACTCGGAATTATTAAAAAAGAAACCAACCCGGCGAACGATGAGATTGGCCTTGAGGAAAGACCAACAACAGGAACTGTGCTTGCGAAATTCACGTGCGGAGAAAAAAGCTATGTAATACGAGGGGGTGTAATCGGTATCATCACCCCCATTAACAAACCAGTCACATCGATTAACGACGACGTGGCCGGAAACCGAGAAACGGAGGAACAGGCAGTCACGAAATTTGAAGGTGGCCCGACGACTATATTGGAATGGAGCGAAAACGGGGGGCCATTTGAAAAGGCAGCGGTCAACGATCCCTCTACATTGGTTCCCGAAAGCGGCGCGCTAGAAGTCAGCACCGCAAGCGGGAGCCCGCAGTTTGTAGCCGTACCCCACTACTACAGCGAAGGAGCCGAAATACCACAAGGCGAAAAAGTCCCAACCATTGACTGGGGCAACCTCACGCTCCACGGTGAACAAACCGGCTCAGAAATTTCGTGTCACAACGCGATTGGCGGTTATGTCGAAAATCCCGTCGGCAGTGGCCCCGGCATAGGC